>Ga0335083_10002312_pt1 | contig 25259 bp, 25 predicted proteins | sample Lox_Sample_42_FD_206716 | JGI IMG/M metagenome (GOLD analysis project Ga0335083, IMG submission 206716) | Soil microbial communities from Loxahatchee National Wildlife Refuge, Florida, United States - Lox_Sample_4.2 | ecosystem: Environmental > Terrestrial > Soil > Wetlands | place: USA...
CTGGGCATCGCCATTCTCTTCCTCATGGGCGTGGGCCCTTCCCTCCCCTGGGGACGGGCGGAGGCCGACGTGTGGCGGCGTCAGTTCCTCATCCCCGCCGGGATCGGGCTGGCCGTGCTCGTGGCCTGCCTGGGCGCCGGGCTCCGGGGCTGGGGCCCGCTCACCGTGTTTGCCCTGGCCGGGTTCGCGGGCACGGTGACGCTCCGCGAGCTCCTCCTCCCGGTGTGGGTGCGGATGCGGGAGAAGGGCGAGAAGCCCTGGACCTCCCTCGCCCGGAGCGCGGCCCGGTCGCGGCGCCGCACCGGCGGCTACCTGGTCCATCTGGCGATGGTGCTCGTCTTCGTGGCCATCGCCGCCTCCTCGTCCTACGTCCAGCACACCACCGGCACCCTGGCCCCCGGCGAGACGCTCACCCTGGGCGGCTACACGGTGCGCTTCCTCGGACTCCAGGAGGGCGCCGAGCCTCACCGCCGCTGGGTGGCGGCGCGGGTGGAGGTCACCCGGCCCGGAGCAGGCCGGACGCTGGCCCCGCGGATGAACTTCTACGAGCGGAGCACGGATCCGGTGGGAAGCCCGGCGGTGGGCTCCACCGCCTTCGAGGACATCTACCTCACCCTGCTCGCCTTCGGGCAGGACGCGCGGGGCGGCACCGCCAGCTTCAACGTGTGGACCTTCCCGCTGGTGGGGTGGATCTGGTGGAGCATCCCGCTCTTCGTGCTCGGAGCGCTCGTCGCCGCCTGGCCGCAGCGCCGGGCCGTCTCCGCGCTGGAAGGTGAGCGAGCCAAGGCGTCCGCCGACGCGGCGCGGGGCACGGCATGAGCCGGCGGCTGCTGCTCGGAGTGGTGGGGGTGGCGGTGCTCACCGGGGTGCTCTTCTTCGCCTTCGCGCGCGGCTTCGGACGCGACCCGCACGAGGTGCCCTTCATGCTCAAGGGCAAGCCGGCCCCCGACTTCACCCTCACCCGCCTCGACACCGGTCAGACGCTGACCTTGGCCCAGCTCCGCGGCCAGCCGGTGGTGCTCAACTTCTGGGCCAGCTGGTGCGGGCCGTGCAAGCTCGACCACCCGGTGCTCGCCCGGGCCGCGCGCCGGTACCAGAACGACGCCCGGTTCTTCGCGGTGGTTTTCGAGGACACGCCGGAGAACGCACGCGGCTTCGCCCCCCTCGACCCGAGCTTCCCGGTGCTCATCGACCCGCAGTCCAGGATGGCGGTGGACTACGGCGTGACCGGCGTCCCGGAGACCTACTTCATCGACGCCCAGGGCATCATCCGGGACAAGTACGTTGGCCCGCTGGTGGACGAGGTGGAGATCGCCCGGCGGCTCAAGGCCGTCTCCGAGCCGCTCGTCTCCGGGGTGAGCCGATGACCTCGCTTCTGCTCGTCCTCCTCCTCGCCCAGACCGAGCACGCCCCGCAGCAGGCGGGCAGCGCGCTCCTCGACCCGGTCCGGGAGGCCCGGGTGCAGGCGCTGGGGAAGCAGCTCCGCTGCCCGATGTGCCAGGGGCTGTCCATCGCCGACTCCGGCTCGTCGGCGGCCCGCGCCCAGATGGACCGGGTCCGCGAGCTGGTTGCCGAGGGTAAGAGCGACGACGAGATCCGCACCTACTTCGTGGCCCGGTACGGCGAGTGGGCGCTGCTCGAGCCGCCGGCCCACGGCTTCAACTGGCTGGTGTGGCTCGGCCCGGCGGTCCTCCTGCTGGCCGGAGCCTGGATCGTGGCGCGGATGGTGCGCCGCAAGGCGCCGGACGCGGTCGCCGCCCCGGCCGCCCCGGCTCCGGCCGAGGGCAGCTCGGGCGACCCCTACCTCGACGCCGTCCGGGCGGAGCTCCGGAAGTGACGCGCACCGACTGGCTCCCGGGCATCGTCGTCCTCCTGGTCGGGCTGGGCGCGGCCTTGCTCCTGGTCCTGCTGCGCCGCCGCTCGGCGGCTTCCCCTCCGCCCGATGCCACCGAAGAGGCCGGCCTGCGCGCGGGGCGGCTCATCGAGCAGCTCCGCGAGCTGGAGGTGGACCGGCACCAGCTGTCTCCCGAGGCCTACCAGCGCGAGCACGCGCGGCTGGAACGCCTGGCCGCGGACGCCTTGCGCCAGCGGGACGAGGCACGCACCGCGGCGCCGGCCAAGGTGGCCAAAGCTCCTCCGGCGCCGGTACCGAGCGGCTTCTTCGGCCGGCATCCCCAGCTCCAGGGGGCGCTGTGGGGCGCGGGGGCGGTGGTCTTCTTCGGAGCGCTCGGGCTCTGGCTCTCGCGCGAGGCGCAGCCGCGGTCGGAGGGCGAGGGGGCCACGGGCACCGTCGGACGGGGCGAGGCGCCGGCCGGCCCTCCGCGCGAGGATGCGGACTTCGCCGCGGCCCTCGCCCGGGCGCGGGAGAATCCGGGGGATGTCGTCCTGTCGGCGCGGGTGGTGCACGAGCTCCTCCGCCGGGAGAACCTCGACGAGGCCCGCACCCTCACCGAGCGCTCGCTGGGCGTCGACCCGTTCTTCACCGAGGCCCGCATCCACCGCGCCTTCCTGCGCGCGCTGGGCGGGGACGAGCCGTCCGGGGCCAAGGAGCTGGACCACCTGGCACGGCTCTACCCTCACTCCCACGAGGCGCTGCTCTTCCTGGGGCTGATCCGGATGCGCTCGGGGGACAATGCCGGAGCCCTGGACGCCTTCGAGCGCTTCCTGGCCGAGGCGCCTCCCGAGGAGCAGCCACCCCAGATGCGCGCCGCCATTGCCCAGATGCGTCAGCAGCTCGGGAGGTCCCCCTGAGCGGGCGCCGTCCCGGGGTGATCTTCGACCTGGACGGCACGCTGGTCGACAGCCTCGGCGACATCGCGGCGGCGATGAACCACACCCTGGCCGCGCGGGGCTTCCCCGTCCACCCGGTGGACGCCTACCGCTCCTTCATCGGCGAGGGGGTGCGCAAGCTCGCCGAGCGGGCCATGCCGCCCGGCAGCGACCAGGCTCGCGAATCGGTCGTCGCCGCCTACGAGGCGGAGTACGCCCGCACCCTGCCCGGGAGCAGCACCCTCTACTCGGGCATCCCGGCGCTCCTCGACGCGCTCCGCGAGGCGAGCGTCCCGATGGCCGTCCTGAGCAACAAGCCCGACGCGCCCACCCGTCGCATCGTGGAGGCGCTCCTGTGGGCCTGGCCCTTCCGGGCGGTGGCCGGCGAGCGCCCCGGCGTCCCCCGCAAGCCCGACCCGGCCGGCGCGCTCTCACTGGCCCGCGCCCTGGACCGCCCGCCGGCGGAGGTGATGTTCGTGGGAGACACGCTCATCGACGTGGCCACGGCGCGCGCCGCCGGGATGCGCCCGGTGGGCGTCCTGTGGGGCTTCCGCGCCCAGGAGGTGGCGGCCACCGGCGTGGAGACGCTGCGGCGGCCGGTGGACCTGCTCGCCCTCCTCGACCGCGAGCCCTAGGAGAGAGCCATGGCGGCGTCGCGACACTGGCTGGTGAAGACCGAACCCTCCACCTACAGCTGGACGGACCTCGTCCGCGACGGGCGGACGGAGTGGACGGGGGTACGGAACTTCGAGGCCCGCAACCATCTCCGCGCCATGCGCCCAGGGGACATGGTCCTCGTCTACCACTCCGGGGCGGAGAAGCACGTGGTGGCGGTGGCTCGCGTCTCCCGGGGCCCTCGGCCCGACCCGACCGCCCGGGGCGAGGACTGGTCGAGCGTGGAGCTGGTCCCGGTGAAGGCCCTGGCCGTGCCCGTGCCGCTGGCGCGCCTGCGCACGGACGCCTCCCTGCGCCGCCTCCCCATCGTCACCCGGGGCCGCCTGAGCGTGGCGCCGGTCGAGGCGGCCCAGTTCACCCGCCTCCTCGCGCTGGCGAAGAAGGCGCCCCCGAAACGATCTCGCTGAATTCCGGCGCTTCATGGACCGGCCGGGGTTTCGAGTAGATCTCGTCGCCGGTGCAGGGGATGCTCCCGGTCCGTCATGCGCGGGCTCATCGGCGACATGGGGACGATGCCCCTGCGGGACCTGGTGGCCTATCTCGGCAACCGCCGCGCCACCGGCATCCTCCAGTACGAGCACGCCGACGAGAAGCGCCAGGTGGTGGTGCGCGACGGGGCGGTGGTCAACGCCAGCTCCAACCAGCCGCGCGACTACCTCGCCCAGTTCCTGATCAACATGGGGCAGATGAGCGAGGACCAGTACATGGCCGCCTACCGGGCGCAGCAGGACACTCGCGTCTTCCTCGGGCAGGCGGTGGTGGCCATGGGCCTGGCCACCCAGGAGGCGGTGCACAACGCGCTGCAGCTCAAGTTCCGCGAGGCGCTGCTCTCCGCCTTCGCCTGGGAAGAGGGCACCTTCACCTTCACCCCCGGCGGAGGCCCGGCCCCGCTGGCCGGCCTGGAGGTGAGCGTCCCCCTCCTGGAAATCTACCGCGAGGCCGACGTGCGTGAGCAGGCGTGGAAGGCCATCCGCGCCGTCTTCTCCAGCGGGCAGGCCCACCTCGTGCTGCACCGCGAGAACCTGCCCGATCCTCCCGAGCCGGGGAGCCTGGACGACCGGCTGACGCGGATGATCGCCGACGGCGCCACCATCGACGACCTGGTGCTGGGGCTCCACTCCACCGACTTCTTCCTCTACCAGCGCCTCTACGCCCTGCACCGGCTGGGCGCGGTGACCGTCGCCCCCCAGGAGGAGCCCACCGTCCCCACCGAGGTGCCCCAGGTGCTGGGGGCCGAGGAGGGTGCGGAGGAGATCCTCCGGGCGGCCCAGGCGTTCTTCGCCGCCGGCAACGTCGCCGATGCGGCCGCGCTGGCCCGCCGCGCCTACGAGCTCGCGCCGGCGGCCGGGACGGCGAACTTCCTTCGCCAGGCGGAGGCCTCCCACGCCGAGCAGCTGCGGGGCGATCTGGGTGGGGCGCGGGTGCCCTCACTCCGCGTCGACGTCGAGGTGCTGCGCCGGCTGCCCCTCACCGCGCCGGAGCGCTACCTCCTTTCGCGCGTCGACGGGCGGCGGACGGTGGAGGCGATCATCCAGGTCTCTCCCATCCACGAGCTGGACGCGCTTCGCTGCTTCAAGGCCTTCCTCGACCAGGGGCTGGTGGAGATCGTCCGGGGCTGAGCTCGGTTCAGCGGCGGGCGTGCCGGACCGGCTCCTGGGCCAGGACGAGCCGGATCGCCTCGCGGGCCAGCCAGGGAGCGCGCACTCGCCAGCGGGCCTCGTTGACCACCACCGCCGCGACGGCCACCCGCGGCGCATCGCGCGGGGCGAAGCCCACGAACCAGGTGTAGTCCCGGAAGGGGAGCGGGGGCTTGTCGGCCAGGGAGCCGGTCTTGCCCACCGCCGTCCGGAGCGAGGGCCCGCGGAAGTAGCGACGCGCCGTCCCGTGGTCGACCGTCTCCTCCATCATCCGCACCAGCGCCGAGGCCTGCGCCTCGCTCAGCACCCGCTCCGGGGGGCCGCTCCGCTGGTCGAGCTGGTCCTCGAAGAGCACCGGCGGGAGCCACAGCCCGCCGTTGGCCGCCACCGAGGCGAGCATCGCCCCGTGCAGAGGAGAGAGGTAGACGTCGCCGAAGCCGGCTCCGGTGGAGGCCAGCCCGAGCGCATCCTCCGGAACGGTGGCCAGCGACACGTCGGTGGGCACCGGGAAGTCGAAGGGCCGGTTGAAGTGGAGGGCCTCGGCCGCGGCCCGGAGCTCGTCGGCGGTGAGGTGGCGGTGGGTGAGCTTGGCGAAGACGGCGTTGGCGCTCCGACCCATCGCCTCGGCCAGCGAGAGGCAGACCCGGTCGGCCCTGGAGTCGGCCAGGAGCCGTGCCTGGATGTGCCGCTTGCCGCCGTGGGCACACCCCACGTCGTCCGGACCGAGGCCGACGTCGAGCAACGCGGTGGCGGTGACCAGCTTGAAGACCGAGGCCGCGGGGAAGATGGCCTTGGTGGGAAGCCCGCGGAGCGCGGGGTCGGCATGGGAGTGCTCGGCCATGGCCAGGACCCGTCCGGTCGTGGGCTCGAGGACGACCAGCGCCGCATAGGGGGGCTGGTAGGTCTCCAGCATTCGGGTGAGGGCGGTCTGGAGCGCGGGCTCGACGGTGAGCACGCGGCGGCCCTCGGGTCCGAGGAGGCAGAGGCGCCCGGCGTCGTCGGGGCGGGCCAGGGCGAGGAGGTCGTCCTCCGCGCGCAGCGGCTGGGCCGCGGCGATGGGAGGGGGGAGGCGGCGGTCGCCCGCCCCCGGCGCCGGCCGCGTCTCCGGGGCGGCCTCGGCCGGGACGGCGGGCTCCTGGGCGCTCGCCTCCTCGGCCCGGGCACGGGTCGCCTCGGGAAAGCCGAGCCGGTCCAGGTCCTCGTCGACGAGGGCGCCAGCCCAGGCGGGTGCGCCGAGGGAGAGCACCAGGGCGAGGGCGGGGAGCGGGCGGGCGCGGTTGACCAAGGTCCGTGGGCTCGGGAGACGGATCCTACCAGCGCCCCGGACGCAATGGCCACGTTTGCGCCGCGTCTGGTGTGCTAGGCCCCGGAGCGGAGCGCCCTGCCTCCGCCCGAGGCCCCCTTCCCTCTCTCTTCATGCAGACGGTCACCGACAGTCTCATCGTCTTCGCCGCGGAGCTCCGCCGGGCGCTGCGCAGCCCGCGCGTGCTGCTGGTGCTTTTCCTCTACCTGGCCCTGGCGGCGTTGACGGTGCTCGCCGCCGGCTTCATCGCCCAGAAGCTCCAGACCCAGCTCACTTCCCAGGGGCAGCCCACGGAGGCCATGCTCTCGCCCAAGGCCGGCTTCCTGGCCGCGTTTTTCCGCTCGGACCGGGTGCTGATCGAGTCGCTCATCGACGTTCCGGCAGCGGTGCTGGTGGTCTTCGTCCTCGGCCGGTTCTTCCTCTCCGCCTACGTCGCCCTCCTCGGCTTCGACTCGGTGAGCGCGGAGCTGCAGACGCGGTCGCTGCGCTACCTGGGGATCCGGACCAGCCGGTCGGCGCTGGCGCTGGGGAAGGGGCTGGCGCTCGCTGCCGTGGTGCTGCTCCTGGTCACCCTGGTCCACCTCGGCTCCTTCGGCTACGCGCTGGCCACCGTTCCCGAGTTCTCCTTCGGCGAGGCGGCACGCCTCTTCCCCCGCCTGTGGGGCAACACCGTGCTCATCGGGCTGGCCATGGCGGGGCTCACCACCCTCTGCTCGACGCTGAGCCGCTCGCCGGCGCTGGCCCTGACCCTGAACCTGACGGCGCTCTTCGCCCTCTGGGTGGCGGGGCTGGTCTCGGACGGCGCGCGGATGGTCCGGTCCCTGCCCGGCCAGGACGGCGGCCCCTCGTGGCAGGAGCGCCTCGGGCTCCTCGTCCCCTCCACCTGGTCGACGGAGGCGCTCTACCCCGACCCGGGCCGCGCCCTCCCGGCCGCCCTGATCCTCCTCGGCTTCGCCGCGCTCTTCATGACCGGAGCGGTGGCGGCGCTCCGCGCGAGGGACCTGTGAGCGACCCGGCGCTCGTTCTCGAGGCGGTGAGCAAGCACTTCGGCGACCGGCGTGCGCTCGACGAGGTGACGCTCTCCGTCCCCGCCGGGACGGTGTGGGGGCTGATCGGCCCCAACGGGGCGGGCAAGTCCACCACCTTCAACCTGCTCTGCGGCTACCTGCGCCCCACCGCCGGGACGGTGCGCGTGCTGGGGCTGGACCCGAGGCGGCCGGGGGCGCTCAAGGGACGGGTGGGCGTTCTCCCCCAGGACGCCGTCCTTCCGTCCTACCTGGCCGTGGGCCCCCTGCTCACCTACCTGGCCCGGCTCTCCGGCCTGGAGCGGCCCGAGCGCGCGGCGCGCGTGGCGCTGGAGCAGGTTGCCCTCTCGGAGGCGTGGGACGTTCCACCGCCCTCGCTCTCCCACGGCATGGCCCGGCGGGTGTCCATCGCCCAGGCGCTGATGGGCGACCCGCCGGTGGTCCTCCTCGACGAGCCCACCGCCGGGCTCGACCCGCGCATCGCCGCCGAGGTGCGGGGGCTGATGCAGAGGATGCGCGGCCGGGCCACCCTGCTCGTCTCCAGCCACAACCTTCCGGAGCTGGAGGCCCTCTGCGACGGGGCGGCCATCCTCGACCGGGGGAAGCTGGTGCAGGCGGGGACGATGGGCGAGCTCACCGCCCGCGGCGCCGAGTTCCGCATCCAGGTGGCGAAGGGAGACGTGCCCCTGGAAACCATCCGCGCCCTCCCCGGCGTCGCCCAGGCGTCGCTGCGCTCGGACGGCCTGCTCAGCGTGACGGTGGAGACCGGCGCCGGAACCCCGGAGGCCATCCTCAACGCCACCTTGCGGCTCTTGCTCGACGCCGGGGTCGAGGTGACGGGCGTGGCGCAGGGTCAGTCCCTGGAGACGCGCGTCCTGGCCGTCACCTGATCCCGCCGGAGGGGCGTCAGTCCGGGAAGAAGAGCGGCTCGCGCTGCTGCACGAAGGCCTTGATCTGGCTCACCACCGCCGGATCCACCTCGGTGAAGCGCACCCCGACGCCCGGGAAGACGTCCGGCGTCCGGTCATTCACCTCGCGCGTCCAGCGCACCTCACCCTTGACGGTGAGCCGCCGGCCGGCGGGCAGGGTGAAGCTCACGTCCACCGGGGTGCCGGCGGGCAGTACGTTGACCGTGGCCACGAACAGCCCGCCCTCGGAGATGTTAGTGCTGAAGCCGGTGAAGAAGTTCGAGTCGCTGACCAGGTCGACCTGCGTCTGCATCGCCACCCGGGCCGCCACCCGCTTCAGGGCCAGCTTGCCGATGGCCGATGCGCCCGCCGGGCCCACCGAGGCGGGACGCTCGGCGGTGCGGGCCGGCGGAGCCTGCGCGTGGTCCTCCGCCGCCTCGGGGGGCGGCGGGGGAGGCGTGGGCGGGGCCGCGGCGGCCGACGCCCGGGCCTGGGCGGCGCGCGCCTCGGCCGCACGCGCGCGGGCCCCGGCCAGCGTCTGGGCATCCGCGGCCAGCCCGCGAGAGCGCTCGACGAGCACCTCGCCGCAGGCGCGCAGCGCGGTGCGGATGGATTCGGCGGCCTTGCGCCGGGCCTCGAGCGCCTGCAGGCGCGCGGCCAGCGCCCGCTCGACGTGAGCGGCCACCGACGGAACGGGCGTGGGCTCGCGCAGCCGGAGGACGAGCTGGGCGACCTCGGGCTGCTCCTCGAGCTCGCTCGCCTCCGCCTCGAGCGCTCGCGAGCGCTCGCCGACGGCGATCGACTCCTGGGCTAGGCGCTCGGCCTCGACGGCGAGCTGGCCCTCGGCGGTTCGCATCGCCTCCTCGGCGCGGGTGAGCTCGGCCTCGCGGTCCGGCGCCGCGGCGCTCGGGCTGGGGGCGGCTTTGGTCACGGCATCATCTCGGACGAAGAAGGCCATCGTGCTCGGCGTCTATTTCAACCCCGATGCCACCAAAATCTGCCCGAAACTCGGTACGTTAGGGACCGTCACCCCGGGTCAAAACCACCCGTTGGTCCGCCTCCCGGGGCGACCTCGACCCAGGCCTCGACCAGCCCCTCGGCGCAGCTCAGGGTGAGGAGCCGGTGGCCGGTGGCCCGGCAGAAGGCGGGCAGGTCGGCGAGCAGCGCGGCATCGGTGCCGAGCAGGTGCACGCGCGTGCCGGGCGGCCGGGCGCGCAGGGCCTCGGCGAGCCTCACCACGGGGAGCGGACAGGCGAGCCCGCGTGCGTCGACGGTGGTCTCGTGCGTGTCGGGGTGCGAGGGCGTGAGTGGCTCTCCACGGGTGAGGCCGCGCGGCTTGCGAGGCGTCGGGGGCGTCTGTTAACAGGGCGCGCGCGCTCTGGGGAGCCCCTCGCCCCAGGGTGGGTGCCCTCCCTGGAGCTTCCTGACACATGAAATTCAGCGCCCTGGTTTCCCTCCTCGTGGGATTCGCCCTCGGAATCGTCATCGGACGCGCCATCTCCACGTCCGCTCCGGCCAAGCCCGAGGCACGGACCGCCCAGGCCCCCGCCCAGCCGGCGCGTCCGCCGCCCAAGGCCGATGCCACCGTGTGGCGCATTCCGGTGGAGGGATCGCCCATCGCCGGGCCGGCCGATGCCCCGGTGACGCTGGTGGAGTTCACCGACTACCAGTGCCCGTACTGCTCCCGCGCGCACGGCACCATCCAGCAGCTGCAGAAGGACTACGGCCCACGGCTTCGCGTGGTGATGAAGGAGTTCCCCCTGAGCATGCACCCTCAGGCCCGGGGCGCGGCCATGGCCGCCCTGGCCGCCGGAGCCCAGGGCAAGTACTGGCCGATGCACGACAAGCTCTTCGCCAACCAGCGGGCGCTCGACCCCGCGGCGCTGAGCGCCTACGCGCAGGAGGTGGGCCTGGACGCCGGGCGCTTCACCGCTGCCCTGAACAGCCCGGAGAGCGCCGCGATCATCGACCGGGACATGGAGCTCGGCGCCGGTGTGGGCGTCACCGGGACCCCGGCCATCTTCATCAACGGGCGGCGCCTCCCCGGCGGCGCGGTGCCCATCGAGAACTTCAAGGCGCTCATCGACGAGGAGATGGCCAAGGCGGAGGCGATGATCCGCTCCGGCGTCCCGGCGGCCCAGGTCTACGCACGGATCATGGAGAAGGGCCAGGAGCCCGGGACGGCCAAGGTGGTCAAGGTGGAGGCTCCGGCCGACGCGCCGGCCTTCGGGCCGGCCTACCCCAAGGTGACCATCGTCGAGTGGAGCGACTTCCAGTGCCCGTACTGCAGCCGCGCCGTGCCTACCGTGGAGAGGCTGCGCGAGCTGTTCGGCAAGGACGTCCGGGTGGTGTTCCGGAACTTCCCGCTCTCCAGCATCCACCCCAACGCCCGCATCGCCGCCCAGGCGGCCATGGCCGCGCACGCCCAAGGGAAGTTCTGGCCGATGCACGACAAGCTCTTCGCCAACCAGTCCGCCCTGGACCGCGACTCGCTGGCGCGCACCGCGGAGCAGATCGGTCTGGACATGAAGCGCTTCCGCGTGGACTTCGACTCCGCGGCGGTCGACGCGCGCATCGAGGCCGACGTAGCGGCGGCCAGCGCGGCCGGGGTCCGGGCCACGCCGTCGTTCTTCATCAACGGCCGTCTCTTCGAGGGCGCTCCTTCGCTCGATCAGTTCCGCGCCGAGATCGACAAGGAGATCGCTAAGGCGGACAAGCTGCTCGCCCAGGGCGTCAAGCCGGAGAACCTCTACAGCCGGCTCATCGCCGACGCGCAGGCGCCCCGCAAGTAGCGCCGGCTACCAGACGCCGCGCAAGAGCGGGATGCCCACCCCGGAGAAGGGGCTTCCGCGCACCGCCGCCCCGGGGCGTACCAGCGGCTCGGGCATGGGGAGCCCGGCCAGGAGCCCGACCTCCGGGCTGAAGCTGAGGAGCGCGCCGGGGGGCGGCCCCATGGTCATCCGGAAGCGCGGCTGCTTGGTGAGGTTGATCACCGTCATCGTCGCCAGCGGCACCACCCCCACCGTGCCGGCGAGGAGGATCCACTCCGCGGCGCTGCCGTTGCTCTGGTTGACCCAGTAGCTGATGCCGAGCACCGCCCCCTCCATGCCCAGGCCGGTGAGCATCGCCGGCCAGGCCTCGCTCACGTAGTAGCGGCTGCCGTTGGCGATGCCGAGCTGCGTCTCGGCCACCGCCAGCGGCACGGCGCCGAAGATGACGATGGTGAGGATCGTCTGGACGGTGGGGTCGATGTAGAAGGTGCTGCAGTAGTACTGGGCGGTCCCGGAGCACGTGCTGGTCGGCTGGAGGATGAGGAAGTACGGCAGCAGCGAGATGCCCGCGGCGGTCAGCGCGCCGAACAGCGTCTCGGTGACCATCAGGCCCACCTCCGGGCCGGGAGGCGGAAGCCGGCTCTGCTGCCCGTAGGGAATGCCGTAGGGCGAGCCGTAGCCCGGGTACATCCCCGGCGGCGGGGCGCCGTAGGGCATGGGCGGATAGGGCGTCCCGGCGGGAGGGATGGCCGCCCCTCCGGGAGGCGTGCCCGGGGGCGCGCCGGTGGGTGCGTCGGGGGCCGGCTCGATGAGCGGCGGCGGCGTGAGCTCACCGCCGGTCGCCGGCGGCGCGCCCGCCGTCTGGCCCAGCGCGAGCGCCGGGACGAGGAGGAACATCAGGGCGGCACTGCCTCGCATGGAGCAAACCTCAGCTGGACGCGCGGTGGCTCCCCGGGGGCCGACCACCCTCCACCTGCGCATCGTCGTCGTCACTCGTCCCCTAGCCTACCGCGATGGCGTCGATCTCCACGCGCGCCCCCCGCGGAAGCGCGGCCACCTGGACGGTGGTCCGAGCCGGCGGAGGCCCCGCGAAGTACCGACCGTAGACGGCATTGACCGCCGCGAATTCACTCAAGTCCGTGAGGTAGATGGTACAGCGAACCACGTCCTTGAACTCCAGGGAGGCCGCCCGGAGCACCGCCCCCAGGTTCTCCATCACCCGTTCCGCCTGGGCGGCCGCTTCCCCGCCGAGGAGGTCTCCCGTGCGGGGGTCGAGCGCAATCTGGCCGGAGAGGAAGACCAGCCGCCCCGCCGGGACAGAGACCCCTTGCGAGTACGGGCCGATGGCATGGGGGGCGAGCTCCGTCTGGATCGGGGTGTGGGGCATGGGGGGCGGCCTTCCTAGACGCGCTCCACCGAGTACACGCCGTGGAGCCGCTCGATGGTGCGCATCACGTCGTTGAGCTGCTTCAGGTCGGAGATGGTGACCTCGAAGGTGTTCACCGCCCGCTCGTCGCCGGTGGCCCGGCAGTTGGCCTGGCTGATGTTCACCCCCTTCTGCCGGAAGACGCCGGACATGTCGGCGAGCAGGCCGGGCCGGTCCACGGTGAGGACGCGAAGGGTGACCGGGCGCTTGAAGTCCCCGTGGACGTCCCAGGCCACGTCCACCCGGCGTTCGGGGTCGGTGGCCAGGGCCCGCTCGCAGCCCACGGTGTGCACGGTGACGCCGCGACCCCGGGTGATGAAGCCGACGATGGGGTCGCCCGGGACGGGGTTGCAGCACCGCCCGAAGCGGACCAGGACGTCGTCCACCCCGCCGATCTGCACCCCGGTCCGGTGCCGGGGCGCGACCAGCTTGCGGGCGATCTCCGTCACCCGGCCCAGCCCCGAGGAGGCAGGGGGGGCCGGTTGCGCCGCCGCCTCCGGGCCGTTGACCACCGCCGGCCGATCGCTCTCCGCCAGCCGCTCCGGAGGGAGCAGCTTCTGGAGGAGCTGCTGGGGGGCGAGCTTGCCGTAGCCCACGGCCACGAGGAGGTCGTCCTCCACGCGGTAGCCGAGCTCGGCGGCCGGCTGCTTGATCTCCCCCGACTTGAGGAGCTTGTTCAGGTTCAGCCCGAAGCGGCGCAGCTCGCGCTCGAGGAGCTCGCGCCCCAGCACCAGGCTCTTCTCCCGCTGCTGCTGCTTGATGAAGGCCCGGATCTTCTGCTGGGCGCGGCTGGTCTTGACGAAGGTGAGCCAGTCCTTGGAGGGATGGGCCCCGGGGTTGGTGAGCACCTCCACCGTGTCGCCGTTCTTCAGCTTGTAGCGGAGGGGGACGATCTTCCCGTTCACCTTCGCCCCCACGCACCGGCTCCCCACGTCGGAGTGGATGGAGAAGGCGAAGTCCACCGGGGTGGCGCCGCGGGGCAGGCTCTTCACGTCCCCCTTGGGGGTGAAGCAGAAGACCTCGTCGGTGAACAGGTCGACCTTGACCGTGTCCAGGAACTCCTTGGGGTCCTTGAGGTCCTGCTGCCACTCCATCAGCTGGCGCAGCCAGGCGAACTTCTCGTCGTCGCCGGAGACCAGGCTCTTCCCCTCCTTGTAGGCCCAGTGCGCAGCGATGCCCTCCTCGGCGATGGTGTGCATCTCCTCGGTGCGGATCTGCACCTCCACCCGCTCGCCCAGCGGGCCCACCACGGTGGTGTGGAGGGACTGGTACATGTTCGGCTTGGGGATGGCGATGAAGTCCTTGAACCTCCCCGGGACCGGCTTCCACAGCTGGTGGATCATCCCCAGCGCCTCGTAGCAGTTGGGCACGGTGGGCAGGATGATCCGGAAGGCGATGATGTCCGGGATCTGCTCCACGTCCACGCCGGTGGCGCGGACCTTCTTGTAGATGCTGTAGAGGTGCTTGAAGCGCCCCTGCACCCGGCCGATCAGCCCGCGCTCCTTGAGTTTGGATTCCAGGAGAGCGCAGGTCTCGTCGACGTAGCGCTCGCGCTCCTGCCGCCGGCGGTCCATCTTCGCCGTGATGTCCGCGTACTCGGTGGGGCGCAGGTAGCGGAAGGCGAGGTCCTCCAGCTCCACCTTGATCCAGCTGATGCCCAGCCGGTTGGCCAGCGGGGCGTAGATGTCCAGCGTCTCGCGGGCGATGCGCTGCTGCTTGTCCTCGGACATGTGGTCCAGGGTGCGCATGTTGTGCGTCCGGTCCGCGAGCTTGACCAGGATGACCCGGATGTCCTGGGCCATGGCGATGATCATCTTCCGGAAGTTCTCCGCCTGGCGCTCCTCCTGGCTCAGGGTGGCGCTGGCGGAGAACTTGCTCAGCTTGGTGACCCCGTCGACGAGCTGGGCCACCTCCTTGCCGAAGAGCTCCTCCAGCTCCTCGGGGGTGGCCAGGGTGTCCTCGATGGTGTCGTGGAGCAGGCCGGTGACGATGCTCGCCTCGTCGAGCTTGAGCTGGGCGAGGATTCCCGCCACCTCCAGGGGGTGGACGAGGTAGGGCTCGCCGGACCGCCGGAGTTGCCCCTGGTGGACCTTGGCCGAATACACGTAGGCCTTCTTGATGATGTCCAGGTCCGGGTCCGGGTGGTATCCGCGGACCCGCTCAAGGATGTCGTTCAGTCGAAGCATCCGGGGGTATTCCATCGTAACTTTACGAAATCAGGCCTTCAACGCGCCGCCCCGACTCTGCCTGATGGGCTAGATTCCGGCCGCCCGGCCCCCTTTCGAATGTCGCGCTTCCTCGCGAGCAGCCTCGGCGTCGTCTGCCCCACCTGTGACGTGCTCGGCCCACCCGGCTCCCAGAGGTGCGAGGCGTGCGGGACGCCTTTCGTCCCGGGCGCCGCCGCGGCCCCGGAGGCCCCGGCGCCGCCTCCCAGCCCCCAGCCGGCGGTCCAGGCCAGCACCGGCTCGGGGACCTTCGCCCCCGGCCCCCAGCGTGCTCCCCAGCCGACGGCCCCGGTGGCCAGCCGCTTCATCCTCGGAGTCGTCTCCGGGCCGGCCCGCGGCCAGCGGTTCCGCCTGATGGCCAACGGCTGCAGCGTGGGGAGAACCAAGGGCGCCATCCTCTTCCCCGACGACGTACACGTCTCCCCCCAGCACGCCGCCTTCCGCATCCGGGAGGGGCAGCTCACCGTGAAGGACGAATCGAGCGCCTCGGGCGTCTTCGTCTCCATGCACGGCCAGGAGACGCTGCCGGCGGGAGGCATCTTCGTCGTCGGACAGCGCATGTTCCGGTTCCTCGGGGTGCTCCAGCCGCCCGCCGGCGGGACGGGCAGCCCTCGCCCCTACGGCGCGCCGCTGCCGCTCCAGGGCCACCTCTGGGGGCTGGAGGAGGTCCTGAACGGGAAGCGGCCGGGCCGGGCGGTGGCCACCGCTCAGCCGCTGCTCACCATCGGGCTCGCCGGCTGCGACGTGAACTTCCCCGGAGAGCCGGGCTTCGCCCCCCGCCACTGCGAGGTGACGGCCACCGGGCAGGGGGCGCTCCTGCGCGACCTCTCCGGGGGGCTGGGCACCTACGTCCGCCTCGGCGCACAGGAGCGCATCCTCCAGGCCGGCGACCGGGTGCGCATCGGCGACCAGACGCTGCTCGTCGAGGTGTCCTGACGCCCGGGGGAGCTTCAGCGGCCGGAGACGAGGTCCGGGTAGGCCAGGCCGATCTGGCTCTGCGCGCGCGAGCCCGGCGCGTCGCGGAGGTGGCGAGCGAAGAAGCCGCGGGCCTCCTCGGCCCCGGCCGGGCCGCGGAGCCGTGCCAGCGTCCCGAGCTTGAGCGAGAGCTCGGGCGTCGGATCGGCCTCGAAGGCCTCCAGGTACTTCGCCCGGGCGAGGGCCAGGTCTCCCGCCTGGTAGAGGTTGTCCCCGTCCCGGGCCAGCTCGGCGGAGCGCTTGGCGTCGCGGCGCTCGGGCGGGACCTCGAGGCGGTAGATGGGAGCCGGCCCGCTCGACGCCGCCGGGGCCGGCCGGTCCCGAAGGGCGAGCAAGGCGAAGAGCGCCAGCGCGGCGGCCACCATGCCCGCCGCGGCCGCCACCCACACCCCGAGCCGCCGGGGCTTCGCCCGGGGGGAGACGAGCGTCCGCGCGGAGGCGAGGGCGTCCGGCGTGCGGGCCCGCTCGGCGGTGGCTCCGAGCGGGTTGGCCACCCGCGCGGTGCGGGCGGAGTGTGACGATTCGGCGGCGGGCAGGGTCTGCAGGGCGTCGAGGAACTCCTCGGCGGTCTGGGGCCTGGCCGCCGGGTCCTTGCTCAGGGCGCGCAGGATGAGCCGCTCCAGCTCCGGCGAGCAGCCTCCGGGACGCACCTTGGACGGCGCCGGGGGCGGCTCGCTGAGATGCTTGGTGGCGTAGCCCACCGCGGTGTCCGCCTCGAACGGGAGCCGGCGGGTGACGAGCTGGAAGAGGAGGACGCCCACCGAGTAGAGGTCGCTCCGCGCGTCGAGCGGCGCGCCCTTGGCCTGCTCCGGGGACATGTATTCCGGCGTCCCGCACACGAAGCCGGCGCGGGTGAGCGCCGGGCCGGCCTCGGCGGTGTCGACGATCTTGGCGATCCCGAAGTCGAGCACCTTGACCACGTCGCTCTCCCCGCCCCGGCGTGGCTCGACCATCACGTTTTCCGGCTTGAGGTCGCGGTGGATGACGCCGGCGCCGTGGGCGTCGGCCAGCGCGGAGAGCACCTGGGAGACGATGCGGATGATGCGCGGCTCGCTGAGCGGCCATTCGTGGGCGAGGAGGTGGTGGAGGTCGTGCCCGTCCACGAACTCCATGGCGATGAACAGCTCGCCGTCCTCGGCCACGCCGAAGTCGAGGATGTTGATGGAGTTGGGGTGGTTGAGGCGGCTGGCCGCGCGGGCCTCCCTCTGGAAGCGGGCCACGGTGCGGGCGTCGGAGAGCAGCTCCTGGTGGAGAACCTTGAGCACCACCTTCTTGTCGAGGACGAGCTGGCGGGCGCGGTAGACGCGGCCCATTCCCCCTTCGCCGATGCACCGCTCCACGCTGTACTTGCGGGCCACCACCTTGCCCACCAGGGGATCGGCGTCGCCGGTGCTGCGCGGAAGCGCGGTGCCACAGGCGGGGCAGAATTGTGCGGACTGTCCGATGTCCGCTGAGCACGAGGGGCAGGTCACGGCGGCGGGTGATCGGACGGTGACACGCCGCGCGGTCCGGCCGCAAGGCCCGGCGCCGGCGCCGTTTGCTAGAGTCCGGTCCCACACACGATGATCACCTGCCCCCGCTGCGGCGTCTCCAACCCACCCGAGAGCAGCACCTGCGCCGGATGCGGCTCGCCGCTCAACGCGCCGCGCGGTTCCCGGCTCCGGGTCGCCTTCCGCGTGGTCCGGGCGGACGGGGGCGCGGAGTCGGTGGTTCCGATGCGGGGCGACGTGATGACCGCCGGTTCGGCGGGAGACCTGGCTCTTTCCGATGACCCCTACGTGGCGCCGGTCCAGGTGCGCTTCTTCTACTCGGGGGGACGGCTGGCGGTGGAGGACGCGGGCGGGGGAAACGGGGTCTTCGCCCGGCTCAAGGCGGAGCGGGAGCTCCCGGTGGGCGGGGAGCTGCGGCTCGGGCGGCAGCGACTCCTCCTCGAGGCGGTCTCACCGGCGCGTCCGGGCGAGGACGGAACGGTGGCCTGGGGCTCTCCGGATCCCGGCTACCGGCTGCGCATCGTGCAGCTGCTCGACGGCGGCATCCGCGGAGCGGCCTTCCCGCTCCGCGAGGGGGACAACCTCCTCGGCCGGGAGATGGGCGACATCGTCTTCCCCACCGACGGCTTCGTCTCCGGCCGCCACGCGGTGCTCAAGGCCCGCGGGGATCGGCTGGTGGTGCGGGACGTGGGCAGCTCGAACGGGACCTTCCTCCGGCTGACGAGCGCGGTGTTCGTCGACAGCGGGGACCAGTTCCTCGTCGGGCGGGAGCTGGTGCGGGTCGAGGTCCAGGCGGCCTGATCAGCCGTAGGACTTCTCTTTCTTCTCCTGTTCTTCCTTGCAGCGGATGCAGAGCGTGGTCACCGGCCGGGCCTCGAGGCGCTTGGGGCTGATCGGCTCCTCGCAGCGCTCGCAGATCCCGAACGTCCCGTCCTCGATGCGCAAGAGGGCCCGCTCGATCTTCTTGAGGAGGAACTTCTCCCGGTCGCGGAGGCGGAAGACCATCGACTGCGCGTACTCGCTGCTGGCGAGATCGATCTCGTCGGGGAGGTCGTCGGTATCGAAGTTCGATTCCTCGAGTCGCGTCTTCTTCGCGCTGGCGAGCAGGGCCTGCTTGCTGTCCTCGAGCATCTTCCTGTAGCGCTTGAGATCTTTCTGGTTCAAAGCAGCGTCCTCACGACGGTCCCGGGCGGCCCCGGAAGGGGTCACCGCCCCGAAAAAGGGCGCGGAGTCTTATTCGGCGGATTTCTGAAGTCAAGGTAACCTCAGCCACGTTTCATGTCCGACGGCGAAAAGGCACGGAGCGAGTCCGCGCGGTTCGACCGCGAGTTCCTCCGCGGAGCGCTCACTCTGGCAGCGAAAGGTGAAGTCGACCATTTCCTCTACATCTGCGACTCCCCCATCCCTGCCGAGGACCTCCGCCGGCGGAAGGTGAGGCACAAGCTGGTGTATGCCGTCACCGCCGAGCCCATCGCGCTCGAGCTCCAGGCCCGCCGCAACCGCGCCCTGGTCATCCCCGCTTACGACTACAGCCGGGTTGAACGGGTCAAGGTAGCGCTGGTGTCCGCCCTGGCCCAGGGCGCCTTCAAGGAAGGAGACCTCGTCCTGTGCATGACCGGCCGGGTCGGGCGTCCGCCTGACACGCTGATGCAGATGCACATCGGTGGGTCGCTCGACGACCGGGTGGCCATCGAGGGGGTCAAGCTCGGCGAGGGGTTCGACAGCCAGGTGGTGGACGCCCTCATCCAGCTCGCCCTGCAGATCGGCCAGGAGGGCTACGAGGGCCACCCCATCGGGACGATCATCACCATCGGCGACCACAACAGCGTCCTGGAGAAGAGCCGGCAGATTACCCTCAACCCCTTCCAGGGCCTGGGGGAATCGGAGCGCAACGTCCTCGACCCCAAGATCCGCGAGGCGATCAAGAACTTCTCCGTCCTCGACGGGGCCTTCGTCATCCGCGAGGACGGGGTGGTCCTCAGCGCTGGCCGCTACCTCTCTGCCAGCGACGAGGAGGTCCCCGTCCCGCTCGGGCTGGGAGCGCGGCACGCCGCGGCCGCGGGCATCACCGCCACCACCGAGTGCCTGGCGCTGGTGGTGAGCCAGACCTCGGGCGCGGTCCGGCTCTTCAAGGGCGGGGAGATCCTCCTCGAGCTGCACCAGAGCGCCCGGCGGACCTGAGGGGCGGTCTCCCCTAGCCCCGGAAACGAAAACGGCGGCCGAGGGTTGCTCGGCCGCCGCGCGCGACGCGGGTCTGGACGACCACCAGGAGGGGCCCTAGTTGGTCCGGAACTCCGCGTCGACGACGTCCTCCTTCTTCGGAGGCGTCTCCGGGCCGGGAGCGGCACCGGGGGCTCCGGGCGCTCCGGGCGCTTGCGCTCCGGCGCCGGAGGCACGGTACATCTCCTCGGCGACCTTGTGGCTGACCTGCTCCAGGGCGCTCATCGCGCTCTGGATGGCCGCCTTGTCCGTCCCGTCGCGGACGGCGTTCAGCGCCTTGATGCCCTCCTCCAGCTTGGAGGCGCTCTCCGCGGAGAGCTTGTCCTTGTTCTCCTTGACCAGCTTCTCCATCTGGTAGACCAGGTTCTCGGCGCGGTTCTTGAGCTCCACCGTCTCGCGCCGGTCCTTGTCCGCCGCCTCGTTGGCCCGGGCATCGGAGACCATCTTCTCCACCTCGGACTTGTTCAGCCCCGAGGAGTGGGTGATGGTGATGCTCTGCTCCTTGCCGGTGGCCTTGTCCTTGGCCGAGGCGTTGAGGATGCCGTTGGCGTCGATGTCGAAGGTCACCTCGACCTGCGGCACGCCGCGCGGCGCGGGCGGGATGCCGGTGAGCTGGAAGCGTCCCAGCGTCCGGTTGTCCGCAGCCATCTCCCGCTCACCCTGCACCACGTGGATCTCCACCTGGGTCTGTCCGTCGGCCGCGGTGGAGAAGGTCTCCGCCTTCTTGGTGGGGATGGTGGTGTTGCGCTCGATGAGCCGGGTCATCACCCCGCCCAGCGTCTCCACGCCCAGCGAGAGCGGGGTCACGTCGAGGAGGAGGATGTCCTTCACCTCGCCGGTGAGCACGCCGCCCTGCACCGCGGCGCCCACCGCCACCACCTCGTCCGGATTCACCGACCGGTTCGGCTCCTTGCCGAAGAGGCGCTTCACCGCCTCGGCCACCTTGGGGATGCGGGTGGAGCCGCCGACGAGGACCACCTCGTGGAGGTCCTTGGCCTCCAGGCCCGAGTCCTTCAGGCACTTGCGGCAGGGCTCCAGGCTCCGCTCGACGATGGCCTCGATCATCGACTCGAACTTGGCGCGGGTGAGCTTGACGTTGAGGTGCTTCGGCCCGTTCTGGTCGGCGGTGAGGAAGGGCAGATTGATGTCCGTCTCCATGGTGCTGGAGAGCTCGATCTTCGCCTTCTCCGCCGCCTCCTTGAGGCGCTGGAGGACCATCTTGTCCTTGGACACGTCGATGCCGGTGTCCTTCTTGAACTCGCCGATCAGCCAATCCATGATCAGCTGGTCGATGTTGTCGCCACCGAGGTGGGTGTCGCCGTTGGTGGCCAGCACCTCGACCACGTTCTCCCCCACCTCGAGGATGGAGATGTCGAAGGTGCCACCGCCGAAGTCGTAGACGGCGATCTTCTCGTCCTTCTTCTTGTCCAGGCCGTAGGCCAGGGCCGCGGCGGTGGGCTCGTTGATGATGCGCTTGACGGTCAGGCCGGCAATCTCTCCGGCGTCCTTGGTCGCCTGCCGCTGGGCGTCGTTGAAGTAGGCGGGGACGGTGATCACCGCGTCGGTGACCTTCTCACCGAGGTAGTTCTCCGCGGCGCGCTTCAGCTTGAGGAGCACCTGGGCGGAGATCTCCGGTGGGCTGTACTGCTTGCCGTCGATGTCCACGCGGGCATCGCCGTTGGGTCCGCGGACCACCTTGTAGGGGACGAGCTTCGCCTCCTCGGTGACCTCTTCGAACCGGCGCCCCATGAAGCGCTTGATGGAATAGACGGTGCGCTCCGGGTTGGTGATCGCCTGGCGCTTCGCCACCTGACCGACCAGCCGCTCCCCGTCCTTGGTGAAGGCCACCACCGAGGGAGTGAGCCGGCTCCCCTCCTCGTTGGTGAGCACCTTGGGTTCGCGACCTTCCATGATCGCCACCACGCTGTTGGTGGTGCCCAGGTCGATGCCGATGATCTTCGCCACGAATGAAACCTCCCGAAAGGACTTCCGGTTTGACGCCGGGCAACCTAACCACCGCACCCCGGGTGTCAAACCGCTCCCAGGGAAGGGGCCGGTGCCACGCCGGGTTCGCACCCGGCCGTCACCTGCCCTTCTCACCGGACCGGGGAGGCATCCCTTCGGCCTCGCCAAGGAGTCGAATTCGTTACCGTCTCGTGACGCGGTAACGGTTGAAACGGTGGCCAGGATTCTGCAGTCAAGCCATGGACTTGCCGCAGCGCGGCAGGTGCTCACACTCCCCGTGGACCCCTCCCCCGCCCAGGTCGTCTCGCTCGCCGCGCGCCGCCCTCGAGCCGTTCCGAGCCCGGCGCGCGTCGCCGTGCTCCTCAACGCCCATGCGCGCAAGGTGACTCCGCGCGTTCTGCGGGCGCTCTCGCACGTCGTCCCGCGCGGAGACCTCTACGTCTCGCGCTCGCCGTTCGACGCCCGGCGCATCGCCCACACCGTCCTCGACGAGGGCTACCACACCGTCTTCTTCGGCGGCGGGGACGGGACCTTCATGGGCTTCGCCGACGAGGTGCTCAACCACGCCGCCCGCCGGCGGGTGGTGCAGCTCCCCCACTTCGGGGTGCTCAAGCTGGGAACCGGCAACGGGCTGGCCACGCTGGTGAACGCCTCCTCCGTCCGCGGCGGCGGCATCGTCGACGACGTGCTCCGCGCCCGGGCCGGCGAGGTGCCCGGCTACCGTCCGCTGGAGCTGCTCTCCGCCGAGGGCCGGCGCGCGCCGTTCGCCGGGCTGGGCGTCGACGCCCGCCTGCTCAACGACTACGTCTGGCTCCGGGAGCACGTCCGCCGAGGCTGGCTCGGCCGCCTGCTCACCGGCTCGCGCGGCTACGCCGCCTCGGTGCTCCTGCGCACCCTCCCCCAGGCGCTGGTCCAGGACCTGGCGGTGGGGTGCGAGATTCGCAACCGGGGCCCGGCACCGGCCTACCGGCTCGGGCCGGACGGGCAGCCGCTGGCCGCCTTCGAGCCGGGCGAGGTCCTCTACCGCGGCCCGGCCATGATCGCCGCGGCGGGAACCATCCCCTTCTATGGCTACGGGCTCCGGGTCTTCCCCTTCGCCGGGCTCCGCCCCGGGACGATGCACCTCCGGGTGGGCGTGTTCCGTCCTCTCTCGGTGCTCGCCAACCTCTCCGGGTTGTGGCGTGGGCAGTGGTTCCCCAACGGGGTGCAGGACTTCGTCGCCGCGGGCGTCGACATCCGCGTCGAGCGGCCGATGCCCTTCCAGCTCGGCGGCGATGCGCTCGGCGAGCGCAGCGAGCTCACGCTGGAGGTCGCTCCGGAGCGCGTCAGCCTGGTCGACTTCTCCACGCGCCCCGCCCTCCCGGCCTGAGCGCCGGACGCCCTAGCCGCGGTCGCGCGTCGCCGGGGGCCGCTCGCTCGGCTCGGCGCGCCGGCCGGCGACCAGGACGAAGCTCACCCCGGAGGGCCCGACCTGCACCAGTGCCGTCTCCTCGTCGGGGGAGCCGGGCCGGGCGCCGTAGAGGTCGACGATCTGCGCCTCGCTGAGCGCCTCGGCCAGCTCGGGCTCGTACCCGGAGCGGTTCAGCTCGGCCAGCTCAGCCTGCGGCGAGCGCAAGGGCCCCCCCAGGGCCCGCTCCCAGGCGGCCAGGTCTCGCTCGGCGGTCCCCACCCGCGCGGCCACCACCGCCGCCAGATGCCCCCGCGAGGGAAGGAGAGCCGGCCGGAGGAGCCGGGCCAGCGGCCCCACCCCCGGCACCCGCGCCCCGGCGATGGCCAGGTCGAAGGCGTCGGCGGGCAGCGAGGGAGCCACCGCGTCGATGGACATCGGGGTGAGGAGCCCGCGCACCCCGGCGGCCTCGGCCTCGGCGCGGACCCGGTCCAGCACCTCGCGCGAGGCGTCGGCCACGGTGATGCGGCAGCCCAGCTCGGCGGCCAGGAGCACCGCCGCGCTCCGCCCCGCCACGCCGAACTCGAGCACCCGGGCGCGTCCCCCGAGGTCCAGCCGCCGCGCCAGCCTTCCCAGCACCGCCCCGGTGGTGAACGGCGCGCGCGAGCCGGCCGGGGCTTCGGGTGGAGGCGGCGGAGTCGCGGGCGGGGCCATCCGGCGTCCTTCCCTCACAGGTAGTACAGGATGCGCCGGTCCTTGTGCAGCGCCTGGTAGACCCGCGCCCGCTGCTCCTCGGAGAGGAGCACCACCGTCACCGAGACGGAGAGGTAGCGCGCTCCGCGGGAGGGGAGCTCGCTCATCGAGTCCTGGGAGATCTCCTGGGCCAGCACCCGGTGAAAGAGCTGGCGCACGTACTCCCGGAATCCATGCTCCTGCTTTCCCATGACCTTGAAGGTGTAGGGCGTGGGGTAGTCGATCAGCGCTCGCGCGTCGCCTTCCATGGCCACAACCAGCGACTAGAGCAAATTCGCCGCCAGCTCCGCCAGGGCGCTCCGCTCGCCCTTGGTCATGGTGATGTGCCCGGCGATGCGCTCCGTCTGGAAGCGGTTGACGACGTGGACCAGCCCGTTGCTGGTGGCATCGACGTACGGGTTGTCGATCTGGAAGGGGTCGCCGGTGAGGACGATCTTCGTCCCGTCCCCGACACGGGTGATGATCGTCTTCACCTCGTGGGGGGTGAGGTTCTGTGCCTCGTCGACGATGATGAACTGGTTGGGAATGCTCCGCCCCCGGATGTAGGTGAGCGGCTCGATCTCCAGGATGCCCAGGTCGAGGAGCTCGTGGTACCCGCGCCCGGCCTTCTTGTCCGCCCGGCTGAGGTTCATCAGGAACTCGACGTTGTCGAAGATGGGCTGCATCCACGGATTGAGCTTCTGCTCCACGTCGCCCGGGAGGTAGCCGATGTCCCGCCCGAGCGGGAAGATGGGACGGGAGACGAGGAGCTTCTGGAAGGCGGCCTCCTCGGTCGTCTTGTGGAGCCCGGCCGCGATGGCCAGGAGCGTCTTGCCCGTCCCCGCCTTGCCGACGATGGTCACCAGCTTCACCTCGTCGTTGAGGAGCAAGTCCAGGGTGTAGCTCTGCTCCATGTTGCGGGGCCGGATGCCCCACACTCCCTCCTTCACCACCCGGACCAATGGCACGAGCCGGTTCTTGGCCGGGCTCATCCGTGCCATGGCGGTGTGCGAGGGGTTGGTCTCGTCCTTGAGGAGGACGAACTCGTTGGGAGCCAGCGACTGCTCCTCCGGGACGGCCACCTCCGCCCCGGCCCGGTACATCTGGTCCACCGCCTCCCGCGGCACGAGGAGCTCGCGGTGACCGGTGTAGAGCTCGCTGATCTCCACCCGCTGGGTGTCGTAGTCCTGCGCCTCGAGCCCGATGGCGTCGGCCCGGATGCGCAACGAGGTGTCCTTGGTGATGAACACCGCCTTGAGCTCCGGCTCGCGCTCCTTGATGTCCAGGGCGACGGAGAGGATGCGGTTGTCCATCAGCTGCGCGTCGCCGATGTGCGGCGGCAGGTCGCGATGGCTGACCACCACCCGCAAGGTGCCCCCGTCCGGGAGCGGGACTCCCTCGGCCAGCGAGCCTTCGGCGCGAAGCGCATCCAGGTAGCGAGCCACCATCCGTGCGTTGCGGCCCAGCTCGCTCAGGTCGCGCTTGAACTTGTCGACCTCCTCGATGACGTAGATGGGGATGACGACGTTGTTGTCTTCGAAGGTGAAGAGGGAGCGCGGATCGTGGAGGAGGACGTTGGTGTCGAGGATGAAGTTTTTTCTCATCGTGGGGTGCCGGGATCCTCTGTGGACGGCGGGTGCAACACAGCCACGCTGCGCCAGGACGGAGCGCCTCACATCCCCCTTCTGTCCTCACTGACTATAGTCGCCGTCTCCGACTCGCCGGGAGCCGGATTCCGGCCCCGCCGCGGC
>Ga0335083_10002314_pt1 | contig 25254 bp, 29 predicted proteins | sample Lox_Sample_42_FD_206716 | JGI IMG/M metagenome (GOLD analysis project Ga0335083, IMG submission 206716) | Soil microbial communities from Loxahatchee National Wildlife Refuge, Florida, United States - Lox_Sample_4.2 | ecosystem: Environmental > Terrestrial > Soil > Wetlands | place: USA...
ACCTGGGATTTTGGTGCACTCCTAATGGAAATTTCCGGGATTTCCGGGACGAGCACGGTCCAGATTTTCCCGGCCGACGCGGCCGACGGATTGGGAAGCGGAAGTCCGCCTTCCAGCCTAACGCTGCCGGTGACCACGCTTTCGGCGCTCGGGTTCTCGTCCTTTAGCGAGGTAAACCCTACCATTACCTTCATCCTGGCGGACAATTTATATACCGACAACGTAGGCCAATTTAACTTGTCGCAGAACTTGTCATCGGTGCCCGAGCCAACAACTACCGGAGTCGTTGGAGTTCTGGTTTGCGTGATGGCCGGAGTAGTGCGCCGAAGGCGAGCAGCCAGAAACACTCCCTGATCGCAACTGCGGATCGTCGCCAAGCTGCAGCCCCGCGCACACTCGCCGCGGGCGAAGCGCTTTGCGGGGGCAAACTGACCCGCTACACTGAAGCTATATGTCGATCAAGGTAGGCATAAACGGTTTCGGCCGGATCGGACGAAACGTGGTTCGCGCGGCGTTGGACCGCCCCGATATCGAATTTGTCGCAGCCAACGATCTTACTGACACTAAGACGCTGGCGCATCTTTTGAAATACGATTCCATTCTCGGCCCGATTCACGCCGAGATCAAAACCGAAGCCGATGCCATCACGGTCGGCGGCCGCCGCATCAAGATTTTCGCGACCAAAGATCCCGCCGAGCTGGATTGGAATTCGCTAGGCGCTCAGATCGTGATCGAATCCACGGGGAAGTTCACCGAAGCCAAGGACGCCGCCAAGCATCTGCGCGGCACCGTCAAGAAAGTCATCATCTCGGCGCCCGCCAAGAACGAAGACGTCACCATCGTCCTGGGCGTCAACGACGAGATGTACAACCCCGCCAAGCACAAGATCATTTCCAATGCCTCCTGCACCACCAATTGTCTGGCGCCAGTGGTGAAGGTCCTACACGAAAAATTCGGCATCGCCAAAGGGTCGATGACCACCATCCACAGCTATACCAACGATCAAAACGTGCTCGATTTTCCGCATAAGGATCTGAGACGCGCGCGGGCGGCCGCGCTTAACATGATTCCCACCACCACGGGCGCCGCCAAAGCCATCGGGCTGGTGATGCCGGAGCTGAAGGGCAAGCTGGACGGCTATTCCATGCGCGTTCCGACGCCTGACGTCTCGGCGGTGGACCTGGTCGCCCTGCTGACGAAAAACACCAGCACTGAAGAAGTCAACAAGGCTCTCGAGGCTGCTGCCAATGGCCCGATGAAAGGCATCCTGGCCTACACCGAAGATCCGGTGGTGTCCACCGACCTGCTGCACAACCCGGCCAGCTCCATCGTGGACTCCCTGATGACCAAAGTCCTGGACGGCAACCTGGTGAAAGTCCTGGCTTGGTACGACAACGAATGGGGCTACTCCATGCGCATCGTCGATATGATCGATTTCGTGGCCAAGCAAGGCCTCAACTAGCGGCCGCCGGCCGTCTGGTCGCGCCGCGCGGCGAAATTGACATCGCCCGCCGCCATCCATAAACTCGACTCATGCGCAAAACACTGCGTCTCGCAATCCCCGCGCTTGCTCTAATAGCCACGCTGGGCGCTCAAAATCCTACCGGCGCTGCCGCCATCACCAGTAAGTTCGATACGCCGCAGGTGCGTGTCTACGTGGCGACCCTCTCGCCCCACACGCCGGTGCCGTCGCGGAATGGGCATGCCACCAATCGGGTTCTGATTTATCTCGATAACGGCTCCATGACCCGGCAAGATGGTGACCGGAAAGCTGAACTGGAGATTCACCGCGGCGAAGTTCGCTGGCGGCCGGCCAGTGGCGCGTACGTGGCCGAAAACATCAGCGATCACCCCATCCGCATTTTGGAGATTGACTTAAAAGGTAAACCATCCGGGCCGGCGCCGGTTTCGAAACTCGATCCGACGGTCGTGGATGCCAAGCATTACAAGGTCGAATTCGAAAACGAGCAGGTGCGCGTTCTTCGAGTCCACTACGACGCCCACGATCAGGGCGTCGAGCATGAACACATCCTCAACCGCGTCGTCCTGTATCTCAACGATCAAACTGCCGCGAAGGCCGATGACGTACGAATGGGCGGACCGGGTGTCCACACTGAACGAAACAACGGAGACCAGCCGGCCGACCGAATCGCGGTTGAGATCAAGTAAAGCAATAGTCCGATACGGTGGCCGCCGAGCTCATGGTAAGGTATGGGCGTAGTTTGCCCTGGCATTTGAGTTGCCACCGGTTCAATTAGGAGACCCTATGCGAGTTCTTGCCACCACCGACGGCTCCAAGGAAGCAACCGCGGCCTTGCGCGCAGCCTGCCGTTTGCTTTCGAAAGCGGATCGCCAGATGGACGTGTTGTATGTGGTGGGCGAACCGCGCGTGCCAAAGTCCGGCGGGATTGCCCAGCGTGCTTTCCAACACCGCGCCGCGGCTGAGGCCAGGCGCATTCTGGAGGATGCCAAGCAGGCGCTGACAGAGGAAGGCGTGGATGCGTTGACCTTATCGGAAACAGGATCGCCGGCCGGCATCATCATGACCGAAGCCGACGATTACGATGTTACGGTGATCGGCGCCAAGGGACGCGATGCGCGAACCAATGGAGGCTTGGGACCAGTGGCCAGCAGGGTTGTGGAGCACGCCAATGGCTGCGTCCTGGTGGGACGCCAACCGCCAGAAGACCGCCAGGCCAGGATCCTGGTGCCGGTGGACGGATCGGCGGGTTCCAAACACGCGCTCGATGCATTGAACGAGTTCTTCGATCTGGAATCGGCCGATATCACGCTACTGCATGTTCTGGAGACGGCCTGGCTGCCGGAAAACCGAGAAGAAGAGTCGCTCGGGGAAGGCGATATCGATTTCGCGCAGGCGGCGCAGGTGCTGGCCGAGTTGCGACGCGAGGGCGAGAAACTGCTCGCCGACGCGCATGCGGGCATGGCCGAAAATCATCCCGGCGTCACCACTACCATGCGCGAGGGCGTTCCCGCCAACGAGATTTTGAGCGAAGCCGATCAGGGCGATTATGATCTGGTGGTGCTCGGCGCCAACGAAGCCAACGACATGAAGCACAGCGTGCTGGGCAGCGTGTCGAGCAAAGTCGCGTGGAACGCTCCGTGTTCGGTTTTGGTGGTTCGGGTGCCGGAATAGGCGTTACGATAGCTAAATGGTTGACGTACCGCCGGGCGGGCAGACCAAGTCCATCAACGGGATCGATCTTTACTTCGAAATGTACGGCGAAGGCGAGCCGCTGCTGCTTCTGCATGGTTTCATGGGTTCGGGCGCCGATTGGGGGCACGTCTTCAAGAGCCCGCCGGAGGGTTTTCGATCCATCTTCCCGGACATGCGAGGGCACGGGCGATCCACCAATCCGCCGGGCGTTTTCACTTTTCAGCAATCGGCGCGCGACATACTGGCGCTGCTGGACGCCTTGAAAATCCCGCAGTGCAAAGCCATCGGCGTGAGCGGCGGCGCACAAACCTTGCTCCACATGGCCACCGAGCAACCGGGCCGGATCGAAGCCATGGTGGTGGTAAGCGGCGGGCACTATTTTCCGAAAGAAGCGCGCGCGTTCATGCGGCAGTTTTCGCTCGAGAGCCTGCCGCATTCCGAACAACAGGCCATGCGCGAGCGCCACAAGCACGGTGAAGAGCAGGTGCAGGCCTTGCTGAAATTAGCCAGAGGTTTTCAGTCCAGCTACGATGACATGACCTTCACGCCGCCGTATCTGGGCACCATCACCGCGCGCACGCTGCTGGTGTTCGGCGATCGCGATCCACTGTATCCGGTGCACATTCCGGTGGAGATGCACACCTCCATTCCGAAGTCGCGTCTGTGGATCGTGCCGAACGGCGGGCATGGGCCGATCTTTGGCGATTGGCGCGAGCGATTCGTGGAGACGGCGCTGGGGTTCTTGCGCGAGTCGACCTAGCGTTCGCTGGCACCATATACGCTACCATATATGGTAGATGATCAAGACTACCGTGTATCTGGATACGGATGTCGCGCTTTCGCTGCGCCGGATGGCGGAATCGGAAGGCCGCAGCCAGGCCGAGTTGATCCGGGATGCGTTGGAAAAATACACGAGCACCCGTAAGCGTCCCAAGCTGCCGGGCCTCGGGGAATTCCGCAGCGGTCATACGGACACCTCCGAGCGCGCGCGGGAAATCCTGCGCGAGGCCGCCAAGAAGGGGCGATGGCGCTGATTGCGGATTCCGGCGCGATCTATGCGCTCTATGATGCGCGGGACCGGCACCACGCGGCGGTGACGCATGTGATCGACAACGAACGCGAGACCATCATCGTTCCCATGGCGCTTCTGGCGGAGATCGACTACCTGCTTCGGGTCCGGTTGGGCAGCCGCGCGGTGTCCCGATTTCTGGAAGGCATCCAGGTGGGTGGGTATACGTTGGAACCATTCACCGCCGCAGATGTAGTCCGATGTAAGACGTTGCTCGAGACCTACGCGGATCTGGACCTTGGCTTGGCGGACACATCGGTGATCGCCGCCGCCGAGCGGCTGAATTTGAGCCGCATCCTGACGGTCGACGAGCGGCACTTCCGCGCCATTCGCGGCGCGGGCGGGAAGGCGTTCACGTTGCTTCCCGCCGACGCCTAGAATGGAAGCCATGCGCGCCGCTCTGCTGACGGTTCTGTTCATTCTTTCCTCGCTCTCTGCTCAGACTACGAAGCTCGGCGATCGCTGGGCGCCGCTGGCGTTTCTGGTCGGCGAATGGATCGGGGAGGGCGGCGGCGATCCCGGACAGGGGAGCGGCGGCTTTTCCTTCCTCCCGGAGGAGAACGGCGCCATCCTGGTGCGCAAAAATCGAGCGGACTATCCCGCTTCCAAGGATCAACCCGCGTTCTCGCACACCGACCTCATGATCGTCTATCAAGAAGACGAGAAATTTCGGGCGATCTATTTCGACTCCGAGGATCACGTGATCCATTACGACGTTGAGCCGTCGAGCGACGGCAAAAGCGTTCAGTTCCTGAGCAAGAACTATCGCCTCACGTACTCCAAGACCGGGACCGATTCGGTCGCGATCAAGTTTGAAATCGCGCCTCCCGATCAGCCGGGGGCTTTCAAGACCTACATCCAGGCCACGGCGCGGCGCACTAAAAGCTGAGCAGGCGCTCGGCCTCGGCTACCAAATTCTCGACCTGCGGCAGGATTTCGTATTCCAGCTGCGGGTTGTAGCCAACCCAGGTATCCAGCGCCCCCACGCGGCCGACTGGCGCGTCCAGATATTCGAAAAGCTCGTTGGCGATGCGCGCGGCCAATTCCGCGCCGTAGCCCCACGACAGGCAGTCTTCATGGGCAATGAGAACGCGGTTGGTTTTTTCGACCGAAGTCCGAATCGCATTCCAATCGTAGGGAGACAAACTGCGGAGATCGATCACTTCGATGCTTCGATCGGGGAAGCGCTGCTCGAGTTGCAAGGCCGCTTGGAGCGACTTCTGCACTAGGGCGCCGTATGTCACGATGGTCAGGCTTTGGCCGGTCTTTACGATATTGGCGCGGCCGAACGGAATCGTGAAGTCCGGGCCGGGATGCTGTGAACGGTTATAAGGTTCGCGATAGAGGCGTTTGTGTTCGAGGAAAAGTACGGGGTCGTCGGCGCGGATGGCAGTGCGCAGCAACCCGCACGCATCGAGCGCGTTGGACGGCATGACTACGCGCAACCCGGGGATATGGGTGAAGATCACTTCACCGCACTGGCTGTGGTAAATGGCGCCGCCGTTCAGATATCCGCCGATGGCGACGCGGATCACCACCGGAGCGCTGAAGCCGTTGTTGGAGCGCCAGCGAAGGGTCGCGAGCTCGTCGCGAATTTGCATCATGGCGGGCCAGATGTAATCGAAGAATTGAATTTCGGGCACGGGCTTGAGGCCGCGCGTCGCCATGCCGATGGCGCGTCCCACGATAGAGGCTTCGGCCAGCGGGCTATTGAAGGCGCGCTCGGAGCCGAACTTGACTTGTAATCCAGCGGTGGCTTTGAAGACTCCGCCCTTGCCCTTCACCTCGGCCAGGTTGGCTGCGCGGCTGCAATCGGCTACATCCTCGCCGAACACGAGAATGCGCGAGTCGCGCTGCATTTCTTCGTGCAAGGTGAGATTAATTTCGTCCACCATGGTGCGCGGATCGCCAGTGAAGCGCGGCTGGGCTTCGAACTGCGCCGAAGTCGGGTCGATTTTTTCGGAATAGAGATGGAGCAGCGCCGATCCTTTGGGCGGCGGGTCGGCTTTGAGGACGCGATCGGTGGCTTGCTGAATTTCCTGGTCGACCTCATGCACGATCACTTGCAAGGCCTGGCGATCCAGAATGCCTTCCGAGACCAGCCATTCGGGAAACTTGAGGAGCGGATCGCGCGACTCCTCGGCTTCGCGCTCGGACTTGGTCTTATAGAGCTTTTCGTCGTCGGAGAGCGAGTGGGAATAGGGGCGAGTGACGGTGGCGTGTACTAACGCGGGGCCCTTGCGCTGGCGAGCATGCGCGGCTGCTTCGGAGATGGCCTGGTAGGAGGCCATGAAATCGGTGCCGTCGGTTTCGACGCGCAGCAGGTTGGGAAAGCCGGCCAGCAAGCGCGCGACGTTTCCGCCGGCGGTTTGGCATTCCACCGGGACCGAAATGGCGTAGCCGTTGTCCTCGATCAAGAAGACGACGGGGAGATTTTCGAGGCACGCGGCGTTGAGAGCTTCCCAGAATTCGCCTTCGCTAGTTGCGCCTTCGCCGCTGCACATGAGCGTCACTTCATCGGAATCCGGCGCGAGGTAGCGGCCGGCTTGCGCGCACCCGACGGCCTGGACATAGTGCGTACCGGTAGGCGACGATCCCGAGACGATGTGCAATTCAGGGAAACCCCAATGGGAGGGCATCTGGCGGCCGCCGGAGGAGGGATCGCCGGCGGCTCCCACGGATGCGAGCAGCATTTGCTCGGCGGTGGCGCCCAAGGTGAGGGCGAGTGCGCGGTCGCGATAGTACAAGTAAAACCAATCGTGTCCGGGGCGGAAGATCAATCCAGCGGCGGCCTGCACGGCTTCATGCCCGGCGCCGCTAATCTGGAAAAAAATCCGGTTCTGGCGCTTGAGCAGAATTTCACGATCGTCGAGGCGGCGTGCCGTGTACATGGCGCGATAGGCTCTGAGCAGGTCATCTCGCGAGGGCAGGACAGACATCGAGGTTTCGACGCTGGTTGGCGTGGCCATCAGGTGGTATCTTTCCTGACCTCAGTTTATCAGCAGGGGAAGGAATGGACTCTGGCGAGGCGTAGCGGTTCAACGCCGCGGGTGGTGGGACGGATGATTGCTCTGCCGGGATCGAGGGATTCAGGGTGAAGTGTCCGTTGGGTTGGACGGGCTCGGTGGGTTCGTTTGTGCAAATTTTGTTTTCACTGGGAGTGGGCGCAGCCGTGGACTTGCCGGTGGACTGGCGCAGACGCTGGAGCTGGATCAGGTTGCGGAGGGCGCGCGAGTAGGTGCGTTCCAGGCGGGCTTCGACGCGATGGAGGAAGGGGTAAGAATTGGAGTTGGCTAGGCCGGTGAACGCGGATGTGAGTGATTCGATGGGGCTGAGTGGGTCGTCCGCGTCTTCCTGGGCGCGTTCCATGTACTCGACGTAGAGTTGGGTCTCGATTATGGCCAGGCGCTGGAGGCGCCATTTGGCGGCGACCATTTCGTGGACCAGGTGGAGTTCGGCGGGACCGTCGGGTTGGAACTGGTCGAGGTAGGCGGTGAGGAGCTGGTTGAATTCCTCGGGGTCCTCAGTGGGCAGGACGAGGGTTTGGGCCGTGAGGCCGTGTTTGAGGGCGTTTTGAGAGGAGCGCTGGCGGCCGGCTTCGGTTTTGGGGCCACGGGATTTTGCGCCGTTGATGCGGGCGGATTCGGATTTAGTAGGCATTGGGTCACCTCGGTGAATTAGGGTAGCGGTGAATTGCGCCCTTATGGCCGATGGTCCCCACGAAACGATAGTTGGGTATGGGGATCGCGAGGCGCGAGATTGGTGACCGGGTGATTGGGGGGAGATTGGCGAACCCAAGGTGATTAAGGATTATGGCTCTGCGGCGATCTTACCCAGGGCTCCTGCGAGCGGGGCGTGATCTTTAATGTTCGTTGTCAGGATCACGGAATCGGGCGGCGCTGCCAGTGCGAAAACGGCGTCGCCAAGGCTGCGACACTGGGAGTCCGAAAACGGTCGGTTTGGGGTTCGATGGATGTGGCGCAACGCCTGGTATCTCCTCGTGTTCTCGGGCTTTTCGGGTTGCGCCTTGACAACGTCCATCAGTCGACTTACGTCATTCTGCAGCTTTGTCAGCAGCTTAAACACATCACAGTCCGCGTTTCGGGGGCAGCTATATCGTTCGAAGGCGAGATTGCCTCCGTTCAACACCAGAAGATCGCCCTCGATAAAACACCCAAGTGGCATCGAAATGTCTGTTGCTATCGTCCTTCGCCGCTGCCAGGCCAGGGTTATCTTGCGACGAAAATAAAGTCGATACCGATCCGCGAGAGCTCTATCGATGGGGGTTCCGCCATCCGCCGCTAGCCCTAAGGCTGTTACAAAAGCGTCCCTGTCGGCTTCAGCCGCTTGCTGGAGCCCCTGCCTTGCCGTCGCTGAAAAGTTTCGTTGTGGTGTTGCGGAGATGGCGTTGACGGCCTTGAGGGTGTCAGCCCAGGATTTCGTCTCATTGAGTTTGTTGTGAGCCCAAACCCATGCCTTAAGTGGGCCAGACTTGAACTCCTTAAGCGCGTACTCCGGCATTTCCGAGTAGGCGAATTTCTTAATTGCGTCGGCGCAGCGCTTGCCGGTGGCATCGCTTCGAAGCAGTGCATTAGCCACGACCGTCGTGTCTAGATATGCTTTAGGCGGTGAGCCAGTCGGCGAAGTGTTCGAATCCTGGGGGTTCTGTTGAGAATCCGGCACGTTCCAAGTCCTCGATGGCACGAGCAGCAGCGCTGAATGCCAAAAACGGTTGATCGCGTAACTTCAATAGCGCAGCCTGTACGGCGCTTAGGTGCGAAGAGTCGAGGGGTAACCCGTGGTTGTTTTCGAAAGCGCTGATCAGGGCGTCGATAAGCGCAGCGAACCCATCTCCTATTTCACGGCACATAAAGAGCCTCCGAAGGGTCGGCCGAAGGGTCTGAATGTAAAGGTCCGCCGTCATTGGATCTTGTTGCCTCGCCGCTTGAGATGCTTCCGAGATGCAGATGAGAGCTTGCCCTAGAAGGATCATACCCCGAGCCAGCGCGGGTGAAAGGGCGTCTAGATCAACGTAGAGATCCGATGCGAGGATCGGCTGTTGAGCAAGTCGTGCCGAGGGCTCGAAGTTGACTCGACCGGTTGCACCCGCACTCCCAGATGGAGCTCGAGTCTGACGGAGGGAATCATCGGTTGCTACGCGACCCTTTGCGCGCACTACCGTTTCGCGACGCTCTGAGTAAAATGCTTGAGCAGCCATTGGCTCACCTGGCGAGATACGAGTCCGCGTCGCGGCGGATCGCATGAGTGACTTGGGCGAGCCACTCGCTGACATTCAAAGAGCCCACAGCGATGGCAGCTCGGCTGTAGTAATCAATGTCAAGGGTTAGACGCTGTTCATGCGTGGGGTCAACCACATTCCCCATCCACTGCGGCGGCGGTTCGAACTCGTAGTTAATCTCTTGGACAACCAGTCTGAGCAGATAACCAAACTTTTCGTCCTCACAGCGGATTGCGTACTCAGGGTAGCGGCCGGCGGGTTCCACGTTAAAGTTTTTGCCGGCAGGAGTATATAACAGTCCAGTCGATAATAAGGCTGCCACCGCTTCCTCTTTACTCGGAAAATTTTTTGAAAATGTAGGGCGGAAACCGACCCTCTTCAATTCGGAGACTGACAAGTTGCGGGTGGCGATCTCGAAGCAATCTTTACACAGGGTAAAAAAGCTTTCGAACGCTGAATTTCTTGGCCGATGATCGAGGACAATCATACTTCCCAAACTCCAGCTTACCTCTCTGGTTCCCTCAGCAATGAAAGCGATCTTGCCGGGGTCCGCCGAGACGAGGCGAGTGATCTCGTGGATCTCTCGCAATTCCTGGGACATCTGGCCGGCGTGGTCCCATAGGAGGTACGCGTCTGGATACCGGATCTCGAAGGCGAGTCCAACGGGGCTGAAATCGGAGAATGTTAAGGGCATTCGCAAATTCACAACAGCAACATAAGATAGTCTATTCTACCGCTCCGTATAAGGGAACTATTCAAGAGCGAGTGGTTCGGTAATTCGGTAATCGAGCCTTCCGCCGAGATCTGGGATTGCTATCAGTAGTATGGTGTAGGGTGGTCCGACTGCCCGCACGCGTCGTGAACTGGTAGACGATGAAGAAATTACGTAAGAGCCACGGTAGCCGGCCAGCCGACGCCGATGAGATTCTTCCCGAGTATGATTTTAGGCGCGCTTCGCGCAACAAGTACGCATCGCGATATGCGGCTGGCAGTGTTGTGGTGGTGCTGGAGCCCGATGTCGCGGCTGCCTTCCCGACCTCGAGCGAAGCCAACGAGGCATTGCGCGCGTTGGCCCGGATCATCCTCAAGCGTCGACGATAGCGTCGCGCAAAAGCGGTCGCCACGCGGCCGTTAGCCCGAAGCAGCTTGGCCCGAGCGCAATGGACTTTGATAATAATCGGGGACAGAGTGTACTGTCCCCGGTTTTTCAGTTCACGAGCTTTGCTTCGGCTTCCTCGATGGTCGGCAACGTTACCAGGATCTCGTCGACTCCGCCCACTTTGAAAAGCGTGTGCAAGCGTTCGGACGCGCCGACCAAGGCATATTGGTGCTGCTTGCGCAGTGAGGAGGCGTGCAGGAATATCACCGCTCCGAGCGCGGCGGAATCCATGAAGGGCACGGCCGTCAGGTCGACGATGACCACGGGATCGTTGAGGCTCCGGACCAGTGACTGGAATTCGAAGATGCCGGGAAGCGTGAACGGTCCGGTCAAGCGGAGCAAGCGGACGCCGTCGCGAGAGCCTGCGAGCGATTCGATCTTCAAGTCCATGTTGAGGAGTTTAGCGCACTGTGAAACCTGCCTGACGATTCGGCTACCCTAGTGTCATGGCACCAACAGTAGGCAAGAAAAGCCCAGAGCTTTCTATCCGGAAACCGAGCGGCGAGACACAGGTCGTGATCCTGAAGCAGGATCGCTACGAGTTGGGGCGCGCCGATACGAACGATCTGTGTTTCCGGGACGTGGCCGGGCTGTCGCGCAAGCATCTGGCGTTCGAACGCGACGGAACCAACTGGGTGGTGCGCGACCTTGGCAGCACGAATGGGACTTTTGTAAACGGGACGCAACTTACCGGCACGCAAGTGCTGAAGCCCAAGGATCGGGTGACGGCCGGGGAGTTGAGCGTGGTCTATTCCGAAGGCGCTGCGCCCGCGGCTCAAACGGTGGTGTTTATCGAGAAGTCCGCCGAGACCACTGAAGAGGCCAGCATGACCAGCAGTTTGGACGGGCTGGAGGAAGAGAGCAAAAGCGCGGTCAGCGCGCATGTCGATGCTCTGATACGGGCCGGGCGCGAGTTGGCCGGGCACATGCCGCTCGACAAGGTCTTCGATTTGATCCTGGATCTGTCGGTGGAAGCAGTGGGGGCGTCGCGCGGCGTGCTGATGACGCTCGAAGAAGGCGAGCTTCAGGTGCGCAGTTCGAAAGGGGCCGGTTTCCGCATCAGCTCGCACGTGCGCGATCTGGTGTTGAGAGAAAAGCGTTCGCTGCTGGTGCGCGATGCGCTGACCGATCAGGCCCTGGGGGCGCGCATGAGCATCGTGCAGGATCAGATCCGCAGCATGCTGGCGGTTCCGCTGCAAACCAAGAACGGCGTGATCGGGCTGATCTATCTGGATTCGCCGTTCCTGATACGGGAGTTCACCAAGGAAGACTTGAGCGTGCTCACGGTGATGAGCAACATCGCCGCGGTCCGCATCGAGCATGCGCGTCTGGCGGAGCTGGAGCAAGCCGAGAAACTGCGGGCGCAGGAGATGCAGCACGCGGCCATGATCCAGCGGTCGATTCTGCCCAGTAATTTTCCGCCCTTTCCGGACCGGCGTGAGTTTCAATTGCACGCGCACATGACGCCGGCGCGCGGAGTGGGGGGCGATCTGTTCGATTTCTTCCTGCTGGATCAGGACCACCTGGCGTTCGCGGTGGGAGATGTCAGCGGCAAGGGTGTGCCGGCGGCGTTGTTCATGGCGGTGGCGCGCACGTTGCTTCGCGCCACGGCACCGCATCGCCAATCGCCCGCTGAATGCCTGACCTACATGAATGCATCGCTGAACGCGGAGAACACCTCGGGCATGTTCGTCACGTTTTTCTACGGCGTGCTGGATATCAGAACGGGCGAGCTGCAGTTTGCCAACGCGGGGCACAATCCGCCGTACGTATTTTCACCGGACGGAACTTATCGATTTCTGGAGGGCAAGGGCGGACCCATGCTGGGACTGTTCCCCGGCCTGACTTATGAGACGTCGACCACGAAATTCGGCCCCGGCGACGGCATTCTGGTCTACACCGATGGTGTGACGGAGGCCAAAGACACGGCTGAAGAATTCTTCGAAGAGCAGCGGCTGGAGGAGTATCTGCGGGCGCACGCCTCGGAGCCGGCCGAACAGTTCGTCAACGGTCTGCACCGGAAGGTGGAGGAGTTCGCGATGGGCGCGCCTCAGGCCGACGACATCACCGCGCTGGCGCTGCGCTATCTGGGCTGAATTCAGCCGAGACGATTTGGTTGACCTCGGAGCGCACCCGCGCGTCGTCCCAGCCTAGTTTTTCAGCCAGCGCCTGGGCGTAAGGAAGAAGCGATTCCGCGTCCCAGCGCCGCTCATAGCCGAGGTAAGTGCTAACGAACAGATAGTCGCGCAGGTGCTGCTCCAGGGCGTCGCCGATGGCGCGTTCCAGTTGGGGAAACGGAGTTTGTGCGGTGCGGTGTACGGCTGCCAGTGCTGGTTCGATCTCGCCGCACACCAGATCGGCGGCCTGCTCACTCATGAGACGGTAGGTGGTGTATTTACCTCCGGCGATGTGCAGGACGCCATCCGATGAATTCCAGATCTTGTGGTCGCGGCTCACGCTGGCGGCTGAACCGCCGCTGCGCACCAAGGGGCGCAAGGAGCTGAAGGCGGACACTGGCCTGACATCGGATTGTTGAGGAAAAAGCTTCTTCACCATGCCGAGCAAGTACTGCAATTCGGCGCGCGAGATATTTACCTGGCCGGGCGAGCCGGTGTGATCCTCATCGGTGGTTCCCACCAAAGTGAGCTGGCGCTGGCTACCCCAGGGAATCACGAAAACAATGGATCCGTCGGGTTCAAAATGCGCGATGGCGTGATCTTTAGAGCCGACGCGCGGGATCACGATGTGCGAGCCGCGGACCAGCCGCATGGCTTTTCCGTCCATCCAGGCGCCGCGTGCGTCCACCAGCTTTCGGGTTTGAAGCTCGAATGTTTCGCCAGTCAATGTGTCGTGGCAGGCAACGCGCCAGTTCCCGTTGGGGTCCCGATCCCATTGTCCGGCGCGGACGTAGTTGGCGGCGAAAGCGCCGTGGGCGATAGCGTCCAGAACATTTTCGACCACGAAGCGGGCCGAGCAGACAGCGGCATCGTAAAACAGGGCGGCGCCGTTGAGGCCGGAGCGCGTCAAACCTGGCTCGATGCGCGCGACTTCTTCAATTGAGATCATCTTGTGCGGCGCGATGGCATGCGATCCAGCCAGGCGATCGTAGAGCCATAATCCCGTGGGATACACGAGCCGAGACTTGAGGCCGTACAGGGGCAGCAGAAATTGCAAAGGCTGGACAAATTGGGGAGCGATTTGGAGCAGGATGGAGCGCTCGCGCAGCGACTCGCGGACCAGGTGGAACTCCAGATATTTCAGATAACGGAGACCGCCGTGGATGAGCTGGGAATTTTTGCCGCTGGTACCGGAACCGAAATGCGCTTGCTCCACCAGGCCGGTGCGCAGGGGCTGGCCCGTAGAATGGGCGCGCAGAGCGAGGTCGCGCAGAACGCCGGCGCCGTTGATACCACCGCCGATGACTAAAACATCGAGTGGCGCGGCCTGGAGATTTTCAATTTGCTTGCTGCGGAGGCCGGGCACTCATTAGACAGCTTAGATCAAGAAGGGCCAAAAAAACTTGTCGCGCATGAACCCTTCCGGACGGCGGGCGCATGCGCGACGAAATACGATCGAAGCTTAAGTGGTGCTCTTTTTCTTCTTGCCCTTTTTGCCCTTCTGGGTGCTCTTGCTGGTGTCCTTGCCGGCTTCATCGCCAAACAGCGAGGTCGCGCCGACGATGAGGGACAAGCCGAGCATCAATGTCATCAGTTTCTTCATTGAGATCTCCTTGAGAGTATAGAAGCTATACGTTAACTTCCTACCCATAATTCCAGTTGGACATGAAAGTCGGGTTAAGAGGTTATTAAAATGGCTTCATTCAAGCTGGTAGTGGCTTCGCGCGTTGAGCCGTTCACGGGCTAGATGGACGCCTGAAATTCTACCTTATCATATTCATTCTAAGCCACTTGACTATTTGTACACGAACGGAGCCGGACCCGGAAAGCGAAGGCCACCGGATATGATTTTTGTGAGATGAAGAAAGAGCAACTTGCCAGACGACTCGCCCGGGAGAGTCATGTGTCGCCCGCAGCCGCCGCGGACCAATTGGACCGCATCGTGAGCGATTTGCTTACCAGAGTTCGGCGCGGGCAGACGGCTTCACTGCCGGGCCTGGGAACGTTTCAACCAGGAAGCGAGAAGGACTTTCAATTCGACGGCAAGGCGCCCAAAAGCGGAGGGGCGGGTTCCAAAAAGAGGTCCAAGTGAAAGAGGCGCGTTCGAACATCACACCCGCGCGGCATGTGGCGCGAATTCTGCGGCGCGCCTTGGAGCATGGCGCGGCGGTGGAGATTGACGGTCTGGGCACGTTTCTGCCGGGGCAAAATCGGGGGTTTCGCTTTATCGCGCAGAACAGCGCGCGCATCTTTATCGCTTACGTGGAAGAGGATCTCGAATTCGCGAAAAACCTGTATTCCGCTTTCGAGGAGCGCGGCTTTCGACCCTGGCTGGATAAGATGAAGCTGATGCCCGGACAGAACTGGCCGCGGGCGATTGAAGACGCGATCCGAACGTCGGACTTTTTCGTGGCGTGCTTTTCGCGCCGCTCGACCACCAAGCGCGGAAGCTTCCACAGCGAGCTGCGCTATGCCTTAGCTTGCGCGGCGACCGTTCCGCTGGACGAAATCTTCTTCATTCCGGTGCGTTTTGAGGAATGTCTGGTGCCCGCTCGGATCTCGAAAAAGATTCAATACGTGGATCTGTTTCCGAATTGGGAAGTCGGGCTGGAGAAAGTGCTGGCGATCGTGGCGCGGCAAGAATTGAGCCGGCGGCGGAAACTGCTGCCGCTGGCGGGATAGCCGGGCCGTTTAGTTTCCGGAGCCTTGATCAGCCCACATCAAGGCCACGCGGTCGCGGTCGGCGTTGTTGCGGTCGTCGCGATAGGCCTTTCCATCGCCATTCCAAGGTTGCGAGCCCGGGGCGGGCCAGCTTAGTACCAGCATATTGGTCAGAAAGCTTTCCTCATCCGGCCTGCCGTCGACCAGCCAGACGCCATGGAAGGCGTCGCGAAACGAGGCGAGTAGATTGCGCGCGAATGCCGATTGAAGGTCCCGATCCACGACGGCGTTCACCACCGTGCGATCCGATATGGCGTGCACATCCCGGAAGAATTCGCTGGTCACCAGCTCGTCAGGAATCCCTTTTCCAAAATAAGTATCCACGAAGGTGAACTCATAATGCTGCTGTTCCCGGGCGAGCTTTCGCACGGCGAAGCGCGCTGAAAGCGGCAGAAAGCGCACGTTCGGGGGAAGCGGAGCGTTCAGAAAGTGCCGCTCGGCGATTGGTTTCACCGACGGATCGACATCCACGGCGTCCACGCGCGCGATGGCCGGAAATTTCGCGACATCGCGAGGGAATGTAAAGCCGGCGGAGCCGATCACCAGCGCGTTGGTTGCGTCACTTTCGCGCAGGAGGCGTTCGGCCGCGAGCGTGTAGGCGAAAGACGTTCGGCCAGTGTCGGCGAAAACGCCCGATGCGCCTCCGCCACCCATTCTTAGCACGCGCTCGATTCTGCCGTTGGGGGCCTTCTCGTCGACAATGCGAATGGTTTGGTAGGCGCTGTCGAAAGAGAACAGGTCGCCGGAGGGCGATGTCATGGCGTGGACGCTAACGGCGGCGGCCACCGCGGCGGATCCCAAAACCAGGGTGCGAACAACCTCGGCGCGGCTGGCCATCATCATGCCGGCTGCAGCGGCGAGCACTGCGCAGACCAGATAACTGGATCGCGCGACGCCGAGCCAGGGAAACAGATAGACCGGGGTGAAGACTCCGCCGATCACAGAACCGAGAGTAGAGAAGAAGAGTACCTTGCCGGAGGCCCGTCCGGCGTGGCCGTCGCCGCTAGTCACTTCGGCCAGCATGGGAACGGTTTGGGAAGCAAAATAGATGGGCGCGAGATAGAGCGCAGCGGCGGTAATTCCGATGGAGAGCGGGAGATTCAACCAGTCCAGCAGACGGTCGAGCAGGCGGGCTTCGAAGGGAAACGCGATTACGCCGTACAGAGCCGCTGCGAGGAGCAAGTTTCGAGCCAGGATTTTGCGGGTTCGCGCGGCATCCCATTTAGCCGAAAGCTCGCCGCCGCGCCAGTAGCCCGCGCTGAGGGCGAACAGGACAATTCCGAGCATCACGCCGGTGAGAACGACGCTGGATCCGACCACTGGGATGGCCAGCCGAATGGCGATGACTTCCACGGCTAGTGTGGAAAATCCTTCCAGGAATGCGACCGTCCATGGAATCGTTGCACGAACCGCAAAGGCAGGCACAGCTTCTATTCTGGCGTGTTCAGAGAGGCGGCGAGCGGCGGGTCAGAGACTAGTGCTTGGCGGCGATTTTTTTCTTGACGGCTTCGGCGTTCTTGGCGTCGGGAGCGAGCTCCAGATATTTCTGATAAGCATCGCTGGCGGCTTGCTTGTCGCCCATCTTCTCCTCGGCGTCGCCGAGTCGCAGAAAAGCTTCGGGAAACGAGGGATTGTATTTCGTGGCTTCGCGAAAGCGGTTCAAAGCTGCTTTGTACTTGCCCTGCCTGAAGTAGAAGTTGCCAACCTTGACGTCGTTTTCGGCTTCCAGCGGGTTGAAGGGATATACTCTCGGCTTGAGGCTTTCATCCTCTTCGGGAGGAACTTGCTCTTGCGTTTTAGGCTGGTCGGCCGGTTTGGTTTTCTGGGCTTGGTCCTGCTGCGCGCAGAGCACGCCGGTCAGAAGCAGCGTCCAGAGCAGGCTGCGTTGCACCACGTTATTAGTATAGCGAGGCGTCGCAGTTTCGTTGTGGCACAATAGATACGCAAGTGGGTCATGACGAACGAACAACTTTACCTGGCGATCGGGCTTCCGATGTTGTTCAACGCCGCGATGACGGGCCTCCTCATCGCCTATATGAATGCGAGATTCAGCAGTTCTGAAAAGAGCATCAATCAGCGCTTCGATGACATGCGCGACCTCTGGCGGGCAGAACTTCATCGCGTGGAAGAAGTTCTGGATGCACGCCTCAGGCATCTGGAAGAGCGCTAGGCTTCCTGTTAAATCTTGGCTAGTTCCTTAGCAGCACTCTTGATCGACTGGCGGCTGGCGAAGAAATCCTCCCACGGATCGCGGGCGGCCAGGCGTTTTTCGTAATTGCCGATATTGAAGTCGGATGGAACCAGCGACGGTTTCACTTCGCTCCAGCGGAGCGGCATCGAGAAAGGAGCGCCTGGGCGGCGGCGCACGGAATAGGGCGCGACTACGGTTGCGCCGAAGCTGTTGCGAAACGAATCCAGGTATACGCGGTTGCCTCGATTCTCGATGCGCTGCTCCACGGTAAGCTCGCGGGGGTGGGCGGCGGCCAGGCGCTCGCAAATCTCCCTGGCGAAGCGGAGCACTTCGTCAAAATCGGGTCCGACGCGCAGCGGCACGAAGACGTGCAGGCCGCGGCTGCCGGAAGTTTTGGGGAACGAGACCAGGTCGAGTTCATCGAGCGCTTCCTTCACCAACAGAGCGGCTCGGGCGACAGCGGCGAATTCTTTTGAGCTGGGGTCGAGATCGAACACCATCCAATCGGGCTGGCGCTCATGGCCGGCGCGGCTACCCCAGACATGCACCGGGATGCACCCCAAGTTCACCAGCGCGAGTTGCGTCTCGAGCGAGCCGCCGACCACGTAGCGCACGTTGCGATTCGAATGTTTGATCGCCTGGGTGGGAGTGCCGGGCGGAAGATTCTTGGGCGCCTCCTTTTGATAGAAACACCCGCCGCGCATGCCGTCCGGGCAGCGTTCCATGGTCAGCATACGATCGGCCACGTACGGCTTCAATTTCGGGAAGACGGCTTCATAGAAGCGGGCCAAGTCCAGTTTGGTATAGCCTTCATCGGGCCAAAAGACCTTGTCGGGATGTGTGATGATTTTCTCGAGCGTCATCGGGCCTCCGGCAGTGTGACGTCTTGAGGTCGCTTGTCGTCGCGCAAGCCCAGAAAAACGGGTTGGCGGAGTTTGCGGTCCGCGGTCAATTCCCCGTAGGCGATTTGAGCCACCAGGCGCGGCGCGAGGTAAGTGACGTTGCGCTCGCGCGGCGGATCGATCACGGCAGGTTGGGCGCGCACCAGGGGCTGAAATTTCTTGTAGAGCTGCGCCAGCGTTTGCTGGTTGAAACCGGTGCCCACCTTGCCTACATAGATCAGCTTCCCGCGATCATAGGCGCCCAGCAGCAGCGCGCCGAAATGTTTGCGGGAGCCCGCGGGTGGAGTATAGCCGACGATGACGAACTCGTCTTCTTGACGGACCTTGAACTTGAGCCAGTAGCTGGATCGTCCTTCGACGTAGGGAGACGATGCGTCCTTGGCGACCACGCCTTCGTAGGCTTTTTGCTTGGCTACCTGATAGGCCTTGAGGCCGTCGCTGGACAGGCGAGCGGAAAGGAAAATTGCGGCGCGCTTGCCCGCGGTTCGATTGACGACTTCTTCCAGAACCGAGCGGCGATGGGTGAGCGGCTGGCGGCGCAGATCTTGGCCGTCTTTATAGAGGCAGTCGAACACGGCGTAGCTGGGCGGCGCTTGAAGATTCTGAAGGAGCTGGAAGCGTGATACGCCCCGGTCGAAGGATACCACTTCGCCGTCCAGCAGCACTGTTCGCGTGGCCAGCGCCTGGACGGCCTGCGCGACGCGGGCAAACGTCTGGGTGCGATCCTTCGCATTGCGAGAGAGCAGTGTTATGCGAGTGCCCTCTTTGTAGGCCAGTATTCGGTAGCCGTCGTACTTCTCTTCATACACCCAACCGGGGCGCTGAAAAGCGTCGCGAACCAGCGTAGCCAACATCGGCCGCACGCGAAACGGGATGCGATCGCTCAACGCGCCAGGCTCCCGGCGGGATCGGCCTGGGCGGCCTTTTCGACGTCGCCGTGATCGATACGCGCGATATCGGCCATGAGCCGCTTGGTAAGGACCGAGCGGGGCTGTTGCGACTCGATGTCCTCTGAAGAAGCAGATTCATCGCGATGCTTGATCAGGAGCCATTGCGGTTTCGAGCTGTGGCCCAGCCTGGTTCGAACCAGCACCCAGGAGCCGCGCAGCTTCTTGCCGTTCAGAACGAACTTAAGCTCGCCCTTGCGCAGAGCCGCGTCGACATCGGGCACTTCGGGCACCCAGGCGCCGCGATCCCAGAGCATGACGGTGCCGCCGCCGTATTCGCCCTCCGGGATCACGCCTTCGAATCCGCCGTATTCGATGGGATGGTCTTCCACCTGAGCAGCCAGACGCTTCACGGACGGATCGAGCGACGGACCTTTCGGGATGGCCCAGGAAAGTAGCACGCCGCGCCATTCCAGGCGAAAATCGTAATGCAGGTGCGAAGCCTGGTGTTTCTGGATAACGAACAGAAGCCCCTTCTTTGAAGATGCCTTTGATCGGGAGCCGTTGGGCTCGGGGGTGGCTTCAAAATCCCGCTTGCGCCGATACTCTTCTAAGCCGGTTTGCTTCTTCTTACCGTTGGACTGGGTACGCTTGGTCATTCCTGCTTTTCCTGAAGCTCGGGATCGGCGTGATGGTGTGCTTCCTCTTCGACGAATTCGAGCACGTCATAATGCGGAACCTTGCGATCGGGGAAGAAGCTGTTGACCGCGGCCTGTTCATCGGTATAAGTCGGAAACGTGGTGTCAAGCTCGAGGGCTTCGCCGGCGGAGACGTGATCGCGAGCCGGATTCAGCAGCACCAGCCGCCCACCCGCACTCTGGAATCGCTCCGCGAAGTCAGCGAGCAAGCCTACCGCGGCTGGTTCAATGGATGAAACCTGGTGCAAATTGATTATGGTGCTCGTCTTGCCGGCTTCGAGCAAAGATTGCAAGTGTTGTCGAAGGGCGGAGTCATCGGGGCCCAGGGCTAGCCGCCCCTTGACGTCCAGGATAACGATTCCGTCTCTTTCTCTTTCGTGAATCACATGGGACATGAACAACCCATGAATAACATTTGACACCCCTAATGACACTTATCACCTTCCCCGCCATGTTAGATGCCTGATGAATGCCTGGAGTTTCGGGGCCAGGAAAAGGGCTATAGACGATGAACTACCAGTACGCTGGCCGAGGACGGTCTGCTTTTAGAGAGTAGTGCGAGGCCTGCCGGAGTGCCGCGGACCAGAGAATTTCCGTTGTGTTGCTCCACCGTGACCAAGCCGAGATCGGTGGCGTCTTCCCAAACCGTCAGTTTTGGACAGGAGGTGCGCCAGGCCTCCATGGTTTCCTCATAGGTGCGCTCGCGTGAGGCGACCCACTCGATGAGATCGAGGATCAAGGCTTCGGGAGCGCTGGAGTTCAATGTTTCTTTTCGGCGTCCGCTTTGCGTGCGCCGCCCAGTATGTCCGTCATGGCGTAGTTGCCTTCGTGGCAGGCGTACTCGTAAACCGGACCGCGCGCGGCTACGAATGGATACTCCATGGTCCATTGTTTGGTGAAGGTGGCGGGATCGTCGATCGTGACCTTGTAGAGGATGGTGCCGGCGTCGATGCGCTGGAAGCGCTCGATCACGTGCAGGTCCGGCGAAGCGCCCTCGAACAAAGTCTGATCGTTGAAGTTGGTGGTGTCGACCACCAGCGTGTCGCCTTCCCAGTGGCCGATGGAATCGCCCAGCCATTGCCGGACGTTGGAGGGCGCGTGCGTGCCGTTCATGCGAATGACCCGGACGTCGTGCACCATCTCCACCAGGATCATGACGGCGTCCTTGGTCTGGACGATCTGGTAGTTGTTGTTGTAAAGCACCGGCATCATGGGCGGGCCGGAGGTTGAGCCGAACCCGATCAGGCAGCGCTCGGAGGGAGCACGATCCTTGACGCTGTCATAGACCATGAAGCTGCGAATGATGGAAGCCATCCGCTTCTGCGATTCCTTGGTTTTGGGCGGCAGCTTGCCGTCCAGCGGATCGATGATGAGCGAGGTTCGTTTCACGCCGTCCACGCGGGCCAGCTCCGAGCCCCGGTCGACGAATAAGACATTGTAGCCGCCGGTGCCGTTGGAGCCGAACTGGGCAAGGATCGGGCTTTCCGATTTCCCGTCGACGCTGGCAAGTTCCGTCGCGGCGTTCTTCTCGAACTCTTTGGCTTCGGCGTCGGTCAAGGTTGGCTTACTCGCATACTTGGCCGGACGCTCCATGGGCGTGAGGGTGGCATTGGTCCAAACGCCTTGCAGGTCGGGATGGCCGTCGGGAGTGCGCGGGATGGCCGCAGGCTTGGATTTCGTAGTCTGAGCGCCGGCAGTCGCGGCCAGGCAGACCACTAGCGCGATACCGAACGCCAGAAACCGGGATTTCATTTGGGCTCCTCTATTTCTTCTGCTGGCTTTCCATTTTGCGCGCGCCGCCCATGATGTCGGTCATGGCGTAATTGCCTTCATGGCAGGCGTATTCATAAACCGGACCCGGCGTCGCGTTGAAGGGGAATTCCATGGTCCACTGCTTGGCATAGGTGCTGGGATCGTCGATGGTGACGCGATAGAGAATCTGATCGGGGCTGATGCGCTGGAAGCGCTCGATGACATGCAGGTTTTCGGAAGCGCCGTAGAACGCGCCTTCCTCCCGGAAATTCGTGGTGTCGACCACCAGGGTGTCGCCGTCCCAGTGGCCGATGGAATCGCCCAGCAAGGTGCGCACGCTGGGCGGCCGGTGCGTGCCATTCATGCGGATCACCCGAACATCGTGGACCATTTCAACCAGGATCATGATGTTGTCCTTGGTCTGGACGAACTGGTAGGTGTTGTTGTAGAGCACCGGCATCATGGGCGGGCCGGCGGTGGAACCGAAGCCAATGATGCAGCGCTCGCTCAAGGGCCGGACCTTGACGTCGTCGTAGTCATTGAAGGTGCGCAGCATCTTGCCCATGCGGCCGCGCGCCGCGGCAGTGAGCTGCGGCATTTTTCCATCGGGCGGATCAATGATGAGGGAACTTCGCTTGACACCGTCGATGCGTTCCATCTGAGTGCCGCGGTCGAGGAACAGTGCGTTATAGCCGCCGGTTCCGGAAGATCCCGCGGCGCGGATGATGGGGCCGTCGGACTTGCCGTCTTCGTCCTTGAGATCCTGGGCCTGGGCCTGCTCGAACGCGGCCGCTTCCGCATCCGTAAGCGTGGGTTTGTCCGCAAATTGTTTGGGCCGCTCCATGGGCGTAAGAGTGGCGTTGGTCCAGATGCCGGACAGGTCGGGATGGCCGTCGGCGGCGCGCGGGATCGCCGAGGCTTTGGACTTTGAAGTTTGAGCGGCGATCGGCGCCGCCAGCAAGGCCGCCAGCGCGGCGCTCAAGGCAAAAAACCTGGAGTTCATGAGCATGCTCCTCTTCAACTACTTCTTTTGCTTGGCTTCCATTTTGCGCGCACCACCCATGATGTCGGTCATGGCGTAGTTGCCTTCGTGGCACGCGTATTCATAGACCGGACCAGGCGTGGCGCGGAACGGAAATTCCATGGTCCACTGCTTGGTGAAGGTGCTGGGATCGTCGATGGTAGCGCGGTACAGGATCTGGTCGGGACTGATACGCTCAAAGCGCTCGATGACGTGCAGGTTTTCCGACGCGCCGCGGAAGCGGGTCTGATCCGTGAAGTTGGTGGTGTCGACCACCAGCGTGTCGCCTTCCCAGTGGCCGATGGAATCGCCCAGCAATTCGCGCACAGTAGATGGCGGGTGCGTGCCGTTCAAACGAATGACGCGCACATCGTGCACCATCTCGACCAGGATCATGACGGTGTTTTTGTTCTGGATGATCTGATAGGTGTTGTTGTAGAGCACCGGCATCATGGGCGGTCCGGCGGTGGAGCCGAAGCCGATGATGCAGCGCTCGCTCAACGGCCGGTATTTCACGTCGTCATAGTTGTTGAAATTTCGCATCATGGAGGCGTTACGCTTGCGGGCTTCCTCGGTGATGGGAGGGACGCGGCCATCGGGCGGATCGATGATCAGCGAGCTGCGCTTCACTCCGTCGACACGGATCATTTGCGTGCCGCGATCGACGAACAGGACGTTGTAGCCGCCGGTGCCGGCGGAACCCGCGGCGCGGATGATTTTTCCATCGGACTGGCCGTCTTCCGATTGCAGATCCTGCGCCTGGTCCTTTTCGAAGGCCGCTGCTTCGGCGTCGGTGATATTCAGCTTGTTGGCAAACTGAGCGGGGCGCTCCATGGGCGTGACGGTGGCGTTGGTCCAGATACCTTGCAAGTCGGGATGGCCGTCGGCGGCGCGGGGAACCGTTTTGGATTTCGCCGGCGGTGCTGGTTTAGCGGCTGCGTTGGGAGTCTGGGCCGGTAAAAGTGCCGCATACAACAGCGCTGCGCTCAGGCCGGTAAAGAATCGATAGCTCATCAAATTCGAACTCCTTAATGGTGACCGATGTCTTTCATTGTAACGCGGCGAGGGCCGGCGGATTTGCAGAACGTTAGGGAAATCAGCTAGTTTGGACTTGGAGGAATGGGTGAGTGGTTGAAACCGGCGGTCTTGAAAACCGTTAGCGGGGTAACTCGCTCGGGGGTTCGAATCCCTCTTCCTCCGCCAGTTGGCAAACGGTCGGTTTGCATGTTCAAAGCCCTGATTCTCATCGCGGCGGCTTCGGCCAGCGCTTTGGGCTTCACTACCGTAGCCGGAAGCATTCAGGACTCGCTTAAGACGCCTGTCGATGGCGCCGAGGTCACGATTTGGGACGCGGGCACCGGCAAGGGTCTCAGGACAGGGAGTACTGCGGGCCGATTTTCCTTCTCCGAAGATATGGAGGAAGGCGACTACTTGATCAAGGTCGCGAAAGCTGGGATGGGCCTCCTTTTCGGAGCAATCCAACTGCATGGAGAAGGCCCCCACGAATTGAATCTTGTGCTCGTCGAAAATGCTTCAGGTTTCGGAGAGGTCGTAAAGGCTGAGGAGCCGTCTCCTGTTCGCTCTCCGCCTATGGACGCGCCTCCCCAAAAGCCACGCAAAATACAGCAATCCAAACTCATTCACAAGGTTCAGCCAGTGTATCCTGCCAGCGCGAAACAGGCTCGGATTTCGGGCAACGTGAAGGTTTCGGCCTTACTTCGCACGGACGGCACATTGGATGACATGGTCGTCTTGTCAGCGCCCTCCGCGGACCTTGCGCTAGCCGCGCTACTAGGTGTTCGGGAGTGGCGTTATTCCCCGACGTATTTCGACGGCAAGGCTGTCGAGGTCAAGTTTACGATCGACGTCAATTTCACACTGCGATAGACGTTTCTCCGAGTCGTCATCGAGGATTGCTAGCTTCGTATTTTCCGAACTCCAACTGGTCACATGCGACGGTCTGAGTAATCGCCGCCGTGCCGCTTCTCGTCCGGACCGTAGCCGGGGGAAGGAGGATTCGCGGATGTACGACCGGCGGCTTAAAGGCTATAGCGACATGGGCTTCTAAATGTCACCGGTAATAATATCGGGCAGTTGCGGATCGCCGCGAGCAGTATGTGATCAGCTCCAAAGACGGATAATAACGTGAGTTCAGTTAATCTCAATTCCGGTAGGTCGAGGTTGAAAAATGATAGTTACTCTGGAAATCCCGGAAGAGCTGGCACAACGCTTGGGGGCCCAGGCCGCCCGAATGTCGCGGGAAGCCCTCGGGCTAGAAGCGCTCCGTCAGGGCCTATGGACGGAGGCAGAGCTCGGCCGGTTC
>Ga0335083_10002315_pt1 | contig 25245 bp, 27 predicted proteins | sample Lox_Sample_42_FD_206716 | JGI IMG/M metagenome (GOLD analysis project Ga0335083, IMG submission 206716) | Soil microbial communities from Loxahatchee National Wildlife Refuge, Florida, United States - Lox_Sample_4.2 | ecosystem: Environmental > Terrestrial > Soil > Wetlands | place: USA...
TTGCAAAAGGCAGCACGCGAAGCACTTACCGATTCGATGGTGGAGCGTCTCGCCATAACCGGTGCTAACGCGCTCCAACTGCTCGACCGGCTCAACGACGCGCGGACCAGCGATGCGATCAACGTCGTGATCGATCGGGTGACCGAACTTCATAGTGCCGGCGCGCTCAACACGCTGTTCGACATCGTCGTGCTACTGCATGCCGCGCGTGACGCATCGACGGACAATATTGTTGAGCGCCTATTCGGCTTTGTCGAACAGATGATCAATACGGTTGGCAATGAGGCGATGGCAACGCTGGCGAGCAACACCCGACAGGCGCTCGACGAAGCTGCTGTTGAAACAGCGCAGACCACCCCGCGCGGCGGGCTGCTCGCGACAATCACGATGCTGTCGAAGCCCGAAGCACAGCGTAGTCTGGCCTTTCTTTTGAGCTTTGGCGAGAAGCTGCAGCGGGCGTCGGCGGGTTCTTGAAGCTTCTGTTACGGCATCGTCCGGGCTGGCAACATCGACGCGAATAGAAGACTTGGAGCCGTGGGGGATATCCCCGTTCAGATCACGGTTTTGAGCCCATGAGATATCGCCGGCTAAGATACAGAGATTCGAAATCTCGATCGGCTAACTTCCGATCGGCCCGGTAAGAGGCGGTGAGCCAACAGCCGCATGCGCGAAACGGGCGCTAGGCATTGATGCTGTTGATCTACGTCAATGCTGCCGGCCGAGCGGCGCATATTGTTAAAATTTGTATGAGGAAGTGATGGCGACAGCTGAGACGGCGCGAATTGCAGCGGACCAGAGAACAGGCGTCGATTGGACGCCCTATCTGACCGGCGCCGGGATCGGCGTCCTTAGCTGGGCAGCCTTCGCCATCGCCGACGATCCGCTCGGCATTACGACTGCGCTCTCCGCTATTGGCGGCTTTGCTGTCATGCCTTTTGCCGGCGCCGAGACGGTGTGGCACAACAGCTATTGGGCTCAGAATTTACCGAGCCTTTCCTACGGCTCGCTTTTTTTGCTTGGCGTGATGCTCGGGGCATTCGCGGCGGCGATGAGCGCACGCCAGTTTCGCTTCGAAACGATACCGGCAGTGTGGCGACGTCGCTTTGGCCCCTCGCCAGCACTCCGCTTTACTGCCGCGTTCATCGGCGGCGCCATCGAGATGTACGGCGCGCGGCTGGCCGGCGGCTGTGCCAGCGGTCACGGCATTAGCGGCACCTTGCAATTGGCGCTATCGAGTTGGGTGTTCACCATCATGATGTTCACCACGGCCATCCTGTTCGGCAGGTTTCTGTTTGGCGGAAGCGAGAGCCGACCATGAATATTCCTGTCACCGGGCCCGCTTTGTTGCCCCTTGGCGTCTTGTTCGGCTTCATTTTCGGCTGGCTCCTGCAACGGGCTCGCCTCACCGACACCAACGTCATTATCGCCCAACTGCGCCTTCGCGACTACACGCTGTTCAAAGTGATGCTGACTGCGATCATCGTCGGCGGGATTGGCGTGTTTTTTCTCCATTCTGACGGTTTGGCCGCCTACCATATCAAGCCGGCAAATCTGCTGGCGGTCGCGGCGGGCGCGATGCTGTTCGGCATCGGTATGGCGATCTACGGCTATTGTCCCGGCACCGGTCTCGCCGCTATCGGTACCGGCAGTTGGCATGCGTTAGCAGGGGCAATTGGCATGGTGGCAGGAGCAGTCGCCTTTGCCTTTTCCTTCGACTGGATCAAGGCTGTGGTTCTGCCAATCGCCGCCGCCGGCCCTGTTCGCTTACCGGAGCTGACCGGCATCCCGGATCTCGCATGGTTCGGCGGGCTGTTTGTCATCGGCGTTCTGGCCCTGCGCGCGGTAACACATCGGCGCGGCACCGGCCTTGAATAGGGCCGCCGCGCCTCGCCCGACACCGACGATATCCATCGCTCTCTCGGCGGGATACCGAGACTTGATCCTCTATCGTCGTTATTCCGTGAGGTCTTGTTAAATTAGCATCTCCTAATATATAGATCGTCATAGGCAAAGCAGGAGGACGCAATGCTCCGCCAACCCATCATCCGCCCGTTCTTTGACGAACCGACTAATACCGTCAGCTATATCGTCGCCGACCCCGCTACTAAACAGGCGGCGGTGATCGATCCCGTGCTCGATTATGACCCGACCACAGGCCAGGTCGACACCCGCTCGGTGGACGCGATGCTTCGCGTGGCCGAGGAGCAGGGATACGCGATCGTGTGGACGCTCGAGACCCACGCTCACGCCGATCATCTGTCCGGCTCGCCTTATATCAAGGCCAAGACCGGCGCCAAGATCGCCATCGGCGAGCACATCAAGGACGTGCAACGGATCTTCCGGCCCGTCTTCGACGCCACCGATCTGAAGACTGACGGCAGTGATTTCGATCATTTGTTCAAGGATGGCGAACACTTCAAGATCGGCGAACTGGATGCCGAAATTATCTTCACGCCTGGCCACACACCGGCCGACATCACTTACAAAATTGGTGACGCGGCCTTTGTCGGCGATACCTTGTTCATGCCTGATTACGGCACGGCGCGCGCCGATTTCCCAGGCGGCGATGCCCACCAGCTCTATCGTTCGATCAGGAAGTTGATGACGCTCCCGCCGGAGACGCGGCTGTTCATGTGCCACGATTATAAGGCCCCGGGCCGCGACGTGTATGCATGGCAGACCACGGTTCTGGAGCAGCGCGAGAGGAATGTGCACGTCAAAGACGGCGTAAGCGAAGATGCTTTCGTCGCCATGCGCAACGCTCGCGACGCGACGCTCTCCGCCCCGCGGCTGCTGTTGCCGTCAATCCAGGTCAACATGCGGGCCGGCAAATTCCCTCCGGCCCACGCCAACGGCGTGCGCTACCTTACGATCCCGGTAAAGTTCAAGAGCACCGAGGCGTTAGCGGCCTGACGGTCATCTTGGTCTTGCGGATCGACGACGCGAGGGAGTTGATGGCAAAGAAGCGCTTCAACAAGGGCGTTTGATGTCAAAGGGTTTGCGCGATGCAATATCACTTGCACGGCGGCATCACGGCCTGGAAGGCCACTGGACTACCGAGCCAATCGAAGCGTAACGCTGCAGGCGGAGGCGTGCACAGCCGCTTCCGCTGGCTGTTCTAGGTTTCGCGAGCCTTCGAAGGCACGACATGGTTCACTCATGGCTGCAGGACGTGTTGGCTGTGCTTTCGGGAAGCGCAGTTGGGTTCTCGCTCGGGCTGATTGGCGGCGGCGGCTCGATTCTCGCCGTGCCGCTTTTGCTCTATGTCGTCGGGATCGGCGACGCTCACTTGGCCATCGGTACCAGCGCGCTAGCCGTCGCCGTCAATGCGTTCGGTAATCTGCTCGGCCACTGGCGAGCCGGCAACGTAAAATGGCCGTGCGCTGCGACTTTCGCGGTTGCCGGCATTATCGGCGCCGCGATCGGTTCCTCGCTCGGAAAGCTTGTCGACGGCCAGCAACTGCTGTTCCTCTTCGCTCTGGTGATGATTGCGGTCGGCGTGGCGATGCTGCGCCCGCGCGCCACCGCGGGCAATCCGGACGTTCGCATTACGCCGTGGATCGCGACCCGCCTGATCGCAATCGGGCTCGTGACCGGCGCGATCTCGGGCTTCTTCGGCATCGGCGGCGGGTTTTTGATCGTTCCCGGATTAATGTTCGGCAGCGGCATGCCGATCCTCAACGCCATAGGCTCATCGCTGTTCTCGGTCGGCAGCTTCGGCCTGACCACGGCGATCAACTATGCGCTCTCCGGCTTGATCGATTGGACGATCGCAGTTCTCTTCATTGCCGGTGGCTTGGCTGGCGGCTTTCTCGGCATGCGTTCCGCGATGCGCCTGGCGAAAAGCCGGCACATGCTTACTGTCATCTTCGCGGGCGTTATCTTTGCCGTCGCCATCTACATGCTGGCGCGCACCGGACTTCCCCCCTGGCTGTCCTTTAAGTGAAGAGGGACTTAGCGACGGCTACGCACGGCCCGCTTCTTCACAGGGGCGGAGCGGATGCGGCGGCGCTGTGCCACTTTTGCACGCGCCGCCGCGCGTGCGACCGTGGGTTTCCTTGCTGTCAGCGAACGCGGTCGAAGTTGCCGGCAGAAAACGCGGTGTAGCACACCGACAATCTCGCGGACCTCGGGCCGCGCCAGTGAATAGAAAATATTCTTGCCCTCTCGCCGTGTCTCGACCAGACCGTCGGCGCGTAGGCGCGCGAGCTGTTGCGATATCGCCGGCTGGCGCAAACTCAGCACCTCTTCAATCGCCGTGACGGATTTTTCCTGTTCGATCAGCAGGCAAAGAATCAACAGCCGCGCTTCATGGGCCAAAGCCTTCAGAAATCCACTCGCCTCCTGTGCACTCGAAATCAATGCATCGATGTCAAGGTCTTGTTCGTCGCCGTCAACCAGGTATTGCGTCTTCATAGATATTGCCTCATCGGGAATTCAAGTCGCAGGGTATAGACCATCCGACGGACGCAAGTGCAATCGCGTCATGCGGTAATTGAAAGTAGGCGTTAATTGATGTGATGGGCAGCGCACCCGGCGCAACCCAAGTCGGCGTGCCGGCGTTCGATGGGTGGACGATGCCTCAGTCACCCGCTACACGCAGCTGCAGCGTCTCGCTGGTCGCTGGCGAGGATCACAAATAGGGGGTTCGCTGCCATCGAACGTTCCGCGCCTTAAGAAGTTCGCTTGATCACGAAACTGAAGATCTTGCCGTCCACCTTCGACTCCACAAGGTCGTTGCCGGTTGCGCGGCAGAAGGCCTCAAAGTCCTTGACCGCGCCGGGATCGGTCGCGAGCACTTGCAGTGTACCCCCGACCGCCACGTCCTTAAGCGCCTTTTTGGCGCGCAGAATAGGCAGCGGGCAATTTAGTCCTTTTGCGTCTACGAGCTGGTCGGCCATGCGCTTTCTCGTCCTCTAGATGAACAGGTTGATGTCACACTTCGTCGCGTTCTCGATGTAGGTGGCAGCCCCGCCGACGACTGGCCCCTCGATCATCTCGTCCAGGCGATATTCGAAGAGATCCATGGTCATCTGGCATGCGATCATCTTGACGTCCGACTCCACGGCCGCAGTGCGCAACTCTTCTATAGAAGCGACGCCTTTCTTTTTAATCAGGCTTTTCATCATTACGGTCGCCGCGGCGTCGACGCCCGGAATGGCAGAGACAAGATTGGGCATGCCAAGATGCATGCCGAACATGGGCATCTCCATCGCTGCATTGCCGAGCGGCGAGACTTTCAGGTTTAACTTCTTCTTCAAGAGCGTGAGGCCGTAGAAGGTAAAGAACATCGTGACATCGAGGCCCATGGCCGCCGCTGTCGTCGCCAGGATGAAGGGCGGATAGGCCCAGTCCAGCGTACCCTTGGTCACGATCATCGACATGCTTTTGGTATTGCTGTCTTTGTTCATCGCATGATCTTTCTCTCGTTTCGCGGCCGCGGCCGCGACTTTCCGTTTAAAATCTCCAAACCACGATCACCAACACGAGGAGCGCCAAAAACACGGTCTCGGCGACGATCAGAGCGATCGCGCGCCCGCCCACGTCGGCCATCGCCTTGAGTGACGTCTTCATCCCAAGCGCGGCAATCGCCGTCACCAGGGACCAGCGCGAGACGTCTTTCACCGCGACAAGCACCGGCGCCGGAATCACGCCCAGGCTGTTGACCACCACGAGGACCGCAAAGACGACGAGGAAGCCGGGCAATTGCCGGCCGGCCTTGCCGGTGTTGTGGGCGTGAAACAGAAACGAAAGCGTCACCACCACCGGTAACAGCATCGCCACGCGCAGCAGCTTCGTAAATGTCGCGACAGTGCCCGTCACTTCGGAGACGCTGAAACCGGCGCCGACCACCTGGGCCACGTCGTGAATTGTGCCGCCGAGGAACACCCCGATCGCAGCATGATCGAGATGGAAAAAGGCGATGATCACCGGATAGACGATCATCGCGATCGTGCTCAACGCCGTGACGCCGATCACGGTGAAAACCGTATCACGCTCGTGATTCTCGCCTTTCGGCAGGACCGAAGAGATCGCAAGCGCCGCAGACGCGCCGCAGATTGCCACCGCGCCCGCAGTCAAAATGCCGAATGGTCGGCCCAGTCCAGCGATTCGAGCGCCGAGCACGCCGAATAGAATGGTAGCCGTGACGGCGCCGATCACCATGATCACCGGGGTCGGGCCGAGCTTCATGATTTCGGAAATCGTTATTTGCGCACCGAGGAGCCCGACGGCGACGCGAAGAATGCGTTTTGATGCGAATTCAATGCCGGCGACGCACGGCCCTTCCTGCGAAAGAAAATAGAAGGCCATGCCAAGCAGGAGCGCGAACAGCATCACCGGCCCGCCATAGTGCTCGGACAGGAACGTGGCGGCCACGGCAATGATCAGGCTCACCAGCACGCCCGGAAAATAGGTTTGCACAGCGGCGAGCGCGCCGACGCCGCGGCTCATTAATGTCGGCTTGGTCTCTACGAGTTCACTCACTGCCGATCCGTCTGTCTATTCACGCGCATCCGACAAAATTGTCGGCGGTCATCTTCGCCTCGTATGGTCCGGCAACCGCGGTGCCGGGCACGAGAGCCGCTTTAGCGGCGGCCCAGTCCTTCGGGCGCACCTTGACCATCCAGCCTTGGCCGTAAGGATCCGTATTGGCGAGCTTTGGCGTTCCGGTGAGCGCGTCATTGACTTCCGCTACTTCAGCGTCGAATGCCATTTTCGCCGGCCCGACCCATTTGCCGGATTCAATGGTGGCGCAGGACTTTCCGGCCTGGACCGCACGCCCCGCTTTTTTCGCCGTGAAGGCAACAAGCTGACCGGCCATCGCCGCGGCCACCGCAGTCATTCCGAGCGTGACGGTGCCGTCGGCATTTTCACGATACCAAATGTTGTTCTCGACATCGTAGAGGAGTTCATCAGGAAGTTGGCAACCACGGACGGTAGGCATCTCGCCCTCCTACAAGATCATGCGATTTCGGCAGACTGCGTATTTGTTTCGTGCTGACGAAGCGGTCGCGCTGAGCAGCAAAACTCACCGATTTCCGCCACCTCAAGCTTGCCGCCGATAAAGAGCAGCAAATGTTTTGCCACCATCGCGCCCAGGCGAAGCCGGCGCGCGGTGTCGACGTGCGCGGGATCGAGACGAACAAGATTGCGGTGGTAGACAAGTTCGCGGCAGGTCTCGCGGCAGGCGTTGAAACTTGCATCGCCGCGGGCGCCCTGGCGGTGGAGCGCCAGCAAGCGAAAGCCCTCGACCACGCGAGTCGTCGGCGCCACGCCGCGGGCCGAAAGCCAGTGCTCAAGGATCACTTCCCCCAGCGCCAGAAGTTCGTCGGCAAGCGACGGCGCGGACGCCACAAGAGCGCTGTCCGACGAAGCAATAATTGCTTCGAGACGTGCGGCAATATCGTCCAGCGGTTTGGCGGGCGCGTCGATCATCAGCCGAGCCCCTTTGCCCGCAGGAACGCGGAGGATTCCGAAAAGTTTTCGTGTACGCCGACCTTGCGCGCCGATAACCCAAGCGCCATGCCGAGCAGCTGAGTGAAGTAAAGAATTTTCACCGAGGTCTTGCGGCCGAACACTTTTTCGGCGCGGACCTGATGCATCTCAAGACCGGTGTGGCAAGTAGGACATTCGGTGGCGATGACGTCGGCGCCACAAGCTTCCGCCGTCGTCAACAGATTGAGCACCAGCTTGGTCGAGGTGTCACTGTCCGAGAGCGTGTGGGCGCCGCCACAGCATGCAGTCTTAAGCGGGTATTCGACGTTCTCAGCACCGGCTGCCGCCAGGAGATCATCCATGAAGTGCGGCTTCGATGTTGATTCCGAACCGGGGCCCTTGTCTTTTTCCGGAAAAATGTGGCGCGGACGCGTGTACATGCAGCCGTAATAATTGGCCACCTTGAGGCCGTTGAGGGAGTTCTTCACGCGCGCCTTCAGGCCTTCTTCGCCTATCGCCTGCTTGATCCAGTCGAGTGCGTGAATGGTCTCGACCTTGCCGGCCTCATAGGTCTCATGCCCGGCTTTGCGCGACAGCCGGTCGGTGACTTCGCGTGAACTTGGATCGTTAGCGAGGTCGTATTCCGCCTTTTTCAGATTGTGATAGCAGCCGTTGCAAGGCGCCATAACCGTGTCGAAGCCCATCTTTTCCGCAATCGAGAGATTGCGGGCGGAGAGATAGGTCTGCAGCTTCGGATCGACGTTCTTGACTTCCATCGCCCCGCAGCAATTCCAGTTCTTGAGCTCCACGATGTCGAGGCCGAGCGCCTTGCCAAGTTCTTTGGTGGAGCGGTTGTAGGCGTGACCGGTCCCCTCCAGCGCGCAGCCCGGGTAGTAGGCGACTTTTTGATACTTGCCGCTCATCACTCCGCTCCTTGTGCGTCAAGACCCAGCGCGTGGCGGTCGGCTGCCTTGCGTTCCTCGACATATTCCGAAATCGCCGCGCTCGCCCGCCGCCAGCCTTGCGTGTGTGGATGAAACAGCGTGGCGAGGCCAAGCTTCATCAGCAATCCAACGGGTAGGCGCATCGCCAGCCCGCGCACCAATGCGACGAGCCAGTCCTGGAGGAGCGATTGTTTGGTGCGAGCGAAAAATTGACGCAGCACCAAGCCGTCCTCGATCTTGCCGGTGGCAAACACCTGGTCTGAGAAGATTTCATCAAAGGTCATCGACGGCTTCTGCTCGGTATGGCCCTTGAGCTCGAGCCAGTGCGCGGTCGCCTTCATCACACCTTCGGGATTGACGTCGCGCGGACAGGCGTAGGTACACTTGTTGCAAGAGACGCATTGCCAGATGATGTCCTTGTCGCGCAGCAGCTCGTCTTCGAAACCCATGCGGATCAGGTAGATCCAGTAGCGCGGGTTGAAATCCGAATTAAGCGCATTGACTGTGCAGGCATTGGTGCACGAACCGCATTGCCAACAGCGGTGAATGAACTCGCCGCCAGGCAGCGCGGCGATCTCCTCCTCCATGCGCTCGTTGTAATCGGTAACGACCCGCGAGTTGATGAACGTGCTCCAGTGGCCGGAGACGTCGACGCCTTCGATCTCCAAATGCTCGTGGGTGACGAGATTCTCGGGACGAATCAGGGATTTTTCATGGATCGGCATCGCGTTCCCTTACGAGGTCAAGCGGCGCGGCTCGCCAAGCACATAGGCTTCGCCGTCGATCAACTTGAGCCGCGTGCGACCGGACTCGGTATCAACCGCATCGAGACCCAGCAGCCGACGCGTATGCGCCATCGAATCCTCTCGGCCGCCGCCACAGAAATCGGCGCGCAAGTACTGGCCGCCTTTGTCGTTGATGTAGGCGGCGTAGACGTGGGCGCAGAGAAGATCGACGTAGAATGGCAGGTCGCGGAATACGCCGTTGTCCTGCAGAAATCCTTCCAGCTCTTCGCGCAACGTCACGAACGTCGCGAAGTCGTCACCGGCCGGTATGTTCCCTAAATCACTGCCGTCACTATGCCAGATCTCGCGCAGCACGCCGGTATTAACGCGGGCGTCCCATATCCAGCGCGTCATCAGCGGGTAGCGCTCGGGCGCCGTAAAGTGCAGGACCTCGGCGGCCAGATCGCGCGACCAGCGATGCGCGCGATCGGCGGGAAAGTTCTTCACAAAGGCAGCGACCCGCCGGTCAGCTGTACCCAAGTCGGACCAGCCGTCGAGCAGCGCGACGAGATGGCCGTGCATGGCGGCAAAGCCGTTGCGGTCAAGCCAAACACTAATGCGGCGGCGCACCGGCGTAACAAAGGCGGCGAGATCGTAGAACTCGGTCTCGGTGAGTTCGTCGACCCGGCCCTTGCCGAGCAATTCCTCGAACAACGACGCCTTGAGCGCCAGCGCGCCGACGTAACGTTCGACACCGCCGGTGTTTTCTGCCGCTTCGACCAAAGCTTCCAACGTGCTGCGCAGCTTCGGACCGGAGAGGTCAAGAACCGGCGGTGCTGGCGCAGGTGCCTTGGCCTTATGGGCTCTGATCGCCCACATCACTCCGCCGCCTCGCTCATCATGCCCTGCGCCAGAGTCAGCGCCGCCATCGCTGCCGACTGTCCCTGCGCAATAGAATCATCGATCGTCTCCGGCCCAGTTGCAGCGCCGGCAACAAAGACTCCCGGCCGCGAGGTCGCCGACATGTTCGAATAAGTCGACGCCTTCTGGATATGGCCGTGCTTCTCAAGCTTGACGTCGAACACTGCGGCGAGCGTCATGTTATCGACGTTAGGATCCATGCCGATTGCGTGCACCACCATGTCGAAGGGGATGGTGATCGGCCGTTTCACCAGCGTGTCTTCGCCCTTTACGATCAACCGCTTGCCGTCAGAGGTCACCTCGGCGATGCGGGCCTTGATGTATTTGACCTTATGCTTCTCCTGGCTCTCCCAGTAATAGAGGTCCTCGTAGAGCCCGAAGGTACGGATATCCATGTAGTAGATGTAGACGCTGCACTTCGGCAGCGCTTCGCGGATTTCCATCGCCAGGTTGGACGACACCGTGCAGCAGATCTTCGAGCACCATTCGCGGCCGATCTGTCGGTCGCGCGAGCCGACGCACAGCAGAATGGCGACCCGCTCGGGCTCGCGACCATCCGAAGGACAGCGCACGCCATTGCCCGACGAGAACATCTGCTCAACCTGTGTAGTAGTGACTACGTCGGGATAAGTGCCGAAGCCCCATTCCGGCTTGTTGATGGAATCGAAATGGGTGAAGCCGGTGCACAGGATGGCGGCGCTCGCGCTGACGTTGGTCCCGTCGGATAGCGTGGCGCGGAAATCGCCCGGCGCGCCGGCAAAACTCTTCACTGTAACGTTGCGACGTACGTCGATGAGCTTGTCGCTTTCCACGCGCTTGACCATGCCGCCGATGGCATCCTTGGCCCACTCGCCGGACGGCACAAGTTTGGCATAGCCCGAAATGATCGGCGCGCCGCCGAGCCGGTCCGCTTTATCGATCAGCACAACGCGCTGACCGGCCGCGGCCAGTGCATGCGCCGCCGATAGGCCAGCGGGACCGCCGCCGACAATAAGAACTGGTCCGCTCATTGCGCAGCTCCCGGAAGCGCGGCGACCGGCTGCGGTTTGACGTATCCCGGACCCGAGGTGATGGCGCGCTTGGGATCGTAAAGGGTTTCGATGCGGCCGGCTTTGACTTCATCGAGATATTGCTCGAATTCGATTTTCGCCTTCTGCCAGTCGATGCCGAGTTTCTCGAGGAGGCCTTCGAATGGCGAAGCGTGCCAGTGCAATTGCGCGAGCTTGTAGGGATGCGCGCCAAGCGCGAGCGCAGCGAACTGGCAGTCGGCCAGGATCGGCAGCGCATAAACTTTGTCGACCGCCTTGCCGATCCACTGGTTCTTGTCGAGCGTGGTGATGCAGCCGGTGTCATGACCGACCATCACGTCGGCTTTGGCTTCTTCCACCGCCACCTTGATCTTGCGATCGATGGCGAACGAGCGTGTGAACTCGCGCTCGCCGATGATGTGACGGAAGCCGAAGCCGCAGCAGTCGTACCAGGTGGAATAATCAATCACCTGCGCGCCCAGCGTCTGCATCAGGCCCGTCGAGACCGCGACGCGGTTGCCGTCCATCACCGTGTCGTCGTAGATCACGTCCTCCGGCACCATCTTGTAGACGTGGCAGGCCGGGTGAATGGTGGCGCGGATTTTGCTGACGTCGACCACCTGGTGTTGTTTGATGCGGTCGCGCATCACGTGAAGCCATTCCGAGTAGTGGACCACCTCCTCAGGGATCAGCAGCTTGCCGTCGACCAGGCGGCCGAGCTTGCCGAGGATCTTCTTCACCTGCTCGCGCAATTCGGCCGAGTGCATCAAAAAGATGCGCATCTCCTTGTAATTACCGAATGAGGTGCCGCAGTGAACCAGCGGATAATAGGTGCCGACCGGCAGGCCCTGGGCCTTTGCAGACATATAGGCCTGGTGGAAGTTGCGCAGAAACACGGCGGCGAGGCTGACCACGTTGCCGATGCCGGAGCCGTGGTAATTCCAGGCCGTGCACGAAGTCTGATCGGTCTCATCGATATAGCGAACGTCGAGCTTGTTCATCAGCCACATCACGCTCGACGGATAGCCGGGGATGTTGCCGCATTGGCCGCACGACTTGTGGTGCCAGAGGTTCGTCGTCGGAATGCGTTTTTCCCAGCCGTAAAGCGTGCGCGCCGTGACCGGCTCGTGCCGCTCGTCGAGCCGGTGAACGAGAATTTCGCCATCCTTCTCGAGCTGCCACATGGCGTCGCGTACGTCGGCGACACGATCCTTGTTGGTGAGCATCGAACGGCGATCGATCTTGGCTTCCACCCACGAGGTGGCCGCGCGAGCCTCGCTCGGCGTCAGATTGGACGGGCGCCATTCGGCGCCGAAGCCGGTAAAGGCCGGCTGGCCGTCATTACGCTTGTCGTCCATTGCTTCCTCCGTCGCTCGACGCGCAAAAGCGTCTCATCTCACTCCGCCGCGTCGTTTTCTTCTTCCTGTTCCTCGAGCCACTCGTTGTACTCTTCGCGCTTCTCATCCATCACGTCGTTGACAACGTCGAACAGATTCTCGTCGACCATCTCGAGCTGATCGAGCACGCCGGTAGCTTCCCAGATCGTATAAAGCTCGACTGAAGTTTTCAGATTGACCTCCCACGCCGTATCCATGGTGTGCATGGTCGGCACCGGAATGGCCTTGCGCAGAATGTTGAGGGGGGCGTCGACCTTGGTGACGTTCGGACCCCAATCCGGGAAGGCGTCACGCGTGATCATGTTGGGCGCGAGCTGATTGCCGGTGGAGATCACCTTCAGCAGCACGCGGGAGAATGGGCGCAGCACGTCCTTGGCCGACTGCATTCCGTGCTTGATCGCAACCTCGCGCATGATCATGACGAGGCCGCCCGGCGAATTGCTGAACGGGCAGCGTGCGGCGCAGGTGTAACATTGGGCGCAGGACCAGATCTTCTCCTGCATCGCGTCGTAGATGCCTTCGAGATTTTCGGTCCAAAGGAGCTGCACGATCTCGCGCGGCGAATAATCGTAGTAGTGCGCCGACGGGCAGGTTGCGGTGCAGATGCCGCAATTGAGGCAGCCGTGCAGCTCGTGGTCATATAGAACATGCGACCGGATATCGTCGAAGACTTCCTCAAGCTTCTCGTACGGCACGGCCGGCATCGGCGACACCGGATCGCCAATGAGGTCGCTATGCTCGGCGGTGTGAACCAGATTCGCAGCCATCAGTAAGTCAGTACTCTCGCATTGTCGTCTTCCATAACGTCCTCGATCACTTTGGCACCACCCACGATGCCTTCGCATTCGGGAATGAGGTCAGCTTCGGTCATGTCGAACAGATCGAGGTTGGGCGAACAGCAGTAGAATTTCACGCCAGCGCCGTGCGCATCCTTGATGAAGTCGTAAACAGATTTCGGCGAGCCCGGCTTGACGAACAGCTTCTCGGCGACGCCCTTTTTCATGAGCTGCCCGGAAGTCGCCGTGCACACGACATCGACTTCGTAGTCCATCGCTGCGGCGACCGTCGCCTGAAAAAATGGCGCGCCCAGCTCCTCGCCATTGCGCGGATCAGTATTCACCATGATGATGATGAGCTTTTTTGCCATTTTCCCGGGCATCCCTCCTCAATATCGCGCGATGCAAATCGGCCTCATTGATCTACGTCAATGTCGCCGGCCATCAGTCTAATCAGCATACGGCATGACTGATCGATCGGTTACATATTCCAAAATTTGAATGAATACCATAGCTGGAATAGAAAAATTTGAATGTGTTTTCCGGCCGCACCGCTATGCCTTAGCGACGTGGTTTCATCAGACCGGTTGCGTCGACCAAGCCGATCATGATCGCGCCCAAAGCCGCCGCGATCTCGCCCTGCGCGGCGCGCAATTCGGCGAGCGTTTCCGCCGTATTTTCGGGCACCTCGTCAGATTCCATGATCAAATCCTCGACCATCGCCGATTTGATGCCGGGATGGCCGACAAAGCCGAAGCAATTGTCGCGGAGCTGAAAAAGCATCGGCTCATCGCCGGCGCCGACTGCCAGCACTCGGGCATCATTGGGCAAGACCGGGCCATCCCGCATATAGATCGCGACCGGAAAGATCTGCGGCAAATGCCCATTGAGCGCGTCGGGAAAGATGCGCCGGGCGCTGTCGAGCGAAAAGCGCAGCGGCCGCTCCTCTGCGCCGGCGCCGGCTGCGACAGTGAGTATGCAGGCCCCGATGCCGAAGCCGATGACCGGCAGACCACGATTGAGATAATCCCGCGTCAGCCGCAATTCCGCACTAAGGCTTGGAATCAAATCGCCACTGACGATGCCTTTGGGACCGGCGCCGAGCAGAACGAGCCCGTCACTATCGTCGGCATTCGACGGAACCGAAGCGCCCGGCGTGAACGGCCGGCAATAGCGGAAGCGGATATTGCGGCCCTCAAAATGATCCTCAATCAGCCCAAGATACTCGGCTTCGACGTGCTGGAGGACACACAGCGTTTTCATGCTTCGATTTCGATCCGTGGGAAGGTGGCGCCGCGACACTAGCGCTGCATCGGAAAAACATATATGAGTTTCTGAATATGATAAACTGAAGAAGAAGGTTTAGACGGGGAGACAATGGCCTGGTTCGAGTTGCTGCAGGAGATCGAACCGTTCGACGAGCTACCATTCGACCCAGCGCTCGTCGAAGCGTTGGAGGATGCGGCGCGTCAGCAACCGCTTGGCGTATTGCGGTTTTTCACCCCAACATTCCGTTCATATGCCAATGACGAATTGAAAGGCTGCGGTAAGGCGAGCTTTCCAGCCTTCTCGATCACCGGCGGCGTCTGCGCGCTCAATTGCGACCATTGCCAGGCGAAAATCCTCGAACCTATGATCGCGGCGACGAGCCCGGCCGAGCTCGAGCGCAAAGTGCGCGATCTGGTTTTCCTCAAGGACCTGCGCGGCTTTCTCCTCTCCGGAGGTTCCAATCGGCGCAACGAGGTGCCGTACGAGCGCTATTATCCGACCATCGAAAAGCTCAAGCGCGAGTTCCCCTACCTACGCATTGCAGCCCATTCCGCCCTGCTGGACGAGCGGCGCGCCAAGCAGATGGAGGCGGCCGGCATCGACGTAGCTATGACGGACGTCATCGGCGCGCAGGAGACGATCCGCGACGTTTATCACCTCGACCGGCCGGTCGCCGACTTTGAGGCGACGCTTGCCGCTCTAACGGCTACCTCGATGGAGGTCGTGCCACATATCGTGATCGGGCTCCATTACGGGCGCCTGGTAGGCGAGGAAACCGCCCTCGATATCGTAGCGCGGCATGCGGTTGCCGGACTTGTGCTGGTCGTGGTCACGCCGATCTATGCGCCGCCGGAGAAACCGTTTGCCACGGTCTCCACGGACGACGTCGCCAAAGTGTTCGTTACCGCGCGCAACCGCATCCGGCGCGCGCCTGTCCAGCTCGGCTGCATCCGTCCACCCGGCCGACACAAACTGATCACTGACGCGTATGCGGTGATGGCCGGATTCGATGGTATCGCCTATCCGGCTGAGGGCATCGTCGCGCTCGCTACTGCCATCGGCCGGCCAATCGAACAAAACCACGCCTGCTGTTCGATCGCGCTGGACGGTCTCGCCGGCCGGCGCGCTTGCGCCGCATAAGGGAGCCGCATGCAAATCGAAACGCCGGACGTTGTTGTGGTCGGGCTCGGGCCCGCAGGAAGCCGCGCTGCGGCGACGGCGGCGGCGGCCGGCCTCAACGTCATCGCGCTGGAGCGGCGGGAGACCGCCGGCACGCCGGTGCAATGCGCGGAATTCGTGCCGGCCTTGATCGAGCACGATATTGCCGGAGTGCATGCGGTAACCGAGCAAAAAGTCACGCGCATGCTGACCTTTGTCGGGCAGCAGCAGCCGGAGGTGACCGAGCATTTTCAAGGTCTCATGATCGATCGCGCCAGATTCGACCGCATGTTGGCGCAGGAGGCGGCGCTAAATGGAGCCGAGTGCCGCTACGGCGAAGCCGTCTGGTCGATCGATGCTCTCGGCACTGTGCAAACGTCGGCCGGCGCACGCTTGCGTCCCCAGGTATTGATCGGGGCCGACGGTCCGCACTCAGCGGTCGGTACGGCAATTCGGCAAATCAATCGCTCCCTCGTCGAGACCCGGCAAGTCACCGTGCCCTTGGTCCTGCCGCATGATGCGACCGACATTTTCCTGAGTGCGGATTATCGAGGCGGCTACGCCTGGCTGTTTCCCAAGGGCGCCGTCGCCAATATTGGTCTCGGCGTTGCCGTCGAAGCGCGCAGCTCGCTCAAGCCGATGCTCGCAGCGCTTTGTGAGAAGATCGCGAACGAGCGCCGCATCGGCACCAGGGCATTTGCTCTGACCGGCGGCGCCATCCCGGTCGGCGGCCGTTTGCAATCCATCGGATTTCTTGGACGCACTGCAGTCCTTCTGGCAGGTGATGCCGCCGGTCTGACCAATCCGGTGACCGGCGCCGGCATTGCTTCTGCGGTGCAATCGGGCGCGCTTGCTGGCCGGGCGGCGGCGGATTTTCTAAGCGACGGCGGCGGGGCCATTGAAGATTACGAAGAAGAACTCAGCGACATTTTCGACGCTGCGCTCAATCGCGCATTGCGGCGGCGCAGCGACGTGCTGGCTTGCTATGCAAATGCCGGGCGTCCGGACGCGCGCACGCTGAGCGACGGCTGGATCGCCTCACCGCATTATTGGGCCGCGTGAACATCCGACCACTGATGAAGGAGGCGTGATGAGTTGTCTCGAAATGCCCCGCAGCCCGATCCCGGATTTCTTCGGTGAGCCGGAGCGCGCGTTCAACGACGCCGGGGCTATGCAGCCGCGCGCGCCTGGTACGGTGCCGGCCGACGCGCGCAACGGCGCCCGCGTGAAGTCGCAGGATGTTCAGCCGGAAGGCGTCTATCGGCCCAACTATAATTTTCTGACGCCCAACATGCGCTCGCCCGACTACGTGCAAATGTCGACGGCGGCGGCAATCACGCTTGGCGTGATGGGCGGCTACATGCATCGCACCAGCTGCACCCGTTGCCTGAATTTGCTGCTCACTTATGCCGAAGGCTGTCGCGCCAACTGCGCCTATTGCGGGCTGGCGCGTCATCGCGAAGCGGAACGCAACTACGCCGACCGCAATTTCATTCGCGTCGATTGGCCTGCGGTGCCCTACGACCAGGTGATCGACATCGTCGCCGCGGGTGGTGACGGCGGGCGCTTCCACCGCATGTGCATCAGCATGATCACGCATCCGCGTTCCGACGCTGACACCCGTGTGGTGCTGCAAAAGTGGGTCGACCGCATCAAACACGTGCCGGTTTCCATTCTGTCGAATCCGACGACAATGACCCGGCAGGACGTGCAGGAGCTAAAGGATATCGGCGCCGATATTTTCACCGTCGCGCTCGATGCCTGCAACCCGGACGTTTTCGACCGCACCCGGGGATCCGGGGTGCAATCGCCGCACAGCTGGGACAAATATTGGGAAATCCTCCACGCCGCTGCGGAAATATTTGGGCCGGAGCGTTTTGGCGCTCACCTGATTGTCGGGATGGGTGAAAGCGATCACGATGTTCTGACCCAAGTGCAGAAAATCCGCGACCTCGGCGGTCATAGCCATATGTTCGCGTTCTTTCCGGAGCGCGGCTCGCTGATGGACCATCTGCCGCCGGCGCCACGGCCGCAATGGCGGCGCGTCCAGCTTGCGCGCTATCTCATCGATTATCGCAACCATCGGCTCGAACAGATGCGCTTCGATGCCACCGGCAGACTTACGGACTTCGGGCTGCCCCAGGACGAAATCGAAACCGTGATTAATGCTGGCACGGCTTTTCGTACCTCGGGCTGCCCCGGCAAGGAGGCCGATGATATTTCCGCGTGCGATCGGCCGTACGGAGACTCTCCGCCGCGCGACATTGCCTCCTATCCGTTTAAGCTAAACCGCAATGACATCCGGAAGGTCCGTCGGCAAATCGACATCGGCATGAACCCCGATGGTTTGGCGCCTGGCGCAGGATAGTCGGACGATCAGACAGAGGACACGACATGGCCGGATCACCGGGTAAGCCGTTCCGCATCATCTCAACCGGACTGCGCGGCGGGCGCGCCAATATCGCCTTCGATCAAGCGCTGATTGACGCGCGCCGGGAAGAAAGGATTCCCGACACCATTCGCTTCCTGCGCTTTCGCCCCTCCGCGTTGATTGGCGTTCATCAATACCTTCGCCACGAAATCAAGCTCGACTATTGTGCCGCACATGGCATCGAGATCGTGCGACGGATCACCGGAGGCGGCGGTCTGTATTTCGATGAGGGCCAGATCGGCTGGGAACTGGTCTTTGATCGCGCCAGCCTGGGCGTGACGGATCTTGCCGAGGCGACCCGGCGCATCTGCGAAGCCGCGGCGCTGGGGCTGCAAAAGCTCGGTGTGCCGGCGCAATATCGGCCGCGCAACGACATCGAAGTCGAAGGGCGCAAGATCAGCGGTACCGGCGGTTTCTTCGACGGCAATCTCATCTTCTATCAGGGAACGTTGCTGATCGACTTCGATCCCGCCAACATGCTTGCTTGCCTCAACGTGCCGGCTGAAAAGCTCGCCAAGCGCGGTATCGATTCGGCAGCTCAACGCGTCGTCAGCATGCGTGAAATCCTGGGCGACGCCCTGCCCTCTCTTGAGGCCATTTATGCCGGTCTGGTCGACGGCTTTGCCGAGGGGTTAGGCGTCGCTCCGCAATGGGGACCGATTACGCCTTATGAAGAGGAACTGGCGGAGCGCGCATTTCGCGAGGAGATTGGCACCGACTCATTCGTTACCATGCTCGATGCGCCGCCAACCGACGACGCACTGGTCAGTGCATCGCTGACCGGCCGCGGCGGCACGGTGCGGGCCGATATTCGCCTCGAGGGACCACACCGCGATCGCATACGCGAGGCGCTTTTCACCGGCGACTTCTTCATCACGCCGCCGCGCGTCATATTCGATCTCGAGGCATCGCTTCGCGGCTTGAACGTCGCCGATGCCGGGCAGGCGATCGAAAGCTTCTTTGCTCGCACTTCGACCGACTTCCTGAGTCTGGCCGCCGGCGATTTTCGACAAGTCATCGAGATGGCACTACACGAGCGCGACGTTACCGCGGCTGCGAGCTGAAAATGCCGCAGGCATTCCTTCGCGCTTGCGGAGTACGGCATCACATTTTAGATTCTGCATATAAAGGGAGGAACTGATGATCAGTCGTCGCACAATGGTTGCGGGCAGTGGACTCGCAATAGCATCGAGTCAGGCTGGAACGGTGCTCGCGGCTACGAGCCCGGATCTCGCCCCGTCCGGAGCCAGTAAACTGAAGGCGTTGGCCGAGCGACTAAGCAAAACCCAGCGCCGCCGGGATTTCAAATCAGTCCCGATGATTCTGACCAGCCCCGACCAATGGGACCACGAAGCGCTGTCGGAGGTGTTGACCTATCGCGGCGAGCCGAAGCAGGTGTGGGACAACACCGACATCTCCGGCCCTTGGCTCAATCTGGCGCGCAATTCGCTCAACGCGCAAATTTGGTCCTACAAGAATCCGGACTTTCTCTGTGTTTCAGGTACCCACGGGTCGGCGCATCTCGCGCTCTACGACCAGGCCACCTGGGACAAATATGAACTTGCGAGCATGACCGGCGGCAAGTTCAAGTCCAACACGCTGATCGAGCAGCCGAAGCTCAGTTCGGCCGATCCTGCAAAGTTCGAAGATCCGGAAGGCGTGTTTTCGTCAGCGGATAATGCCATCCCGACGCTGATGCGGCGTGGCGTCGTGTTCCTCGCCTGCCATAACGCCATCGCGGAATTGGCGGACCGGCTGATCAAGAAGGGCATCAACCCCGACAAGCTCTCATTTGAACAGCTGACGGCCGAACTGACCAATCATCTGATCCCGGAGGTCGTTCTCACGCCCGGCGTGGTCGCCACTCTGCCGTTGTTGCAGCAGGCAGGCTTCCACTACGCAAGATAGGTCTCTGCGCTCAATCATCAGGAGTGGGGATGCGGTCTGCAGTACGCCGTATTTTCTTTGCTTGTATTGGCTGCATGCTGCTGGCCAGCCCAGCCCTGGCCGAGGCGCCAGCAGGCAAGGCTTTGCCGTCGATGTGCAAACAACCGCCGCACTTCGACGAGCACACATTGCCGCCGTGGCAAGGGGGAACCAACAACGACGCGACCGAGCGCGGACTGCTGTTCACCATCCCGGAGATTGACGTTCTCGCCGATTTCCACGGCGATCTGACCGATCCCAAACTGGTTCTCTTTTTCGGCGGCAACTACTTCTTTGCGACGAAGTTTTTGGTGCAGGCATTCGAGGCGTCTCACCCGGAATTCAAGGGCCGCATCTTTTGGGAGACGATCCCGCCTGGGCGTTTGATCGAACAGATTGAGAAAGGTGGACGCATCACTGTCGGTAACATGACGTGGACGGCCAAGGCCGACGTTTATTTCGGCGGTTTGAAGAAAGTGCAGGAAAACATCGAGAAGGGATTTTTGGTCGGACCGCCGCTGCCCTACGTCACCAACAACCTCACCATCATGGTGCCTAAGGGCAATCCCAGGCGCATCACCGGCTTGGCCGATCTGGGCAAACCGGACCTTCGCCTGGCGATGCCGAACCCTGCATATGAAGGCATTGGGCGTCAGATCAAGGCGGCGTTAGCCAAGGCGGGCGGCGATGCCTTGGTGACTAAGGTTTATGACACCAAGGTCAAGGATGGCAGCACTTATTTGACGCTCATTCATCATCGCCAGACTCCGCTGGCCATCATGCAAGGCTGCGTCGACGCGGGCGTGACCTGGCAATCCGAAGCGGCGTTCCAGGAACAGGTAGGCAATCCAATCGGACATGTTGCCATCCCCGACAACGTCAATGTCACGGCGACCTATGCCGGCGCACAGGTGAAAGGGGCCCCGCATCCCGAAGCGGCGCATGCATGGCTTGATTTCATTCACTCGCCCGAGGCGCTGAAAATATTCGAGGGCTACGGTTTCAAGCCCTACACGCAATGATCAGACGTCGGATGCGAAGCGAAAAATTCCTGACGGCCAAGCTTTGGTGCTGCGCCTTTCTCATCCTGACGGTGACGGTTGCGCGGGCTGAAACAGCGTCTACGGCGGACGCTGCCATGGAGCCAGGCCTCTATCTAGCGCGGGCCGCGGGCTGTGCTGCCTGCCACACGGCTGCCGGCGGCGAGAGGTTCGCCGGAGGTCGCCCGCTGATGACCCCGGTCGGGCGGATTTATACCACCAACATTACGCCGGACCGGGACACCGGCATCGGTTCTTACAGCATCGAAGATTTTTCCCGAGCGGTGCGTCAGGGCATCGCCAAGGATGGGCATCGTCTTTATCCGGCCATGCCGTTTCCGTCCTACGCCAAGATCAGCGATGCCGACATTGCAATACTCTACAACTATTTCCAGCATGACGTCGCCGCGGTCCGACAGGCGAATCGTCCCGCTGACATTCCTTTTCCGCTGAATTTCCGTTTCCCGCTGATTGCTTGGGACGCCATGTTCCTGCACCGGGGGACGTTCCAGAGCGACCCCGCCCACGACGCACAATGGAATCGCGGCGCCTACCTCGTGCAGGCTATCGGGCATTGCGGAGCCTGCCACTCGCCGCGCGCTCTCACCCTGCAGGAGAAGGCGTTGAGCGAGCGCGACGGAACGGACTTTTTGGCCGGCGCCGTTATCGAGGGCTGGTATGCCAAGAGCCTGCGCGGCGACAAGGACGGCCTCGGGCAGTGGAGCGAAGCCGACGTCGCCACCTTCCTGCGGACCGGCAGCACCGATCGCACCGCCGCTTTTGGCAACATGGCCGATGTGGTGGAGCATGGCACCCAATATTTGACCGACGGGGATCTGAACGCCATTGCCCGCTACCTGAAGTCGCTTCCGGCGCGCGCCGCGGAGCCGGTTGTCGCTGCCGGAGCGACTTCGGCGCCGGACAAAAGCCGCGATGCAGGCGCCACGTACGAAGAATACTGCGAGACCTGCCACCGAACCGACGGAAGCGGGGTAACGCGCATATTTCCGGCTCTGGCTGGCAACGACGTGGTCGACACCGCCGACGCCACTTCTCTGATCCACGTTGTTCTGAGCGGTGGACGCAGGCCGCGCACGGCCGCTCGTCCTAATGCTTTCGCCATGCCCGCTTTCAAAACATTGGACGACCGCGAAGTCGCCGCGGTCGTCACCTACATTCGAACGGCCTGGGGCAACACGGCTGGCCTCGTTGCTGCCAAACAGGTGGCCGAACTCCGGGCTACCCTTTCCGAGGGGGCGGAAGCGCCGGCTGCGCAACGGCAGCCGCAACCGGCCGGAACGGTGAAACTCACGCCGCCGCACATTGCCGATATTCCAGATGACGCCCATGGCAAACAAATCTTGCTGGGCCGGCGCCTGTTGGCCGACACCAAAAAGCTGCTACCCGACAATGTCGGCGACGCGCTCAACTGCGACAGCTGTCATTTGAACGGCGGCAACGTTCCGTTTGCGTCGCCTTACCTCGGCATGTCGATCAAGTACCCCCGGGACAATCCGCGCGCCGGACGGCCGGTGACGTTGGAGGAACGCGTCAACGGCTGTTTTTTGCGGTCGATGAACGGCAAGGCATTGGCGCTGGATTCACCCGAAATGAAAGCCATGATCGCCTACTTCAACTGGCTGTCTGCCGGACTGCCGAAAAACGCCAAAGTCGAGGGTGCGGGCATCGGCAAAGTCGATCATAATCTTCTGCCCGACCCGGTTCACGGCAAGGAACTCTACGAAGCAAAATGCGCCGAATGCCATGGCGGCAACGGCGAGGGCTTGAAAAACGCGAAGGGCGAGTTCGTATTTCCTCCACTCTGGGGAGACCAATCGTTCAATATCGGCGCAGGAATGGCGAGAACCTATACCGCCGCCGCGTTCATCAAGAACAACATGCCGATCGCATACGGCCTGAACGCACCGCTCGGCCAGGGCGGCGCTCTGTCGGATCAGGACGCGGTAGATGTGGCGGAGTATTTCAGCCATCAGCCTCGCCCCGATTTTCCCGGAAAGGTCAAGGACTGGCCGAACGGCGGCAAGCCGAAGGACGCACGGTACTGATTGTTCGCGACCTAGGCAGTACCGGCAACGAAATGATCGAGCGCGCTTGCATCTCAAGATGCCCGTCCCCGATTTTGGCAAAGTGCCGCTCCGGCCTCTTTAGACAAAGAATGGAAAGCCCATGAGCAAAAATTTGACACGCAGACAGCTCATCGCATCTGTAAGTCTGTCGGCCATCAACTCAGGTATTTCGGCCGGCGCTCTCGTGACGACGCCCGCAACGGCAGATCAGATTACAGAAGAGAAAGTCCTGACGCTGTTGCACTTCACTGACACGCACGCGCAACTCGAAACACACCCTGAATATCTGCCGGGCGCGACTCCAGAAATCCAGATGATGGGCGGCTATGCGCGTCTAAAGACTGCGATCGAACGTGAGCGAGCGCATTGTAAAGGGGCCTGCTTCCTGCTCGACGGAGGCGACGAGTTCCAAGGTTCGGGACCGGCCGCCTGGTCTGAGGGCGAAGCCATCCTTGCACCTCTCAATGCGCTCGGGATCGACGTTTTTACGCCTGGGAATTGGGAGCCGGCGTATGGCCCCGAACGTTTCAAGGAAACCATGGCGCGGCTCGACTGTCCTGTTGTTTGTTATAACTTTCACGACACCGCTACCGGCAGCCGGCTGTTCCCCGCGTCGGTCACGCTTACGCGGCAGGGCGTGAAAATAGCGGTCGTTGGCATCACCGATATTGGGGCCAGCAAACGACAGCCGCCCGCGGAATTCCACGGCATGGACACAACGCACATCGAGGGCCTGCGCGATTTCGTCAAAGAGTTGCGCGCTCGCGAGCAGCCGGACGTCGTGATCGCGCTCACCCATACCGGGCTGTCGATTGCCCGCGAAATCGCTCGCGAAACGCCGGAACTTGACGTGGTTCTCTCCGGCCATACTCATGAGCGCACCGCCCGGCCAATCCTTGAGGGCGGTGTCATCGTCGTCGAGCCTGGCTGCTTTGGGTCGTTCCTGGGCAGGCTCGATCTCGTCATCAAACGCGGTGGTGGTATCGCCAGACATGATTTCCGGCTCATCCCGATCTTGGCGAGCCGTTATGACGAAGATGCTGAGGTCAAGAAGCTCGTCGACAAGTCATTGGCCCCGCATAGGGCGCGGATGGCCAAACAGGCTGGAAGGACCGAAACCCTCCTGATGCGCTATGACCTGTTGGAAACCACAGCCGACGATTTCATCGCCGACGCAGTGCGTGAAACCGGGAACGCCGACATCGGGTTCACCAACGGATTTCGCTTCGGTGTGCCGGTTCCGCCGCAAGCAATCACCGAGGCCGATCTTTGGAACCTGCTGCCGATGGACGCTAGGATGAAGCGTGGCTGGGTCACCGGCAAAGAACTCAGAGCATATTTGGAAACGGAGCTGGAGATGGTCTACTCAAAATCACCATTCAAGCTCAACGGCGGATGGGGACCGCGCGCTTCTGGAATGGCGATCATCTTCAATGCGGCGGCCGATTATGGACAAAGGGTCGTGTCCATGAAGATCAACGGCCGCGAAGCCAAAGAGGATGGTCGTTACACCATCGCCGGCTGCGAACGCGAAGGCGAACCATTGGATGTGATCTGCCGGCATCGCGGCACGCACGATGCGGAAGTTCTGCCAATGTCCATCCATGGCGCCCTGGGGGAATATTTGAAGGCACATCCCGTCGTCGCGCCAAAACGCGATGGCCGGGAAAAGGCGCTCGACCTGCCATCCGCCGTGTTCAGTCAGGACGCGGTGCTCGCCGGAGGCGATTTGAACACCGCTCCGACCACGCCCTTCGGGCTCCCGCCCGGGTAAGCGAGCCTAATCGAGCGTTCTCCCTCGCTGCGGTGGTTTGCGCTGGTCACGCAACTTGTCACCGGGAGCGTGGTGGGTTGAGTCAATCGCTCGTTCGACTTCTTCTGGTTCTGACCCTAGAGGCCTAGAGACCCGGAAGCCTGGAGCGGACAAGCAGTTGCGTGTGAGCGGCCCAGCACATAGGTGACAGACCGTACCGGACACATGGGTAACACTTTTCGCCTTTGGGCGGGAGGTGTTGATGCTATGGAAGGAGTGTTCGGTGATGGACGAGCGCTTGCGGTTTGTCGCACGGCTTCTCGATGGCGAGGCGATGACGGATGTCTGTCGCG
>Ga0335083_10002316_pt1 | contig 25232 bp, 20 predicted proteins | sample Lox_Sample_42_FD_206716 | JGI IMG/M metagenome (GOLD analysis project Ga0335083, IMG submission 206716) | Soil microbial communities from Loxahatchee National Wildlife Refuge, Florida, United States - Lox_Sample_4.2 | ecosystem: Environmental > Terrestrial > Soil > Wetlands | place: USA...
TACACGCCCTTGAAACCTACCGGAAACATCGTAGTGAGCGTAGGCGCCGACAATCGCGTGGCAAAAAGCGCAACGTACCTTGCACAGCTCGATTCCGGCCACGCCACGAAGTGTCATTGAGCTCGACGCGGTTGACGAGAGCGACGACGAAGTCGAGGAGACGAGGGCAACGCGGAGAACCTCGAGCGGCTGAAGGTCGTGGTGCCGAAGCGCTTCGCGACCGATCACTTGCTCGAGGATATCGGCAAGCAGTTCGACGTCACCCGCGAGCGCATCCGGCAGATCGAGGCGAAGGCGCTGCGCAAGCTCCGCCATCCCTCGCGCTCCGAGAAGCTGAGAAGCTTTCTCGAGGGAGAAGGTTGATCGCGACGATCAGCTTTCGCCAGATTGCCGCAGACACGCCCCGCCTTGCCGGGGCGTGTTTTTTTCTACTGCTTGCGCGGCCCGAGCTCGAGGGTCACGATGACCTGCTCCGGGTCGTCGGGGTCTTTCTCTCGATGGAACCCCAGTCCCGACACGAAATCGAGCATCGACTTGTTGATCGTGAGCACGTTGCCGACGAGCCGCGAGAACCCGCGCCTTTTCGCGCAGGCGATCAGCAGTTGCATGAGCGCGCGCCCGACCCCCCGCCCGTGCCATGCATCCGCGACGACGATGGCAAACTCCGCGCTCTCGCGGTCCGGATTGCCGACGTAGCGTGCCACGGCGATGATTCTTTCCTTGCCTCGCGCGCGATCGAGCGCGATCAGCGCCAGCTCGCGGTCGTAATCGACCTGCGTGAAGCGCGCCAGCATCCGGGGCGTCAGCTGGGGCAGATGCTGCATAAACCGCAAGTAGCGGCTTTCGTCCGAGAGGCCGGCGACGAACGCGCGCTCGCGATCCGCATCCTCCGGGCGGATCGGGCGAACGCGCAGGCGCGTTCCGTCGCGCAGCGAAAGCGTGGTCTCCAGCTCCACCGGATATGGATGGATCGCCATGTGCCGATAGCCGCCGGCGCTGGCCGGCGTGCGGAGGCCGATGACGACGCGCGCACCCGCGACCAGCGCTCCCGAGGCAGCGATCCGCACCGGATCGAGTTCGAGCTTGACGACCCACGGTAGCGCGCAGGCGAGGGCCGACACGCGAAGCAGCAGGCTCTGCAACGGCGCGTCGCGAGCACGAAGACTCGACGGCGCCGCCACCGCGATCAGATCGCTGGCAAGCTTTCGATTGAGCGGTGGCAGCATCAGCGAGAGCTCTCCTGCTTTCGCCGCTGATGCTCCGAGCGCGATGACCGGCCCGAATACGCGGTCGGTAGCGATCGCCACTTTCATCTCGCCGCCGGCGGGCGAGCGTTTCGTGCTTCTGCGCCGCAGCGCGTGCGGGACCATCGTGATGCCGAAAGCGGCGAGGAGTCGCCGCGTTTCCCCCGCAGTCAGCGTCGCACGTCGCGCTGCGATCGCCTGGACGCGCACCCGAGCCGCCAACGCGAGATCCGGCGCTTCGATCTCCAATTGCGAGGGCGGCGCTTCCAGCAACCACTCTTGATTGCGCCGATACGAGGCGAGAAACGAGAATGCCTGAACGGCGTTCTCGGGCGTGAAGAAGTCCGCGATGCCGCTCGTCTCCAGGGCAGCGCGCGTTTCCGGGCGGTCCACGCTGCCGAGCCACGCGGCGAGCACGGGCTTACCGGCATTCTTCGCCGCGGCCGCCACGGCGCGGGCGGTGTCCGTCGGCGGCGCGGCCGGCACGGTGACGTGCAACGCGAGCACGCCGTCGGTCGTGGCATCGTCGAGGACCGCCTCGACGGCGGCGCCGAAGCGCTCCGGGAGCGCCTCTCCGGAAACGTCCACGGGATTGACCGGCTTCACGTTCGTGGGCAATAGCGGCGCCAGTCTCGTTCGGGTCGCGTCGCTGAACCTCGCAAGGGGCACGCCGAGATCGCGGGCGCAATCCGCCGCGAGCAGGCCAGGGCCGCGTCCGTTGGTAACGATCGCGAGCCGGTTGCCGCGAGGAATGCGTCCCGTGGCGAGCAGCCGCGCCGCGGCGAAAAGCTGTGTATACGAGTGCACGCGCACCGTTCCGGCGCGTTTCAGCGCGGCGTCGAACACCTGATCGGGCGCCGGAACATCGCCATCGGCCGCGAAGTAGCGCCCCGCCTTTAGCACGACCACCGGCTTGGTGCGGGCTGCGGCGCGCAGCGCCGACATGAGAGGGCGCGCCTCGCGAAGCGTTTCGAGGTACAGGAGGATGCTGTCGGTCTCCGCATCAGCGAGCGCGAAGTCGAGCACCTCGCCGATATCTACGTCGGCGGCGGCGCCCAGGACAACGACCGAGGCGAACCCGATGCCTGCGGTGCTTGCAAAGTCGAGCAGGGCGCTGGCGACCGTCCCCGATTGCGATATCAGCGTCAGGCGTCCTGGCAAGGCCGCGATGGAACCGTAAGTCGCATTCAATCCGGAAGACGTGCGGACGACGCCGAAGCTTGCCGGACCGAGCAGCGGCAGTTTCGCGGTGCGCGCGGCGCTTGCGATTTCGCGCCGCCAGCGCGCGTAGGTGACCGCCGGCGCCGTGGGCGCACCGGACATGACCACGGCTCCGCGCACCCGGCCCCTGCACTCCGCCAGTATCCCAGGCACGGCGGGCGGCGGCGCGCAGATCGCCGCCAAGTCGATCGGCCGCGCGATCGCGGTGAGCGACGCGAACGCGGGCCGGCCAAGCAGGGCGCGGTGCGCCGGATTGACGGCGTACAACTCGCCGCGGAACGGCCCATTGAGCAGATTCTCGTACACGATCCGTCCAAGCGACCCCGGACGCTCCGAAGCCCCGCAGAGCGCGACCGTGCCCGGGGACAGCAGCGGCTGCAGATAATGGGTAAGGGCCATGCACGGATGAGTCTATCAGGCCGGCGGGAGGGGTCGACGAGCATTTAACTTTATGGTTAAATTAAGCGGCCTCGCGGTTCGCTGTCTTCAGGCGGGGGCGCGACAGGCGACATCGTTGACGGCAAAGCAACAGCACTGTATAGTTCATGCATGAAGAAAGGCCGCGGAACAGCGCGCACCCGCGTCGAGCGGGACGATTGCCGGGTGATGTTTTCGCTCATGCAGGCGGGCCACGCCGTCGAGCGGCGGCTCGAAGAAGCGCTCGAGGAGGTCGGGCTCTCTGCCGCGAAGTTCGGCGTGTTGACGCATCTGGTGCGCGCCGGCGAGCCGCTGAGTCTCGGCGAATGTGCCGAGCGCATGACCTGCGTGCGGTCGAACATCACGCAGCTTATCGACCGTCTGGAAGCCGACGGCCTGGTGCGCCGCGTGGACGATCCCAACGATCGCCGCGGCGTGCGGGCAATGATCACACCGCTCGGTATCGAGCGTCAGGCCGCAGGCGCGCAGCACGTGGGACGCGCGCAGAAGGAGTTTGCGAAGACGCTCTCCGAAGCCGATCAAGCGGTGCTTGCGCGCGTGCTGTCGGCAATCAGGTGAATTGGTGATGATCTCGAGACGATTTGAATGCAGGCATCGTTCCAGCGAATCGGAGGAAAACGAGATGGCGAGCTATAATCGCAACCCCGCACCCGGGCCTGTAGCTCAGTTGGTTAGAGCAGAGGACTCATAATCCTTTGGTCGCTGGTTCGAATCCAGCCGGGCCCACTCATCGACCGGTGTCTGCTGCGCACGGTAGACGCCTACCGATCTGCTGCCTCGGCGGAACAAATGGCGAGCGGAATCGGTCAGTCGGATGGGACGAAGCTCTCGGAACAAGAAGAGAAATCAGGGTCACCTCGAGGAGCTTGCACGTGTTAGGCCTACGTAATTCGATCCTCGCTCTCGTCGCGTTCGCCATGAGCGGTTGCATGGTCGGACCCGACTTCCAGCGGCCCGACGCGCCGCAGACCTCGCGCTATACCGATTCGCCGCTCGAGCGGGAAACCGTGTCGTCGCCGGGCGTGGCGGGAGCAGCGCAACGCTTCGTCGACGGCGCCGATCTCCCAGCCCAGTGGTGGTCCTTGTATCGATCCGAGCCGCTCGACCGTCTGATCCGCGAAGGGCTCGCCGACAGTCCGACCCTGGACGCCGCGCGCGCGACGCTGCGCCAGGCGCAGGAGAATCTCACCGCGCGAACGGGCGCCCTCATGTATCCCGCGGTCGATGCGAACGCTTCAGCGACGCGCGAGAAGCTGTCCAACGCTGAATTCAACCAGTCCGGGGCGACACCGCCATTCAATCTCTACAATGCGTCGGTCAACGTCTCCTACATGCTCGACATCTTCGGCGGCAATCGGCGTCAGCTCGAGTCGCTGGCCGCGGTGGTCGACTATCAGAGCTACCAGCTCGAGGGTGCACACCTTGCGCTGACCGGCAACATTGTTACGGCAGCAATCCGCGAAGCTGGGCTGCGCGCACAGATCCAATCCACCCGCGGAATCCTCGCTGCCGAACAAGAGACGATTCGCCGGGTGGCGCGCCAATTCGAGCTCGGCGGCGTCGGACGACTGGAGCTCGTGGCGCAGCAGGCGCAGGCGGCGCAGACTGAAGCGACCCTGCCGCCGCTGGAGAACCAGCTGGCGCAGACGCGGCATTTGCTCGCGGTGCTCACTGGAAAATTGCCGAGCGAGACCGCGGTGCCCGAGTTCAACCTCGACACGCTGCACCTCCCCGAGGAAATCCCAGTCACCGTTCCGTCTGAACTGGTGCGTCAGCGGCCGGACATCCGCGCCAGCGAGGCTCTCCTGCATCAGGCGAGTGCGCAGATCGGCGTGGCGACCGCCGCGCTGTATCCGCAGATCAACCTGACCGCGAGCTTCGGCGCGCAGTCGAATGAACTGCATAACCTGTTCGCCGGGCCGAGCCTGTGGAGCCTCGGCGCGGGGCTGCTGCAGCCGCTGTTCCACGGTGGCGAGCTGGAGGCCAACCGGCGCGCCGCGATCGCTGCCTACGAGGCTGCAGAGGCGCAATACCGCGACACGGTGTTGCAGGCATTTCGCAACGTCGCCGATGCGCTGCGCGTGCTCGAGGGCGATGCGCGGACGGTCAAGGCGCAGACCGATGCGGAAGCGCTCGCACGGGACCGACTGGAACTGACACGCAAGCAATATCAGCTCGGCGGCACGAGCTACATCGCCCTGCTCGACGCGCAGCGTGAGTACAACCTGGCGCAGTTCGGGCTGGTGCTGGCGCAAGCGAACCGCTATGCCGACACCGCCGCGCTCTTTCAGGCGCTCGGCGGCGGCTGGTGGAAGCCGGACAACGCGGCGAGCGCGCAGGAGCCTCAGAACACAAACTAAGTCGGTATCGCGCACGCAGTAACAGCGGCGCGACGTATACGAACGGAGCAATCCTCGATGAAAAAGCGCATGGTGATCATGCTCGTTGCGGTCGGCATCGTGCTCGGCGGGCTGGTCGGCTTCAACTGGTTCAAGGGCTACATGATGCAGAAGTATATGGCGTCGGCCCCGATCCCCGCGTCGACCGTTACGGCGATGAAGATCGATTATCAGCAATGGCAGCCGCAGCTCTCCGCGGTCGGAACGCTGCGCGCGGTGCGCGGCGTGGACGTCACGACGGAAGTTGCCGGCCTGGTGCGCAGCATCGAATTCAAGTCGGGTGACGAGGTCAAGGCCGGCCAGGTCCTCGTGCAGCTCAATGCCGACTCCGACATCGCTCAGCTCCATGCGCTCGAGGCCGCCGCCGATCTCGCGTCCACGGTCTACGAGCGCGACAAGCAGCAGCTCGCCGCGGAGGTGATCAGCAAGGCACAGGTCGACACCGATGCCGCGGATCTCAAGAGCAAGCGCGCGCAGGTCGCGCAGCAGGCCGCGCTCGTCGAAAAGAAGACGATCCGCGCGCCTTTCGCCGGCAAGCTCGGCATCAGCACCGTCAACCCCGGCCAGTATCTCAACGCCGGCGACAAGGTAGTCACGCTGCAGACGATCGATCCCATCTACATCGACTTCAATCTGCCGCAGCAGCAACTGCCGCAGGTGGCGATAGGCCAGAAGGTGATCCTCGCCGCCGACGCGTACAAGGGCATCACCTTCGAGGGCCGGGTGAACGCAATCAACCCCAAGGTGGACACGAATACGCGTAACGTGCAGATCGAAGCGACCATCCCTAACGCCAAGAGGCAGCTGCTGCCCGGGATGTACGCGACGGTGAAGCTCAACTCGGGTGACGAGCAGCGCTATCTCACGCTGCCGCAAACCGCGATCACCTACAACCCCTACGGCGACACCGTGTTCGTCGTCAAGGCATCGGACAAGAAGGACGACAAGGGCAACACCGTCCTGACCGCGCAACAGGTCTTCGTCACGACCGGACCGACCCGCGGCGACCAGGTCGCCATCGTCAAGGGAGTTGAGCCGGGCACCGAGGTCGTGACCAGCGGCCAGGTCAAGCTCAAGAACGGGTCGCCGGTCGTCATCAACAACTCCGTCGTTCCCGCGAACAGTCCCAATCCCACGCCGCAGGAAAAATAGGAAGGCGGGCCGATGAACTTCACCGACATCTTCATTCGCAAGCCGGTTCTTGCGAGCACGGTCAGCCTTCTCATCCTCGTGCTGGGGCTCAAGGCGGTCACGAGCCTCTCGGTCCGGCAGTATCCGAAGACGCAGAACGCCGTCGTCACTGTCAGCACCGCGTACTATGGCGCCGACGCGGCGACCGTCGCGGGGTTCATCACGCAGCCGCTCGAAGCGGCGATCGCCCAGGCCCAAGGCATCGATTACCTCTCGTCGACCAGCTCGCTCGGCGTATCGACGATCCAGGCCACGCTGCGCCTCAATTACGACGCCAACCGCGCCCTGACCGAGATCAATACCCAGGTCAACTCGGTGCGCAACCAGCTCCCGCCCGAGGCGCAGCAGCCGGTGCTCACGGTCCAGGTGGGCGAGACGATCGACGCTATGTACATGGGCTTTTTCAGCAGCGTCTTGCCCAACAACAACGTCACCGACTACCTGGCGCGTGTGGTGAAGCCGAAGCTCGACTCGGTGGAGGGCGTCCAGACCGCGGAGATCCTTGGCGCACGGCTGTTCGCGCTGCGTGCCTGGCTCGATCCGCAGCGGATGGCGGCGTACGGCGTCACCGCGAGCGACGTGCGCACGGCGCTCAGCAACAACAACTACCTCGCGGCGCTCGGCACCACCAAGGGTCAGATGGTCAGCATCCAGCTGACGGCCGACACAAGCCTGCATACGGTCGACGAGTTCAAGCAGCTCGCGGTAAAGCAGAAGGACGGCGCGATCGTGCGCCTCGAGAACGTCGCCAACGTCGTGCTCGGCGCGGAGAACTACGATTTCACGACCGCGTTCGGCGGCCGCAACGCAGTATTCATCGGCATCAAGGTCGCCCCGGATGCCAATGTGCTCGACGTCGCGCAGCGCGTTCGCAACGTCTTCCCGGACATCCAGGCGCAGATGCCCAGCGGCATCACGGGAGATATCGTCTACGACGGCACCAAGTTCATCCGCAGCTCGATCGACGAAGTGGAGAAGACGCTGATCCAGGCGCTCGTCATCGTGAGCATCGTGATCTATCTCTTCCTCGGCAGCCTGCGGGCGGTGGCGATTCCGCTGATCGCCCTGCCGTTGTCGCTGATTGGCGCGTTCTTCATCATGCTGCTGCTCGGCTATTCGATCAACCTGCTGACGCTGCTCGCGCTCGTGCTCGCGATCGGCCTGGTGGTCGACGACGCCATCATTGTGGTCGAGAACGTGGACCGCCACATGAAGGTGGAAGGCAAACCGCCGTTCGACGCTTCGATCATTGCCGCTCGCGAGCTGGGCGGGCCGATCATCGCCATGACGATCGTGCTGATCGCGGTGTACGTGCCGATCGGCTTCCAAGGCGGGCTTACCGGCGCGCTCTTCACGGAGTTCGCGTTCACCGTCGCCGCCGCGGTCGCGGTCTCGGGCATCATCGCGCTCACGCTCTCGCCGATGATGACTTCGCGCATCTTCCGCTCGGAACAGGAGGGCGGCCGATTCGTCAAGATCATCGACCGCGTTTTCGACCGCGTCCGTCACGGATACCAGCGCGCCCTGCACGGCACGCTCGATACCTGGATCGTGATCGTGGTGATGGGCGTGCTGCTGCTCGCCGGCACGGTCTACCTTTTCATGACCTCGAAGGCGGAGCTTGCGCCGCAGGAGGATCAGGGCATCGTGCTGATGCAGGTGCTGGGACCGCCGAACGCAACGCCTCAACAGATGAGCGTCTACTCCAGGCAGGTGTTCGACATCGCGAAGAGCTTCCCGGAGTACGACCAGATCTTCCAGATCACCGGCTCGCCGACCGTCAACCAGGCCTTCGGCGGCGTCCTCTTCAAGCCATGGAACGAGCGCAAGCGCGGCGCCACGGAACTGCAGCAGGAGCTGCAGCAGAAGTGGAACTCGATCGCAGGGGCAACCGTCGCCGCGTTCCAGTTCCCGCCGCTGCCCGGCTCGCGCGGCCTCCCGATGCAGATCGTGATCAAAACGACCGAGCCCTTCGAGCGCTTGAACGACGTCGTGCAGGCGGTGCTGCAGAAGGCCCGCGCCAGCGGCATATTTTTCTATGTCGACACCGACCTCAAGCTCGACAAGCCGCAGACCACGGTCCAGATCGACCGCGATCTCGCCACTACACTCGGGCTGAGCCAGCAGGACGTCGGCTCGGCGCTCGGTGCGGCGCTCGGCGGCGGCTACGTGAACTACTTTTCCATCGCCGGGCGCTCGTACAAGGTGATCCCTCAGGTGCTCCAGACCGACCGTCTCAACCCGGACCAGGTGCTCGATTACTACATCCGGACGCCGGATGGCTCGCTGCTGCCCGCAGCAACCGTAGCGACGCAGAAGACGCAGACGGTGCCTGAAGGCATCAACCACTTTCAACAGCTCAATTCGGGCTCGATTTTCGGGGTCTACGCGCCCTCGGTGTCGCAGAAGCAGGTGCTCGACTTCATGCGGCAGGCCGTCTTCGAGGTCGCCCCGAGCGGCTACCAGGTCGACTACTCGGGACCGTCGCGGCAGTACGTCCAGGAATCAGGCGGATTTCTAGTCACGCTGTTGTTCGCGATCATCATCGTGTTCCTTGCGCTCTCGGCGCAGTACGAGAGCTTCCGTGACCCCGTGGTGATCCTGGTGTCGGTCCCGATGGCGCTCTTCGGGGCGCTGCTGTTCATCAACCTCGGGTTCGCCACGCTCAACATCTATACCCAGGTCGGTCTCGTCACGCTGATGGGGCTCGTCAGCAAGCACGGCATCCTGATCGTCCAGTTCGCCAACCAGCTGCAGCTCGCGGGAAAGAGCAAGCGCGAGGCGATCGAAGAGGCGGCCGCGGTGCGGCTGCGTCCGATCCTGATGACGACGGCGGCGATGGTGTTCGGCGTGATCCCGCTGGTGATCGCGGCGGGCGCCGGCGCCGCAGGCCGTCACGCGATGGGGCTCGTGATCTTCACCGGCCTCTCGATCGGCACCCTGTTCACGCTGTTCGTCGTGCCTGCAGTCTACATGCTGCTCGGCGCAGAACATCACCGGGCGCCTGCCGCCGTTGCCGGCGCCGCTCCGCTACCTGCGGAGTAATCGGTGCGCGAAGTGCCGCTTCGCGACGTGCAGGTGACGCGCTGCGTCGCGCCTCGGCGTCCGGCGGTGGTTCGGGCCCGCTGCAACGCGGGCTTGGCCGCGGGATGCCGTTGGCACGCCGCTTGCAATGATGGGAATACCCGGGCGGGGCGGCGCTCCCCTGGTTCACTCCTCGCCCTTCGCGCCGCCTCCGTTCCGGGACCCCTCACCGTTTTTTGATCGCGGGACCGACCCCGATCGGCGGAGGTGCGAGACTAACGATGCGCCGGAACAGCGCGTCGTATCCGGCGCCCGCCTCCGCCCCGAACAGCGGATCGCTGTGTCCCATGAACGCGGCGTCGACCGCTTCCCAGTCTCCGGCAGTCAGATACTTCTCGGCGAGGGGAAGCAGCTCCTTTTCCTCGGCGCGCATGTGATCCCAGTGGAACGCCGCGTAGGCTTCGACCGCTGCTGCAAATCCCGCGAATTCGGCCTGTCCGCCCTGCTGGTAGCGCGCGAGCGCCTGCTCCAGAAACCGGATCTTCTCGGCGCCCGCACGATGCTCGGTCTCCAGTCGCTCGATCAGTTTGACGGCGGTCGGAGACCGCATGCGCAGCAGGCGGAAGAGATAGCGATCCTCCTTCGGGTGATGGAAGCGTTCGGGAAACGCGTCGATGTAGTAGACCATCGCGCCCAGCACCGCGAAGTCGGGCTTCGCGCCGTGCTCGCGGATCTCGCGCACGAGATAGAGCATCCCGTGCAGCACGGCGGCGAGCGACCGGTGCTCGTCGTTGATGATCCGTATCGACTGCATCGCGGCCTCTTCAGATGACGCGTGAATACCGCGCGCGCTCGCGCTGCTCGCGCAGGTACCGGTCGAAGACCATCGCCACGGTGCGAACGAGGAGACGCCCGCGCGCAGTGACGCGGATCGTTCCGGAAGCAAGCTCCACCAGCCCGTCGGCGGCGAGCAGATGCAAAGCCTCCATTTCGGAAGCGAAGTATTCGCCGAAGCGCACCTGATGCGCATCTTCGATCGCGGCACAATCGAGGACGAAATCGCACATCAACCGCTGGATGACATCCCGGCGCAGAAGATCGTCGGCATCGAGCGTTGTGCCGCGAAGTACGGGCAGCATATCTGCGTCGAGGCGCTCGTAGTACTCGTCGAGCGTTCTCACGTTCTGAGCGTAGCAACGGCCGATCTGGCCGATGGCCGAGACTCCGAATCCGATCAGATCGCAGCCGCCACGCGTAGAGTAGCCCTGGAAATTGCGGTGCAGCTTGCGCGCGCGCTGGGCGAGCGCAAGCTCGTCTTCCGGCTTCGCGAAGTGATCCATGCCGATATACACGTAGCCCGCTTGGGTCAGCTTATCTATCGCGAGCCCAAGGATCGAGAGCTTATCCTCCGCCTTCGGCAGCTCGGCCTCGGCAATGCGGCGTTGCGGCTTGAACAGATGCGGCACGTGCGCGTAGCTGTACAGCGCGACCCGATCCGGCGCGAGTGCGATCACCCGGTCGAGCGTTGCGCCGAACCCGGGCACGGACTGCCGCGGCAGTCCGTAAATCAGGTCGACGTTGATCGAGCCGAACGCGTTGGCGCGCGCGGCGTCGATGACTCGCTTCGTCTCGACTTCGCTCTGGATCCGGTTCACTGCCCGTTGCACGTCGGGATCGAAATCCTGGACGCCGATCGAGATGCGGTTGAAGCCCAAACAGGCCAGATGAGCGACCTTTTCCTCCTCGACCTTGCGCGGGTCGACTTCGATCGAGATCTCGGCATCCGGCGCGAAGGGAAACGCCTCGCGCAGCATCGCCATCAGCGCCGTCATCTCGGCGGGCGCGAGGAAGGTCGGCGTACCGCCGCCCCAGTGCACCTGCTCCACGGGTGCGGACCCGTCGCAGAGGCCGGCCACGATGCCGATCTCGCGTCCGAGGTAGCGCACATACCTGGCCGCTCGTTCATGGTCGCGCGTGACGACCTTGTTGCAGCCGCAGTAGTAGCAGATCGTGTCGCAGAACGGGAGGTGCACGTAGAGCGACAGCGGCCGCGCCGACATGCTGCCGGATGCCTGGCGGGCGAGCAGCGCATTGACCAGGTGCTCGGCAGTAAAAGCGTCTGTGAACCGATCCGCCGTGGGATACGAGGTGTAGCGGGGTCCTGACTGATCGTACTTGCGGATCAGCTCAGCGTCGAAAGACACGGCCGAGAGCGTTCCGGCCGCAACGGCAGGTGGCATGGCCTTGAGTCTGCCACCGCGACCGCCACGAGGGCTTTGAGCCAGATCAAGCCGGCGCCGCTAAGCGACCTAACGCGGCGGAATCTGGATCAGCTCCGCGAGCTGATCCTTGGTGAGCGGCGCCGAGGTGAACTTGAGCCCTACCGCATCCTGGACGATCGTATCGAGCCCGACGATCCGGTCAGGATCCACCGAAGCCTTGGGGAAGAAGCCGTCGCGAGTGCGTTTGGCAAGGGCCACCGGAACCCCGACGAAGTCTGCATAGGTTTTGAGCGCGGCCGGATCGTCCGAGTACAGCCAGTCGATCGTCTCGCGATACGCCTTCATGAAGCGGTCGATCGCGGGCTTGCGCGTTTGCAGCGTCTGCACGTTGGTGATGAGAAGGCGCACCGTCTGCCCCTTGAACACCGCGGCGTCGTTGCCGGTCGCAATGATGCGTATCTTGCCTTCGTCGAGCTGCTGCAGTCCGAACGGCGGGGCGGACCAGCCGACATCGATCTGGCCGGAAAGCACCTGGGTGAGCGTGGGCGTCGGACCGCCGGTCGCGGTCGGCTTGGCCTTCAGGTCGTACTGCTTCATGAACGCGGTCACTACACCGTGCGTCGAGGAGCCATTGGTCGAATAGGCGATGGTCTTGCCCTCGGTGTCCTTGAGCGACTTGATCGGCGAGTCGGCCAAGACATACCAATACAGGTCCGACGCGCCCGTGGTCTCGGCGCCGATGACGCGCACCGGCGCGCCCTTGGAGAATGCGGAGAGCACGCCCATGATCCCCGGCGCCACGCCGATGTCGACGCTCCCCGAGATCACTGCCTGCTGGGTCTCCCCGGCACCTTGCGTCCACAGGATCTCGAGGGTGAGTCCGTGTTTCTTGAAGATGCCTGCGCGCTGGCCGACCTCGGCGATGGTCGTGTCCCAGTTGCCGCGTTGTCCGGCGGCCAGCTTGAGCGTCTCCTGCGCGTGTACGGGCCAGGCGCTCACGAGCACGGCGCTCGCGATAACGACAAGGAAGAAACGGGTTCGAGTCATTCGATGCTCCGTGTCGGAGACGATCAGGCAGCGGGCGCGGCGTCGCGCGTTGCGTTCTCCGCCGCCGGAACGCCGAGGGTTGTCCACTTCGTCGTTTTGGGTACGATGCCCTCGAAGGAACGAAGTTTCACCTGTGCGACGCGTCCCGGCGCCGTACCGATCGCCGGACCGCCCGCGGCGACAGTGCGCGCCGCCTCTACCATGATGCGGCGAAACTGCACGATGGCCATGTCGCTCGCGCCGAGCCGCTCCCGCGAGCGGTCGGCGATCGGGCCCATCGTCTCCCACATCGCCAGGTCCTGATTCGGGATCCCCTCGATGCCGGTGTGGCTGCCGGCCTTCATCGCCGCTCGATCCTGCAGATAGTTGTTGGCGAACGTTCGGACGGGCCGGAAGTTCGCGTCCAGATCGACGCCGACGCGGGCACCGCAAAACTTGCGCCACGCTTCCTGCTCGATGCCTTCGCCGTTGCTCCACGCGATGAAGTAGAACATCGTGTTCGTGTCATCGATCGGCATGTTGAGGATCGACAGGTTGTAGCGATCGTTGGGCGGGATGAGCACTGTGAACGGCGCGACGAAAAGCGTGATCCGCAGATAATCGTGCGTGTCCGCGTCGCGGATCGGCTTGCGGATCGCGACGTAGCGGAACCCGAAGTCGGTGCGCTGCACCTCGAGCCGCGGCGCCTTGTCGGTCGACGGACGCAGCCATTCCTCCTCCGCGGCGCCGGCTCGGTCGACCTCGGCCGGCACCATGTCGGTCGAATGCAGGCTCGAGCTGTGCGCAGAATCGATCGCGCCCTCGAGCACCTGCGCCCAATTGCAGCGGACGTGCATCTTCACGATGCTCGTGCGAATGTCCGGCGACGGAGCCCAGGCGGGGGGCTCGAGTTCGCGCAGGCGAGCCGGCGGCCCCATCCATACCCAGACGAAGCCGCCTGCCTCGCCGCAGGGATAACTCTTGTGCGTGACCTTCTTCGCCAGCACGGCTTCGTGCGATTCCGACGGCCGGTCGACAACGTTGCCGTCGACGTCGACCTTCCAGCCGTGGTAGAGACAGCGCAGTCCGCATTCTTCGTTGCGCCCGAGCGCGAGCGAGGCGCGCCGGTGCGGACAGTGCTCGTCGAGCACGCCGAGCCGCCCTGCCGTGTCACGAAACGCCACCAGATCCTCGCCGAGAAGCCGCACGCGCACGGGCGCTCCGTCCGGCTCGGCCACTTCCTCGGACATGCACGCCGGCATCCAGTGCGCGCGCATGAGCCGCCCCATCGGCGCCTCGCCTTCTACGCGGCAGAGGAGTTCATTGTCTTCGCGGCTCAACATGGCGCCTCCGCCTGCCGGAGTGCGTGCGACGTTGCCGCACGCGCGACCTGGCCATAAACTTCGTGCCTCCTGAAAGATACCCGACCTCGATGACCGATGTCGAGATCCGCACTACACCGCATCCACGCTTGAAGCTCGGCGTGGCCGGGCTCGGCAAGGCCTTCACCGTGATGCTCCCCTCGCTCGCGGCCGACCCGCGGATCGAGCTGGTCGCCGCGGCCGACCCCCGTCCCGAGGCCACGCGGCGTTTCGCTTCGGACTTCGACGCGCGCGTGTACGCATCGGTCGGCGAGCTTTGCGCCGATTCGGGTGTGGAGGTCGTCTACCTCGCCACGCCGCATCAGCATCACGCCGAGCACATCGCCGTCGCGGCCGCGCATGGCAAGCACGTACTGGTCGAAAAGCCGATGGCGATCTCGCTGGCGGAGTGCGACCGCATCATCGACGCGGTCGAGCGCGCCGGCATCGTGCTCGTGGTCGGGCACAGCCATGGCTTCGACCGCCCGATCCAGCGCACGCGCGAGTTGATCGACGAAGGCACGGTCGGCGGGGCGCGCATGATCAATGCACTGTACTACACCGACTTCCTGTATCGCCCGCGTCGTCCCGAGGAATTGGTCACCGCCGAGGGGGGCGGTGTCGTCTTCAGTCAGGGCGCGCACCAGGTCGACATCGTGCGCCTGCTCGGCGGCGGGCGCGTCGCGCGCGTCCGAGCGCTCACCGGCGCATGGGACAGCGCTCGCCCGACCGAGGGCGCCTATGCGGCGCTCCTCACCTTCGTCGACGGCGCCTTCGCCTCGATTCTCTACAGCGGCTACGCGCACTTCGACGGCGACGAGCTCACCGCCGGCATCGGCGAGCTCGGTCGGGAAAAAGCCGCCGACTGGTACGGCAGCGCCCGGCGCAATCTCAAGCGCGCCACGAACGCCCTCGAGGAAGCGGCGCTCAAGCAGGCGCGCAATTACGGCGGCGTCGATTATCGCGAGCCCGGTGCACCGGGCGCGTCAGGCGCGTGGTACGAGCACTTCGGCTTCGTGCTCGTCTCGTGCGACCGCGCCGATCTGCGGCCGCTGCCCACGGGCGTAATGATCTACGGTGACGATGTCGCGCGGTTCGAGCCGCTCCCGCGACCGGAAGTGCCGCGCGCCGAGGTGTTCGACGAGCTCTACGGTGCGATCGTCCGGGGCCGGCCGCCGCTCCACGACGCCCGCTGGGCGAAGGCCACGCTCGAGGTTTGTCTGGCGATGCTCGACTCCGCGCGCGAAGGGCGCGAGATCGCGCTCGCGCATCAGGTCAGGATTAAGCGCTAGACCGCAAGGTGGACGCGCAGGGAGTCCTTGTCCATCGCCCGCGCGACGATCTCGCCGCGGGACAGCACGACGTAGTGGTCGGCAAGCGATCTCGCGAAATCGTAGTACTGCTCGACGAGCAGGATCGCCATCTCGCCGCCGGCCACGAGCCTGCGGATCGCGCGCTCGATGTCCTTGATGATCGACGGCTGGATTCCTTCGGTCGGCTCATCGAGCACCAGCAGGCGCGGCCGCATCGCCAGCGCTCGGCCGATCGCGAGCTGCTGCTGCTGCCCTCCGGACAAGTCGCCGCCACGGCGGTTCAGCATCTCCTTCAGAACCGGGAACATCTCGAAGACAAGCTCCGGGATGCGCGCGCTCCGCTTCTTCGTGGCCAGTCCCATCTGCAGGTTCTCGAGCACGGACAGCCGAGGAAAAATGTCGCGGCCCTGTGGCACGTAGCCGATGCCGAGCGCGGCGCGGGCGTAGGGTGGCAAGCTCGCGATCGACGCGCCGTCGAAGCGGATGTCGCCCGAGCGGATCGGGAGCAGACCCATCAGGCATTTGAGCAGCGTCGTCTTGCCCACGCCGTTGCGTCCGAGCAAGGCGGTGCAAGCGCCGGACGGCACGTCGAGAACCACGTCGCGCAGGATATGACTGCCGCCGTAGTACTGATTGAGCGCATTCACTGCAAGCATCGTCACCTTCCGAGAAACACCTCGATCACTTGCTCGTTCTCCTGGATCTCCTCCATCGACCCCTCGGCGAGCACGCTGCCCTCGTGCAGCACCGTTACTCGCTGCGCGATGCGTCCGACGAAATCCATGTCGTGCTCGACCACGATCAGCGTGTAGCGTCCAGCGAGCGAGACGAAAAGCTCGGCGCTGCGGCGCGTCTCCTCGTCAGTCATTCCGGCGACCGGCTCGTCAAGCAGCAGCACCTGGGGCTCCTGCATCAGGAGCATGCCGATCTCGAGCCATTGCTTCTGGCCGTGCGAGAGCATGCCCGCGGGACGCGCGGCTTCCGCTGCAAGCTTGATCGTGTCCAGCGTCGCGGCGATGCGGTCGCGTTCGGGTGCGCCGAGGCGGGAGAGCAGCGTCGGCAACACGCGCTTGTCGGCCTTGAGCGCCAGCTCGAGGTTCTCGTACACCGTATGCTGCTCGAACACCGTCGGCTTCTGAAACTTGCGCCCGATGCCCGCCCCCGCGATCTCCGGCTCGGTCAGGCGCGTCAGGTCGATGGTCTGGCCGAAGAAGGCGGTTCCGGCATCAGGCCGGGTCTTGCCGGTGATGACGTCCATCATCGTCGTCTTTCCGGCACCGTTCGGGCCGATGACGCAGCGGAGCTCGCCGGCATCGATGGTGAGCGAAAGATTGTTGAGCGCCTTGAAGCCGTCGAAGCTTACCGAGATGCCGTCGAGATACAGGATGCTACGATGGCTGGTGTCGACGCCCTCGACGAGCACGCGCGCTCCGCTGGCGACCGGATCGTCCCATTGCTCGCGGGTGGCGGAAGCGCTCATGTCCATTTTCGCCGCGCCGTCCAGAGCGCCGCCAGTCCGCGCGGCAGGAAGAGGGTGACCATGATGAACAGCAGCCCGAGCGCGAACAGCCAGTATTCCGGAAACGCTTTCGTGAGCCAGCTCTTGCCGAGATTGACGGCCGCGGCGCCCAGCACCGGGCCGATCAGAGTTCCGCGCCCGCCGACCGCGGTCCAGATCGCGATCTCAATCGAGTTCGCCGGCGACATCTCGCTCGGGTTGATGATCCCGACCTGCGGCACGTAGAGAGCCCCGGCGATGCCGCAGATCATTGCCGACACGGTCCAGATGAAGAGCTTGAAGTACACGGGGTTGTAGCCGGAGAACATCACGCGGGTTTCCGCGTCACGGATCGCGGTCAGCACGCGCCCCAGCTTGGAGGTCACTATCCAGCGCGCGAGGAGCAGGAAGCCGAGCAGCGCCGCGCCGGTGATCGCGAAGAGCGCCATGCGCGTCGTCGGTGCAGTGATCGGAAAACCCAATATGCGCTTGAAGTCGGTGAAGCCGTTGTTGCCGCCGAACCCAGTGTCGTTGCGGAAGAAGAGCAGCATCGCGGCGTAGGTGAGCGCCTGGGTGATGATCGAGAAGTAGACGCCCTTGATGCGCGAGCGGAAGGCGAAGAAGCCGAACGCCAGTGCCAGGAGCCCCGGCACGAGCACGACCAGCAGCGCCGCGTACCAGAAATGATCGGTGAGGCTCCAGTACCACGGATACTTCTTCCAGTCGAGGAACACCATGAAGTCCGGCAGATCGCTCTGGTACACCCCGTCGCGCCCGATCGAGCGCATCAGGTACATGCCCATCGCGTAGCCGCCGAGCGCGAAGAAGAGCCCGTGGCCCAGCGACAGGATGCCCGTGTAGCCCCAGATCAGATCCATCGCGAGGGCGACGATGGCGTAACACATGATCTTGCCGATCAGCGTCACCCAGTAGTCCGAGAGGTGCAGCGCGCTGTCCGACGGGACGGCGAGGTGCGACACCGGCAGGATGACGAAAAGCGTCACCGCGGCAATGGCGTAGAACGACCAGCCGCCCGCCGAGAGCAGCCGCAGCGATCGCGGTCCGCTCAGCGCGTCGACGGGGACGAATGCCGCACTCATCACGTTTCGGCCATCCGGCCCTTCAGGGCGAACAGGCCCTGCGGCCGCTTCTGGATGAAGAAAATGATGAACACCAGCACCGCGATCTTCGCGAGCACGGCGCCGGACCACGCCTCGAGGAACTTGTTGACGATGCCGAGACCGAGCGCGGCGTAAACCGTTCCCGCGAGCTGGCCCACGCCGCCAAGGACCACGACCATGAACGAGTCGACGATGTAGCTCTGACCGAGATCGGGCCCAACATTGCCGATCTGCGACAGCGCGCAGCCGGCCAGTCCCGCGATGCCCGAGCCGAGGCCGAAGGCGAGCGTGTCGACGCGTCGTGTCGGGACGCCGGTGCAGCTCGCCATTGCCCGATTCTGCGTCACGGCGCGCACGAAAAGTCCCAGCCGGGTACGGGAAAGCAGCAACCACATCAGGAGCAGCACCAGCGCGGCGAAGCCGATGATCACAATGCGGTTCCAGGGCAGGACAACGCCCGTCACCGCCGCGATGCCGCCGGACATCCACGACGGGTTCTCGACCTGCACGTTGGCTGCGCCGAAGATCGTGCGCACGCTCTGCATCAGGATGAGACTGATGCCCCAAGTCGCGAGCAAGGTCTCCAGCGGCCGGCCATACAGGAAGCGGATCACGCTGCGCTCCAGCGCCATGCCCACTCCACCCGCGGCCGCGAAGGCGACCGGCACGGCACACAAGAGATAGAGATCGAACGCGCCGGGCGCGTACTGCCGGAACAGGTTCTGCACGACGTAGGTCGCGTAGGCGCCGACCATGATCAGCTCGCCGTGCGCCATGTTGATGACGCCCATCAACCCGTAGGTGATGGCGAGCCCGAGGGCCGCGAGGAGCAGGATGCTGCCGAGGCTTACGCCGCTGAATACCCGGCCGATCAACTCGCCGGTGGCGAGCCTGCCTTCGACCGCGCGCAGCGATTTCTGCGCCTCCGCCCGCAATTCCGGATCGGGCTCCGCGAAGCTGTCTCCCTTGCGTTCGAGCACGCCGAGCAGCAGCGTCTTCGTCCTCGGGTTGCTGCTCTCGGCCAGCGCGCGGATCGCGGCAAGCCGGGTGGCCTTGTCCTTGCTCTCGAGCTGAATCGCCGCACGGGTTAGCGTAAGAAGATCCTTCACCTCCGGATCGCTCTCGTTGACGAGCGCGTTCGTAATCGCGGGCAGCGTGTCTTCGTCGGCACCGTTCTGGAGCTCCCTGGCTGCAGCGAGACGGACGGACTTGTCGGGCGTGGACAGCTTCAGCGCCGCGATGGCCGTGCCGAGCGTCTTGCGCACCCGGTTGTTGATGACGATGTCGTCACGGCTCTCCGGCAACTCGCGCAGGGCCTTGCCGGTGATGAGGTCGACGGCGGGCGCTTCCGCGCCGGCGCCGTTCACGCGCAGGACCTGGTCCGTGCCGAGCGTTTGCACTTCGCCGTCGAGGAGCGCCTGCAGCAGCGGCAGCGCGTCGGGGTCGCCGCTCGCCGCAAGCGCTCCGATCGCCTTGATCTTGTCGTCGCTCCCGCCGAAAGCGAGATCACGGACCGTCTGCGGATCGATGGCGGCGGTCGCAGAAGCGGCGAAGCAGGTGAGCGCCATGATCGCCAATGCGCGCGCCGACAACGCGAAGAAACTCATCGCTCTCGCGCCCCTCGGGAAAGAAAACCGGAAACACGACAGCGGCAGCGGCGAGTGATCACGGGCCGCCGCCACCGCTGCCTTTCGTGCAATGAAGTTCCGATTACCCCTTGTCCGGCTCGTCCTTCTTGCCCTTGTCCTCGGGAATGTACGGACTCCACGGCGTCGCCCTGATCGGGCCGGGAGTCTTCCATACCACGTTGAACTGTCCGTTCGCCTGCACCTCGCCGATGAATACCGGCTTCCACAAATGATGGTTCCTCTCGTCCATCTTGATGGTGAAACCGTCGGGCGCCTTGAACGTCTGCCCGGCCATCGCCACGATCACCTTGTCGACGTCGGTCGACTTCGCCTTCTCGACCGCCTGCTTCCACATGTTGATTCCAATGTAAGCCGCTTCCATCGGGTCGTTGGTGAGCGGCCTGTTTGCGTTGGGGAGCTTCTTCGCCTTGGCGTAGGCCGCCCACTTCTTCTTGAACTCGTCGTTAGCCGGGTTCTTGAGCGACATGAAGTAGTTCCACGCCGCGAGGTGGCCGACGAGCGGCTTGGTATCGACGCCGCGAAGCTCCTCTTCGCCTACCGAGAACGCGACGACGGGCACGTCGGTTGCCTTGAGCCCCGCGTTGCCGAGCTCCTTGTAAAACGGCACGTTGGAGTCGCCGTTGATGGTCGACACGACCGCGGTCTTGCCCCCGGCGGAGAATTTCTTGATGTCGGCGACGATCGTCTGGTAGTCACTGTGCCCGAACGGCGTGTACGTCTCCATGATGTCCTTCTCGTCCACACCCTTCGACTTCAGGAACGCGCGCAGGATCTTGTTCGTGGTGCGTGGATACACGTAGTCGGTGCCGAGCAGCACCCAGCGCTTGGCGCCGCCGCCTTCCTTGCTCATCAGATACTCGACTGCCGGAATCGCCTGCTGATTCGGCGCTGCGCCGGTGTAAAAGACGTTCTTCGACAGCTCCTCGCCTTCGTACTGCACCGGGTAGAAGAGCAAGCCGTTCAGCTCCTCGAAGACCGGAAGCACCGACTTGCGCGACACGCTCGTCCAGCAGCCGAACACCACCGCCACCTTGTCCTGCGTCAGGAGCTGTCTCGCCTTCTCTGCGAAGAGCGGCCAGTTCGACGCCGGATCGACCACCACCGCCTCGAGCTTCTTGCCGTTCACACCGCCCTTGGCATTGATCTCTTCGATCGCCATCAGCGTAACGTCCTTCAGTACCGTCTCGCTGATCGCCATCGTCCCCGACAACGAATGCAACACGCCGACCTTGATGGTATCGGCGGCGAACGCTCCGGGCGCCGCCCACAGCCCGGCGGCGGCCAGCGCGGTGAGCGCGAATCGCTTCAGAAAATTTCTTCGTTGCATGGATGGACTCCGTGTAGAGTGGTTAAGGACGCTTCCGTGAGCCGGGATCGAGATCCAACAGGGGCACGCGTGGCATTGGTGCACACGATCGCCCCGGTCTCTGTTGCATCGCACGATCCATGCCATGACGAGTTACAAGCTTCTAACGTACTGTTTCTGGATCGAGCATCTCGAATCCGCGAGCGCGTCGCCCGCTTAGCCCACGCCTCCGGGAACATCGCAGCGATCCATTGCGGTGCGCCTTTTCAGACATTGCACTGGTTTGGAGCCAGGGCACGGCGCCGATGTCGCGACGTCTATAATGAAGCCCGGATCAGACTTCCCGTCGCGAGGAGAGAACATGAGCGAAGAGGCGATGGGAAAAGGCATTCCCGAACTCCGCCCGCGCATCCGCATCTCGAACCACGGCCCTTACCTCGCCTCGGGCACGATCGCCCTGACGGTCCGTACGCCGAGGGCCGATGAGCACGGCGACGCCGTCGATTGGACGACCGGAGAGACGCGGCCGCAGCGCGCGACCTACGTGTTGTGCCGATGCGGCCACTCGGGCGACAAACCGTACTGCGACGGCACGCACAGGAAGATCGGTTTCGACGGAACCTGCGCCGCGGATCGCGCGCCGGGCGAGACGCGTCGCAAGGTCTACCGGGGCCACGGCATCACGATGACCGACGACGAGTCGCTGTGCGCCGGCTACGCCTTCTGCGATCCGCACGGAGGCGTCTGGCGCGAGATCTCCGAGAGCGCGGACCCGACGGTGAAGGCGCGCCTGCAGCGGCAGATCGCCCACTGTCCGTCGGGCCGTTTGCAATTTAGCCGTCAGGGATCTTCCGCGCCGGTCGAGGAACACCACGAGCCGACGATAGCTACGATTCCCGACGGTGCGTTGTGGGTGCTCGGCGGCGTGCCGGTCGAAGCGCCGGACGGGTTCACCTACGAAGTGCGCAACCGCCAGCTGCTGTGCCGTTGCGGCGCTTCAGGAAACAAGCCTTTCTGCGACGGCTCACACCGCCGGGTGAAGTTTCAGGCACCTTGACCGCATTTAGCGCGGGCTGCCGGAGGCCGGGCGATCAACGGCGGCGCCGAGCATCCCCCTCTCCTCGATGAAGCGCACCACGGCATCGACGCCGTCCGCGGTCTTGAGGTTGGTGAATACGAACGGGCGCTCGCCGCGCATTCTCTTCGCATCGCGCGCCATCACTTCGAGCGAGGCGCCGACCAGTGGCGCGAGATCGACCTTGTTGATGACGAGCAGGTCCGAGCGCGTGATACCTGGCCCTCCCTTTCGCGGAATCTTGTCGCCGGCAGCCACATCGATGACGTAGATTGTGAGGTCCGAAAGCTCGGGCGAGAAGGTGGCGGCGAGATTGTCACCGCCGCTCTCGACGAACACGACGTCCAGATTGCCAAATCGTCGCGCAAGCCGGTCGATGGCTTCGAGATTGATCGAGGCGTCCTCGCGGATCGCGGTGTGCGGGCAGCCGCCCGTCTCGACACCGATGATCCGCTCCGGCGGAAGCGCGTCGTTGCGCACGAGAAATCGCGCATCCTCCTCGGTGTAGATGTCGTTGGTCACGACCGCGAGCTGGTAGCGGTCGCGCAATGCCCGGCACAACGCGAGCGCAAGCGCCGTCTTACCGGAACCGACGGGGCCGCCGATGCCAACCCGCAGAGGTTGTGCAATGCTTTCGCTCATGGTTCAGGACCGAAAGAGTCGCGTGTATTGCGTCTCGTGCCGGCACGACGCGAGCGCGAGGCCGGGGGCGAAGGTATTCAGATCGTCGTCGGCGATGGTGCGCGCCCGCGCTGCAACCGCCGGAATGCGCGCGCCGAGCTCCGTGAGGAGGCGCTGTCCGGCGACCTGTCCAAGCGGTACGGTCTTGATCGCGGCGAGCACCTGGTTCTCCAGCCACGACCAGAGATACGCCGTGAGCGCGGCGGAGGCAGGCACCGCGAAACCGTCTGCAGTCAACGCAAACGCGGCCGGCAGGGTAATCGGCGCGAGCCGCGGCAACATCGCCCGCACGGACGCGTCGAGCAGTTCCAGCTCGAGGGCAAGCTTCGCGAGCGAGCTTCCCATCTGCTCGGTCTCGGCGCGAAGCTCGGAGGTCTCGCGCGAGGCGCGAAAGCGCGCGTTCCACGCTTCGCACGCGTTCCAGTCTGTGCGCTCGACGGTAGTGAGGAGCCGCCACAGGATCGCCGCCTCGCCTGCGGCGAGCAATCCATCGAGCAGCTCGCCGATCCAGCAGCCCGCGCTGCGTTCGTCGTGAACGAGCCCTTCGGCAACGACGGCTTCCAGCCCCTGCGAATAACTGTAGGCGCCGATCGGCAGCACGGGGCTCGCGAGCTGCAGCGTGCGCACCAGTACGAGGCTCGAGTCATGCATTCCCGATTCGCACATCACGATGTCCTTCCTCGCTGCGCGAAGTCGTGGATGATCCCGACGTGCCGCGCCTCACTCGAGTGATGATGGTGTCCCGCCGCGTAGGCCCCCGCCTCGGGCTCGAAGGGTGCGGACAGTGCGCTGACCGCGAGCCCCATCCCGGTCAGCATCTCGGAGAGCACGTGATCGGCGGCGAAGCGCAACCACCCTTCGCCCACCTCGACCGGCGCATGGCGATTGCCGAGGTGATACGCGGCGCGAGCGAGCGCACGCGCATCCTCGCTCACAACCTCCATCAGCGCTTCTGGCGCCGCGACCACGCGAACGACACGGCCGTCATTGCCTTCGAGGCAATCGCCGCCCCGTAGTACCGTGCCGCGCTCCAGGAACAGCCCGACTTCTTCGCCGCTTGCGAGCGCCGTGCGAAGGCGGCTCTTCTGGCGCAGCTCGAAAGGCAGAGGCAATTCCGCGTTCGCGTGCGCCTGGGGCGCGATCCGGCGCTGAAGAACGAGCATCGTCAGAACAGAAAGTAGCGCTGCGCCAGCGGCAGCTCGGTCGCCGGCTCGCAGGCGAGGAGCTCGCCGTCGGCGCGCACAATGTAGGTTTCGGGATCGACCTCGATCTTCGGCAGGGCGTCGTTGAGCTTCATGTCGCGCTTGCCGATGGCACGCGTGTTCTCGACTGCCACCAGAGGCTTGACGAGCCCGAGTCTCGCGAGCGCCGCGTTCTTAAGGGCTGCCTTGGAGACGAAGGTGACCGAGCTCCTCAGCGCTTTGCCGAAGGCACCGAACATCGGACGATAATGCACCGGCTGTGGGGTGGGAATCGACGCGTTCGGATCACCCATCGCAGCCGCAGCGATCACGCCGCCCTTGAGGATCAACGCCGGCTTGACGCCGAAGAAGGCGGGCTTCCACAGCACGAGATCGGCGAGCTTGCCCGCTTCGACCGAGCCGACGACGTGGCTCACCCCGTGCGCGATGGCGGGGTTGATGGTGTACTTCGCGATATAGCGCTTGACGCGGCCGTTGTCGTGCGCAGCCGGATCGCCGCGAAGCTTGCCGCGCTGCGTTTTCATCTTGTGCGCGGTCTGCCAGGTGCGGATGATCACTTCGCCCACCCTGCCCATCGCCTGCGAGTCCGAGGAGAGCATCGAGAAGGCGCCAAGGTCGTGCAGGATGTCCTCGGCCGCGATCGTCTCGCGGCGGATACGCGATTCGGCGAAGGCGATGTCTTCCGCGATCGCCGGGTCCAGGTGATGACACACCATCAGCATGTCCAGATGCTCGTCGATCGTGTTGACGGTGTAAGGGCGGGTCGGGTTCGTCGACGAGGGCAGCACGTTCGCTTCGCCGCACGCTTTGATGATGTCGGGCGCGTGTCCCCCGCCGGCGCCCTCGGTGTGATAGGTGTGGATCGTGCGCCCGCCGATTGCTGCGAGCGTCGCTTCGACGAAGCCGGACTCGTTAAGCGTATCGGTGTGAATCGCGACCTGCACGTCCAGCTTGTCGGCGACTTTGAGCGCGGCGTCGATCGCTGCTGGCGTCGTGCCCCAGTCTTCGTGGAGCTTCAGCCCCATCGCGCCGGCCTCGACCTGCTCGACGAGCGGTGCGGCGAGGCTCGCGTTGCCCTTGCCGAGGAAGCCCAGGTTCATCGGGAAGCCTTCCGCGGCTTCGAGCATGCGGTGAATGTGCCACGGGCCCGGCGTGCAGGTGGTCGCGAAGGTGCCGGTCGCTGGACCCGTGCCGCCGCCGATCATCGTCGTTACGCCGGACGCGAGCGCTTCGTCGATCTGCTGTGGGCAGATGAAGTGGA
>Ga0335083_10002318_pt1 | contig 25225 bp, 24 predicted proteins | sample Lox_Sample_42_FD_206716 | JGI IMG/M metagenome (GOLD analysis project Ga0335083, IMG submission 206716) | Soil microbial communities from Loxahatchee National Wildlife Refuge, Florida, United States - Lox_Sample_4.2 | ecosystem: Environmental > Terrestrial > Soil > Wetlands | place: USA...
CACCTTCAACACCGTCGGCCACTGCTATTTCATGGAAGACGCGGTCGAGACCGGCAACCAGTTCATCCACAATCTGGCCATCCTCACCAAATGCCATCCCGATGGCAAACCCTGCGTGCCGACGAACCTGACTCTGCCCAATCAGTCTGCGGCGGGCCAGAGCGCCAAGGATATCCTGATCCCGTCCGACAATACCGCGTCGATGTTCTGGATCACCAATCCGGATAATGTCTACCGCGACAATGTGGCGGCAGGGTCCGAGGAGGTCGGCTTCTGGATCGCCTTGCCGCAGCATCCCACCGGTGCGTTCCTGGACAAGGACGGCAGCGCCAATATCTGGCCGCGGCGGACGAGGCTGCGGGAGTTCAGCGGCAATACCTCTCACTCCAATTTCGACGGGCTGATGTTCGATCGCGGTCCCAACTCCAACGGCACGTTCAATGTCGGCGGCGCGGGCCATATCGCCTATGCCAATCCGACCGACACGAAGAGCGAGGTCCTGCCGTCGGTCGTCAGCAACTATACGGGCTACAAGAACCGCAATGGCGCCATCTGGGGCCGCGGCGAGTATCACCTGTTCCAGAATCTGAAGCTGGCCGACAATGCGATCGGCTTCACCCATGCGGCGGGCGGTCCGGGTCTCGCACCTTACACGACACGGGTCGTCGACTCGATCTTCGTGGGCGAAAGCGCCAATATCGGCAATCCCAGGACGCCGGCGGAAAAGGCCTATGGACGCAGCCTGCCGAAGGAAGCCGCCGATTTCCCGATCCGTGGCTATGAGTTCTACGATTATCGCCACGACGTGGTGAACACCACGTTCATCAACTACCAGCCCAACGCCACGCGCGATGCGGGCGCGATGTCCTACCTGTTGTTCACCAGCTTCGGCATGAGCACCGAGAATTCGGTCCAGGGCCTGAAGTTCGTCAACGCCAAGCCGGTGGATTTCCCGCCGGTCGAACGCCGCTGGGCGTCCGATTTCGGCAACCGTTCCGCCTACCGGAGCGCCACGATCCATGACAAGGACGGTTCGCTCGGCGGCGTTCCCAACAGCTATATCGTCATCGACAACGGCATCGCCGACGACGAGGCAAACTGCACGATCAAGGCGAGCTGGGGCGCAGCGGTCTGCAAGGGCGACATGGGTCGCTTCAGCATCGCCGGCGACTTCGATGCTTTCGGAGCGCGCCCCAATCCCGATCCGATCATGCTCAGCCGCGACGGCAAGCGCTTCGAATATAATGACGAAACCACCCTGCCGAGCGGCGCCGAGGTGAGGGTGGAAACCGCCCGCAAGTCGCTGTCCCTTTCCTTGCGGGAAATGGACAAGGGTTCCTTCGCGATTTTCGAGCTTCCCGGCTTTGCCGCCGCTGCCGGCGGCACGCAGCAGGACAGCCTCGATGCCCTGCGCGCGGCCAAGACCACGTCCTATTTCAAGGACAAGAACTCGCTATGGGTGAAGCTTGTGGTCGAGGATGCCGCCGCCCAGGGTCCCGTCGTCGTGAGGGTCGGCAATCTGCGCGCCCAGGCCACTATCGACGTGAGCAAGCAACCGGCCGTGGCCTCGGCTTCGCCGGATGACGCGGGAAGCCAGCGCAAGTAAGGCGATGGAAATGGCGGGCGTTCGCGCCCGCCAGCCGTTCCGCAAATCGCATAACCGTTGCAAAGCTATGTTGTCGTTGTAAGCTGTCCCCATAAGCAAAATGCGGGGCCATGAGTCCCGAGCTTCGGTGAGGGGATCATTGTCATGCGTTCGCGCGAGTTTCTTGCTGCTCTGCTGTTTCCTGCGGCCCTCATGCTCGGCACTGTGGCCGACGCCCAGCAGATGCCCGCCAATATGGACATGAGCAAGGTTGCGGCCGCGCCGGCCGTGCCCGTCAAGCAGACACGCTGGTCGGATCCGGCGTCCTGGCCCGACGGCAAGGTGCCGCGCGCCGGCGATGCCGTCACCATCGGCCGCGACCGGAACATCCTTCTCGACGTGGCGCCGCCGGCACTGCGCAGCCTCACCATCGACGGCAAGCTCAGCTTTGCCGACGATCGCGATGTCGAACTGAAGACAGAGTGGATCTACCTGCCGGGCGGTGAGCTGGACATCGGCAGCGAAGCGAAGCCCTATACCCACAAGGCGGTGATAACCCTCACCGACAATGTCCCCAATGAGGACATCAACACGATGGGCGATCGCGGCATCATGATGCTCGCGGGGACGCTGAGCCTGCACGGCGATCGTACCAACACATGGACCAAGCTCGCCAAGACGGCGAAGGCAGGCAGCGCGACGATCGATGTGTTGAACGCGAGCGGCTGGCGCAAGGGCGACGTCATCGTCCTCGCTTCCACGGACTTCGATCCCCATCAGGCCGAAGAGCGCACCATATCCGCGGTCAGCGGCAACACGCTCACCCTCGACAAGCCACTCACCTACATGCACTTCGGCGAGATGACCTTCGGGGTCGATGAGCGCGGCGAGGTCGGCATGCTGACCCGCAACATCAAGATCCAGGCCTCGGAGGATGCGGCAAAGAGCTATTTCGGCGGCCACATCATGGCGATGGCCGGCTCCAAAATGTACGTCTCGGGCGTCGAGCTCAATCGCATGGGCCAGAACCTGCATCTGGCGCGCTATCCGATTCACTGGCACATCATCGGCGACGCCAAGGGTCAGTACATCCAGAACTCGTCGATCCACGACACCTACAGCCGCTGCGTCACCGTGCACGGGACCAATGAGGTTCGGGTGGAAAACAATGTGACCTACAACACGGTCGGTCACTGCTATTTCCTGGAAGATGCCGTGGAGACCGGCAACCAGTTCATCCATAACCTCGGCATCCTCACCAAATGCCACCCCGACGGCAAACCATGCGTGCCGACCAACCTCGGCCCGGCCGGAACGAGCGGCGGGCTGGCCTCGGCAACAGCCGGTCAGAATGCCAAGGATGTCCTGCTCCCGTCGGACAACACGGCGTCGATGTTCTGGATCACCAATCCGGACAATATCTTCCGCGACAATGTGGCTGCAGGGTCCGAGGAGGTCGGCTTCTGGTACGCCTTGCCGGAGCACCCGACCGGCGCGCATCTCGGCCTGGCCAGTGTCGCCAATGTCTTTCCGCGTCGAACCGCCGTGCGGGAATTCATCGGCAACACCGCCCACTCGAACTTTGACGGTTTCATGTTCGATCGCGGCCCCCAGCCCGACGGCAAGTTCAGCGTCGGCGGCAGCAATTACCATCTGGCCTTTGCCAATCCCGCAGACACGAGCAGCCAGCCGGTCGGGTCGGTGTTCGAGAATTTCACGAGCTACAAGAACCGGCATGGCGGCGTCTGGGGCCGTGGCGAGCTGCATCTGTTCAAGAATCTGCACGTGGCCGACAATGCGGTCGGCTTCACCCATGCGGCGTCCGCAGTCGGCCGCACCGACTATACGTCACGGATCATCAATGGGATTTTCGTGGGCGAAAGCGCCAATATCGGCACCCCCAGCACGCCCGCGGAAAAGGCCTATGGCCGCAGCATGCCGAACGACATCACGGACTTCCCGATCCGGGGCTATGAATATTATGACATGCGCCACGACGTGGTGGACACCACCTTCATCAATTTCCAGCCCAATGCCACGCGCGACGCGTCCGCGATCTCCTATCTCATGTACACCAGCTTCGGCATGAGCAGCGAGAACGCCATCGAGGGCGCGAAATTCATTAACTCGAAGCCCGTCGATTTCCCGCCTGTCGTGCGGAAATGGTCTTCCGATTTCGGGCGCGGCAATGCCTGGAGAGGCGCGGCGATTCATGACAAGGACGGCTCGGTCGGCGGTGTCCCCAACAGCTATATCGTCATCGACAACGGCATCGCCGACGACGAACAGAACTGCCAGATCAAGCCGGACTGGCATGCCGCGGTATGCAAGGGCGACTTCGGCAGCTTCGCGGTGGGCGGCAATTTCGGCTTCGGCAGTGAAGCGATTGCCGATCCGGTCATGCTCAGCCGCAACGGCAGGCGCTATGAATATACCGGGCAAACCACGATCCACAGCGGCGCCGAGGTCCGGGTCGAGACCGGAAAGAAGTCCCTGTCCCTCTCGCTGAGGGAAATGGACAAGGGTTCCTTCGTCATCTTCGAGCTGCCCGGCTTCACCAAGAGCGCCGCTGGCGAGGCGGAAACCAGCCTCGCCGCCCTGCGCGCGGCCACGGACACCGCCTATTACGGGGACGGCAAGACATTGTGGGTCAAGCTCGTCGTCGCCAATCCGGTTGGCACGGGCGGCCCCGGAGGTCCCGGTTCGGGCGGCGGCGCCGCTGCTGGAGCGGGGCTTGAGGTCACGCGGTAAGATCGGCCAGGCTGAATCAACGAGATCCCGGCGATAGCCGGGGTCTTCGTCTGACGGTCAGGTTTTGAGCCGGCGACTTAGGGTCTGTACTCATAGTCGACAATGGTCGCGACGGAGCTGATTGTGGCGCATGGCAAGGAGCGAGGCGGGAGCGATGCCGGACGCATCGTGACCAACGAGCGACGCTGCCATGCGCCACAATCAGCCCGCCCGCATGGGTTGCCTTGGGAAAGCCGCTGGGCATCGTCGCTTGCTTGCGCGCAGGGCCACTGCGCGGCTGCGCTGCGCTTCTTGCCAGCGGCTTTCCCAAGGTAATCCCGGCCGTTGTCGACTATGAGTACAGACCCTAAGCCGCCACCACCCGCGCCGCATCATATTCGTGGATGAGCGAGACGGTCTGCTCGATATTGGCGCGGCTCGATGCGCCGAACAGGATCGACTCGACCAGCGGCTCGTTGCAGATCCACTCGATGGCCTCGCGCGGGCGGATCGCGCCCGATAGCCCTCGATGCCGCCGGACATGCGAAAGCCGATCTTGTTGTAATTGGCGCAGACGATCGGGTTTTCGATCCCGGCAGCCTTCAGCATCGGCAGCAGCTTGGGCACGTTCATGGTGATGAAGCCGGCCTCGGCGCCGTAGCGCTTCTTGATATGCTCGTGGAAGACCGCGAAGGCGTCGACGAAGCCGAGACCCTGGACCAGGTCAGTCACGACATTCTGGAGGAACACGACCGGCGTCGGCAGGTCGCGGAACATCTTCATTTCGGCGTCGACGAGCAGGGTCATCATGCTCTCGATGTCCTTGCTCAGCACCGCCTTGGTGCCGCGCAGGACCGTGTCGACCAGGCCCTCCTTGGGCAGGAACTTGCGGACCGCGTCGAAATAGCCGAGCTCGGTCACGGCGTTCGCATATTTGTGCGCGTAGGGCATGCCCGGATAGAAGGTGAAGCCTGCCCATTTGGCCGGATTGGCGCGGACATCGTCGGCGATCTTCTCGATCTTGTCGTGCGTCGTGCACATGAAGCCGCCCGCGCCGGCATGGAGCGCGATCTGCAGCACGTCGATGATGGCGTCCATCTTCTGGAAGCGCATGGCCTGCTGCCGCGCCTTCTCCTCCGACATATGATTGATGCCGAAGAACTGGTTGTCGCCGAAGAGAATGCGTTCCATCGTCTTTCCCTTGAAATCCCTCAGTGGCGCGGCTTCACGCCGGCCAGAAAATCCCGGACATGCCCGACAAGCTCGGGCGAGGCCGAATCGGAAATGCCTTCGCCGGTCTGCAGCGGCTGCTCGAGCAAATGGCTCATCTCGCGCTGCAATGCCGGCACGTCGTCCACGATCAATATGCCCTTGGTGTGGCCGAAGCGGGCGGCGGTGTGGAGCTGGTGATCGGTGGTATGCTCGCCCAGCTTGTGGAGGCGCGGCAGCATCAGCATCTGCTTCTTGAGTTGGAGCGCCTGCATCATCGAGCCCATGCCGACATGGGCGACGAACAGGTCACAATTCGTCAGCCGCTCACGATATTCGGTCATCGGCATCATGCGGGTGAACGGCGCGTGGCGCGGCTCATAATCGGTGTCACCGATCTGGATATAGACCGGCTTGTCCGGATTGGCGCCGGCCCAGTCGTCCACCGCGCGCACGAAGCGCTCGAACGGAAGCATCGATCCGACCGAAGCGAAGATCACAGCACCGCTCCCCAGCAGTCGAGCCCCTCGGCCTGCGCCACTTCGGGCCACTGGCAGACGGTCTTGTGCGCGATCCGTTTGGCGAGCTTGCCGGAGGAGGACATTTCTTCGGCCTGCGCGATGCTGTCGATCCACAAGGTCTTCGCGCCAATCAGCCGGCCGATCAGAAGGAAGGCGAGCATCGGGAAGGAGCCGGTGGTGACGATGGCGTCAGGGCGCTCGCGCCAGACGATGCCGAGCGCCTTGCGGAACACGGTCAGCATCTTGAGCTTGTCGAAGCGCGACGCGTCGGGGACGACATAATAGCGGTCGCCCGGCACTTCCGAGGCATAATTCTCGAACATCGAGACCCAGGCGACCTCATGGCCCGCAAAGGCCGGCCGGACGCGCATCAGCTCGATCCAGTGTCCGCCGCCGGACGCAATGGCAAGGACGCGGAGCTTGCCCGCCATGACGGTCAGCGCCTCAAAAGCCTGCCGACGAAGCCGCCGGATGCGCGGGCGGGTTGGGCCGCGAGTTGCATGGCCTCGCCGCCGAACGCGACGGCGCGGATCATCTCGATCGTCGCATCGGTGTCGGCCGCGGAAGCCAGGCTGTTTTGCCAGCCGGCGTGCTCGCCCTTGATCGCGCGGCCGAACGCCTCGAGCTGCGCGCTATATTCCTCGCCGCGCAGGTAGAAGCTGACCGGCGGCGTGAGTTCGGTGATATATTTGACCGTCCAGCCTTCCTCATAGCCCTGCGGGATCGCCGCGCTGCCGGTCAGGAAGACCTGGATTTCCTGGCGATCGGCGAAAATCTTGCCACCCTCGCCCCAGACCGAGATGCGCGTGGTCATCTTGCGCACCGACGCATCCGACCAGTTGACCGAGAGATTGCAGCTGATGCCGCCCGGCAGGTGCAGCATCGCATAGACTTCATCGTCCACTTCCGCCGAAAAGCCGCTCTTCAGCATGGCGCCGCCGCAGCCCTCGGGCCGGCCGAAATACCAGTTCACCAGGTTGAGCGGATGCGCCGCATAATCATAGAGGCAGCCGCCGCCATTGCCGGCCTTGCCGCGCCAGGTCGGCTTGCTGGGCTTGAGCACGACCGGTCCGTAGGCTTCGGCCATGACATGGCTGACCTTGCCGATCGCGCCGCTGTCGATCAGCCGCTTCACCTCGCTGAACGTGCCTATATAGCGGTTATGATAGCCGACCTGACCGATCAGGCCCTTGCTTTCGGCGAGCAGGGCAAGCGCCTCGCTCTCGTCCGCAGACAGGGTCAGCGGCTTCTCGCACATCACATGCAGGCCGGCTTCGAGCGCCTTGCGCACCATGGGTTCATGAGCAGTGGTCGGCGTCGCGATGATGACGGCATGAAGATCCTTCATCTTCAGAAGGTCATCATAGCTGGAGACATAATGAAGCTTGCCGTATTTCTCGATGACTTCGCCGACAAGTGCCGAAGAATCGCAAATCGCGACAACATTGAAGTCTTCGAGAGCATTGACGATCCCCAGATGGGAGATTCCCATCTTGCCCAGGCCGACGACGGCAACGTTAATGGTCAAGCTCTGCCTCCGTGAATAGCGCGCCGGCTATGGCATTTCATTCATTAACAAGTCAACCAACGCGCCCGCTATCTCGCTGGTAGCATGGGGAATGTTGCGAAATCGGGTCGGGTTCCGCCGCCGCCGTAAAGCCATTTCAAAAAGCAACTGGCATCGCCCGCGCGGGCCACTACATAGACCCGAAACCGCTCGCCCCAAAAATATCCCGGAGGAGACCATAGCATGGCCGACAACGACCCCGCCAACAACCAGCCCGCCGGCTATGTGCCGCCCAAGGTCTGGACCTGGGATCATGCCAATGGCGGGCAGTTCGCCGGCATCAACGCGCCGACCGCGGGCGCGCGCTTCGAGAAGGAGTTGCCGGTCGGCAAGCACCCGATCCAGCTCTATTCGCTGGGCACACCCAATGGCGTCAAGGTCACCATCATGCTCGAGGAGCTGCTCGAAAAGGGCCACAAGGGCGCCGACTATGACGCTTGGCTCATCAAGATCTTCGCCAGCGAGCAGTTCGGCAGCGGCTTCGTAAACATCAACCCGAACAGCAAGATTCCGGCGATGATGGACTATTCGCAGGACCCGCCGTTGCGCCTGTTCGAGAGCGGCTCGATGCTGGTCTATCTGGCGGAAAAGTTCGGCGAATTCCTGCCTACGGAGATTCACAAACGCACCGAGACGATGAACTGGCTGATGTGGCAGATGGGGTCCGCGCCGTTCGTCGGCGGCGGCTTCGGCCATTTCTACGCCTATGCGCCGTTCAAGATCGAATATGCTATCGACCGCTATGCGATGGAGACCAAGCGCCAGCTCGACGTGCTCGACAAGCATCTGGCAACCCATGAATATATGATCGGCGACGAGATCACGATCGCCGACTTCGCCATCTATCCCTGGTACGGCAATATCGTGCGCGGGGCCTATAGCGGCGCCGAGTTCCTCTCGACCCACGAGTACAGGAACGTCATCCGCTGGCTCGAGCTGCTCGACAAGCGCCCGGGCGTGAAGCGCGGCCAGTTGGTCAACAGCTCACGCGAAGGCGCGCTCGCCGAGCGGCATGACGCCAGCGACTTCGACAAGCTCGACTTGAGCCAGGGCGCCACGATCTAGTCCCGCTCAGCGCGGACGGCGCCGGCTTTCCTTGACGAGACCGTCGGGTACATCGGCGATCGGGTTGACGGTCGTGCCGGGCGGCACCAGCGCGTCCAGCCGGTCGAGTATGTCAGGCGCGAGCTTCATGTCGCCGACGGCGAGCAAGCTCTCCAGGTGCGCCATGGTGCGCGGTCCGATGATCGCGCTGGTCACGGCCGGATGCTCGATCGAGAAGGCCACGGCGAGCTGCGCCATCGGCAGGCCGGCCTCGTCGGCGACCGCCGCCAGCTCATTGACCAGCCGCAACTTGCGCTGGAACAGATCGGCATGGGGATCGAAGCTGCCGCGGAACATGCGGTTGAACCGGCTGATGCGATTGTCGCCGTCGAGATCCTCGGTCGCCTTGTATTTGCCTGAGAGGAAGCCGCCGTCGAGCGGGCTCCACACGATCATGCCCATGCCATGGCGCTGGCAGGCCGGCAGCACGAAGCGCTCGATGTCGCGGTTGAACAGCGAATAGTTGCTCTGCTCGCAGCGGAAGGGCAGATGCCCGCGCCGGTCCGCCACCCATTGCGCCTCGACGATGCGGTCGGCGGGAAAGCAGGATGAGCCGAAAGTCCTGATCTTGCCCTGGCGGACCAGGTCGGTGAGCGTGAAGAGCACTTCGTCGATGTCGGTCGCGATGTCGAAGCGGTGCATCTGGTAGAGGTCGATATGATCGGTGCCGAGGCGGCGCAAACTGTCCTCGACCGCCTTCACGATCCAGCGCCGCGAGCCGCCACGCTGATTGGGATCCTCGCCCATCGGATTGAAGAATTTGGTGGCGAGCACGACATGCTCGCGCCGGTCCTTGAGCGCCCTGGCGCAGATTTCCTCGGAGATGCCGCGCGAATAGACGTCGGCGGTGTCGATGAAGTTGATGCCGCTATCGAGCGCGCGGTGGATGATGCGAACGCAATCGTCGACATCCCTGTTGCCGATCGGCCCGAACATCATCGTGCCCAGGCACAGGCTGCTCACCCGCATGCCGGTCGCGCCCAGAATGCGCATCTCCATCGCCCTTCTCCTCTCTCGATCGGACTTCGCGGCCTTAAAGTATTTCATGCCAAAGTTGGGATCGGTTTTTCGCCCGAATTCACTGCGTGGCGCGCGTTAACCTTCGGCGGGCGCGGAACCGCGCGAATCAAGCCGATTAACCTTTCGCCAACCATCTGTATCGGGCCGGGACAGCGACTTGGGCGGCCCGATTCAGCCCTGCATCGCCGCTGCCAAATCGGTTATCGCGGGTCGCAGGCACAACTGCGTTGGGGATTTTGCGCGGATGCGCCCCGTGGGAAAGGGTCCGGCCAGCGTGCGCGGCAAAGCGGCATTATTGTGCGCCATGGGCGCGTCTTCCCTGCTCGCCGGCTGCGGCGGCGGCTCGGAAGGGCAGGTGCAATCGACGCCGCCGCCGGTCAGTGCGCCGACACCTACGCCAACCGCGTCGCCGACACCGACGCCCACCTCGGCGAACGACTATGACACCGCCGAATATCGTGCCTCCTCCGGCCCGGTCTTTCATGGCGCCCTCGCCGCCTATGAAGCCGGCGCCAGTGGCGCGGGCGTCACCGTCGGCATCGTCGACAGCGGCATCGCCGATGTCGACGGCGAATTCACCGGCCGGATCAGCCCGCTCTCCCGCGATTTCGCCGGCAACGGCTCGGTCACCGATGTCGGCGGCCATGGCACCGCCGTCGCCGAAGTGCTGGCCGGCGGGCGCAATGACGAGCATGTCGAGGGCATGGCCTGGGGCGCGACCATCCTGGCGCTGCGCACCGACCAGCCAGGCAGCTGCGCCGGATCGGGCTGCCAGCACCCGGCCAGCGCCATCGCCCAGGCGATCGACTATGCTTGGCGGAGCGGTGCGCGAGTCATCAACATCTCGCTCGGCGGCGACATCAATTCATCCGACGTGCTCGCCGCCGTCAGCCGGGCGACCTCGGCGGGGACGATCATCGTGGTCGCGGCGGGCAATGCCAAGTCCGGGGAGGCGCCCTCGGCCTCGCCCGACCTGCTTGCTGCCTCCATCGCCAATCCGGTCTACAGCCACGGCCTCGTCATCGTCGCGACTTCGGTCGGCGCCGACGGGCTGGTCAGCAGCTTCTCGGACGGCGCGCGCGGCTTCGAGACCAGCACGCTGAGCGCGCTCGGCGATTCCGTGCGCACCATCGACAATCACGGTACCGACCTGCTCTACACCGGCACCAGCTTTTCCGCGCCGCAGATCGCCGGCGCCGCTGCCCTGCTTGCCCAGGCCTTCCCCAACCTCACCAGCGCGCAGATTGTCCAGCTGCTGCTCAACACCGCGCGCGATGCCGGCGCGACCGGGCCGGACGCGCTCTACGGCATGGGCATTCTCGATGTCGCCCGCGCCTTCGAGCCGCAGGGATCGCTGAGCCTCGCCGGCTCGACAGTGACGATGAGCCTGGGCGATGTGACCACCCTCTCCGGCCCGATGGGCGACGCCCGGCCCGCCGCGCTCGGCGCCGTCGTGCTCGATGCCTATCGCCGGCCCTATCGCACCGATCTTTCGGCGAGTGTGCAACGTGCGGCGCTGCAGGATCGGCTGACCGCATCGCTAGCGAGCGGCGGCCGCCAGATCGACGGCATGGCCGGGCCGTTGACGTTCGCCTTCAGCATCGCGCCGGGGCATAGCGGCGCGCTGATGCTGAGCGGCGCGGACCAGGCCGGTGCGCGCTTCCTCTCGGGCACGATCGGCGCGCGGCTCTCCGGCACTGCGACCATGGCCTTCGGGCTGCGCACCAGCCTGCGGGACCTTTCCCATTCGCTCGACGGTGCGCGCCGGCCGGCCTTCCTGATGGCGGACGATGGCGCCGGCACGCTCGCCAATGAGCTGCGCCCGCAGTCGAGCATTGCCTGGCGGCAGGTGCTCGGCCATGGCTTTGCGCTGACCAGCGGTGTGGAGATGGGCGGCATCGACAGCGAGGCGCCGCGCCCCGGCCTCATCGACAGTGCGCCCGGCACCCGCGCCGCCAGCTATCAGTCGATGCTTTCGGCAGTCTCGTTCGATCGCGGGCGGCTCGGCCTCACCGCGGGCGTGAGGCTCGTCGATGAGCAGGGCAGCGCGCTCGGCGCCCGCTTTGCGCCCGCGCTCGGCGCCCAGTCGGCGCGCAGCCTGTTCGCCTCGCTCGACATAAGGTGGCGCACGGTCGCGGGCGTGACGTTCGACGCCTCGATCCAGCAAGGCTGGACCTATGCCGATGCCGGCGGCGCGCTGACCGACGGTGGGTTGTTCAAGAGCCGGAGCTGGTCGCTTGATCTCGCCCGCGGCGGCACCTTTGCAAAAGGCGACATGATCGGCCTGCGCATCGCGGCGCCGCTGCGGGTCACTGCCAGCCGCTTCGCGCTCGACCTGCCGACCGACTGGGACTGGAAGAGCCAGACCGCCACCATGGTGCTGACGCCGCTCGACCTGGTGCCGCAGGGATCGGAGCGCGATATCGAACTGAGCTATGGCGTCGGCATCGTCGGCGGCTGGCTCAGCGGCAACCTCTTCATGCGCGCGCAGCCGGGCAATATCGCGAACATGCCCGACGACCGTGGCGGCGCGGTCAGGTGGAACGTGCGGCTCTGAAGGCCCGCGAACGGGCGGATCAGCTGAAACCGATCCGCCCGCCGCTTGCCGGCTTGGCCGCCGCTTCGGCCCGCAAACGCTCCACGATCTCGATTGCGTCGGGCGCGGGTTCGAAGCGCAACTGCCGCGCGACGACCGAGAAATCGCCGGGCGTCAGGCCCGTGATCTCCATGAGCGCACGCGGCGCCGGCCGCCCGAAGCTGCGCTCGAAGGCGCGGCGCAGCTTTTCCCCTTCGAGCGGGCGCAAGGCCAGCTTGAAGACGAAGCGCCGCAGCGTCGCCGGATCGAGATGACCCGGGAAGTTGGTCGCGGCGATCACCGGCAGAGGGTGGCGGTCGAGCCAGGTCAGCAGCTCATTCACCTGACTGACTTCCCAGCTTGCCCGCGCCGTGCTCCGGTCGAAGAGCAGCGAGTCCGCCTCGTCGAACAGCAACACGCCGCCGCGACGCCGCGCATCCTCGAAGCTGCGCGCGATCGCCGCCTCGGTCTCGCCGACCCACTTGGAGAGCAGGTCGGACGTGCGCTTGACGATCAGCGGCCGGTCGAGCGCGTGCGCCAGATGATGGGCGAGCGCCGTCTTCCCCGTCCCCGGCGGACCGGAGAGGAGCAGCGAAACGTCCAGCGCCTCGCCCTGCGCGATGGCCTCGAACAGCGGACGGACGGGCTTGTCGCTCTCGAACAGGTCGAGATCGACCGCATGGCTGACCGCCGCCGGCAAGGGACCGCCACGCAGCGCCTCGACCAGCGTCTGCGCAGCCCGCGCGCCGCCGTCACCCGCAGCGCCAAGGCGCGCCGCGCGCATCGCCGTCCGCAGCACGGACGTCGTTCCCGGAACGTCGAGCAGCGGCTCGAACGCCGCCTCGGGCGCGACGCCCTCCTCCGCCGCGATCCGCGCCAGCATCCGCCGCGCGCTTGCAGGCCCGGGCGTCTCCATGCGCAGCACGAAGCTCATCCGGCGCAGGATCGCATCGTCGACATTGCCGACAGCGTTGGTCGTCCAGATGATCGGCACCGCGTTGGTCTCGATCATCCGGTTCATGAAGACCTTGCTGCCCTCGCGCTTGCTGAACCAGTCGCCGGGACCGGGCGTGGCATCGCCGATGAAGTCCTCCATCTCGTCGAACAACAGGACGGCGCGCCCACGCGTGCCGAGCATGCGCTGCGCGATCTGCAGGGCCTGGACACGCTCCCAGCGGGTCGGCTCATGACCGTCGGCATCCGCCTCGCCCACCGCGTGCAGCGGCAGGTTCGCCGCGGCCGCCAGCGTGCAGGCGAGCTCGGTCTTGCCGGTGCCCGGCGGTCCGTGGATCAGGATGTTGACGCCGGGCGCACGATCGCGCGCTGCACCCGCGAGGAGTGCAACGAGAAAGTCGAGATCGGGCGTGCCGGCGAAATCCTCGGGCGTGAGCCGCGCCGTCCGGCGCGGGCCGACGAGCAGGTCGACAAGATCGCCGCCCGTCGCCGAGCTGCGATCCAGCACGCGCTCCAGCGACCAGCGCACATCCACCTGCGGCTGGCCGATGCGGCAGACCCCGATGTCGAGCAAGCCGAGCCGCAACACGGCGCTGGCGCGCACGGCGCGCGCGGCATCGACCGCGGGCGCGCCGGCAAGCTCACCGAGCAGTTGCGGCAGGTCATGCCCGTGGCGAACCGCCAGGCCGACCAGCGAGGACATGCGCCACAGCCGGTCGCTGGCGATCATCACCGCCAGCAACGTCCGGTCGAACGGCGCAAGCTCCAGCACCTCAGCCAGTTCGTCGGCGACGAGCAGGACCGACGGGCGCGAGTCATCGCGCACCGGCGCGGCCTGCGCGGCGGCGATGAGGCAAGCGAGATCGACCGCATCGGCAGCCATGTCGGCGCCGTCGGTCAGCCACGCGATATGCGGCCCAGCCCATTCGACCAGCGCACGGGCGAGCTGCGAGGACGAGCCAAGGCCCTGTCCCAGCCGGAGCAACAGGCCCCGGACCATCTCGAACTCAGTCATATGTTCCCCAGTCCAGTCGGGACGGAGCCGGGGCAACGCATGAAGCGTCGCCGGCCGGCTCGTACCGATCCGTGTTTTCTCAGTCTGTGGGGCGTTCAGCCGCGGCGGTCAGGCCCTGCCGCAGCATCATGGAGATGCTAGGGGAGGGGCCGGACACCGCAGGACTTGGCGTCCCGTTGGTACATTAGGTCCAGCAATGCATGTCTCCATTCGAGCTTGCCGTAGAGGCGAAGCGGCGCGCCCATTAGCTCAACTCGGCCGGGCGTGCAATGGGGTGGGAACTGATGAGTTGAATCAGACGGTGAAGCTCTCGCCGCAGCCGCAGCTTCCCTTGGCATTGGGATTCTCGAACACGAAGCCCGCGGCGAAATCATCCTCGACCCAGTCCATGGTCGATCCGATGAGGTAGAGGACGCTCGCGGCGTCGATGTAGAAGGTGCCGCCCGGCGTCTCGATCTTCTCGTCGAATTTTGCCGCCTCGGTCACATAATCGACCGAATAAGCGAGGCCCGAGCAGCCCCGGCGCGGGGTCGAGAGCTTGACGCCGATCGCGCCCGCCGGCGCCTTGGCCATGAGATCGGCGATGCGCGCCTGCGCGCCGTCCGTGAGGATCACGGCGGCGGGACGGGCACGCTTCGTCTCTGTGTTCGCGTTCATCCGAGCACCTTCTGCCAAAACAGGGCCTGCCCCATATGGGGATCGAGAACATAATCGCCATAGCCCAAGGACTGGTAAAGCGCCTTGGCCGCCACATTGCCGGTCAGAACCTCGAGCGTGACCTTGGCCGCGCCGCGTGCGCGCGCCTCGTCCTCGATGGCTGCGAACAGCGCCCGGGCGATGCCGCGCCGGCGGAAGGCGGGGTCAACGACGATGTCGTGGATGTTGACCAGCGGCCTCGCGGCGAAGGACGAAAATGCCGTGAAGCAATTGGCGAGGCCGACGCCCACGCCATCGATCGAGGCGAGCAGCGAGAAGGCGCCGGGCGTCGCGGCAAGGCCGGAGAGCAGCGCCTCGCGCTTTGCCGGATCGAGCGGCTGCCCGCCGCCGGCGGGATCGCGCGCATAGCTGTCGAGCAGCCGGAAGAGATCGTCGCCCTGGCCTTGGTCGGCATAGTCGACGCGGGCGATGGTGAGCTGGTCAGCCAAGGCGACGAGCGCGGTCACAGCATGCCCAGTTCGAGCTTGGCCTCGTCGCTCATCTTCTGCGGGTCCCAGGGCGGGTCCCAGACGAGATTGACCTCGGCATGGCCGACGCCCGGCACCGCGCCGACGCGGAGTTCCACCTCGCTCGGCATGGATTCGGCGACCGGGCAATGCGGCGTGGTCAGCGTCATGGTCACGGCGGCATGGCCGTCGCTCGTCACATCGACGCCATAGATCAGCCCGAGATCGTAGATGTTCACCGGGATTTCGGGATCGTAGATTTCCTTGAGCGCGTCGATGATCGCCTCATAGAGATCGCCGCCGGGTTCACCCGCCGGCGCGCTGCTCGGCTGCTGCTTGAGGAAGCCTTCGAGATAGTCGCGCTTGCGGGCGACAGGCTCGGGCAGCGCGGCGTCGTCCGCATCTTCGACGCGAGCGCGCGGCGGCTTGTCGACAGCCTCGACCTCTTCGGTGCGGATCCGTGGTTCTTCGTTCATCCGAAAATCGTCCTTACGCGTTCGAGGCCGCGGACCAGCGCCGCGACGTCGCTCTCGTCATTGTAGATGCCGAAACTGGCCCGGGCGGTCGCATCCAGCCCAAGATGGCGCATCAGCGGCTGGGCGCAATGATGGCCGGCGCGGATCGCGACCTGCTCCTCGTCCAATATGGTGCCGATATCGTGCGGGTGAACCCCGTCCATCGCGAAGGAAACGATGCCGCAGGCGTCGTCCGGCCCGAGCAGGCGGATCGAGTTGATGCTCCGCAGCGCCTCGCGGGTCTGGCGCACCAGCTCCGCCTCATGCGCGGCGATCACGTCCAGGCCGACGGCGTCGACATAGTCCATGGCCGCCGCAAGGCCGATGGTCTCGATGATGGCCGGCGTGCCAGCCTCGAAGCGGGTCGGCGCAGACGCATAGGTCGTCTTTTCGAAGGTGACGGTGTCGATCATCGAGCCGCCACCCTGCCAGGGCGGCATGGACGCGAGGATGTCGCTGCGCGCCCAGAGCACGCCGATGCCGGTCGGGCCGTAAATCTTGTGGCCCGAGAAGAGATAGAAATCGCACCCGAGCGCAGCCACATCGATCTTCATGCGCGGCGCGGCCTGACAGCCATCGACGAGCAGCAGCGCGCCGGCATCATGCGCGATTCTGGCGGCGCGGGCGACATCGAGCGGCGAGCCGAGGACGTTGGAGACATGGGCAAGCGCCACCAGCTTGTGTTCGGGCCGGATCATCGCCGCCATGGCGTCGAGATCGATCTTACCGTCGGGCGTGAGCGGGATCACGTCGATCGCTGCGCCGGTGCGCTCGGCGATGAGTTGCCAGGGCACGATGTTGCTGTGATGCTCGAGGGTCGAAAGCAGGATGCGGTCCCCGGGCCTCAAATTCGCCGCGGCCCAGCTGTTCGCGACGAGATTGATGCCTTCGGTCGCGCCGCGCACGAACACGATCTCGGACGGTGAGGCGGCGTTGATGAAGCGCGCGACCCGGGCACGGGCGGCCTCGAAGGCGATCGTCATGTCCGCCGAGCGGGCATAGACGCCGCGATGCACGGTGGCATAATCGGCGCCCATGGCACGGACGGTGGCGTCGATGACGGCTTGCGGCTTCTGGGCAGTCGCGGCCGTGTCGAGATAATGCCAGGGCGCGCCGGAGACGGTGACGAGGCCGGGGAAATCACGCCTGACCCCCAAAAACCCGTTCGGCCCCGGACTTGATCCGGGGTTGTCGAAGCCCTGTCCTTCTTCCTTTACCGTCCTTGAAGAAAAAGACGGCCCTTCGACAGGCTCAGGGCGAACGGTGTTTGATTGGGTATCCGTCATCCCATCGCCTCCAGCTTGGCGAGCGCCGTATTTTCGAAACGTGCACGCTCGCTCTCGTCCGCCATGTCGTCGAACAGGCCGGCGATGAAGGCTTGCAGAAGCAAGGTCTTCGCCCGCGCCGGATCAACGCCGCGCGAGGCCATGTAGAACAGCGCGGCCTTGTCGAGCTCGCCGACGCTGGCGCCATGCGCGCATTTCACGTCGTCGGCGAAAATCTCCAGCTCGGGCTTGGCATTGGCGGTCGCGCCGCGACCGAGCAGCATCGCCTTGAAGCTCTGTGCGGCATCAGTCTTCTGCGCATCGCGCGCGACACGGACTTGCCCCAGATAGCTGGCCGTCGCCTTGCCGCCGGCAATGGCGCGCACGGTCTGGCGGCTGACGGCGTTCGGTTCGGCATGGGTCACGCGCGTCACCAGCTCGATGGTCTGCTCGCCCGAGGCCAGCAACGCCGCCTCGAGATCGAAGCGCGCGCCTTCGTGCAGCGTCACGTCGAGCGTGATGCGGCCGAGCGCACCGCCCATGTCGAGCAGATGGAGCGCGAAGGACGCACCTGCCTGGAGTTCAATAACGAAGTCGCGGATCGCCACGTCGCCGGACGCCGCATCCTGCAGGATCGCATGATGAGCGCTATCGCCGGCGGCGATATTGAACCGATCTGGTTCAATTAACGGCCAGGCGCGCGCCACGGCGTCGAGGTCGCTATAGCGCCACGTCTCGTCTTTGCGGGTGGGAAGGGGAGCGAGCACGCTCACGCCGCGATCACCTCCGCATAGCCTTCGCGCTCCAGTGCCTGGGCCAGCTCGGGCCCGCCCGATTTCACGATACGGCCGTCGGCGAGAATATGCACGAAATCGGGCTGAACATAGTCGAGCAGACGCTGATAATGGGTGATGAGCAGCACTGCCTTGTCGGGCGCGCGCATGATCGCATTGATGCCCGCGCCGACCGTCTTGAGCGCATCGATATCGAGGCCGCTGTCGGTCTCGTCGAGGATCGCGAGGCGCGGATTCAATATGGCCATCTGAACCATTTCGGCACGTTTCTTCTCGCCGCCGGAGAAGCCGACATTCACCGGTCGTTTCAGCATCTCCATGTCGAGCCCGAGCAGTCCCGCCTTTTCCCGTGCCAGCCGCAGGAAATCGGCGGCGGACAGCGGTTCCTCGCCGCGCGCCTTGCGCTGGCTGTTCAGCGCCTCGCGCAAGAACTGGACATTGGAGACGCCGGGGATCTCGACCGGATACTGGAAACCGAGGAACAGGCCGGCTGCGGCGCGCTCGTGGGGTGCGAGGGCGAACAGGTTTATCTCTTCGTCACCTCGGCCCTGAGCCGGCGTCCCGCTGCCTTCTGCGGCGCCTGAAGAAAAGCGGGATGCCGGGTCAAGCCCGGCATGACGGGGTGGGGTGAACGTTACCGTCCCCCCCTTCACCTCATAACCCGGCCGTCCACCCAGCGTATAAGCCAGCGTCGACTTGCCCGCACCATTGGGGCCCATGATCGCATGGACCTCGCCCGCGTTCAGCGTGAGCGAAAGGCCCTTGAGGATGGGCTTGCCGTCGACTTCGGCGTGGAGGTTGGAGATATTCAGCATTTTCATCTTTTCTCAATCGCGAGACGCGTTTCGCAGTCCTTAAAGTTCACCGTCATTTTATCGACCCAGGCCACTGCATCGGCCACTCGTCCGCTGACGGTCTTGGGAAGCTTCCTTTTGCACTGAGCATCTCTCTCGGCGAGAGCATTAGGCGCGGGAGTAAGCCATGGAATTCTAACGCAATCCGCATATTTCTGAGCCAGTGCGGCGTCATGCGCCGAAAGGCCGGAAACCTTGTAAATGAGCAATGCCGGGCATTCGTCGGTAGCCGCTGCTGCGTCATTGGCTGCGACAGCCGTGAGGCCAAGCATGAGGGCAACTGCACCACTCACAGCCCCGCCTCCCCGTCCCAATAATCCGTCACCGTCAGCCGCCCGATCGCGCGCGCCGTGCCGCTGGCCCGATCGCCCGCGACGACACCCGCGCGATAGGCGACCTTGCCGGAGTCCGGATATTCGCAGACATCCGCCGACGGATTGTTCGAGAAGGTCAGATATTTGAGAGCGACCGTGCCGGTATTGATGAGCTGATGCGCGCGCGTCCCCTTGGGCGCGCCGATCAGGTCACCGGCCTTCACCGGCAGCCGCTCCTCGCCCCAGCGATATTCGCCGGTCCCTTCCAAGATCACCATCATCTCGTCCACGCAATGATGGACATGGTGCGGGAAGGCGCGCTTGCCCTGCGGCACGACCTGGAGCGCGCAGCCGAGATCGGTCAGGCCGAGCAGCGGCCCGACCCGGCCATAATGCAGCGCGAAGTCGCCGCCGCCGCTGAAATCGTTCAGCGGCACATCGGCGGTCGCGATGACGATCTTGTCGGGATCAGGCATCAGGCGGCCCTCCCGAAAGCAGCAATATCAGGGAAGCGAACGCCCGCGCGGGCGATCAGTACATGGTGCGCGCGTAGCGAATATGCGCGCGGTCGATCGCGGCGGCCTCGATCATCGGATCGACCTGCGCCATGCCGCTCTCCGCGCCGCGCAGCGCGACCGCATTGCTGATCGCCGGCTGCTGGGCCTGGATGTCCGAGATGAGCCGGGCCTCCAATTCGCCGCGCGAGAGGGCGCAGGCCGACATCGCCTGATGCGCCATGTCCTGCTGGGTGCCGAGCGTCTCCGCATCGACCTTCATCAGGACGCAGTTGCGATAGCTGGTCAGCAGATCGGCGAACTGATCGGTCAGCGGCAGCTCGTCCGTCGCCAGCGAGACGGGCTGCGGCGCCGGTGATTTCGTGAGCGATTTCGCGGAAGCGGGAAGCGGCGAGAGCGCGATCATGGTGACCAAGAGCGTAGCCAGACCAGCCTTCATCGCCGCTTCCCTTCTCAGAGCGGCCCGGGGATTTCCACGTCTTACCGGGCTGAAGGGGGCGTAACCCGGCGGCGCGATTCGTTACAACCGTGTTAAGGACGAATGTTCGGTTAACGGTCACCATAGGCAAGCCGGACACCGCCGAGCCGTCTAGAGCGTTGCCTGCTGCCTCCGCGTCTCCGCGGCTCCGCGCGAACGAATGAGACTCACGCGGAGACACGGGGATCGCGGAGGAAATAGAAGCTTCGTCACCCCGGGCCTGACCCGGGGTCCCACTGTTCTTGAATCCGCCAGGGAAGAAGAAGCGGGATGCCGGATCAAGCCTGTCCTGAGCAACGTCGAAGGGTCCAGCATGACGAGCGCGGGCATGAGGGTACATCACCCCACGCTCCCTTCCAGGCTGATGCCGAGCAGCTTCTGCGCTTCGACGGCAAATTCCATCGGCAGCTGCTGCAGCACTTCCTTGGCGAAGCCGTTGACGATGAGGCCGACGGCGCTCTCCGCATCGAGCCCGCGCTGCATCGCATAGAAAAGCTGGTCGTCGCTGATCTTGCTGGTCGTCGCCTCATGCTCGACGATCGCCGACGGGTTCTTCACCTCTATATAAGGGACGGTGTGCGCGCCGCACCGGTCGCCCAGCAGCAATGAATCGCACTGGGTGAAGTTGCGCGCGCTTTCCGCATTGGGCCCCATGCGCACCAAGCCGCGATAGGTGCCACTGGATTTGCCGGCGCTGATCCCCTTCGACACGATGGTCGAGCGGGTATTTTTACCATTATGGATCATTTTCGTGCCGGTATCCGCCTGCTGGCGGTTATTTGTCAGCGCGACCGAATAGAATTCGCCGACCGAATTCTCGCCATTCAGCACGCAGCTCGGATATTTCCAGGTGATCGCGCTGCCGGTCTCGACCTGCGTCCACGAAACCTTGCTATTGCGGCCCTGGCAGAGCGCGCGCTTGGTCACGAAATTGTAGATGCCGCCCTTGCCCTCGGCGTCGCCCGGATACCAGTTCTGCACGGTCGAATATTTGATCTCGGCATCGTCGAGCGCGACCAGCTCGACGACAGCGGCATGGAGCTGGTTCTCGTCGCGCTGCGGGGCGGTGCAGCCCTCAAGATAGGAGACATAGCTGCCCTTGTCGGCGACGATCAGCGTGCGCTCGAACTGGCCGGTATTCTCGGCATTGATGCGGAAATAGGTGCTGAGCTCCATCGGGCAGCGCACACCCTCCGGAATGTACACGAACGTGCCGTCGGAGAAGACCGCGCAGTTCAATGTCGCGAAATAATTGTCGTGCATCGGCACGACCTTGCCCAGCCAGCGCTTCACCAGATCCGGGAATTCGCGGATCGCCTCGCTGATCGAACGGAAGATGACGCCCGCTTCCTCCAACTCCTTGCGGAAGGTGGTGGCGACCGAGACGCTGTCGAACACGGCATCGACCGCGACCTTGCGGGAGCCGGCGACGTTCGCGAGCACTTCCTGCTCGGCAATCGGGATGCCGAGCTTCTCATAGGTGCGGCGGATTTCGGGATCGAGCTCGTCGAGGCTGCCCAGCTCGGCCTTCTTCTTGGGCGCCGCATAATAATAGGCGTCCTGATAGTCGATCGGCGGCACGTCGAGCTTCGCCCAGTCCGGCGGGGTCATGGTCAGCCAGTGGCGATAGGCCTTCAATCGCCAGTCGAGCATCCAGTCAGGTTCGTTTTTCTTAGCCGAAATGAACCGTACCGTCTCTTCGTTGAGGCCCTTGGGCGCGAATTCCTGTTCGATGTCGGAGACGAAGCCCCATTCATAGTCGCTCGCCTTCTGGGCGGCGGCAATGGCTTCGGCGTTGCGCATCTCGGCGCTGTCGGCGGGCGCGCTCATGCCGGCGCCCCTTCGCTGACGGGCGCGGGCGGGGCAGACGGACGCACCGGCATCGGCCTCGCGAAGCTCGCCAGCGTGACCTGCTCCAGCGCGCCGCGCACCAGCGCGTTGACGCCGGACCAGTGGCTTTCCGCCGCGCAGCGCCCCTCGAGCACGCAATCATGCGCGCCCGCTTCCTGGCAGGCGGTGAGCGCGATCGGCCCTTCGACTGCCTCGATGATATCGGCCAGCGTGATCGCCGCGGCTGGCCGGGCCAGCTTGATGCCGCCGCCGCTGCCGCGCGTCGCCTTGAGCAAACCGGCGCGGCCGAGCAGGCTGACCAGCTTCTGCGCTGTCGGCACCGGAATGCCGGTCTCGGCGGCGATGCTCGCGGCGCTGGCGCGCGTCCCGCCGCAATGGGTCGCGGCGCTGCGCATCAGGAGCACGGCATAGTCGGCGAGACTGGACAGGCGCATATGCGAACGGTTCTCAAATCGGAGTGAATCGGTCTGATTTGGCAAATGGTCGCGAAAGGGGAGGAAATCAAGGAAGAATGCGCGGATGGACGGAAAGCACGGCTATCCGTGGCAGCGCCGCATCAATGCCCTCTCCCGCACGCGGGAGAGGGAGGGACCCGCGCCGCAGGCGTGGGAGGGTGAGGGCTGGAAGCAGAAGACCCTCACCCAACCCTCTCCCGCAAAGGCGGGAGAGGGCTACTGGCTCAACTAATCCGGCTCAGCTTCGCGATATCGCCCTCCACATCCGCGCGGTTCATCGACAGGCGGATGACGATGCTCGCCCGCTCGCGCAGCTCGGTCGGGGTGAGGCCGGTGAAGTGCTTCAATTCGCGGATGAAATGCGACTGGTCGTAAAAGGCGTCGCCGCTCACTTCGGTCCAGTCCATGTCCTCGCGCGCCAGGATCTGGGCGCAGCGCAGCGCACGATATTTGCGCGCCAGATATTTGGGCGGGGCGCCGTAGAGCCGGTTGCACCAGCGCGCGACCTGCCGCGCCGAAAGACCCGTCGCCTCCTGCAGCACCTCGACGCGCGGCGACTGCTCGTCGGCGAGCCAGCGGTCGACCTCGGCCACGAACCGGGCCTCCAGCTCACCGACGGGATGGAGCTGGTCGCGCAGGAAGGCCCAGAGCGTTTCCGAGGCCGCGCCGCTATCCTCCTGGGTGCGCAACCAGTCGAGCATGACGCGCCACTGCGGGCCGAAGCGGGCGGCGAGATCGAACAGGTCGTCGGCGGCGAGCGACGCCTCGCCCGCGCGTAGCGCCGCCCAGCCGAGCGGCAGCACTGTCACTCCGAAAATCTGGATGGGCCCCGCCATGTCGAAATGCGTCGCCATGCTGGTCGGCCCGAGCAGGCAGCATTCCGGCGTGTCCACCGTGCGCCCCTCGGCGAACCGGTAGTGGCCGACGCCGGCCAGGACGAAGCGGATCTGCGCGAAATCGGCCCTGGTATGGTCGACGATGCGCGGGCGGTCAGCGGTGAACAGATACATGGCGCCGAAATAGCCGGCCAGGTCCGCCGGCGGCGCGAAATAGCTCAGCGCGACCATATCGGCCGCATCGGCAACGGCAAACTTGTGACGCATGTGCGACCTTGGATGTTCTCCAACCGAGGCCGTCACCGGCCCCTGCTGACTCACGGACGGGCGCGTCGGGATTTGATCGCGCTACCCACCCCTGGGACCGCCCCTGTTCATGCCCTCTGCGGGGATTCATTACATGAACCGACCTAGATTGGAATAAAAAAGCGGCTTGCCCGGCGAATGCCAGGCAAGCCGATAAGTGCAAGGTCTCTTAGCCGGACGACTGAGAGCCCTTCGGGTCGCAATGTCGGGATACAATGATTCGCAGGGCGCTGATTGGACGGAATCGTCATGCGTGGCCCGAGTGCAAATTTTGCGATGCGGCAGGGCAACAACTGCGTCGCAGCAGCAACATATTGGCAAGCAAGGCTTTTCCCGGCGCTTTGACCGCGCGAGCCGGCAATGGCATAGGCCCTGCCATGTACGGCCTTTTCCGCCCGCTGATCTTCATGCTCGATGCGGAAGCGGCCCATCGCGCGGCGCTGGCGGCCCTGCGGGCGCCCTGGCCGTATCGCGGCGCAATCGACCCGATATTGCATCAGCGCATCGCCGGCCTCGACTTCGCCGGGCCGGTCGGTCTCGCCGCCGGCTTCGACAAGGACGGGCTCGTCGCGCACTTCATGCGGCGCTTCGGCTTCGCCTTCGGGGAGATCGGCACGCTGACGCCGCTGCCGCAGCCCGGCAATCCGCTGCCTCGTTTGTTCCGCCTTGCGCAGGACCGCGCCGTCATCAACCGCATGGGCTTCAACAATGGCGGCCAGGCGGATGCGATCGCACGGCTGGAGGCGCGCGGGCGGCGCAAGGATTTCGTGCTCGGCATCAATATCGGCGCCAACAAGGACGCCGCCGACCGCATCGAGGATTATGCACGCGGCGTCACGGCGATGGCGCCTCATGCCGATTATCTCGCGGTCAACATCTCCTCGCCCAACACACCGGGCCTGCGCGCATTGCAGGACCGCGCCGCGCTCGACGATCTGCTGGCGCGGGTGATGGCGGCACGCGGTGCCGAAGGACCGCCGGTCTTTTTGAAGGTCGCGCCCGATCTCGAGCCGGCGGATATCGACGATATCTCGGAACTGGCGCTCGCGCACCGGCTCGGCGCGCTGATCGTCAGCAACACGACGATCACGCGCCCGCTGCTGAGGTCGCGCCATGCCGATGAAACCGGCGGCCTCTCCGGCGCGCCGCTGCACGATCTCGCGCTCGCCCGCCTCAGGGATTTCCGACGCAGGCTCGGAGACCGGCTGCCGCTGATCGGCGCCGGCGGCATCTCCAGTGCGAGCGAGGCCTATGCCCGCATCCGCGCCGGTGCCAGCCTTGTCCAGCTCTACTCCGCCATGGTCTATGAAGGGCCGTATCTCGCTGCCCGGATCAATGCCGGGCTTGCCGGGCTGCTGCGCCGCGACGGGTTCAATTCGGTCGGCGACGCCATAGGCGTCGACACAATCCGGGATTGAATCCCAACCGCGACACGAGCCCGACCGGTCGAGATTGACCGGGAATCGGGCGCCCACTATCCTGCTCCCGGATGTCCCGCTTCATTGCTTCCCACGCCGGCATACGCGGGCTTGCTGCGCTTCTGGTGATGGTCCTGCATCTCCAGTTCGGCCTGTGGGTGGTCGGGCTTCCCAGGATCGA
>Ga0335083_10002319_pt1 | contig 25214 bp, 16 predicted proteins | sample Lox_Sample_42_FD_206716 | JGI IMG/M metagenome (GOLD analysis project Ga0335083, IMG submission 206716) | Soil microbial communities from Loxahatchee National Wildlife Refuge, Florida, United States - Lox_Sample_4.2 | ecosystem: Environmental > Terrestrial > Soil > Wetlands | place: USA...
TTCCGCTCGGCGCGGCGAACGTTTCGGTGCAAGCGTTCTCCGCGGCGAACGGCCTCGGCGTGACGGAAGCCCAAACCACGATCGCGGCATGGCTTCCGTGAAGCAACCGCACGCTGTGCGATTGCCTTTGCAAAGAAAGGCCCCGCAATCAAGGGGAGTGACGCGGGGCCTTGAAACACCCGTCTTCGGCTCTTGAAGCCGGAAGACGGGCACCCGCTCAGGGAGGGTAGCGGGAGACGTTTACACCGTCTGGTTCATTGACCCGCGTGCGTCGGCGGAAGTTCCGGGCAGTACGCACGGACTAAATTCGTTACACTTTCCAACTACGACATCATGGGCTTTTCGTTCACAGGCAAGTTTCCGGCAAAGCGGCAGCGACGCATGCGCCGCGACGATTTCTCGCGGCGGATGATGCGCGAGACGAGGCTTTCGCCCGACGACTTCATCTACCCCGTCTTCGTCCTCGACGGATCGCGAAGGGAAGAGCCCGTCGGCTCACTGCCCGGCATCTCGCGCAAGTCGCTCGACAATCTGCTGGCAGACGCGGAAGCGTGTGTGGCGCTGGGCATACCCGCGGTCGCGCTGTTTCCGGTGATACCCCAGGATCAGAAGTCGCTCGATGCCGCGGCCGCATGGCATCCTGAGGGCCTCGTGCCGCGCGCCGTGCGAGCGCTGAAGGAGCGCTTCCCCGCGCTTGGGGTCGTTACCGATGTGGCGCTCGATCCTTACACGACACACGGCCAGGACGGCATCATCGACGATGCGGGCTACGTGATGAACGAGGCGACGGTGGCCGCGCTCGTCAAGCAGGCCGTGTGTCACGCCGAGGCCGGGGTCGACATGGTCGCGCCGTCCGACATGATGGACGGCCGCATCGGCGCCGTGCGCAATGCCCTCGACGGCGCGGGTCGCGAGTTGACGCGCATTCTCGCCTACTCCGCGAAGTACGCCTCGTCGTTCTACGGGCCGTTCCGTGATGCCGTGGGCTCGGCCGCCAATCTCGCGGGCGGCGACAAGCACACCTACCAGATGGATCCCGCCAACAGCGACGAGGCGCTCTGGGAGACGTACCTCGACGTCCGCGAAGGCGCCGACATGGTGATGGTGAAGCCCGGATTGCCCTACCTCGACGTCGTGCGCCGCGTGAAGGACGCCTTCGGCATGCCGACCGCCGTCTACCAGGTGTCGGGCGAATACGCGATGCTCAAGGCGGCCTTCCGGATGGGCTGGCTCGACGAGCGCGCGTGCGCGCTGGAGGCGCTGCTGAGCATCAAGCGCGCCGGGGCGGACGCCATCCTCACCTATTTCGCGCTCGACGCCGCGCGCTGGCTCAAGTCAGATACTTGAATCGTCGAGCAATGCCGCCACTTCGTCGGCGGTGAGACGGATTTCTCCCTGCCCGCGGCGATCGCGCCGCGGACGCTGCCGCGCCTGCTCGAGGGTGCGCACCGACAGGCGCACGCCGGTGGCGCGATCGCTCACGTACAACTCGCACGCACCGTCGCGGTCCGAGCCCATCGCGCGATAGCTCTCGCCCGCGTTGAGGAGCGCGAGTTCGACCGCTTTCGGATCGGGCGCGACGAGCTCCAGGCGCACGTCGCTGTGCTCGGTGGCCCAGCCGGCAGCCACGCCGCCGACGAGCAGCGGCGCGAACTGCGCGAGGCGGCGCATCCAGCGCAGCGCGACCTCGCGTTGCCCGCGCAGCTGTCCTTCGTGCGTGTCCCGCGCGAAGAGCGCGTGATGCTCCGCGAGCGCGGCCTCGATCTCGTCGTCGCCGGGAAGGGCTTCGCGCGGCGAGAGCATGAGCTCGCGCGCCGCCTTGCGCTTGGCGAGCGACCAGTCGCCGATGCCGTGGTCGGCGATGAGACGCGCGGCCACTTGCGCGATGCGCATGCGATTCTGCGCGTCGCGCGTCGCGGCGAGGTTGCTGCGACGGGCCATGAGGCGCTTAGAACAGTTGCTCGCGCACGTCCTGCGTCGTGCGCCCGGGGACCGGCGGCGCAAGGCCTTCGCCGCGGCCGGCCGGCGGATATTCGGCGAAGAAGTAATCGGTGAGCGTGCTCGAGTCGTCGCGCAGACCCGTATCGGGGTTGATGCGCACGCTGATCACGCCGTCCGGCGGCGAGAGCGGCTTTTCCGGCACGCCCTTCAGCGCCTTCTGCATGAAGCTGATCCAGATCGGCAACGCGGCGACACCGCCCGTTTCGTTGGCCCCGAGCGTGCGCGGCTGGTCGAAGCCTATCCAGGACACGCCCACGATCGACGCGTTGAATCCGCAGAACCACGCGTCGACGTTCTCGTTGGTGGTACCCGTCTTGCCCGCCAGGTCCTTGCGCCCGAGGGAGAGGGCGCGCGTGCCGGTGCCGAAGTTGATCACGTCGCGCAGCATCGTGGTCATCACGAACGCGTTGCGCGGATCGATCGCGCGCTCGGCACCTTCGCCCGCGGCCACCGGCTTGGCCTCCGAAAGCACGTTGCCCCGGGCGTCGGTGACGCGGGCGATGAGGTAAGGCGAGACCCGGTAGCCGCCGTTGGCGAAGACGGCGTACGCTGCGGCCATCTGCAGCGGCGTGGCCGAGCCTGCGCCGAGGCCCATCGTGAGGTAGGGCGGGTGCTGCTTCGGGTCGAAGCCGAAGCGCGCGATATAGTCCTGCGCGTACTGCGGGCCGATGGCCTGCAGCACGCGCACGAGAACCAGGTTCTTCGACTTCGCGACCGCGTTGCGCAGCCGCATCGGGCCGTCGAACTTGCCGTCGTAGTTCTTGGGCTCCCAATCCTCGCCGCCCGCCTTGTCGGCGGGGACGAAGAACGGCGCGTCATTGACGACCGTCGCGGGAGAAAAGCCCTTTTCCAGGGCGGCCGAATAGATGAAGGGCTTGAACGACGAGCCGGGCTGGCGCATCGCTTGGGTTACGTGGTTGAACTTGTTGCGCTCGTACTCGAAGCCACCCGTGAGCGCGAGGATCGCCCCGTCGAGCGGCGAGATGGCGAGGAACGCGGCCTCGGCCTGCGGCACCTGCGAGACGCTCCATGCGCCCTTGTCGTCCTTCGACAGGCGGATGACGGCCCCGCGCCGGATGCGCTGGGCGGCGGGCGTCTTGTCGGTCAGGTTGCGCGCGGCGAACTTGAGCGCGTCACCCTTCAAGGCAACCACGTCACCGCTCGCCAAGACGGCGCGCACCTCGGCCGCGGTCGCTTCCTGGACCACCGCGACGACGAGGTTGTCGCCGTCCGGTGTCTCCTGGAACACCCGGTCGAGCACCTGCTCCTGCTCGGCGGGGTCGGCCGGGAGGTTCACGTACGACTCGGGCCCGCGATAGCCGTGGCGCTTGTCGTATTCGAGCACGCCGCGGCGTACGGCCAGATAGGCGGCCTCCTGGTCGGCCTTGCGCACGGTCGTCCACACCGTGATGCCACGGGTGTACGCCTCGTCGCCGTAGGCGTCGAAGACGACTTGCCGCGCCATCTCGGCGACCGACTCGCCATGCGTGGGCAGGGCGTCGCGGATGCCCTGGCGCACGGCCAATGGCGCATTTTGTGCTTCCTGGAAGGCCTCGTCAGTTATGAAGTGAAGCTCGTGCATCCTTCGCAGCACGTAGAGCTGGCGCTGTTTGGCCCGGCGCGGGTTGTTGACGGGATTGAACGTGGAGGGCGCCTTGGGCAGGCCGGCGAGCATCGCGGCCTCGGCGACGGTGACGTCCTTCAGCGGCTTGCCGTAGTAGATCTGCGAGGCCGCGGCGAACCCGTAGGCGCGCTGGCCGAGGAAGATCTGGTTGACGTAGAGCTCGAGGATTTCGTCCTTGGTCAGGTTGGCCTCGATCTTCCAGGCGAGCAGGACTTCGCGGAGCTTGCGGGTGACCGTCTTCTCCCGGGTGAGGAAGAAGTTGCGGGCCACTTGCATGGTGATCGTGCCGGCGCCCTGCTGGGTGCCGGAGGCGACGTTGGCGAGGGCGGCGCGCGCCACGCTCAAATAGTCGACTCCACCGTGTTGGTAGAACCGCTCGTCTTCTGCGGCCAAAATGGCCTGTTTCATGACATCCGGGACATCGCGGATGGTCACGATCGCGCGCCGCTCCTCGCCGAATTCGCCCAGGAGGTCGCCTTCAGTGGACACGACCCGCAGGGGTATTTTGGGCTGGTAGTCGGTGAGCGCTTCCAGGGATGGAAGCGTAGGCCACAAAAGGGCCAGAACAAACGCTCCGAGGAGGGCGCCGACCACGCCCAATCCCAGGAAAACGGACAAAAGGTAGACGATCCAGCGTCTTAGCACGTGGGAATAAAACTTGCGTCAGAAGCGATTAACGTTGCGTTATTGCCGCGAGCGCCCCGAGGCGCAACGGCATTAGAGGCAAACAAATTGACAAGGTTCACACTTGCTGCCAGAGTTTAAAGTAGTTTGTCAGCACTTTGCCCGGGTGCTCCATGCTCTCCGAACGCTTCGGTAGTGCGCTGGAAATCTTCAAAACGAAGTCTCCGTCGCTGATCGGAGTCGATATCGCTTCGACCTCCATCAAGCTGATCGAGCTTTCGCAAACGGGCAAAGGCACGTTCAAGCTCGAGCGCTACGCCATCGAGCCGCTGCCGAAGGACACGGTCTCCGATGGCAACATCGCGAACCTGGACCAGGTCGCCGACGCGCTCAAGCGCGGATGGAAGCGCCTCGGCAGCCGCAACCGCAATATTGCCATGGCGCTGCCCGCGGCCATGGTCATCACCAAGAAAATTATCGTGCCGGCCGGACAGAAGGAAGAGGAGCTCGAGCTCACCGTCGAGGCCGAGGCGAACCAGTACATCCCGTTCGCGCTGGACGAGGTCAACCTCGACTTCCAGATCCTGGGACCCGCACCGAACAATCCCGACGAAGACGAGGTGCTTATCGCGGCGTCGCGCAAGGAGAAGGTCGAAGACCGCGTCGCCATCGCCGAGGCGTCCGGGCTGCGGCCGCGCGTGATGGACGTCGAGTCGTACGCCACGCAGGAGGTGTTCAGCCTGATCGCGCCGTCGCTGCCGGCGAACGGGCGCGACCAGAACGTCGCCCTGGTCGACGTCGGCGCCCACGTCACCCACTTCTATGTCCTGCGCAACAACCAGTTCCTGTTCTCCCGCGACCAGGCCTTCGGCGGCAACCAGCTCACCCAGGACATCCAGCGCGCGTTCAACCTCTCGCCCGAGGAAGCGGAGTCCGCGAAGAAGAACCAGGGCTTGCCCGAGAACTACGACAGCGACGTGCTGCAGCCGTTCATGGAGACGCTGGCACTCGAGATCACGCGCGCCCTGCAGTTCTTCTTCACCTCGACCTCGCACAACCAGGTCGACCAGGTCGTGCTCGCCGGCGGGTGTGCGGCGCTGCCGGGTATCGACGAGCTGGTGGCCAAGCGCGCCGGCGTGGCCACGGTGATCGCCAATCCCTTCGCGTCCATGCAGGCGTCCGAGCGCATCCGTCCGCGCCAGCTCGCCCAGGACGCGCCCATGCTCCTGGTGGCGACCGGTCTTGCCCTGCGGAGCTTCGAATAATGGCCGCCGTCCGCATCAATCTGCTGCCGCACCGGGAGCAGAAGCGCCAGGCCCGGCAGCGCCAGTTCATCTCGCTTGCGCTCCTGCTCGGCATATTCGGCCTCGCCGTCGTCGCGATGGTGCACGGCGTCCTGTCGGCCCAGATCGAGAACCAGAAGGACCGCAACAAGCTCCTCAAGACCGAGATCGCGAAGCTCGACGACCAGATCAAGGAGATCGACCGGCTGCGCGACCAGATCCAGGCCGTGCTCGCGCGAAAGCAGGTGGTCGAGACGCTGCAGGCTAACCGCAGCGAGGCCGTGCACCTCCTCGACCAGCTCGTCCGCCAGCTCCCCGACGGGATCTACCTGCGCAGCGTCAAGCAGACGGGCCCCAAGGTGACCGTGTCCGGCTACGCGCAGTCGAACGCTCGGGTGTCGACGCTGATGCGCAACCTCGAGGCGTCGCCCTGGCTCGGCAATCCCGAGCTCATCGAGATCAAGCTCGTCCCCGCGCCGGGCGCGCCGAGGGATCGCAGCGACCTCAAGATCAACGAGTTCACGTTGAGCTTCCTGATCAAGCGAGCGCCGACCGAGACTGCGCCGGGGGGCGCGCCGCCGGGGACTCCCGCTGGCGCCCCCGTGCCGGCCGCGCCGGCCGCCAAGACGAAGGCGGCCGCCCCGGTGAAGGAGCGTGTTGCATGAGCGCGAATTGCCTCGGAGTGCGCAGTGAAGGGCAGCTTGTGAAGCGCCGCGTGAGCCAGCCATGAACCTCGAAGACCTTCGCCATCTCAACTTCCGCGACATGGGCAGCTGGCCCTTGTTGCCGAAAGCCCTGATCCTCGCAGCGATCATCGTGGCGATCGTAGGCGCGGGGTACCTGTTCGACTGGAGCGACCAGTGGTCCGCGCTCGAGAGGGCGCGGGCCGAAGAGGGGACGCTCAAGCAGCAATACTCCCAGAAGAAGGCCAAGGCCATCAATTTCGAGCTGTACGTGCAGCAGCTCTCCGAGGTCGAGCAATCGTTCGGCGCGCTCGTCAAGCAGCTGCCGAACCGCTCCGAGATCGACGCGCTCCTCACCGACATCAACCAAGCCGGTCTCGGCCGCGGCCTGCAGTTCGAGCTCTTCAAGCCCGCGGCGCAGGAGAAAATGGCCGAGTTCTACGCCGAGCTTCCGATCAAGATCCGCATCACGGGCACGTACCACGACATGGGTGCGTTCGCCAGCGACGTCGCGCAACTTCCGCGCATCGTCACGCTGAACGACATCAGCATCAACAACGACAAGGGCACGTTGGTCATGGACGCCGACGCCAAGACCTTCCGCTACCTCGACGAGGACGAGATCGCGAGGCAGCGCGCGGCGGCGAAGGCGAAGGAGAAGGGGGCGAAGGGCAAGAAATGAAAGCGCGCGTTGCCGCCCTCCTGGTTTCGACCGCGCTCGTTGCCGCCTGCGGCGGCGAGTCGCACCAGGATCTTCGCACGTGGATGGTCGAGCAGGGCAAGGGCGCGCGCGGCAAGCTCGATCCGCTGCCGCAGATCAAGCCGTACGACCCGTTCGCCTACAACGCGTTCGACCTGCCCGATCCGTTCAAGCCGAGAAAGATCGAGCCGAGCAAGGGCGCCTCCAAGCTCGCGCCCGACCTGACCCGGCGCAAGGAGCCGCTCGAGGCGTATCCGCTCGAGTCGCTGTCGATGGTCGGCACGCTCGAGCGCAACAAGACGGTCTACGCGCTCGTGCGAACGCCCGACCGCGACGTCTACCAGATCCGCGCGGGCAACTACGTCGGCCAGAACTTCGGCGTCGTGACCACGATCGGCGAGAACGAGATCAAGCTCAAGGAGTTGATCCAGGACGGGGCGGGCGACTGGACCGAACGATCCAGCACGCTGCAGCTGCAGCAGACCGATGCCAGACCACAGGGGACCAGACGATGAGCGCGCGCACCGCCATGCGAACCACCTGGAGGGCATCCTGGCGACGAGGATGGGCAGCCGCGCTCCTCGCGGTCTTCTCGTGCGCGCTCGCCGGCGCCGCGTTCGCGCAGGCCGCGAACAGCCTCGACAACGTCACCGTCTCTCGCGCGAGCTCCGGGCGCGTGGTCGTGCACTTCCAGCTCAAGTCCCCCCCGGCCAATCCGCCGGCGAGCTTCGCCATCGCGAGCCCGCCGCGCATCGCGCTCGACTTCCTCGACACCACCAATAACCTGGGCGCCACGCAGCGCTCGGTCGACGAGGCCGCGTTGCGCAGCCTCAACGTGATCCAGGCCGGCAACCGCACGCGCGTCGTGTTCAACCTCAACAAGCCGCAGTCGTTCGAAACGGCGGTGCAGGGCAACACGGTCATTGTCACGCTGAACGACCAGGAGCCACCGGCGCCGGGCCAGGAGACCGTGCAGCGCTTCGCGGAGTCGAAGGGAGGCGATGCGCAGCACGCGTTGCGCGACGTCGACTTCCGGCGTGGTCGCAACGGCGAGGGCCGGCTGGTCGTCGACCTGTCCGACAGCTCGACCGGCATCGACATACGGCAGCAGGGCCGCACGCTGGTCGTCGACTTCCTGAAGACGTCCGTGCCGCGCAACCTCGAGCGGCGCATCGACGTCGCCGATTTCGGGACCCCCGTGCTCACGGTGGACACGTTCCAGCAGGGCTCCAACGCGCGCATGGTGATCGAGCCCAAGGGCTTGTGGGAGCACTCGGCGTATCAGGCCGACAACAAGTTCATCCTGGAGGTGAAGCCCATCCTCGAGGACCCGAACAAGCTGGTGCAGGGGTCTCGCGGCGGCTACAAGGGCGAGAAGCTCTCGCTCAACTTCCAGAACGTCGAAGTGCGCGCGGTGCTGCAGGTGATCGCCGACTTCACGGGTCTCAACATCATCACGAGCGACACGGTGCAGGGCAGCCTGACGCTGCGCCTGAAGGACATCCCTTGGGACCAGGCGCTCGACATCATCCTGCAGACGAAGGGCCTCGACATGCGCAAGAACGGCAACGTCGTGCTCATCGCCCCGCGGGAGGAGCTCGCGCTCAAGGAGAAGCAGCAGCTCGAGAACGCGATCCAGATCGGCGAGCTCGAGCCGCTCGTCTCCGAGTCGTTCCAGCTCAACTACATCCGTGCGCAGGATCTGCTCAACCTGATCACCAGCAACACGCAGCAGAGGTTCGGCGAGGGCGCAGGGCAGACGCGCACGACCGGCGGCCAGGGCTCGATCATCAGCAAACGCGGCGTGGCCGTGATCGACCCGCGGTCGAACATCCTGTTCGTCACCGACACGGCTTCGCGCCTCGAGGAGGTGCGCAAGATCATCCGCCAGATCGACACGCCGATCCGCCAGGTGCTGATCGAGGCGCGCATCGTGATCGCGAGCGACACGTTCAGCCAGCAGCTCGGCGTGCGCTTCGGCCAGCAGACCGGCTTCACGTTCCTCAACAAGCGCTATTCCGCGGGCTCCGGCGGCAGCCTGTCGACGCAGCCGGTGGTGACCACGTCGGGCGACACCATCATCCGCGACACGCGAACGCAGACGCCGTTCGAACTGGCGTCGGGCCTCGCGAGCGCCGGCTACTCCGACTCGCCGCAGCTCAACGTGAATCTCCCGGTGCCCAACGCCGCCGGCCAGCTCGCGCTGACGCTCATCAACCTCGGCAGCGGCAACCTCATCAACCTCGAGCTCTCCGCGCTCGAGGCCGACGCCCGCGGCAAGGTCGTGTCGAGCCCCCGCGTGGTCACGGGCGACAACCAGAAAGCGGCCATCGAGCAGGGGACCGAGATTCCCTACGTGACGCCGGGCACCGCCAACTCCCCGGCCACGGTGCAATTCAAGAAGGCCGTGCTGCGCCTCGACGTCACCCCTCAGATCACGGCCGACGGCCGCGTCCACATGGTCGTAGAAGTGCGCAAGGACACGGTCGGCCAGTACGTGCAGCTGGGCGGCGGGTTCTCGGTGCCGTCGATCGACACCAAGAACGTGGTCACGCAGATCCTCGTCAACAACGGCGACACTGCGGTCATCGGCGGCATCTACGAGGAGACCATCCGCAACGACGTGACGCAGGTTCCCTGGCTCGGCAACATCCCGATCCTGGGTTACCTCTTCAAACAGACCGGCAACAGCAGCGACAAGGGCGAGCTCCTGATCTTCCTCACGCCGCGCATCGTCAAGGAAACGGTAACATCCGTGCGGTGAGCGAAGCCCCTGGCAGCGGACCCGCTGCCGAGAACCCCCAGGTTGCCCCGGTGCCGCTTCGCCGGGGCAATTTGTTTCTGGTCGGCCTGCCGGGCGCGGGCAAGTCCACGCTCGGCCGCCAGCTGGCGCGTAGGCTGCATAAGCACTTCGTCGACGCCGACACCGAGCTCGAGCAACGCCTGGGCGTGTCGATCCCGACCATCTTCGAGATCGAGGGCGAAGCAGGCTTCCGCGACCGCGAGGAAGCGGTGCTGGCCGATCTCACGGCGCTCGCCGAGATCGTGCTGTCCACCGGCGGCGGCGCCGTCCTGCGGCCGAACAACCGGGCGCGTCTCAAGGAGAATGGAACCGTGATCTATCTTCACGCCGAGCCGGCGACCTTGTACGCGCGAATCCGCCACAGTCGCAACCGGCCGCTCCTGCAGACCGCCGATCCGTTGGCGCGGCTGGGCGAGCTGTACCGGCAGCGCGACGCGCTCTACCGCGAGACCGCCACGTTTGTCGTCGAATCCGATCGCGGCGAGGTGATGCGGCTTGTCCGCCGATTCGAGCCTGGAGAGGAGGGCGCATGACGTCGAACGAGGAGCGCGTCCTCACCGTCGGGCTCGCGGCGCGAAGCTATCCGATCCGCATCGGCCGCGGCACGATCGCCCATGCCGGCTCGCTCGTCGCGTCGCTCGGCACGAAGCACGCCGTGATCGTGACCAATCCGACGGTGGCCGCGCATTGGCTCGCGCCGGTGCGCGACAGCGTCGCGGCGGGCGGCGCGCGCTGCGACGTGGTCGTCGTTCCCGACGGCGAGGCGCACAAGAGCTTCGCGACACTCGAGGACGTCGTGACGAGGCTGCTCGAGCTTCGCGCCGAGCGCGGGAGCCTCGTCGTGGCGCTCGGCGGTGGCGTGGTCGGCGACGTCGCGGGATTCGCCGCGGCGATCTGCCAGCGCGGCATGCCGTTCGTGCAGATCCCCACCACCCTGCTCGCGCAAGTCGATTCCTCCGTAGGTGGCAAGACCGGCATCAACCATCCCCTCGGCAAGAATCTGGTCGGCGCCTTCTACCAGCCGCGTGCCGTGCTCATCGATACCGATTGCCTGGCCACGCTGCCGCCGCGCGAGCTCGCGGCGGGCCTTGCCGAGGTCATCAAGTACGGCGCGATCAAAGACGCCGCGTTCTTCGCCTGGCTCGAGGCGAATATCGGCGCGCTCGTGGCGCGCGACGCCGGCGCGCTCGCGCACGCCGTCTACGAGAGCTGCCGCACCAAGGCGGCCGTCGTGGCCACCGACGAGCGCGAGGAAGGCGAGCGCACGCTCCTCAACTTCGGGCACACGTTCGGGCACGCCATCGAGAACGGCGTCGGCTACGGCGAGTGGCTGCACGGCGAAGCCGTGGCCGCGGGCATGGTCCTCGCGGCGGAGGTCTCGCAGCGAACCGGCCGAATCGGCTCGGCGGACGTGCGCCGCCTGCGCGACCTTGTCGGCGGCGCAGGCCTCCCCGTCGCGCCGCCCGCGCTCGGCTTCGACCGCTGGCGCGCGCTCATGGCGCGCGACAAGAAAGTGCGGGCGGGCACCGTGCGCTTCGTGCTGCTCGACGCCATCGGCGAAGCCGTCGTGACCTCCGACGTCCCGGACGATGTCCTGCGAGCGGTCCTACCTTAAAAAAACTAGAGCTGCACCCACTGCGTGGGTGCAGCTCCGCCAGAAGCATTCCGCCTCGCGGCGGGTGCATCTACGTCAGACGTCTTCTACTGGCAGATCACCGTCGCGATCACGACCAGCGGCACGGCGCTCGAATCCTGGATGCGGATCTGTGTGGTCCGCGGCAACGGATTCTGCGCGAGGCCGCTGACCGAGAAGCCGCCGCCGGAGATCGGCACCGCCGCCGGGTTGATCGTGCCGGTCGTGCCCGGCACCGAGAAGGTCACGTTGTACGGCGGCGTGCCTCCGGTGATCACGTAGTTCGAGATGGCTCCGCTACAGGCGTTCTGCGGTGCCGGCGCCGGCTGCTGGGTGTACGTATAGCTGCCCGGCGCGACCGCGAGGCCCGGCGGGTTCGGCACGTTCGGGCACGTGATCGTCACGATCTGCTGCAACTGCGGCGAGCTCGAGTCCTGGACCGTGATGTTGGTCGTGAGCACGCCGTTGGTGAGGCCCGTGACGGCGAAGCCCTGCCCGGAGGCCGCAATCGACGTCGGCGCGATGGTCGCGCCCGGGCGCGGAGAAGCGAAGAACACGGTGTACGGCGCGGTGCCGCCGCTCACCACGAAGTTCGCCGTCTGGCCCACGCACGTCGAGGTCGAGAAGTTGTAGTTCGCCGGCGCGACCACCAGCGCCGACGGTGGGGGTGGCGCCGGACCGCCGGTGCAGCCGATCTGCACCGTCGCCGACTGCCGCGGCGAGGAGTTGTCGAATACGGTGATCGTCGTGTCGGCCGGTGACGTGATGCCGGCCACCGTCACCGCGGCGCCCGCGGCGATGTTGTTCTGCGGGTTGAGCGTGACCGACGTGGAGCTCGTCGACGACGTGACGACCGCGGAGTACGGAGCCGTGCCGCCGGTGGCGATGAACTGGAACGTGTTCGCCGGCACGCAGTTGACCTTCGAGATGGCGCCAGGCGTCACGACGAACGTGGTCACTGGCGGCGTGGGCGCCGTGGTCCCGAGCTGGTTGGTCACCAGCGGGTAGGTGCCCGCGGGAATCGTGCGCCCCGTCGCGTCCGTGATCACGTAGGTGAGATTGACGAAGCACGTCCCGTTGGTCGTGGTCGTGAACGCGCCTCCGCTCGTCGTGACCGGGAGCCCGGTGAGCGTGACGGCGCCCGGGAAGTTGACCCCGACGGTGTACGGCGGCGTGCCGCCGAAGATGTAGTTGGTGACGCTTACGCCCGTCGAGCAGTGCTGGGTGTCCGGTCCCGTGATCGTGGTTGTGCCGAGCGGCAGGACGGATAGGACGGCCCCGTTGATGGTCACCTGGAGGAGGGTGAAGGAACCGGTGATCTGCTGGCCCGACGTCACGTCGGTGGCGCGCAGGATGCCCGTCTGCGTCGGCGTGTCGGCCGGGTCGTTCAGCACGACCACCGCGTTGCCGTTCGTGTCCGTCACGACGGTGAGCGTCTGGACGAGCGGTTGCGCGGGATTGGTGGAAACGATCTGGAAGGGGCCCTGGACGACGTCGAAGCGCACCTGGCGGCCGGAAACCCCGTTGCCGGTGGGTCCGGTGACCTTCACGCTCGCCGTGCCGGTGCCGCCCGAGCACACGGTGTTTTCCGTGTTGCTGCAGTCCGGGTTCGGGTTGCCGTTGATCGTGATGCCCGACGGCAGGAGCGGCGAGGGGTTCACGGTGACCGTCGTTTGCGCAGAGACGGTTCCCGCGGAGTCCTGCACGGTGATGTTCACGCCGGTGGTTTGCGTTACGTTGTTGGGGGCCAGGACGACGGTGTCGCCGCTGACGTTGGTCGCGACCGGCAGGACGGTCTGATCGGTCGAGAACGCTCGGTACGGGGGCACGCCGCCCGAGACCGCGATCGTGGCCGGGTTTCCGGGATAGACCGTCAGCGTGTTCGGAAGCAGGAGCAGCGGAGGTATCGGGGTCGGCGGCGGCAGGTAGGGATTGTTCGGCGCTCCGTTGCCGCCCCCGCAGGCGCTCAGAAGCAGGATGCCGGCGATGCCGAAAAGGGCGCACGCCGAGCGCAGCCATGCGGTGAAATGCCGATTTACCATGGTCCCATTCCCGATGATGTTGTCCTAAAAATCGATCCGTCTCGACCCTAAAATAACGTTGCAACAAGCATCTAGGTCATTTTGTTCAGATTAAAGCCCAACAACAGGCCTGGCGCAAGTATTTCCCTCGGGCGCCAGCTGCCGCTGAGCGGCCATTGTTGCGCCGGCGGCGGCAGCCCGAGACGCGTTGCCGCATTGCAGCATCACGAGTAAGATGGACCGGCTCCGGGCTCGCATTCTTCCTGGTGCCAACGGCTTGAGCGACACGACGATCGAGGACATTAGTGGAATCGGATCAAGACCTGGACCAAGGCTCGTCGGCTTGGCCGCCCTCGCGGCAAGGCTTGTACGACCCCGCCAACGAGCACGACGCGTGCGGACTGGGCTTTATCGCGCATATCAAGGGTCGCAAGAATCACGCCATCGTCCGTCACGCGCTCCAGATTCTCGAGAATCTCACGCATCGCGGCGCGACCGGCGCGGACCCGCTCCAGGGCGACGGCGCGGGCATCCTGATCCAGCTGCCCGACGCCTTCCTGCGCCGTGCGTGCGGCAGGCTCGGCATAACCTTGCCCGCGATCGGGCAATACGGCGTGGGGATGGTGTTCCTCCCGCGCGAGCCGGCCTCGCGGATGGCGTGCGAGCAGGAGATCGAGCGCGCGATCGCGGCCGAAGGGCAGGTGTTGCTCGGGTGGCGCGACGTGCCGACCAACAACGCCGGCCTGTCGGTGCGCACGAAGGAAGTCGAACCTTTCATCCGCCAGGTCTTCATCGGCCGCGGCGAACGGGGCGTCGACCAGGACGCGCTCGAGCGCAAGCTCTACGTGATCCGCAAGCGCGCCGGGCACGCCATCCAGTCGCTCGCGCTTCGCCACGGCAAGGAGTTCTACGTGCCGTCCATGTCGACGCGCACGCTCGTGTACAAGGGCATGCTGCTCGCCCACCAGGTCGGCACCTACTACCTCGATCTCGCCGACGAGTCGATGGTGACCGCGCTCGCGATGGTCCACCAGCGCTTCTCGACCAACACGTTCCCGACCTGGGATCTCGCGCACCCGTTCCGCTTCGTCTGCCACAACGGGGAGATCAACACGCTTCGCGGCAACTTCAACTGGATCCGTGCGCGCGAAGGCGCCATCGCGTCCGAGGTGCTGGGCGAGGACCTGCCCAAGCTGTGGCCGCTCATCTACGACGGCCAATCCGATTCCGCCTCGTTCGACAACGCGCTCGAGCTGCTCGTGATGGGCGGCTACCCGCTGCCACACGCCATGATGATGATGATCCCCGAGGCGTGGGCGGGCAATCCGCTGATGGACGAAGACCGCCGCGCGTTCTACGAGTATCACGCGGCGCTGATGGAGCCGTGGGACGGCCCGGCGGCGATGGCGTTCACCAACGGCCGCCAGATCGGCGCCACGCTGGACCGCAACGGTCTGCGCCCGGCGCGCTTCATCGTCACCGACGACGACTACGTGGTGATGGCCTCCGAAGTGGGCGTGCTCGACATCCCGGAGAGCAAGATCGTCAAGAAGTGGCGGCTGCAGCCGGGCAAGATGCTCCTGGTCGACACCGAGCAGGGGCGCATCGTCGACGACGACGAGCTGAAGCGCACGCTCGCCACCGAGAAGCCGTATCGCCAGTGGATCCGCGACTGCCGCTTGCGCCTCGAGGACATGCCCGAGCCGGCGCCGAGCGTGCCGTCGGAGATATCGCTGCTCGACCGCCAGCAGGCGTTCGGCTACACGCAGGAGGACGTCAAGATCCTGCTCACGCCGATGCTCGAGACGGGCGAGGAGGCGCTGGGCTCGATGGGCGACGACGCGGCGCTGCCCGTGCTGTCGAACCGCCCGAAGGTCTTCTACAACTACTTCAAGCAGCTCTTCGCGCAGGTCACGAACCCGCCGATCGATCCGATCCGGGAGGAGCTCGTGATGTCGCTCGTCTCGTTCGTCGGCCCGCGGCCGAACCTGCTCGGCATCGACGTCCGCGAGCCGCCGATGCGGCTCGAGGCGCAGCAGCCGATCCTCACGCCGTCCAACATGGAGAAGATCCGGCACGTGGAGCTCTTCTCCGGCGGCGCGTTCAAGTCGGTCGAGCTCGACATCTGCTATCCCGCGACGTGGGGCGCGAACGGCATGGAGGCGGCGCTGGCGAGCCTCGCGGCGCACGCCGAGGACGCGATCCGCCAGGGCTACAACATCCTCGTGCTGTCCGACCGCACGGTGTCGCACGATAGCCTGCCGATCCCCGCGCTACTGGCCACCGCGGCCGTGCACGAGCACCTGGTCAAGAAGGGCCTGCGCACGTCCGCCGGCCTCGTGGTCGAGACCGGATCGGCGCGCGAGGTGCACGACTTCGCGCTGCTCGCGGGCTACGGCGCGGAGGCGATCCATCCGTACCTCGCGCTCGAGACGCTCGCGCAACTCGCGCAATCGGTGCCGGGGATCGATCCCAAGGAATCGCACAAGCGCTTCATCAAGGCGATCTGCAAGGGCCTGAACAAGGTGATGTCCAAGATGGGCATCTCCACCTACCAGTCCTACTGCGGCGCGCAGATCTTCGAGGCCGTGGGGCTGCAGAAGGCGTTCGTCGACAAGTACTTCACCGGTACCGCAAGCAACGTCGAGGGCATCGGCGTGTTCGAGGTTGCCGAGGAGGCCGTGCGCCTGCACGCGCGGGCCTTCGGCGACGACCCGCTCCTGCGCGACATGCTCGACGCCGGCGGCGAGTACATGTATCGCGTGCGCGGCGAGGCGCACCTGTGGACGCCGGAGTCGATCGCGAAGCTGCAGCACGCCACGCGCGCGAACAGCCACTCGACCTACCGCGACTACGCCAAGCTCATCAACGACCAGAGCCGCGAGCTGAAGACGTTCCGCGGCATGTTCGAATTCAAGGCCGCCGAGCGCATGCCGGTGCCGATCGAGGAGGTCGAGCCGGCGAAGGAGATCGTGAAGCGCTTCGCGACGGGCGCAATGAGTCTGGGCTCGATCTCGACCGAGGCGCACACCACGCTCGCGGTGGCGATGAACCGCATCGGCGGCAAGTCCAACACCGGCGAGGGCGGCGAGGACGACGCGCGCTATCGCGTCGAGCTGCGCACCGGCAAGAGCCCCGTGGGCAAGGGGGACACGCTCGCGAGCGTGCTCGGCCACGACCGCGTCGAGGCCGACGTGCCGCTGGCGCCAGGGGACAGCCTGCGCAGCAAGATCAAGCAGGTGGCGTCGGGGCGCTTCGGCGTGACGGCCGAATACCTGTCGTCCGCCGACCAGATCCAGATCAAGATGGCGCAGGGCGCCAAGCCCGGCGAAGGCGGGCAGCTTCCGGGGCACAAGGTCTCCGAATACATCGCGAAGCTGCGCTTCTCGGTGCCCGGCGTCGGTCTCATCTCGCCGCCGCCGCATCACGACATCTATTCGATCGAGGATCTCGCGCAGCTGATCCATGATTTGAAGAACGCCAACCCGAAGGCGTCCATCTCGGTGAAGCTCGTCTCCGAGGTCGGCGTGGGCACCGTCGCCGCGGGGGTCGCGAAAGCGAAGTCCGATCACGTCACCATCGCCGGCCACGACGGCGGCACCGGCGCCTCGCCCGTGTCGTCGATCAAGCATGCCGGCACGCCGTGGGAGCTTGGGCTCGCCGAGACGCAGCAGACGCTCGTGCTCAATCGCCTGCGCGGCCGCATCGCGGTGCAGGTCGACGGGCAGATGAAGACCGGGCGCGACGTCGTGGTCGGCGCGATGCTCGGCGCCGACGAGTTTGGCTTCGCCACCGCCCCGCTCGTCGTCGCGGGCTGCATCATGATGCGCAAGTGTCATCTGAACACCTGCCCGGTGGGTGTGGCGACCCAGGACCCGGTCCTGCGCCGCAAGTTCACGGGCCAGCCCGAGCACGTGGTCAACTACTTCTTCTTCGTCGCCGAAGAAGTTCGCGAGATCATGGCGCAGCTGGGCTTCCGCACGTTCGAGGAGATGATCGGGCGCGCCGACCTCCTCGATATGCGCGCGGGCCTTGCGCACTGGAAGGCGCGCGGACTCGACTTCACGCGCGTGTTCCACCAGCCGAAGATGCCCCCCGAAGTCGCGCGCTCGCGCAAGGAAGAGCAGGATCACGGGCTCGCCCGCGCGCTCGACCACCAGTTGATCGAGGGCGCGCAGCCGGCAATCGTGAAGAGGCAGGCGGTGCGCCTCGTGCATCGCATACGCAACGCGAACCGCTCCGTGGGTGCGATGCTCTCCGGCGCGATTGCGCGCAAGTACGGCCACGAGGGCCTGCCCGAGGACACGATCCACGTCGCGTTCGAGGGCATCGCGGGCCAGAGCTTCGGGGCATTCCTGGCGCGCGGCGTCACGTTCGAGCTGCAGGGCGCGACCAACGACTACGTGGGCAAGGGGCTGTCGGGCGGCCGCATCGTCGTCTACCCCGACCCGACGTGCCCGGCCAAGCCCGAGGAGAACATCGTCATCGGCAACACCGTGATGTACGGCGCCATCGAGGGCGAGGCGTATTACCGCGGCGTGGCCGGAGAGCGCTTCTGCGTGCGCAATTCGGGCGCGAGTGCGGTCGTCGAGGGCACGGGCGATCACGGCTGCGAGTACATGACCGGCGGCACGGTCGTGGTGCTGGGCCGCACGGGCCGCAACTTCGCCGCCGGCATGAGCGGCGGCATCGCCTACGTGTTCGACGCCGACGGCACGTTCGCGCAGCGCTGCAACACGTCGATGGTCGCGCTCGAGCCGCTCCTGACGGAAGGCCAGCAGGCCGCGGCGGAAAAGGAGCTCGCGGCGTCCGGCAAGGGACGCACGCGCCACCTGGATCGCGCCGACGATGCGATCGTGCGCGAGCTGGTCGAGCGCCACCTGCGCTTCACGGGCAGCACGCTCGCGCTCGCGTTGCTCGACGACTGGGATGCGTCGCGCAGCAAATTCGTCAAGGTGTTCCCGCACGAGTACCGTCGGGCGCTCACGGAGATGCACGCGAAGCGAGCGACCGGCAAGCCGGCGGCGGCCAAGCAGCGAGCTGCCGCGTAAGCCATGGGAAAGATCACCGGATTCCTCGAGCTCGAGAGGATCCAAGAGGTCGCGCAGCCTGTCGCTGAGCGCGTCCACCATTACCGCGAGTTCATCCTCGCTCTTGCGGACGACGAGGCGAGCAAGCAGGGCGCGCGCTGCATGGACTGCGGCATCCCGTTCTGCCAGTCGGGGTGCCCGGTGCACAACATCATTCCCGACTGGAACGACCTCGTGTACCGGCACCAGTGGCGCGACGCGCTCGAGGTCCTGCACACGACGAACAACTTCCCCGAGTTCACCGGCCGCGTGTGCCCGGCGCCTTGCGAGGCGTCGTGCACGCTCAACATCAACAACGACCCCGTCGGCATCAAGTCGATCGAGCACTTCATCATCGACAAGGGGTGGGAGGAAGGCTGGGTCGCCCCGCGGATCCCGGCGCGCAAGACGGGCAAACGGGTCGCGGTCGTCGGATCGGGCCCGGCGGGCATGGCGTGCGCGCAGCAACTCGCGCGCGCCGGCCACGACGTCGTGCTGTACGAGAAGGCCGACCGCATCGGCGGCCTCCTGCGCTACGGCATCCCCGACTTCAAGATGGAGAAGCACCTCATCGACCGCCGCATGGCGCAGATGGCGGAAGAGGGTGTCGAGTTCCGGCCCAACTCGCACGTCGGTGTCGACATCCCCGCGCAGGCGCTTCTCGAGGAGTACGACGCCATCGTCCTGACGGGAGGCGCGGAAGCGCCGCGCGATCTCACCGTCCCCGGCCGCGAGCTCGATGGCATCCACTTCGCGATGGAATTCCTGCCGCAACAGAACAAGGTCGTCGCCGGTGATGCGGTCGAAGACCAGATCAAGGCGACCGGCAAGCGCGTCGTGATCATCGGCGGTGGCGACACGGGCTCCGACTGCGTGGGCACCTCGAATCGCCACGGCGCCGCGTCGATCACGCAGTTCGAGCTCCTGCCGCAGCCGCCGGTCGAAGAGGACAAGCCGCTGGTTTGGCCGAACTGGCCCATCAAGCTGCGCACGTCGACCTCGCACGAAGAAGGCGTGAGCCGCGACTGGTCGGTGACGACGAAGCGATTCGAGGGCCGCGACGGCAAGGTCGAGAAGCTCGTCGCCGCGCGTGTGGAGTGGCGGCGCGACGGCAGCGGGCCGCCAAAGATGGTGGAGATGCCGGGCAGCGAATTCGAGATTCCTGCCGACCTCGTGTTGTTCGCGATGGGATTCCTCGGCCCGGTGCAGAAGGGCCTGCTCGACGAATTCGGCGTGGAGCGCGACGCGCGCAGCAACGTCAAGGCCGACACCGAGAGCTACCGCACGTCGGTGCCGAAGGTCTTCGCCGCCGGCGACATGCGCCGGGGCCAGTCGCTCGTCGTCTGGGCGATCCGGGAGGGCCGCCAGGCCGCGCGCGCCGTCGATGAATTCCTGACCGGGTCGTCGGCGCTCCCGCGGTAAAATTCCCGGGATGACAGAAATCCTGACCCTTGACCTCGAGGGCTTCCGTCCGCCGCTCACGCCCGATATCCAGGACCGCGTCGTCCGCGCGATCGAAGGTGGTGGCGTGGTGGTCCTGCCGAACGCGACGTTCGCACTGACCGAGCGAGAGCAGCGATTCCTCTCCGCCGCGTGGTCCGACGGCCGCGCCAAGAACGTGAGCCTCGATGGCGCGAGGCTCAAGGGCGCGCGGGGCGATGCGGGCGACCTGGCCGACCTCGCCGCGATGGTCGCGCGCTTCGCCGATAGTGCGGCGAGCCTGGTCACCACGCTGTTCCCGCGCTACGCGCCGTACGTCAAGCGCGCGCGCACGAGCTTTCGCCCGCAGCCGGCGGTGGGGCGCGACGTGTCGTGGCGCAAGGACGACTCGCGTCTTCACATCGATGCATTCCCGTCGCGGCCCAACCGCGGGGAGCGGATCCTGCGCGTGTTCACCAACGTCAACCCGCGCGAGCCGCGCGTGTGGCGCGTGGGCGAAGGCTTCGAGGCGATGGCGAAGACCCTGCTGCCGCGCATCCGTCCCGCGCTGCCCGGCTCCGCGACGCTGCTTGCCGCGCTGCACGTCACCAAGGGCAAGCGCAGCGACTACGACCACCTGATGCTCAGCCTGCACGACTGCGCCAAAGAGGACATGACCTATCAGCGCGAGTGCGAGCAGCAGGTCGTGGCCTTCGCGCCGGGGACGACATGGCTGTGCTTCTCCGACCAGGTGATGCACGCGGCCGTCTCCGGCCAGTACATGATGGAGCAGACGATCCACCTGCCCGTGTCGGCGCTGTACGACCCGCAGCGCGCGCCGCTCGCGATCCTCGAGCGCATCACGGGCCGTAGCTTGACGACGCCCGCGCTCGCATGAAAGCAAGGCTCGCTGCCCCCCGAGGGGGCGCAATGCGCGGCCTCGTTGTCCCGTGCTTTGGCAAGCCGATGATGAGCGTCGGCGCCCCGCTGCGCTCGCGGACGCGCGCTGCGCGCCTTGCCCTCGGCCCGCTCGTGCGGCGGTCCCGGGACGGCCCTGCATGACCGCCGCGATCGCCAACGACACGCTGCTGCGCGCGCTGCGTCGCGAGCCGACAGCGCACACGCCCGTGTGGCTCATGCGGCAGGCGGGGCGATACCTGCCGGAATACAACGCCACGCGCGCCAAGGCGGGCAGCTTCATGGCGCTCGCGCAGAGTCCCGAGCTCGCCACCGAAGTCACCCTGCAGCCGCTCGCGCGATTCCCGCTCGACGCGGCGATCCTTTTCTCCGACATCCTGACGGTTCCCGACGCGATGGGCCTCGGTCTGTCGTTCGCGGAAGGCGAGGGTCCCCGCTTCGCGAGGCCCGTGCGCGACGAGGCCGCGGTGGCGGCGCTCGCCGTGCCCGACATGGGCGCGTTGCGTTACGTCTTCGACGCGGTCGCTCACATCAAGCGCGCGCTGCACGGCAAGGTGCCGCTCATCGGGTTCGCCGGCAGTCCGTTCACGCTCGCGTGCTACATGATCGAAGGCGGCGGCAGCCCGGACTTCGCAACGGTGCGCAAGATGGCCTACGCCCGCCCCGATTTGCTGTGGCGCATCGTCGAGGTCAACACGCGCGCGGTGACGCAATACTTGAGCGAGCAGATCTCGCACGGCGCCGACGTCGCGATGCTCTTCGACACGTGGGGCGGCCTGCTCGCTGCGGAGGCGTACCGTCGCTTCTCGCTCGCGCCGATGCGCGAGGTCGTCGCGGCGCTCGGCCACCGGGTTCCGACGATCGCCTTCGCGCGCGGCGGCGGCGCGCGGCTTGCCGACATCGCCGCCATCGGCGCATCGTGCATCGGGCTCGATTGGACGGTGGATATCGCTGCCGCGCGCGCTGACGTCGGATCGCGCGTCGCGCTGCAGGGCAATCTCGACCCGCTCGTCCTGCTGACCGATCCCGCGACGGTCGAGCGCGAAGCCGCCGCCATCGTACGCGCCGCGGGTCCGGCGCCTGGCCACGTGTTCAATCTCGGCCACGGCATCGTGCCGGGGACGCCGCCCGAGAACGTGGCCGCTCTCGTCGATGTCGTTCATGCCACCTCCCGCGAAACCCGCGCCGTTGCTTGAAAAGCGGCGCACGATACTTCCCCTCTAGGGAAAACGGCGGAAACCCGCGCCAGCGCTCGCGTTTCGGGGCCTTGACAAACGCGGCAAATCGGGATTCGAGGCCCTACTTATGCACACGGCGCGTGCACAGTTGCGGCGCGTGGCGGCAGGATGTCCATACACGGATATAACGTGCAACAGCTTGATGCGGCATGGCTTTTCTGGATTGCTGGAGGCTGAGCGCACCAATTTGTGATCGCATTCGTCATATCCGCAACAGGTTGGCGTTCACTTACGCACAAAGTTATTCACAGTCTTTGTGCGCTGTTTGCGACCCCGTTATGAATGAAGGACTTGGACGACAATGCTGTTGTGAGCCGTTAGGACTTGGAATACTACAAGTTGCTTTCGCGAAAGGTCGGCGCGGTAATCCGATGCGTTGAGACATGCCGATCGCGCGCGTAGCTCTCCCGGTCGCCGCGGCGACGGCGTTCGATTACTGGTGGCCCGAGGGGCTCACGATCGCGCGCGGGTCGCTCGTGTGCGTGGCGCTTGCGTCGCGCAAGCTCGTCGGCGTTGTCGTCGGCGTTGCGAATGAATCCGACGTCGAGCGCGCGAAGCTCGCGCCGATCCTCGACGTTCTCTCCGAGCCGCGCGTCCCCGAAGACGTGCTCGATCTCGCCGCCTTCGTCGCGGAGTACTACCAGGAGCCGCCGGGCCTTGCGCACGCGCTCGCGGTGCCGCCGCTCACGAAGCGGCGGGCGCCGCGCGAGGCGCAAGCCGTCGCCGTGGAAGGCTACAACCCCGCCCTCAACGCCGCGCAGGCGGCGGCCGCCGAGGCAATCTCGGCCGCGGAGGGCTTCGCGCCCTTCCTGCTCCACGGCGTGACGGGGAGCGGCAAGACCGCCGTGTACCTGACCGCCGCCGATCGCGTCCTCGCCGCCGGCAGGCAGGCGCTGATGCTCGTGCCCGAGATCAACCTCACGCCGCAGCTCGTGGCTCGCGTACGTGCGGCGCGGCCAGGTCTCCGGGTCGCCGTCCTGCACAGCGCGCTATCCGCCGGCGAGCGGCATGCGGCATGGCATGCCGCCGCCAGCGGCGACGCGCAGATCGTGCTCGGCACGCGGCTCGCGGTGTTCGCGCCGCTGCCCGCGCTCGGGCTCGTCGTGGTCGACGAGGAGCACGACGCTTCCTACAAGCAGCAGGACAACATCCGCTACCACGCGCGCGACGCGGCGATCTGGCGCGCGCACCGGCGCCGAGTCCCGATCGTGCTGGGGAGCGCGACGCCGTCGCTCGAATCGTGGCTCGCCGCACGCGAGGGCCGGTACCGCAGGCTCGACCTGCCCGAACGCGCGGACCCGCGCGCGACGCTCCCTGCGGTGCGGCTTGCGCCGCATCGCGCCGCGGCGGCCTCGGACGGCGTCGGCGAGCGTCTGCGCGCCGGCATCGCCGAGCGACTCGCGCGCGGCGAGCAGTCGCTGGTCTTCGTCAATCGCCGCGGCTTCGCGCCCTCGCTCGTATGCGTAGCTTGCAAATGGGAAGCGCAATGCACCCGCTGCAGCGCACGCCTGACGACGCATCGCGTGCCGCCGTCGCTGCGCTGCCACCACTGCGGACACGTCGAGCCATTACCGCGCGCGTGCCCGTCATGCGGCAACGTCGATCTCCTGCCGCTCGGGCTCGGCACGCAGCGTCTCGAGCGCGCGCTCGCCGCCGCGTTTCCGGGCGCCCGCATCGCGCGCGTGGACCGCGACAGCACGCGGGGCAAGCACGCGTTCGCCGAGGTGCGCGACCGGGTCGAAGCCAACGCGATCGACATCCTCGTCGGCACGCAGATGCTCGCCAAGGGGCACGACTTCCCCCGCATCACGCTGGTCGGGATCCTCGGCGCCGACAACGCGCTCTACAGCGCCGACTTCCGTGCGACCGAGCGCCTTGCCGCGCTCCTGGTGCAGGTCGCGGGACGGTCCGGTCGCGCCGGCGCACCGGGCGAGGTCATCGTGCAGACCGACTTCCCGGAGCACGCGGTGTACGCGGCGCTTGCCGAGCACGATTACGCGCGCATTGCCGATGCGCTGCTCGCCGAGCGCGAAGCCGCGCAGCTTCCGCCGTACGCGCATGCCGCGCTGCTTGCCGCCGAGGCGCATCATCGCGCCGACGTCGACGCCTTCCTCGGCGCCGCGCACGCGATGGGCGCGGCGCTCGCGAAGGTCCATCGCGGCGTGGACATCTTCTCGCCGGTGCCCGCGCTGCTCGCCCGGCGCGCGGGCTACGAGCGCGGCCAGCTCGTCGTGCAGAGCGCGCGCCGCGCCGCGTTGCATCGCTTCCTGCCTGCCTGGCGCGCCGAGATCGCTACGATCCCGGGACGGCGCGCGCGCTGGTCGATCGACGTTGACCCTGCCGGCTTCGGATGACGCACCCGGTATAATCGACTGTTTAGCCGTTACGCCAGGCAGCGTTGATCGATCCCAAGGCCGAGCTCACGCAGTCGCTTTCCGCCGCGGTGGCTGCGGTGCTGCCCGCGCACGCGAACGCGGCCGTCGTCGTCGAGCGCCCGAAGCAGGCCGCGCACGGCGACTATGCGTCGAACGTGGCGCTGGCGCTCGCCAAGCAGGCGAAGCGCCATCCGCGCGACCTCGCCGCCGCCCTCGTCGCGGCGCTGCCCGCTTCGCCCTCGGTTGCGCGCGTGGAGATCGCCGGCGCCGGATTCATCAACGTCACCCTGACGCCAGAGGCCCGGCGGTCGATCGTCAAGCGCGTGCTCACCGAGGGCGCGGCCTTCGGCAAGTCGCGCACGCGCTCGAATGAGCGCGTGATGGTCGAGTTCGTGTCGGCCAATCCGACGGGGCCGCTGCACGTCGGTCACGGACGCCAGGCGGCGCTCGGCGACGCGCTCGCCAACCTCCTCGCGTGGCAGGGTTTTGCCGTCACGCGCGAGTTCTACTACAACGACGCAGGCCAGCAGATCGAGAACCTCGCCGTGTCGGTGCGCGCGCGGGCGAAGGAGCTCCTCGGCGAATCCGTCGCGTTCCCGGAGGACGGCTACCACGGCGACTACATCAGGGAGATCGCGCAGCTCTATCTGCTCGAGATCGGCAACGACCTGTCCGATATCGAGGTGATCCGCAAGTTCGCGGTGTCGGTGCTGCGCAAGGAGCAGGACAAGGACTTGGCCGCGTTCGGCGTGAAGTTCGACAACTACTACCTCGAGAGCTCGCTTTACACCGACGGACGCGTCGACTCGACCGTGCACCGGCT
>Ga0335083_10002320_pt1 | contig 25190 bp, 24 predicted proteins | sample Lox_Sample_42_FD_206716 | JGI IMG/M metagenome (GOLD analysis project Ga0335083, IMG submission 206716) | Soil microbial communities from Loxahatchee National Wildlife Refuge, Florida, United States - Lox_Sample_4.2 | ecosystem: Environmental > Terrestrial > Soil > Wetlands | place: USA...
GCAATTCTCGGCCAGGGATGCCGAGGCGTTCCGCAAGGTCTCGGCCATCGCGCAGGGCTGGTTGCCGATGATCCAGGCTTCACTGTACACGCCGCCCATGCCGGTCGGCGCGGGCAAAGCCATGCTCGACAGCAGTTATGAGGGCCGAGAGCTGTGGCGCGTCATGCAGATGTCGAGCCACGACCATCTCTGCGAGCTGTTCGAAACGGACGAGGTGCGCATGCATTTCGCGCGCGTCGCCGGCGAGAATCTCGTCTCGCCAGACGAGAAGTCGACCGGCATCGGCATGTATGTGTTCCTCGGCTTCCTCGAGAAATTCGGCTTCGGTGTGGCGCAGGGCGGTGCGGGCAGCCTGACCAATGCGCTCATCCGCTGCATCGAGGATCATGGCGGCGCGGTGATCGCCGGCGCCCATGTCCGCGAAGTGACGACATCGGGCGGCCGCGCGACCGGCGTCGTGATGGACGACGGCACGCGGCACGGCGCGAAGGACGCCGTCATCGGCGCGATCCACCCGCATCTTTTGCCCGAGATGGTGCCGGGCATGGCGCCGCAGGCAGCGAAGGACGCGCTGCGCACCCAGATCACCGAAGCGGCCTGCATCACCGTCCATGCCGCGCTCGACGCACCATTGAAGTTCAAGGCCGACGGCGTCGACGCGGTCATGGTCGAGCTGATGCCGGACAGTTACGAGACGCTGCGCCGCGCCTTCGACGATCTGCGCTATGGCGGTTTCGTGCGCCAGCCGCTGATCGGTTTGGGTTCGCTCTCGCGGTTCGATCCGAGCCGGGTGCCGGACGGCAAGGCGATTCTCCACGCATGGGATTATGTGCCCTATCATCGTCCCGATGGCCTCGCCTGGGACGAAACCAAGAGCGAATATGCCGACCGCATGATCGACCGGATCGCCGACTTCGTGCCGAATATCCGCGATGTACTGCTCCAGGCCCATGTGGACTCACCAGTCGACATGGAGCGCACATCGCCCAGCTTCATGCGCGGCGACCTGCATGGTATCGCGACAACCACCTATCAGTCCGGTGCGCATCGCCCGACACCCGAGCTTGGCCAATATCGCGTGCCCGGCGCCGACCGGCTCTATCTGGTCGGCCCCTTCCAGCACCCGGGCGGCGGCGTGTTCGGCGCGGGCCGCGCGACGGCGCAGGTCATGTTCGAGGATCTCGATATCGACTTCGAGGATGTCCGGATAAGCTGATGAAAATCTTCAATTCCGACGGCGGCGAGCTGATGACGATCAGCAAGGTCGAGCGCAAGGGCAGCGACCTTGTGCTCAAAGGCAAGGCGTTCGGCACCATGCCGATGAACGCTCGCCTCAGGCCCGAGGAAGCCCGCGCCTTCCTCAAGCTGCTGACGCCCGGCCTCATCCTGTTCCTGCTCACTCTTCCGTTCCGCAAGGGCCCCAAGCCGAAAGGACCGTCCGATGCCCAATCATAAGGACCGCGTGATCATCGTGACCGGCGCCGCGGGCGCCATCGGCTTTGCGACGGCGAAGATCCTCGCCGGGCAGGGCGCGACGCTGATGCTGGTCGACATCGCCAAAAGCCTCGACGATCGTGCGCAGGAGCTCAAGGCGACCGGCGCGACGGTCGAGTTCGTGCATGCCGATTGCGCGAGAGAGGCGGACGTGAAGGCCTATGTCGATGCCACTGTGCAGCGCTTCGGGCGGATCGACGGCTTCTTCAACAATGCCGGCGTCGAGGGGCTGATCGCGCCCACGCACGACTATCCGATCGCCGAGTTCGACCGGATCATGAGCGTCAATTTGCGCGGCGTGTTCCTGGGCCTGCATTTCGTGCTGAAGCAGATGGTCAAGCAGGGCAGCGGCGCGGTGGTGAATACCGCGTCCATCGGCTCGGAGCGCGGGTTGGCCGGCGGGGGCCCCTATAACGCCGCCAAGCATGGTGTCGTCGGCCTCACGCGCACGGCCGCCGCCGATCTCGGCAAACAGGGCATTCGTGTCAATTGCGTCGAGCCGGGCGTCATCCGCACGCCGCTTCTCGATGAAGTGATGGTCCAGATGTTCGACGGCGACCTGCAGAAGGGCCTCGACAAGCTGGGCTGGGTGTCGGTCATGAACCGCGTCGGCGATCCGGCCGAGGTCGGCCATGTCGTCTCGTTCCTGCTCTCGGACGAAGCCGGTTTCGTGACCGGCGCGGCATGGCCGGTCGACGGCGGCGCGCTCTGCACCATCAAGCATGAATAGGGCGCTGGGCCGGGGAATTCCGCCGCGTCCTCGGCGTCGGAGCAACTCTTCAACGCCGCGTTAAGGGTGATCTTTAAGCCAACATAATGCTCCGTCTGCGAGAACCGGCCGGTCTCGGAGATCGCATTCATGCTCAAAAGAATCGATGTCGCCGACGTTCGGCTCGGCATGTACATCCACAAGCTGGAAGGGCCTTGGCTTAAGCATCCCTTCTGGAAAACGAAATTCCTGCTGACCGATGCCGGCCAGCTCGCGGACCTGCATGCAAGCGAGCTGGAAGCGGTCGTGATCGACATCGAGAAGGGCGACGATGTCGGCGGTATCGCGCCGACGCGCCGCCGTCAGTTTCACACGCCGTCCAGCATTCCGCCGATCGACCGGGCCAAGTTCGAGCCGGTGCTCGTGCCACGCTCGCCGGTCGCCGCGCGGCCCTTCGATCCGCGTTCGACGACGCCCACCACCACCGCGCGCGAAGTCGGCAATGCCATCCAGATCGTGGCGCGGTCCGAGCGCATCCTCGCCGGCGTGTTCAACCAGGCGCGGCTCGGCAAGGCGATCAAGTCGAGCCAGGTCGAGCCGGTCATCGAGGAACTGTTCGCCTCGATCCAGCGCAATCCGCACGCCTTCAATGGCCTGATGCGCGTGAAGCGCGAGAACACCAGCCTCTATACCCATGCCCTCGCGGTGAGCGCGCTGATGATCGCGCTGGGCCGCCAGATGCGCCTCGACACGACGCGGATCAAGCAGGCCGGCATGGCGGGCCTGCTGATGGACGTCGGCATGGGCCATTTGCCGCTCGACGTCTCGACCATCACCGAGACGCTGACCGAGAAGGAACATGAGGTCGTCAAGACCCACACCAAGCTCGGCTACGACTTCCTCGCCATCGGCGGCGAAATCCCCGAGGAGGTGATGAAGGTCTGCCTCGAGCATCATGAGCGTTACGACGGCACCGGCTATCCGCTCGGGCTCCAGGGCGAGGAGATCAGCCTGTTCGGCCGCATGGCGGCGATCTGCGACGTCTATGACTCCATGACCTCCGACCGGCCGCACCGCGCCCGCATGGAGCCCAACACGGCGTTCGAGACCATGCGCGAGAGCGAGGGGCAGCACGACCATGATGTGCTGGGCCAGTTCATCGAGAGCCTCGGCGTCTTCCCGATCGGCTCGGTGGTGCTGTTGACCTCGCATCGGCTCGCTCTGGTCGTCGACCAGAATCCCGACGACTATACCCGCCCGCGCGTCTGGACCTTCTACGACACGTCCGCCGCCAAGGTGACCAAGCCGCAGGACATCAACCTGATCGACAGCATCGGTCATGAGGATATTGTCTCGAGCGCCGACCCGGACGGCTACAATATCCCCAATTTCGGGGCGCTGCGCGAGATGGTGTTCACCAGTGCCAGCAAGGCGATGTCTTAAAGCTCGACGCTATTTCGCTGATGCCGGGCTGCGAACGACGCCGTTCTCCGCTTCCGGTGCTCACGTGCGTCAAGCACGCTGCGCGCCGGTTCTCGAACAGCGCCATTCTCGCCTCGGCCTGACCGAAATATCGGTCGAGCTTCGCAGCGCTAGCCGCGCATCAGCTCGATCAGCCGCACAAGGTCGGTCATCGTTTCGGTGACCGGCGTGGCGATACCGAGCGCCCGCGCGCGCTCGACCACCGCGCCGTCGATCGATTCGATCTCCGAGGCGCGGCCCGCCAGCCGGTCCTGCAGCATCGAGGCCTGGTGGCCCCCATGATGGACAAGCGCGAAGTCGATGGCGGCGTCGATGCGGGCGCGGTCGACGGGAATGCCTGAAGCATGAGCGGTCGCGACGACCTCGCTCACCATGGCCGCGACGATGCGCCGGCCGGGCGGGTTGTTCATGCCGGCATTGGCCTGGAGCGTGACGGCGGCAAGCGCGTTCAGCGCGGCGTTGAAGGCGACCTTCTCCCAGATCGCGACATCGACATTGCCGCTCACCCGGGCGTCGAAGCCGGACCGTGACAAGAGATCGGCGGCGGCCCGCGCAGCATCCTCTCCGGCCGGCGTCATGGCGCCGAGCTCGAGATGGCCCTTGCCATGAGAGGAGACATGGGTGGCGTCGTGAAGGTCGGCGGGGAGGGCGGCGATGCCCTTGAGGACGCGGTCATGTGGAAAGACTTCAACGACGAACTCGGGATTTCCAAGGCCGTTCTGGAGGGTGAGGACATGGGTCCCGCCAGTCGCCAGATGGGCGACCGAGCGGATGGCGGCCTGGCTATGCATTCCTTTTGTAAACAATAGGATGAGATCAAAATCTCCGACCGCTTCTGAAGCTGTCCCGGTCGCCAGCTTCACGGTCCGCGTGCCATTGTCGTCTATGAGCGTGATGCCATCGCGCGCAATCGCGGCCAACCGCGCCCGATCGACATCGATGAGCATGACCTCCGCGCCGTTCTCGGCGATGCGCGCCGCGAACAGGCAGCCCATGGCGCCCGCGCCGATCACCAATATGCGCTGCATGCCGCTCTCCTTTCCGCCCTGCTAGCAAGGCCCTTGGCGCGCGGCAACGGCACCGCTAGCCTCGCCGCGAAGACAGCGGGAGAGAAGGCCATGAAGAATTTCGCGGGCAAGGTCGCCTTCGTCACCGGCGGTGCCAGCGGCATCGGCCTCGGCATGGCGCGTAATTTTCTTGCCGAGGGCATGAAGGTCGTCATGGCCGACTGGAACGAGGATCATATCGCCCAGGCGCGGGAGGTCCTCAAGGGCAATAACGCTGCCCATTTCATCCGCGTGAATGTCGCCGATCGCGAGGACCTGCGCCGTGCCGCGCGCGAGACGCTCGACCTGTTCGGCAAGATCCATCTGCTGTGCAACAATGCCGGGGTCGGCGGCGGCGGCGGCGCGGATGATGAGGATTTCGAGGCATGGGACCGCGCTGTCGGGGTCAATTTCGGCGGCGTCGTCAATGGCACCAAGATCATCGTGCCGATCATCAAGGCGCAAGGCGAGGGCGGCCATGTCGTCAACACCTCGTCCATGGCGGGCATCGTCCCGCTGCCGACGATGGGCGCTTATCAGGCCGCGAAATTCGCCGTGCGCGGCTTCACCGAGGCACTGCGCATGAGCCTCGCCCCGCACGGCATCGGCGTCTCCTGCCTCTATCCGGGCGCGGTCAAGACGGCTTTGGTGCCGGTCCCGGACAGCGACGAGGGTGCGCCGGACGGCGAGCTCGGCACGTTCACCAAGAATCTCTGGGCGGCGATGCGTGTCGCGGTCGATCCGATGGACATGGGGCGCCTCGTCGTCGAGGCGATCCGCGAGAACCGCTTCCATATCCTCACCCATCGCGAGTTTCTCGACGAGGTCATCGAGCGCAACCGGACGATGGAAGCGGCGTTCGTCGCCGATCTGCCGGTGCCCGAGGCCCGCGCCGCCTTCGAGCGCTTCCGCCGCGAGACGGTCGATGCGCTGTGGGACATGCCGGTCAAGGATTGAGGGGCGCCTTGCAGGCACAAGAAGGGCGCCGGCCGAAACCGACGCCCTTCTGCTTGATCGGACCCGTCGTCCCGGGCCCGATCCGTCCCTCGATCATTGCCCGGCGTTGGGCCCGTAGGTGATCTCGACGCGGCGGTTCTGCAGCTCGCGGACGCCGTCGGCGGTCTCGACGCGCAGGTTCGTTTCACCGAAGCCCTTGGTCGTGATGACGCCGTCACCGATGCCCTTGGAGGTCAGGTAGTCTTTGACCGCCTTGGCGCGGCGATCGGACAGGCCGAGATTATATTTCGGCGTACCTGAGGTGTCGGTGTAGCCCGCCACCATCACATTGGCGCTGCCGCAGTTCGCATAGGCCGAGACCGCATTGTCCAGAATGGCGGTCGCGTCCGTGGTGAGATTGTACTTATCCCACTCGAAGAACACGATGTACGGCCCCGGCGAGCACTGCGCCACGGGTGGCGGCGGCGGAGGTGGCGGCGGCGGAGGCGGCGGAGGGGGTGGCGGCGGCGGAGGCGGCGGAGGGGGTGGCGGGGGAGGGGGTGGCGGAGGCGGTGGGGGTGCCTTCGGCGCGCCGAAATTGAACGCGATGCCGAGCAGCGCGCCATGCGACTTGATGTTGGTGCGGCCCGTGACGCCATTGTCGCCGACCAGATCGATATGATCCTGCTGATAATAGCGATATTTCAGCGACAGATCGATGTTGCTGGTGATCGGCGCGCGAATGCCCGCAATGACCTGCCAGGCGAAGCCGCTGTCATGACCGTGGGCGCCGGGGAAGGAGACATGCGCCCAGCCATAGCCCGCGCCGCCGCCAAGGAAGCCCTGCAGGCCGCCGTCCTTGCCGAAGTCGATCATGCCGTTCAGCATGCCGCTGTCGACGAAGGTCATGCCATATTGGTTATCCGGCACGAAGCCGTTGGAATAGACGGTGTCCTTGTCCTTGGACTTCTTGTGGGCATATTCGGCCTCGAGACGGAATCCGCCGAAGTCGTAACCCACGTTGACGTCGGCATCGTAGCCGGTCTTGTGCGAGATGCTGGTGTCAGCGCCGGGCTGGATGACGATGTGCTGGTTTTCCTGGAACAGGACGCCCGCGTCTCCGCCGACATACCAGCTGTCGTCCCGTGCGAGCGCAGGCGAGGCCAGGGCGCTCGATCCAAGGACGATGGCCAGGGTGATTTTCTTCATGGGAAACCCCTTCTTCTTGCAGGCGCAGGATCGCATGCGCATGAGCGGCATCGCCGTTCACGTCGTTCGGATGGGCGCAATGTCGAATCCTGTCGGAGGTCCAACTCGCGCCCGAAGCGAAGGTTCCCGTCGTGAAATGCTTTTGATGAACGGTGTCGCGGCGCTGCCGCAGCTTCGGCCGGGCTGGCGTTAGGCCTCGGGACTGGAGACCAGGATATCGACCCGCAAGCCGTCGCTTTCCCAGTGATGGTGCACATCGCCGAGCTGGCGGGCCGTGGCGGCCATCAGCTTGCCGCCAAAGCCGTCCAGTGCAGCCGGTTCCTCGACGGCCGGGCCGCCCTGCTCCTTCCACTGGAGCGTGAACCCGCGCGCGCTGGACCGTGAGCGGATCGTGACGCGGCCCTCCGGCGTCGAAAGACCGCCATGTTTCACGGCATTGGTGGCGAGCTCGTAGAGGAAGAGGGCGAGCGGGGTGAGCAGGTCCTCGTGAAGATCGACATCGTCGCCCGCCAGGTCGATCCGGTCCGCCCGGTCGGACGCGGCGAAGGGCTCCAGGATCGCCGCGATCAGCATGTGCAGCCCGCTACCTGCGTCATGGGCGGCACCCGGCGTCCCGCGCGACATGGTCAGCGAATGGGCGCGCGCCAGCGTCGTCAGCCGGCTGACGACCGATTGCGCCAGCTCACCGGGCGTGCGCGCGCTGCGGGCACTGAGCTGGACCAGGCTCGCCGCGAGCGTGAACAGGTTCTTCACGCGGTGATCCATTTCGCGCAGCAGCAGTGCCTGCCGGTCGGCCGCGCGCAGGCGCTCGGTCAGTTCGCGGGCGATCTTGGACGCACCGATGACACGGCCGGCATGATCGCGGATCGGTGAAACGGTGAGCGACACGGGGACGTCGCTGCCGTCCTTGCGCCGCCGCACCGTCTCATAGGATTCGACGCGCTCGCCTGCTCCGATCCGGGCCAGAATCTGTGGTTCCTCGTCGAGGCGGTCCGGCGGGAACAATGTGGTGATGTTGCGGCCGATCATCTCTTCGGCGGTATAGCCGAACAGCCGCTCCGCCGCATGGTTCCAGCTCGTCACCGTGCCGTCCAGCGTCTTGGAGATGATCGGGTCCTGCGAGCTGTCGACGATGGCGGCCAGCCGTCGCGCCACGCCGTCGCCTGTGTCCCGTTCCATCGCGAAGCCGAGCTGTCGGGCGATGGTCAGTGCCAGTTCGCGCTCCTGCTCGGTGAACAGGCGGGCGACATCATAATAGACCATGAACTTGCCGGCGACGGCACCGTTCATCATGACCGGGATGAAGGCGAGGCCGCAGATATTCTCGCTCGCCACCGTCGCCTTGATCGCGTCGCTTTCGTCGGAAAGTGCAATGTCCTCGATGCAGATGGGCTCGGCGTCCGGTTCACCGGGTTGCCAGGGCGAATGGCCGTCCACCGCGGCGCGATAGGCGCTGGACAGGCCGCGCCAGGCGACGAAGCGCATGACCCCTGCGGTGTCGAACCGCAGAATGGATGCGCGCGAGCAGCCCAGGCCCTCGCAAATGGCATCGAGTGCTGCCTCGTAGATCTCACCGAGGGACCCGGCGCGGTAAAGCGCGTCGGTATAGCGGAACAGCAAGGTCTGGGGGTCGGGGGGCGGCACGGACGGGCGTACGTCTCCCGGAATGGCTTCGCCGCCCGACGGCACCCGCAACTGGCTCATGGAATCTCCACGCCGGCGGCCGCACCTCAGGACAGTCGAGAGCTGGGATCGCGAGGGAACTCTACCGTCCCGCCGCCGATTCACGAGTGCAAATGGAACATAAGGGTTCCCGGACGGGACGAAACGAATGGATTCACAGGACGAGGCGTTTCCGGTTCGGTCTGTCAGCGCTCCTCCTCGTCCTCCAGCGTTGCTTCTTCCTCGTCCTCCTCATCGATCAGCATGACTTCGCGCTCGATTTCCTCGGCCATGAGTTCGAGTTGCTGGCGTGTCAGGCTATATTCACGCGTCTCTTCGTCTTCGTCCTCGATCTGCAGGAGGAAGCCATCGCCTCCTCGGGTAATGACGAAGCTTTCCAGCAATTTGGGCATGTCATTTCTCCTGTTCGCGGGTGGAAATGACGGCGCCGGAATTCGTTCCCGATGCCGGAGCGTCACGCCGCTCGAGAAATGCCAGCAGCCCGCGTTCATGACCGCTCAGCCAGCGGCTCGCGCGCCTCGCGCGAATCTCGGTCCCGATCCGGTCCGGGTCGTCCTTGGCCAGCTCGATCAGCGCCGGATGGATATAGGATTTGCGGGCGATGGAGGGTGTGTTGCCGAGTTCGCTGGCGACGAAGTCCAGCATCGGCTTCAGCCTGCCGTCCGGATGGGTGGCCAGCCACTCGAAGGCGAGCGCGCTCGCCCGCCAGGTGCGGAAGTGCTTGGCCGTGAAGTCGGCGCCCATCGTCTCGCGGATATAGCTGTTGACGTCACTCGATCCGATCGCCCCGACCGATCCGTCGGGATGGACATATTGGAAGAGATGCTGGCCGGGCAGGTCCTGCATGCGCCTGACGAAACGGATGAGGCTCCGGTCGGTGATCCTGATTTCGCAGAGCTTGCCGGATTTTGCCCGGAACCGGAGCAGGAGCCGGCCGTGATCGAGGCGGGCATGGCGCATCCGCAGCGTCGTGGCACCGAAGCTCCTATTGGCGCGCGCATAGGCCTCGTTGCCGATCCTGATGCGTCCGCTGTCGAGCAGGCGCACGATCGAGGCGATGGCCCTTTCGCGGCTCAGGGCACGTCTTGCGAGGTCCTTTTCGACGCGCGCGCGGATCAAAGGCAGCTTCTGTCCGAAGGCGATGCAGCCGCCGAACTTGGATGCGTCGCGCTCGGCCCTGAAGTCGGGATGATAGCGATATTGCTTGCGGCCACGCGCGTCGATGCCGGTGGCGAGGATGTGCGCAGCTGGGTCCGGGGCGAACCAGGCATGTTCATAGGCCGGCGGCAGACCGATATGATTGAGCCGCTCGACCTCCTGTGTGTCGGTAATCCGCTCGCCGGCGGCGTCGAAATAGGCCCAGTGGCCGCGCATGATCCGTCGCGTGATACCCACGGCGCCGTCGTCCGCGAAGATGAGCTGCCGGGTCCCCGTCACGCCAGTCCTTTCAGTTCACTCGAATTTTTGCGTGAAGGGCGGAACCCGATGGCTGGCCGCGCATTCTATCCACGTCTGGCACCCGCGACCCGTCCAGATGGAGAGGAGGCTTTGGCGCCCGAAACGCCGAAGCCTCCTCTTTTTCGTGCGGTCGGGTTTCGTGGGGGAACGCGACGTTGGAACAGGCGCCTGCGGCTCAGCTCGCGGCCTTGACATGGATCGGCGGGGCCAGCGGATTGCCGGGATCATGATCCGGCAGGCTGTCGATCGCGGCGGTGACCATGGCGCGCCAGACCTCGGCGTCGCCAGCGTCGGCCATGCTGGCGTCGGGCTCGCGCATCGTGCGCAGGATCGCATGTGCGTCGGCGACGCGCTCCTTCCATTCCATGTCCACTGAGGCGCTCGCATGATGTTCGAGGCCGTCCGCGTTGCCGCTGAGCCGGCGCCCGGCGAGCACGCGCGCGATCCGTTCGACGAGCGGGGTTTCCGAGACGGGCATGGTCAGGTCCTCATGGGATAGCGCATGCTTGCCAGCTCAGTGGCTGACGCGGATCGTGCTCAGCGAGCCCAGCACGCCGAAGGCCTGGAGCAGCCAGAGTACGACGATGATGACGACCACGGCATTCAGGATGCCGCGAATCTTGGAGTCCATCGGAATGTAGTTGTTGACCAGCCAGAGCAGCAGGCCGACGACGATCAGAACGATCAAAATGGTGATAAGCGGCATTTTTCTGCCTTTCATCCTCGGTTCTTGGAGCGGACCGATGTCCGTTCGACCCGTGGGATCAACGATTGGCCGGGGCGGCGGGTTCCCGCTTGTGCGCGTCTCAGCTCATGCAGCGGAGGACATCGGCAAGGTCGGCGAAGGCGAAGGTGACCGAGCTGTCGGCGAGGGCATAAGGCATGAACAGGGTCGAGCCGAGCCGCATCGCGCCGCAGGTATAGACGACATTGGGCACATAGCCTTCGCGCTCATGGTCCGCCGCGGCGAGCAGCGGCTCGGGCGTGCGGGCGAGGACCTTCGAAGGATCATCCTTGTCGAGCAGCGCGGCGCCCAGCGCATATTTGCGCATGGGTCCCACGCCGTGGGTGAGCAGCAGCCAGCCCTCGTCCAGCTCGATGGGGGCGCCGCAATTGCCGATCTGGATGAACTCCCAGGGGAAGGCGGGCTCCATGATCTTGACCCCGCCCGACCAATCGGTGAGATGGTCGGAATTGAGCAGGTAGAGATTCTTGCCGTCCTGTCGCCCGATCATAAGATATTGCCCGCCGATCCTGCGCGGAAACAGGCCCATGCCCTTGTTGACCGAGGCCGAGCCGGTGAGCGGTGTGAGCGCGAAAGTGCGGAAGTCGCGGGTGCGGATCATCTCGGAACGGATGGCCTGGCCGCTATAGGCGGTATAGGTGCCGAGCCACTCCACATCGCCATCGTCGTGATGGAACTGGGTGAGGCGCAGATCCTCCAGGCCATTGGCCTGCGCCGGCGTCACCGGGAAAATCACCGTGCCGGAGAGCGTGCTGTCCGGATCGCGCCCGACGATGACTGTGCCGTCTGGATGGCCGGCGCCGTTGTTCCGCGCCAGCGCCGCCGTGGCGATGTGCGGCTCGGGCAGCAGCTCGAACCGGCCGTCGGGGCCAACCAGACCCTCGCGGAAGGCGATGGAGCTGACATGGCCTTCGCCCACGGCCCGGAGCGACAGGATGAAGCGGACGGTCCTGCCGTCGAGGCCGGACTGATCGGGATGGGGCACGATCGACGGGTTCATCAGCGCCGCCGCGGCGAAGCTGTACTCGTGACAGAAATAGGCGCCGATCAGGAACCGGCGCGAGTCCGCCAGGTTGCCGGAATCGATCCCCAGCGCATGGACGATCTCCGCGCAGCGCGTCTCGAAGACCCGCTTGATCTGCCAGTGACGTTGCTCGAAATCGTGGAACACGCCTTCCAGCGCCTGGTCCACGGCGTCGTCGCTCATGTCCAATATGTCCTGGACGAGCTTCTGCGCGCGGGTCGAGGCGAGGCGCGATGCCTGCCAGGACAGGTGGAAAGGGCGCACGACGACACGGCCGGGATCGGCGCGCAGATGCTGATCGGTCCCCCGGAAAACGGGCAGAGTGCGTCTCCCTTCTTCCGCGCGGGCGAGCGCGCTCGAGCCTCTAGCCGATGGCGGCAAGCTGAGGCGTCGCCGCGCTTTCGCGGGCGAGCTCGCTGATCGAATGACGGGCCATCTGGAAGGCCAGAACCGACTCCGCGCCGGTGTTGAGATTGACGCCGAGCGGTGTCAGGCCGTCATGGCAGATCGTGCAATCGTCCGTTGCAAGCGACAAGGCGAGATCGTTGTCGCCGCGGAACCAGCCATAGGCCCTGTGCGCGGCGTCGAGCCAGGCTGGATCCGGATCGACGCGCCAAGCCGAAAGGCAGGCGTCAATCGTCGCGGTGGCCTCGAGCGGCTGCTGGTCGAACGGCTCGGGCTCGGCATAGGCCTTGCCGAAGCTTTCCGTGCCGACCGGGCGGAAGTGACCGGCCGGTGCCCGCTGCACGTCGAGCAGCCAGCGCAGCGTCGAGAGACCGAGCGTGATCGCCTCCTCGTCGTCCAGGATGCGGCCGCCTTCGATCATTGCCTGGGGTAGCCGGGCATTGTCATAGGCAAGCATGATCTCGAACCAGGGCCAGTTGGGGCGCTGGGTCTTTGCCATCAACGTCTTGAACAGTGTGAGGGAATCGCGCGCGTACCGGCGGCAGTCCTCATGGTCCGGGTTGGCGTCCAGCACCGCCGCCATGCCGAGCATCGCGAAGGCGTTGGCGCGGGGCGCGCGCAGCGCTTCGACCAATGGCAGCGCATTGTTGAAGAGTTTGAGGGCCCAGTCGCGGATATTGGCCTGCGGTGCCGACTGGGCGGCGGAGCCGAGCGCCCAGAGCGTGCGCCCGTTCGAATCCTCCGAGCCCAGGCTTTCCAGCCAGCGCCGGTCATAGCCCATGAAATTGCGGAAATGCCCGGTCTCGTCATTCCAGCTATGCTCGACGAACGCGGCGTAGATCCGCGCCAGGCGCTCGCGCTCGTCCGGATCGCCGGCGCGGGTCGCGCAAACCAGCATCAGCGCGCGGGCATTATCATCGACGCAATAACCGTGACGGCGGTCGGGAATGCCCATGGTGCAATGCTGCATGATGCCGACATCGTCGGTAATCGCCGCGATGCCGGCCAGGCGAACCTTGGTTTCGCCATCGGTGAGTTGTGGCGAGCGAGCGAGCGCAAGACTTCGGGATTTTGCATCGGACAGTACTGTCATCGCGGCCCTCGCATTCTGTTCCCAGATCGTCCTGCGCGCCGCGTGCCAGACCCGGCGCGATTGCTCCTTCAGACCTTCCGGATCGTCGAGAAGGTCGGAAATGGCGGTCGAGATCGCGGCGCTGTCGCCGAACGGCACGAGCGTGCCGATGCCGCCGGCCAGCGCTTCCTCGGCATGGATATAAGGCGTCGAGACCACGGGCCGGCCCATGGCGAGCGCGTAGGATAGTGTGCCCGACGTCACCTGGTTGCGGCCAGGATAAGGCGTCAGATAGATGTCGGCGGCCTGCAGATAGTCGAGCAATTCCTCGTCGTCGAGAAACCGGTCGATGAAGCGGACAGGGTCTTCCAGCCCCAGCTCGGCGACCAGCGCGATCAGTGAATTGCGATAGGCCTCGCCGGACCGCCGCAGGATCGCGGGATGGCTCGCGCCGACGATGAGATAGAGCAGCCGTGGATGCTTCGCGACGATCGCAGGCATGGCGCGGATGGCGGTTTCGATGCCCTTGCCCGGCGAGATGAGGCCGAAGGTCATGACGGTCGGGCGATCGCCGAGACCCAGCCGCGCCTTGCAGGGGAGCGTGTCGGAAAGCGGCCGGTCGGGCGCGCCATGGGGGATGACGCTGATGATGTCGGGCCGCACCCGATAGACGGTCTCGAGCAGGCGCGCGGCGGATTGGGCCATGACGATGATGCGGTCGGCACGGGCCAGCAGCGCGCGCATGACCCGCGCCTGGTCGACGTCGGGATCGGGCAGCACGGTGTGCAGCGTGACGACGAGCGGGATCTCGACCTGGCGCAGCAGCGTCAGCAGATGGTCTCCCGCCGGACCGCCGAAGATACCGAATTCATGATGCAGCCAAAGCAGCTGTGCACCCGAGCGCTGGATGGCGCTGCCGGCCCGCACATAGGCACCGACATCCTGCGCGGCGATCGCCATCCGCACGTCCGGCCCGTAGGTCACGCCGCTCCGGTCATCCATGGCATAATGGTCGATGCGGATATCCGGATATTCCTCCCGCAGCGCAGCAACACTGTGACTTGTGTAGGTGGCCAGGCCGCATTGCCGCGGCAGCGCATTGCCCAGGACGGCGATATGATGAAGGGCAGAGCGAAGCGGCTTTAAAAACATGGGGTTCCCTCTGAGGAAAGCCGCGTTCCGCTTGCGGCCCGTTCACCATGGGAAATGCCAGTGCGCGCAATTGGTTCCGTGACCGGAACGCAGCCGCGCCGAGCGGGCTTTGCGGAACGATCTGCCGTGTCGGCGATTTCCTGTTCGCGGCCGCACCTGCGCGTGCGGCAATCAGGAGGACCACATCATGAGCATCACTCTGAAGTTGGGAAATGCCCTTCTCGTCGGTTTTGCCGCCGGCGTGGGCGGCTATCTCTGGCTGCGATACAAGCAGGCGCTCCAGGATGGGGAACTGCATCCCGCCGCGGCCTTTGCCGGAAAGGGCGCCGTCAAGGCCGCGCCCGTCCATACGCGCGACGCGGGTCCCGAAAATATGCGCGACGAGCCCGGCGACGAATGGGATCGTGTCGACCAGGCATCGGATGAATCCTTCCCGGCCAGCGATCCGCCCGCCAATTATTGATGCGGCCTGGGGGCTCTCCGGCTCGCTCCCGTGGCAGAAAAAAGGAAAGGGCGGTGTGGGAGCGCCGCCCTTTCCCCACAGCCAAGGCCTTCCGACTCTCAGCTGTAACTGATCGCGACGCGCTTGTGCCGGCGGGCGGCGAGACCGACCGCGCCCATGCCGACCAGCATGAGCGCCCAGGAGCCCGGCTCCGGGACCGCGGCGAGCGCCGGAACGGCGACGAGGCCGGCCGAATAGACCGTGGTGCCCACGCCCGTGCCGTCATTCTTGACGGTCAGCGTGCTGAAGCCGTCGAGACCCTGGCCGCCGAGCGTGGTGCCCGCGCTGAGGCCCGTGAAACTGATCGGCGAATAGGGCGTGCCGCCCGCCGGCGTCGTCTGGAAATCGGCGCCGGTATAGGTGAAGACGAGGTTCGGTATGGTGGGATCGTCGGTAACGCCCGGCGGCAGCATGATGCCGCTGGTCGTCAGTTCCGTCGTTGCGGTGATGTCGGCATAGGGTGAGCTGATCGATCCGGCCACATAGCCGGCGAAATCGACGACAACCAGTTCCGAGCCATTTTTGACGCCCTCGGTGGGTGCGAGCGTGCCGCCATAGACATAGGTGTAGCCGCTGCCGTTGAACGACGAGGAGTCGAGCTGGACGGTGGCGGCCGCGGCATGTTTGACGGGCGCAAGGACACAGGCCGCACAAGCGGCCAACGCATTCAATTTCCGCATGACCAATCTCCCTTTTAGGGTGCTGCCGCTATGGACGCGCCTTGCCCCAGGCGATGTCCTCGATGTTGCAGTAGCGAACAGGCAAACGGGCAAACGGCGATTGCGTTCCAACCTTTTGGAAAAGAATGTTCAAAAATGTTCCGAAACGGGATGGGCCGAAAGCCGCGCCGTGCCGAGACCCTATCCCGGCGCGCGCACCGAGCGGACCATTCGTTCGAGATCCGCAAGCATATAGGGCTTTCTCAATATCGGATAATGGCCCAGATCGGCGGGAAGGAGCCGGTAATCGTCATAGCCGCTGGCAAAGACGAACGGCACCCTCGCATCGCGCAACCGGTTGGCGATGCCGATGCTGGTCTCATTGCCGAGATTGAGATCGAGCAGGGCGAAGTCGAAATCATATTTGTCGCAGCAGGACTGCGCCTCCGCGACGGAGTTGGCGACGACCACCTCATTCGCACCGATTTCGCGCAGCAGCTCCTCGGCATTCAGCGCAACGATCACATTGTCTTCCACGAGAAGGACCTTGGACGGCATGAAGCCGGTTGTTTCGCGATCTGGCTGTGAATTCATCGGATCCCGATTCCATGATTGCCGGCGATAGTCGAGTCATTCGGCATGGCCGACACGCTGGATTGGTTAGGTTTTGTGATTGGACGTCATCAGATCGACGACCTTGTCCATCTCCTCCAATATCTCTTCATGGGACACATAGGATGGCGCGCTGCTTTCGCGCTCGGTGTCGGGGTTCTCAAGCAGCTGCTCGAGATGGCGGCGGCCGCGCGACACCCGGCTCTTCATGGTGCCGACCGCGCACTGCACGATCTGGGCGGCTTCCTCATAGCTGAGGCCGCCGGCGCCGACGAGCAGCAGCGCCTCGCGCCGTTCGATCGAGAGCTGCATCATCGCCGACTTGAGGTCGCCCATGTGAATGCCGCCTTCCTGGTCCGCCGGGCGGCTGAGCAGCCGCTCGGCCGCGTCCGGATCATAATCGCCGTGGAAGCGGTTTCGCCTGACCTCGCTTAAATAGACGTTGCGCAGAATGACGAACGTCCAGTTTTTCATGCTGGTCCCGGGCTGGAACTTGTCGCGTGCGGTCCAGGCGCGCAGCAACGCTTCCTGCACGAGATCGTCGGCAAAGTCGGGGCGCCCGCACAGGCCGCGCGCGAAGGCGCGCAGATGCGGGACAACCCGCATGAGTTCGGCCCTGAAATCGAAGTCGCTGGCCGCGTCGATGCTACTTTGGATCACTGGTGCGATCCAGCTTCTTGAGCAGGTCCGCGATTTCATCGGGGACATCCTCGCCGACAACCGAGTCATACATGCGTTTGAGACCATCCGCCCATACCGGGCGATGGTCCGAGCCGGGGGCATGACGCGATGCTTTCCTCATATCAGGCTTGCTGGACATGGGAATATTTGCCCCTTGCACATGTATTTTGTCGAGAACAGAATTGTCACTCACTCTTGCGCGACCCCTGATGAATTTCCGCAAAGCCGCAGGTGCTTTGGCCCGTAAGATGGACCACACGGAAGGCTGCTCCGTAAATCCACCGTGCCGGGAACGAATATCGGGCGAAGCAGTTCCCGTTTCGGGAGTGGAGGCGCAAAATAGACGGGTCGAACATTCTGTTTTTCAAGCATCATGCCAGAAATCGCTTCGACCGATGGCTGCGGGACTATCCTCGCGCCACGCCCATTGTCGTCTTTTGTGTCGCGCTCCTGCTGGTCGTCGGGGCGGCATGGTCCGTGGAGCAGTCGGAAAAACGCGTTCGCCTGGCCCAGCAGCAGGCCAGGGTCAATGACATCGCGTCCGTGCTGGAGCGGCAGGCGGCGTCGGATTCCGCCTATCTTGTCGCGATGGGCGCGCTGCTCGCCAATGTCGAGAACCCGTCGTCGCAAGTTTTCCGGAGCTATGCCTCGCAATTGCACGGGGTCGTCGATCTCAACGGCGTGACGGGCCTGGGATCCATCACCCGCTTCGACCAGCGTGATGTCATGGAACTGCGCAACCGGGTGCGCCCGTTTCCGGACGTGGTCGTGCCACCGGCGAACAGTCCGGGCAAATGGCCCGTCTATGTCGTCAGCATGTTGCAGGCCGATGCGCCCGGCGGGGACGACAATTGGCACACGAGTCTCAGTGCGCGGGGCAATGCCGAGTGGTCAGCGGTGATCGGGCAGGGGCGAGGACCCGCGCTGATCGCGACCGCCGATGCCGCGCTGCTGCCCGCGGACATCGCCCAGGCCGAGAGCGGATTCCTGGTTCTGACGCCGGTCCGGACATTGTCCGGCCGCGAACGCGACAGCCGCTCCGTCGCCTTCATCCTGGTGCGGACCAGGGACTTTTTCGCCACCGCCATCGATCCCAGGAAGCCGGCGTCCGCCCGCGTCGAATTGTCCAGTCCCGGGTCGCGCAACAATCTTCCGGCTTTCCGGTCCGGGCCCGATCGCGGCATCCTCGCGACGCCGCTGGAAAAGCCGGTCCACCTGTTCGACCAGACATGGCGCCTGCGCTACTGGCCGGCGGTCAGCGCGGGCCTGTCTGCGCTGACTCTTGTCATCCTGTTCGGCGGCATGGCCTTTTCGACGCTGTTGCTGGCCTATGTGCTGCTGGTGCAGCGCAGCACGCGGGATCTGCAGGCCCTGCTCGATTCCCAACTCTCCCAGGAGAAGGAGCGGGCGGCGTTCATTCGCGAGCTCAACCATCGGGTCAAGAACACCCTGGCCAATGTCACCTCGATCATCTCGCTGACCCGCCACCGCACCGACAATGTCCAGGTCTTCGCCGACACGGTGCTGCAGCGGGTCAAGGCGCTGGCGGCGGGGCATTCGCTGCTGGAGGGCGGGCAATGGGGACCGGCCGACCTGCGCGCCATCTTCGCGACGCAGCTCGGCGTTTACGAGCGCTGGACCGAGCGCGTCCATCTCGAAGGGCCGGACGTGACCGTCACCCCCAATGACGCGCTGACCATCGGTCTCGCCATCCATGAACTCACCACAAATGCGGCGCGCTATGGCGCATTGTCGTCGGACGATGGGCGGATCGTCATCCATTGGCAGCTCAGCGACGGCAACTGGGTGCAGGTCGACTGGCAGGAAATCAGCGGCCCTGCGGTGACGGCGCCGGAGAAGCTCGGTTTCGGGCTCAATCTCGTCCAGCGCGCGCTGGCACACGAACTGCAGCGGCCCATCGAGATCGTCTTCGATCCTGCGGGCTTCCGTTGCCGCTTTTTCTTCCAGCTGCGCGCGCCGCGCTCGTTCCAGTTGCGGCGCTAGCGGGTCCGGCCTTCAGACCAGATAGGCCGTCGAGCCAAAAAACATCACCTGGCCGACGGTCGCGCGCACGAAGTCGTCGCTGAACGGCTTGGTGATGAGATAGGTCGGCTCCGGCCGTTCGCCCGTCAGGAGGCGTTCGGGGAAAGCGGTGATGAAGATGACGGGCACATTGGCGCCGTTCAGGATCTCATTGACCGCATCGATGCCCGAGCTGCCGTCGGCGAGCTGGATGTCGGCCAGCACGATGCCCGGCTTGCGCGCCTGGAACAGTTTGACCGCTTCCTCATGCGTGGTGGCGACGCCGGCGACGCGATTGCCCATCTCCTTGATGATCTCTTCGAGCTGGAAGGCGATGAGTGGCTCATCCTCGATGATGAGCACCTCGGTGCGTCCGCCTTCCTCGACGGCCTCGGCTGCCTCATTGATGAGGCCGGCGACCTCATCCTCGTCCAGGTCCAGGATTTCGGCGATCTCGGCATGCGAGAAATTCTCGATCGCTTCCAGCAGTAGCGCCTGCCGCGCCACCGGATTGGCCTGTTCGAGACGGTTGGCGACCGTCGCCTGCTCGAGATTTCGGCTGCCGCCACCGGCCGCCAATGTGCTCTCCAGCGAATTCGCGATGCGCGAGAAGGCCGTGAACAGGCCGACACGCGACCGCGAAAGATCAGCGCGAAGATCGCTGTCGATCAGCGCGGCTTCAAGCAACTCGCGGACGAGACCATCGCCCAGTTGCTGCGAGCCGGTCAGAATGCGCGCATAGCGGCGCAGATAAGGAATCTCGTTGGCGACTAGATCGGACACTGCCATGGGCGCCACTTTCTCCACAAATATCGACATGAATGACTCGGTCGCCGCCGCGAAGAGCGACAGGAAACTATAGCAAATTTAGAGGTTTCCGGCCCCCCATCACAAGAAATATATTTTTCGTCCTGACGGGAACCCGGGTGTTTTTCGCGCGTTTCATGCGTGCCGGTGTGCCACCCCCCAGAGGCGCCGGCGTCAATCGGTCGGCTCCCGTTCCCCCCAACCCGCAAAGCGGGAGCCGACCAACTTCTTCAGAAATCAGCATTGTTCGTCACCCCTCGCGCGCGAAGGGGAACTCCGCGCATGACGGCGCGTTGTTCTGGCAGTGATTCCAGCCATTTCGAGAGGTTCGCCATGATGGGCATGACATTCACAAAACCGAAGCTGCAGCTGGTCGAGGATCTGGAACAGCTCACCCAGGAAGCGACGCGCGCCGTGACCGACGCCTTGCCGAAAATCGCCGACAAGGCGCGCCAGACAGGCAAGCAGGTCGCCGATATTGCCAGTGCAGCCGCCGACCGGGTCGCGCACGATCCGCACGTCCAGGCCGCCACCGCCGCCGTCCTTTCGTCGGGCAGGGTCCAGAATGCCGGGCGCGGGGTCCTTCGCTTCGCGCGCCGTCGCCCGGCGCTGCTGATTGCCGGCGGCATTGCCGTCGTGTCGTTGCTGGTCGTGCTCGGCCGTCACGAAAAAAATAAAGGCGGCGCGCCGGAGGAGGATGCCATGGGCGAAGGCAGCTACAAGGGCGCGCGCGACTATCGCGATCGCACCAAAGACTTTCTGAAGTCGCAGGGCCGCAATGTCGCCAAGCGCGCCAAGGAAGCCGAGGCCGCGCTGGAAAGCGGCGAGCGCACGGCGCTCGAAGCCGCCGAGGAAGAAGGCCGGCGCCACGCGCGCAGCTAGGCTGATCGGAGGATCGGGTGGCGACCCGCACCTATTGGAAAGGACAGATCAGGCTGGCGCTCGTTTCGATCCCGGTCGAGATCTACCCGGCCACCAAGTCCGGCGCCGCCATCCAGTTCCACCAGATCCACGAGCCGAGCGGCAAACGCATCCAGTATGAGAAGGTCGCACCGGGCGTCGGCCCGGTCGACCGTGACGAGATCGTCAAGGGCTTCGAGATTTCGCGCGGCAATTATGTGCTGCTCGACGAGGAGGAGATCGAGGCGGCGAAGGTCGAGAGCCGGCGCACGCTCGAGCTCGTCCAGTTCGTCGATGTCGATGAGATCGACGTGCTCTATTATGAGAAGCCCTATTTCGTGCTGCCTGCCGACGACCTCGCCGAGGAGGCCTATGCTGTGCTGCGCGAGGCGCTGCGCAAGACGCGCAAGGTCGGCCTCGGCCAGCTTTCCGTGCGCGGGCGCGAGCAACTCGTGTCGCTGAAGCCCTGCGGACAGGGCCTCGTGCTCGAAGTGCTGCGCTATGCCGACGAAGTGGTGAAGGCGAAGGGCTATTTCCGGGGCCTCGGCGAGGCCAAGGCCCAGCCGGAACTGCTCGACCTCGCCGCGACGCTGATCGAAAAGAAGACCGCGCCGTTCGATCCCGCTGAATTCCATGACCGCTATATCGATGCGTTGCGCGAATTGATCGCCCGCAAAAGTATGGCGAAGGGCAGGCGCATCCTGGAGGATGTCGAGGAGCCGGACCGTCCCAGCGGCGCCAATGTCATCGACCTGATGGCCGCGCTCAAGAAATCGGTGAGCGGCGGCGCGCCGGGAACGAGGCCGCCGGGCAAGGCGAAGGCCGCGCCGAAGAAGGCGCCGGCCAGGCGCCGCAGGACCGCCTGACATGGCGCGCCGCGATGCGCTCGGCACCTACAATGAGAAGCGCGATTTCGCGCGCACACCCGAGCCGGCCGGCAAAACGGAAAGCAGTTCCGGCGGCAATCTCTTCATCGTGCAGAAGCATGAGGCGACGCGGCTGCACTGGGATTTTCGGCTTGAGATTGATGGTGTCCTGAAAAGCTGGGCCGTTACCAGGGGCCCCAGTCCCGATCCCGATGACAAGCGCCTCGCGGTGCGCACCGAGGATCATCCGCTCTCCTATGCGCAGTTCGAAGGCAGCATTCCCAGGGGCGAATATGGCGGCGGCACGGTGATGCTGTGGGACAGGGGGATCTGGGCGCCGGTCGAAGGCAAGAGCGCCAGGGACCTGGAAAAGGGCCATCTCCATTTCCGGCTTCACGGCGAGCGGATGAAGGGCGAGTGGCTGCTCATCCGCCTGAAGCCGCGGCCGGGCGAGGGAAAGCGCGAGAACTGGCTGCTGCGCAAGATCGACGATGCTTATGCGCAGACCGGCGACGCACTGGTCGAACAGGACCTGACCAGCGTGCTGACCGGGCGGACCATGGCGCAGATTGCAGCAGATCGCGGCGGGACGCAGTCGCTCAAAGGCAAGCGAGGCACGGAATTCGCGTCGGTCATGAAAGCCGCCGCGACGCATAACGCCAGGGCAGCGAAACCCGCGCCGAAGCGCCGGGGCGGCACAGCTTTGCCGCGCTTCCAGCCGGTCCAGCTCGCCACGCTGGTCGACCATGTGCCGGCCGGCAACAGCTGGATGCATGAGATCAAGTTCGACGGCTATCGCGCGCTGGTCGCGGCCTCCGGCAAGGATGTCGCGGTCTACACCCGCACCGGGCTCGACTGGACCGACAAGTTCGCGCCGCTCGCGGAGCAGTTCCGCGCCCTCGATCTGCCCGCCTGCCTGATCGACGGCGAGATCGTCGCCTATGGCGCCGACGGCAACCCCGATTTCTCGGCGCTGCAAAAGGTGCTGAAGCGCGGCCATGGTTCTCAGGGCGAGACGGACGCGCTGACCTTCCACGGCTTCGATCTGCTCAACCTCGATGGCGAGGACCTGAAGCGCCTGCCGAACATCGAGCGCAAGGAACGGCTGGAGGCGCTGCTCGCTCATGCGAAGCCGCCCATCCATGTCGCCGATCATGTCATCGGCGCGGGCGAAAAGCTGTTCGAGGCGATGTGCAAGGCGGGGCAGGAGGGCATCATCGCCAAGCGGATCGACGCGCCCTATCGCGGCGAGCGCACGAAGAACTGGGTCAAGGTCAAGTGCACCCTGCGGCAGGAATTCGTCATCATCGGCTGGACGAAAAGCGGCACCAGCCGCCGCCCGTTCGCCTCCCTGCTGCTCGCCCAGCGCGACAAGGACGGGCTCGTCTACAAGGGCAAGGTCGGCACCGGCTACGACGAGGAGACGCTCGACGATCTGGCCGGGCGCATGAAGCCGCTGGCGTCCGACAAGGCGCCGGCCGAGGTGCCGCGCTCAGAGCGGCGCGGTGTGCAGTGGATCGCGCCGAAGCTGGTTGCCGAAATCGCCTTCTCCGAATTCACTGCCGAGGGGCATGTCCGCCATGCTAGCTTCATCGGACTGCGCGACGACAAGGAGGCGCGATCCGTGACGCCGGAGAAGGCAGAGCCCGCGCCCGAGACGGACGGTGCGTCGGTCAGGATCACGCATCCCGACCGCGTGATTTTCGAGGGCGGGCGCACCAAGGGCGACCTCGCCGCCTATTATCGTGCCGTCGCGCCGCTGATGCTGCCTTTCGCCGCCGACCGGCCGGTCAGCCTGGTCCGCTGTCCCCAAGGCCGCGAGAAGAAATGCTTTTTCCAGAAGCATGACAGCGGCACCTTCGGCCCCCATGTTCATCATGTGCCGATCACCGAGAAGGACGGCGGCACGGAGGACTATCTCTACATTTCAGACGCGGACGGCATTCTCGCTTGCGTGCAGATGGGCACGATCGAGTTCCATGGCTGGGGTTCGCGGGTCGACGATGTCGAGAAGCCCGACCGGATGATCTTCGATCTCGACCCGGACGAGGGCCTCGATTTCGAGGATGTGAAGCGCGCCGCGCGCGACATCCGCAAGCGGCTCGCCGATCTGGGCCTGGTCAGCTTCGCCATGCTGTCGGGCGGCAAGGGCATCCATGTGGTCGTGCCGCTCATGCCCGGCCATGACTGGGAGACGCACAAGGATTTCTCGAAACGCTTTGCCGAGGCGATGAGCATGGCCGAGCCCGAGCGCTTCGTGGCCACCATGAGCAAGGCCAAGCGCGTCGGCCGCATCTTCATCGACTATCTGCGCAACCAGCGCGGCTCGACCGCCGTCGTTCCCTATTCGGTGCGCGCCCGGGCCGGAGCGCCGGTCGCCGTACCGATCAGCTGGGACGGGCTGGACGAGATCGGCGGCGCGCATGTCTATTCGATCGTGGACGCCGGACTGCTGCTCGAACGGGCCCGTGACAAGAGCCTGCATGGCTGGGGCTTCGCGATCCAGACGCTCCCGGAAATCTGAGGGCTCAGCGCAGGATTTTCGTCAGGTCCCTCACGGACACCGGCTTCTGGAGCACATCGACGCCGTCGCCCTTGGTCTCGAACCGCTCGTCCATATAGCCGGTCATGATCGCGACCCGGATGTCCGGATCGAGTCCGCGCACCCTTTCGATGGTCTGCAGCCCGTTGAAATGCGGCATGGCATAGTCGGTGAGCAGCAGGTCGAACCGGTCGGACACGACCGCCATGATGTCCAGCGCCTCGAGGCCGCCGGGCGCCTCGACGACATGGAGGCCAAGATCGCGCAATTGCTCGCTGAGCACGGTGCGCACCATGTCGTCATCGTCGACGAGCAGGACGGATCGTACCGAGCCCGGCGTCTCGTCGGTCGGCAGCTCCGGGCTCGGCTCGACCGCCGCGGCCTGCTCCGCCGAGGGCAGCAGCATCGTGACGGTGGTGCCGCGGCCTTCCTCGCTGTCGATGAACAGCTTGCCGTCCGACTGCTGCACGAAGCTGACCACCATGGCGAGCCCGAGGCCGGTGCCCTTGCCGACATCCTTGGTGGTGAAGAAGGGCTCGGTGATCTTCTCGATGAGATCGGCCGGAATGCCACTGCCATGGTCGCTGACCGTGACGCAGAGATAGGATCCTTCCGGGAGATGGGTACGGGCGAGCTGATCGGGGCTGGCGGTACCCATGGTGACGCCGATCGTGCCGCCGTCGGGCATGGCGTCGCGGGCGTTGATGATGAGGTTGAGCAGTGCCAGCTCGAGCTGGACACGGTCGACGAAGAAATTGCGGCTGTCCTTGTCGCAGGCCCACCGGATGGTGACTGTGCCGCCCAGCGTCTGCTCCAGCAGGGCCGAGAGCGATTCACAGACGGCCGTTGGCGCGATGCTGACCGGCAACAGGTCCTGCTTGCGCGCGAAGGCCATCATCCGCCGGATGAGATCGGCGCCCTTGTTGGCGGCGAGGCGCATCTGCTCGACGATCGCGCGCTCATTGTCGCCGAACTTGATGCGGCGCTCCAATATGTCGATGCCGCCTAGAACGGCCGCCAGCAGGTTGTTGAAATCATGGGCGACGCCGCCGGTCAGTTTGCCGATCGCGTCCATCTTGCCGGCCTGGAGCAGTTGCGCTTCGAGCTGCTTGCGGTCGGTCACGTCGACCAGCGTGCCCACCCAGCGGCCTCCCGATTTGCGATCGTCGAGCAGGACGCTCTGC
>Ga0335083_10002321_pt1 | contig 25182 bp, 20 predicted proteins | sample Lox_Sample_42_FD_206716 | JGI IMG/M metagenome (GOLD analysis project Ga0335083, IMG submission 206716) | Soil microbial communities from Loxahatchee National Wildlife Refuge, Florida, United States - Lox_Sample_4.2 | ecosystem: Environmental > Terrestrial > Soil > Wetlands | place: USA...
CTCGGCCTCGAGATCATGGCCGAGCTGGCGCTGAAGTACCGCGTGCCGGCCATTTCGTTCCGCCGCGAATTCGCCGAGGCCGGCGGCCTTTTCTCCTATGGCGCCGATCCCGCCGCCATCCAGCACCTGCTGGCGGCCACGGTCGACCGGGTCCTGAAGGGCGCCTCGCCCGCCAGCCTGCCGGTCCAGCAGGCCTCCAAGATCGAGCTGGTGGTCAACCAGAAGACGGCGCAGGCGCTGGGGATTATGCTGCCCGCCATGTTTCTCGCCCAGGCGGACCAGGTGATCGAGTGAGTGCCGTAGCGTGAAGCGGGGCCTCTTCCTCAAATACGTGATCCTGTTCATCGCGCTGGTGACCGGCGTGCTGGTGCTGAACGCCGCGCTCGATCTCTGGTTCGTCTACCAGGACAACCGCCGCGCCGCGATCGACGTGCAGCGCGAGAAGGCCGAATCCGCCGCGCAGAAGATCGAGTCGTTCGTGCGCGAGATCGAGCGGCAGATCGGCTGGGTCGCCTATCCGCAATTCGACACCCTGCCGGCCGAGCAGCGCCGTTTCGACTATGTGCGCCTGTTGCGCCAGGTGCCGGCGATCACCGAGCTCTCCCAGCTCGACCGCGAGGGCCGCGAGCAGCTCAAGGTCTCCCGCCTCAGCATGGACGTGGTCGGCTCGAACCTCGACCGTTCCGCAGAAGCGGCCTTCAAGGAGGCCAAGGCCAACAAGGTCTATTTCGGCCCGGTCTATTTCCGCAAGGAGAGCGAGCCCTACCTCACCATGGCGGTGGCGCATGGCGGACGCGGCGGCGTCACCGTGGCCGAGGTCAACCTCAAGCTTGCCTGGGACGTGGTCTCGCAGATCAAGGTCGGCAAGGACGGCTACGCCTACGTGGTCGACCAGCTCGGCCGCCTCGTCGCCCATCCCGACATCTCGCTGGTGCTGCGCGGCACCGACATGAGCAAGCTCGCCCAAGTGGCGGCGGCGCTGCAGCCGCAGGGTGGCGACGAGGCGCCGGTCGACGCGATGAACCGCCTCGGCGTCAAGGTCCTCTCCGCCCACGCCTTCATCCCGGCGCTGAACTGGCTGGTCTTCGTCGAGCTGCCGATCGCCGAGGCGCAGCAGCCGGTGATCGACTCCGCCCTGCGCGATCTCGCCCTGCTGGTGGTGGGCCTCTTGATCGCCGCCATCATCGCGGCCCTGCTCGCACGCCGCCTGGTGGTGCCGATCCGCGCCCTGCAGGAAGGCGCCCAACGCATCGGCGGCGGCGAGCTCAGCCATCGCATCGCCATCAAGACCGGCGACGAGCTGGAAGCGCTCGCCGACCAGTTCAATCGTTCCACGGAAGCGCTGCAGGAGTCCTACGCCACGCTCGAGCAGAGGGTCGAGGACCGCACCGCCGAGCTGCGCGAGACGCTGGAGCAGCAAACGGCGACCGCCGAGGTGCTGCAGGTCATCTCCGAATCGCCGACCGACGTTCAGCCGGTCCTCAAAGCCGTGGTGGCCGCCGCTCGACGGCTGTGCGGTGCCGAGGATGCCGCGATCATCCTGCAACAGGGCGACCATGTCGCCTTCGCCGCCCACGATGGTCCGCTGGGCGGCGAGATCGGGCAGCTGGTCGAGCGCGACCGCACCAGCGTCATGGGACGGTCCATCACCGACGGCAAGACCGTTCACTTGCCGGACGTCGCGGCCGCCGATCCGGTCGAGTTCGCGCGTGCGCGCCAACTCGCCGAGCAGATGGGCTTCAACGCGTCGGTCGCGGCGCCGATGCTGCGCGAGGGCGTCGCCATCGGCTGCGTCCTGCTGCGCAAGCGGGCCATGGGGCCCTATACGTCGCGCCAGATCGAGCTGCTGGAGACCTTCGCCGCCCAGGCGGTGATCGCCATCGAGAACGTCCGCCTCTTCACGGAATTGCGCGAGACGCTGGAGCAGCAGACAGCGACCGCGGACATCCTGCAGGTCATCTCGAGCTCGCCGACCGACGTGCAGCCGGTGCTGGACGCCGTGGTCAAGGCCGCGGTGCGCTTCTGTGGCGCGATCGACGCCGTCATCGTGATGCGCCAGGGCGAACAATGGTCGGGCGTCGCCCATGAAGGCCCATTGCACGCGCCGATCGGCGGGGCGTTTCCCCTGAACCGGGAGACGGCGCCCGGACGCGCGATGATCGACTGCCAGACCGTGCATTATCCAGACATCAGCGCGCTCGATCCGGTCGAACATGCCTCGGAGCACAGGAACGCCAAGCTCATGGACTTCAACGCCGTGCTCTGCGCGCCCCTCTTGCGCGACGACACGGCAATCGGCGCGATCGCGCTGCGCCGGCGCGACACCGGCGCCTTCATGCCACGCCAGATCGGGCTCCTCGAATCCTTCGCCGCACAGGCGGTCATCGCCATACAGAACGTGCGTCTCTTCACCGAGCTCAGTGAATCGCTCGAGCAGCAGACGGCGACCGCCGACATCCTGCAGGTGATCTCGGAATCGCCGACCGACGTGGCTCCGGTACTGAATGCCGTGGTCAGCGCCGCGCTGCGCTTCAGCGGCGCCGAGGATGCCGTCATCGTCCTGCGCGAAGGAGACGAGACGGTGGTGGCCGCACACGAGGGCACGCTTTCCACGCCGATGGGACTGCGGCGGCCTGTGGAAGGCGGCAACATCACCGGTCGCGTGATCTTCAGCGGCGAGACCCTGCACATTCCCGATATCGACCAGGTCGACCGTGCCGAGTTCGCCGGTTCGATCGCGCTGTCCCGGGAACACGGCTGGAATGCCGCCTTCGCCGTGCCCATGCTGCGCGAGGGCGTGGCCGTGGGCGCCATCATGTTGCGCAAGATCGCCCGGGGGCCCTTTTCGCCGCGCCATATCGAGATGGCCGAGACCTTCGCCGCCCAGGCCGTCATCGCCATCGAGAACGTGCGCCTGTTCACCGAGATCCAGGAGAAGAGCCGTCAGCTCGAGGTCGCGAGCCAGCACAAGTCGCAGTTCCTCGCCAACATGAGCCACGAGCTGCGCACGCCGCTCAACGCCATCATCGGCTACACCGAGATGATGTCGGACGGCCTCTATGGCGACGTGCCGGACAAGGCGCAGGGCGTGCTCGAGAGGGTGCAGAGCAACGGCCGCCACCTGCTCGGCCTGATCAACGACGTCCTCGACCTCTCCAAGATCGAGGCGGGCCAGCTCGTGCTCGCGATCGAGGACTACAGCGTCGGCGACATGGTGAACACGGTCATGGCCGCCACCGAATCGCTTGCCCGCACCAAGAAGCTGGCGCTCACCGCCAATATCGCGTCCGGCCTGCCGACGGGTCATGGCGATGCGCGGCGGCTCTCCCAGGTGCTGCTCAACCTCGTGGGCAACGCCATCAAGTTCACCGACCAGGGCGGGGTCGAGATCAAGGCCGTCACTGCGGGCGAACGCTTCGAGGTGTCGGTGATCGATTCCGGTCCGGGCATCGCGCCCGCCGACCAGGCCAAGATCTTCGAGGAGTTCCAGCAGGTCGACAACACCAGCACACGCAAGAAGGGCGGCACGGGATTGGGCCTCTCGATCTCGCGCAAGATCGTCGAGCTGCATGGCGGTGCCATCACCGTGCAATCCGAGGTCGGCAAAGGATCGACCTTCACCGTCTCGATCCCCGTCTCCGCCGTTCCGATCAAAGAGGCCGCACAATGAGCAAGAAGATTCTCGTGATCGAGGATACCGAGGACAATCGCCAGATCCTGCGCGATCTGCTCGGCATGGCGGGCTACGACATGATCGAGGCGCATGACGGCGCCGAGGGCGTGGCGCAGGCCGCGGAGCACAAGCCCGACCTGATCCTGATGGACATCCAGATGCCGGTGATGGACGGCTACGAGGCGACGCGGCGCATCAAGGCCAATCCCGACCTGAAGGCGATCCCGGTGATCGCCGTCACGTCGTATGCGCTGTCGGGCGACGAGGACAAGGCGCGGGCGGCGGGCTGCGACGGCTACATCGCCAAGCCCTACAGCCCGCGCCAGATGCTGGCCAAGGTGCGCGAGATATTGGGCTGAGAACGGGGCTAGAGCACGATGCGCGATCCGGCTCGAATCCTCGTCGTCGACGACGTGCCCGACAATGTCGAGATCCTGCGCATGCGGCTCTCAAGCCTGGGCTACGAAGTGGCGGTGGCCGAGGACGGCGAGCAAGCGCTGGCCGCCGTGGCCGCCGATCCGCCCGACCTCGTGCTGCTCGACATCATGATGCCCAAGATCGACGGGCTCGAGGTCGTGCGGCGCATGAAGGCCGACAAGAGCCTGCCGTTCATCCCGGTGATCCTGGTCACGGCCAAGGCGGGACCGAAGGACGTGATCGCGGGCCTCGAGGCGGGCGGCGACGACTACCTCACCAAGCCGATCGACCACGGCGCGCTGATCGCGCGCGTGCGCGCCATGCTGCGCATCAAGGCGCTGCACGACGAGGTGCAGGCGCTGAACCACGGGCTCGAGGCCAAGGTGCAGGCGCAGGTGGGCGAGCTGGAGCGCGTCGGCCGGCTGCGCCGCTTCCTCGCCCCGCAGCTTGCCCAGGCGATCATCGCGGCAGGCGACGAGAAGGTGCTCGACAACCATCGCCGCGAGGTCGTGGCGCTGTTCTGCGACCTGCGCGGCTTCACCTCCTTCGCCGAGACCGCCGAGCCCGAGGACATCATGCAGGTCCTGGCCGAATATCACGGCGCGGTCGGCCCGCTGATCCGCAAGTACGAAGGCACGCTCGACCGCTTCACCGGCGACGGCATGATGATCTTCTTCAACGATCCCTTGCCCTGTCCCGACGCGCCGCAGCGCGCCGTGCGGCTCGCCGTCGAGATGCGCGACGCCGTCGCCCAGCTTGCGCCGGCCTGGGCCAAGCAGGGCCACCAGCTCGGCTTCGGCATCGGCATGGCGCAGGGCTACGCCACGCTCGGGCGCATCGGCTTCGAGGACCGTTTCGACTACACCGCGATCGGCGCCGTCATCAATCTCGCCGCCCGGCTCTGCGCCGATGCCGCCAACGGCGAGATCCTGGCGAGCGGGCGTCTCGCCGCCGCGGTCGAGGAGATGGCCGAGCTGGCCGATGGCGGCGAGCGGACCTTGCGCGGCATGTCGCGCGCCGTCGCCGTGCACAACGTTGCCGGCCTCAAGGCCTGACCGAAGCCGCGGCCGTTTCGACCGTTTACGCCGTTTTTTAACGGTGTTTCCAGGTGCCGGCACGCAAAAAACCCCGTCGCAGCTGCCTTTCATCGCGGTGACGCCCGACGATAAACGGTCGAAAACGGTGCTTAAACGGCGCCTAAAGCGCGATGACTTTACCTTTGCGCGTCGGCCTGGCGCCCGCAGCGAAGCGGTGCCCGTGCCGGGCCGACGCGTGAGTCGACGGAAAGTCATCACGCTCTAAACGGTTCGTAAACGGTCTCCTCGACGCCGACCGTCGACAGGCACATGAGCGAACTCCCGGCACGCAACTCGAACGGCGGGAGTCTACGCCGGCAGGCCCTCGGCCGCCGATTATGATCAATGGACGCGGCGGAGGTTCGCCTCGCCCTTCATACAGGAAGGAAAGATGCCTGAAGAGGCGGAGCGTCACGGCGTGATCAGGCGGCGTTTCAACTCGGCGGCGATCAGCTCGTTGGTGTAGGCCTTGGGATGGCCGTCCTGCACGAACAGCAGCTTGTTGACGTCCTGGCCATAGGTGAGCTTGTCGACCGAGATCAGCGGGATGCCATGCTGGCGCAAGCCCGCCAGGATCGCGACCAGCTTGGGCTGGGCCACTTCCGAATTGTCGTGCCCCGGTGCCGAGGTCTCGTCGGGCCAGGAGTAGACCACGACCAAGGGCGCGTCGAACTTTTCCCTGGCGAGCGATTGCAGGCGCTGCATCAGCGCGGTGAAGAGCTCGCCCTCGGCATCCTCGCGCTGGCGCGCGCCGATGGCATGCACGAAGGCGAGGTTCTGGCCCGCGATGTGGCGCAGTCCCGCGAGCGGGCTCAGCCACCGATGGCGATCGAAGGAGCCGGTATAGACCGGCTTGCCGTCCTCCACGATGTAGCGCGGCGAGGAGCCGAGCCATGGACCGTCGCCGAACACGCGCCAGAGATGGCCGGGGATGATCCAGGTGATCACCGCCTTGACCGGCTGGCCGACGAGCGAGTCGAGCCGGCCGATCTCGATCGCCCGCACGAGCTGGTTGGGGGCGTAGCCCAGCGCCGAGAGATTGACCGTCCGTACCTTGAAGTCGTTCAGGCGCGCGAACTGCGCGGCCAGCGTCTGGTCGTCGGGCAGGCCCTGGCCGAAGACGAAGGAGTCGCCCATGAAGAGATAGGTGTCGGCGCCCGCGGGTGCGGGCGGCGTGACGCGCGTGGCGTCCTTGTTCATGTGATAGGTGACGTCGAAGATCGTCTGGTCGCCCCAGGTCTCGCGCGCCCTGACCGCCGAATCGGGCCTCATGCGATAGCCGAGCTCGGCATCGTCGACCATCCAGTAGGGCTCGTAGGTGGTCGAGAGACCGACTCCGTGCGGCTGCGGCGACAGCAGGCCCGCGAAGATGTCGAGCAGGCCGACCGCGAGCGCGAGCGCCGCGACCAGGAGCGAGCCGCTGCGCCAGGGATTGCCGCGCAGCAGCATGACGCCCGCGAGCCCCAGCAGGACCGCCAGGCCGCAGACCCATTCCGCCGACGGCAGCGCGGCCGCGCCGACCGCCAGAAGCGCGATCAGCACCGACCCAATCCAGAGATTTCGCCTCGATACGCTCATGCCGATACGTCCGGCATACGGGTTCGCGCGCAAAACATCAATGGAGTGCGGCGGTGTTCGCTCAATCGAACGATTTCGCGACGGCCGATGTCCGCTGGCCGACGTGGCGGCCATAGATGTAGCCCAGCACGAGCACGAGGATCGCCGTCACCAGCGCAGGCGCGCAGGCGAACATCAGCACATTGCGCGGCGGCAGGCCGGTCGCGAGCAGGGCGCCGCCGATCACCGGGCCGACGATGCCGCCCAGCCGTCCGACGCCCAGCGCCCAGCCGATGCCGGTCGAGCGCACCTCGGGCGGATAGAGCGCCGCGGCATAGCCGTTGAGGCCGAGCTGGCTGCCGACGAAGCCGGCGCCGGCGAGCGCGAGCACGACGAGCGTCCAGCCGGGCGAGAGCGGGACACCGCCCACGATGCCGATGCAGATCGCGCCGATGGTGAAGCTGGCCGCAAGCACGCGGACGGCGCCCAGCCGCGCGATGGCCGGCCCGAAGGCGAGCGTGCTCACGATCGCGCCCGCCGAATAGAGGCTGGCGGCGAAGGCCGCTTCCGCGGGCTTCATGCCGCCCAGCGTGAGCGTCGTCGGCAGCCAGTAGCTGATCAGGTACATGTTGAGCAGGTTGATCAGGAAGATCGCCCAGAGCAGCAGCGTGATCGAGCCCATGCCGTCGCGGAACAGGCCGGCCACAGGGCTCTCCCTGGAAACGGCCTGACGGCCCGGATGGAACTGCGGCGACTCGGGCAGCACGACGCCCAGCACGACCAGCAGCACCAGCGGCACCACGCCGCCCACCAGGAAGATTCCCTGCCAGCCCCAGCTCGGCAGGATCTGCGCCGCGATCTGGCCCGCGAAGAAGCCGCCGATCGTGTTGCCGGTGAACATGAACATCACGGCCGAGGTGCGCCAGCGATCGGACGTGTAGTCGGAGGTGAGTGCCACGGTCGTCGGCATGGCGCCGCCGATGCCGATGCCGGTGAAGAACCGCATCGCCACCAGGAGGCCGATCGAATGCGCCCACACGGTGAGCAGCGAGAAGAGGCCGAACATCGCGACCGAGGCCAGCAGCACCGGCTTGCGGCCGAAACGGTCGGCGATCGGCCCCGCGAGCATGGCACCCACCATGATGCCGATGCTCGAGAAGGCGAAGGCCGAGGTGAGCGAGACGGGCGTCACGCCCCAGGCCTTGATCAGCGCCGGCGCCGCGAGCCCTACTGCCGAGAGATCGTAGCCGTCGAGCATCTGCACCAGGCCGCACAACACCGCCACGCGCACCGCGCTGCCCGGTGCGGTGGACGCTACTCTTTCGACGCCTCTGCTGATCGCCATCGGTTCCTCCCTCGTTTGGTCACGCCGGGTTTCTCCCGGTTTGTGTCGCGCCTTCTTGTGCCGCGAGGTAGCGGTCATTCCTGTCGAAGCCGTCCATCAGCTTGCGATGGCGCTCCTCTATCCAAGCGCGGGTTTGCGGATGGGTAAAGACGAAGAACTCGTCGTCCTCGATCGCCTGCCGCACCCGCTCGCCCGCCTCGTCGCCGGAAATGGCGTTGGTCGGCATCACGCGGGCCGCGGTGGTCGCGCCGGCCTGGGGCTTGTAGGCGCCGCCGAAGCGCTCGGGCCGGCGCTGAGCGGACTTGTAGAGGCCGGTGGCGACCAGCGCGGGGCAGAAGACGGAGACGCCGATGCCTTCGTTGGCAAGATCGAGCGCCAGCGTCTCCGACATGGCGACGACCGCGTACTTGGTCATGGCGTAGGGCCCGTTGCGCAGCAGCGGATTGACCTGCAGCCCGCCGATCGAGGCGGTGTTGACGATATGGCCGCCCTTCCCGTGCTTCTGGATCAGCGGCACGAAGGCGCGGCAGCAATGAAGCGTGCCGTAGACATTGACGCCGAAGATCCAGTCGAGCTGCTGCTGCGGGACACCGAGCAAGGGTGAGCCCGCGAAGGTGACGCCGGCATTGTTCGAGAGGATGTGCAGGTCGCCGAAGCGCGCGCCGACCGTTTCGGCCGCGCGTTTGACCTCGGCCTCGTCGGAGACGTCGAGGCGCACGCCGAAGGCCATGACGCCGGTTGCCGCGATCTCGGCGACGGCCTTGTCGAGCGGCTCCTGCTCGATGTCGGCCAGCGCCACGTTCACGCCCGCCCTGGCGAGGGCGCGGCAGATGCCGAGCCCGATGCCGCTCGCGGCGCCAGTGACGAAGGCGTTCTTGCCGCGAATGTCTTTCATGCTAGTCCGCGGCCTCCGCCGCGGCGGGCGCCAGCTTGACCTCGTGCGCCTGCAGGACGGGCAGCACGTCGCGGGCGAAGCGGCGGATCTGCTCGAGGAACATCTCCTGGGGCATGGCGCCGCGATTGAGGCTGATCTGCACCATGTTGGCGCCCGCCTGGTCGGCCTGGGCGATGATGCGTTGGGCCACTTCCTGCGGCGTGCCCCAGGGCAGGTTCTCGGCCATGCGCTCGACATCGGCCATGGTCATGTTGCGGAAGTCCTCGCGCAGCAGCGCCGCCGCGCGCTGGTTCTCCGGCCGCACATAGTCGGTCGAGTTCTGCGAGGAGTAGCCGGCCTGTCGCTGCAGCGCCGTCTCGGTGAAGTTGCCGTGACTGAACAGCGTGCGATTGAAGTAGAGATGATAAGGCGCCATCTCCTTGATCGCCTGCGCCTTCGAATCGGCGACGTAGGCATTGATGCCGAGCGAGAGATGGTTGGGCGTGAGCTTGTGGCCCGACCCGGCGAGGCACTTCGCGTAATAGCCGATGATGTCGGCGCGCAGACCGCCGCCGCCCAGGCCGGGCGTGATCGGGATGTTGTGGCGCCCGGCGAACTCGATCGACTCCTTGCTGCCCACGATCGGGATCCAGATCTCGGGGTAGGGCCGCTGCACCGGCCGCGGCCAGATCGCCACGTCCTTGTAGGACCAGAACTTGCCCTGATAGGAGAAGACTTCCTCGGTCCAGGCGCGCGTCACGATCTCGAAGGCTTCCTCGAAGCGCGCGCGGCTGTCGGCCAGCGGCACGTTGTGCACCTGGTACTCGCGCGGGATGCCGCGGGCGAAACCGGAAATGAGTCGGCCGTTGGAGAGGCAGTCGAGCATCGCGAGCTCTTCAGCGAGACGCAGCGGCTCGTGCAGCGGCAGCAGATTGCCGTAGATCAGGAGCTTCAGCTTCTTGGTGCGTTGGGCTGCGGCCGAGGCCATCAGGTTGGGCGAGTTCATCAGCCCGTAGGGCGAGCAATGATGCTCGTTGAAGCCCACGCCGTCATAGCCCAGCCGGTCCATCTCCTCCCAGGCATCGAGATGCTCGGCGTAGGTGCGCACCGCGACCTTCGGATCGAAATGCTGCTTGGCAAGCGGATAGGGCAGCTCGGTCGCGCCCTTCTTCAGATGGTCAAGATTCTCGCCGTAGGCGAGCAGGTCGAAGACGAAGACTTTCATGGCCGCGCAACCCCCAGCGCATGTAATTCCAGAGTAAGACCTGTCCCGTTTAGGGTACGAAAAATAATGGGACCTGCATCTGCAGCCCCAAACTCGCCTAATGTCGGGAAACGGGATGAGTGCGTCATCGGCAGGCATCATACCCCGCCGCCTGTCCGATCCCGATTATGATTAATGAAACGGCGCCGTCCGTTGACCGGCCGTCTTCGGCCGATACGGCTAATATTCGACCAGCGAGTTCTCGCGCAGCCAGAGGCGGGCGGCGTGGATGCTGGCGAAGACCTTGACCGGCCGCTTGCCGCCGGTGAGGCCGACGAAGATGCGCTCCAGCGGGCTGTTGATCTCGAGGGTGACCAGCGCCACCGGACCGCTGGCCCGCTCACGCGGCGTGCTGCGCACGCGCTGGCTGAACGCCACCATCTCCTCATCGCTCACGGCCCAGGTGGCAAACATGAAGTCGAGCAGCTTGCGGTACCGATAGGCCTGGGCGCGGCCCAGCTCCCCGACGAAATGGTCGAGGTCCTCGACGGTGACCGCTCCCTGGGCGATCCCGATGACCATGCGGTCCGGGTGGTTGACTTGGACTTTGATCGGCATCGGGTGTCGGCGCGGAGTATGCGAATGCCGCGAAAAGATGCAACAATGCTGCCAATCAAATTGGGAGGAACGCATGAAGGTCGGCACCGCCCTGAACATGCTTTATGAGCACGGCCGCCCGGACGTCGCCGTGGTGCAGGAGCATTTCGCCATGGGCGATCTGGTCGAGCCGCTGGGCTTCGATTCGCTGTGGGCGCTGGAGCATCACTTCACGGGCTACGCCATGTCGCCCGCGCCGACGCAGCTGCTCGCCTATTTCGCCGGGCGCACCAAGCGCATCCAGCTCGGCACCGGCGTCATCGTGCTGCCCTGGCACGATCCGATCCGCGTCGCCGAGCAGATCGCGCTGCTCGACATCATGTGCGGCGGCCGCTGCCTGTTCGGCTTCGGCCGCGGCGCCGCCTCGACGGAGTACGAAGGCTTCCGCATTCCCATGGGCGAGGCCCGACCGCGCTTTGCCGAAGCTGCGCAGATCGTCGTCAAGGCGCTCAACCAAGAGGTGTTCGAGCATGACGGCGAGTTCTTCAAGATCCCGCGCATGTCGATCCGCCCGCGGCCGATCTCCAATCCCGAGCGGCGCTTCTATGCGAGCTCGGTGAGCCCTGAGTCGGCGGAGATCATCGCCAAGCTGGGCTTCGGCATGCTGATGATCATGCAGAACGAATGGAGCAAGTGCCGCGAGGACATCGTGAAGTTCCAGTCGATGAGCGCCGCGGCGGGCTTCACCCCGAAGGCGCCGATCATCCTGACCAACGTCTCCTGCGCGGAGAGCCGCGAGGAGGCCAAGGAGCGCGCGATCAGGTATCTCGGCCGCAAGTGGCAGTCGATCGACGACCATTATCACTTCTCCGATGGCCATCTCGCCAATGTCAAAGGCTACGAGGCCTACGGCAAGACCGCCCGCACCTACGCCAAGCTCAAGGACCCGGCCAACCTCAAGAAGGCGACGGATTTCTACGTCTCCATCCAGATCGTCGGCACGCCCGACGATTGCCTGCAACAGATCGGCGAACTGCAGAAGGTGACCGGCATGGACCACCTGGTGGCCGAGTTCGCCTTCGGCAATCTGCCGCACCACGAGGCCGAGAAGAATATGCGACTGTTCGGCGACAAGGCGCTGCCGGTCCTGCAGCGCGACCCTGCCTTCGCGGCGCCGAGACTGGATGCCGCCAACGATGGCGGTCCGTCGCGCCGCCCGGCACAGGAAGGAATCTTTGCCCCGGCTTAGTCTCGTCCTCCTCGGTCTCTCGCCGCTCCTCTGGGCCACGCCCGGCGGCGCGCGCATGGCCAACGAAGACATCCGCAAGATGCTGATCGAGGAGTCGGTCGCCTCGGCCGGCGAATGCGCCTGTCCTTACAGCTACGCCTGGAACGGCCGGCAATGCGCCGACAACAGCGTCTATTCGAAGTCCGGCCGCCAGAGCGTGCTCTGCTACCCGAACGACGTGACCTGGCAGATGATCGAAGAGGCCCGCCGGAGGCGGGGACTCTAGCTGGGATTGTCCAGGCTGAAGACGCCGGCATCCTCGTCGTAGGCGAAGACCTCGCCGTAGCGCGCCCAGGACGTGACCGACCGCAGCGTTTGCTCGGCTGCTTCCTCCGCCATGTGATCCTCCAATTCGTCGCGGAAGCGGCTGGCGGGGGCGGTGTGCATGCCGCGCTCGTCGAGCACGCGCTTGATGTGCTGGGCAAGCGGCACGTAGGCCAGCACATGCTGGGCGAAGAGCTTCTTGCGCGCGTCGGGCTCGCCGTGGACGAAGCGCATGCCCGCCTCGGTGAGCCGCATGTCGCCCTCCGCCACCTCGGCGAAGCGCAGCAGCTGCAGGCTTTCCGCCACCGGGAAGAGATCGTCGATCTCCATCTGCAGTGGCCCAGCGAGCTTGGGCAGGTCGGCATGGCCGTGATAGGGCTCGGCCGCCACCGCCTCCATGAGACCGGCCAGGAGGTTGGGCGAGACGCGCGGCAGCAGCATGGAGATGCCGGTGCCGGGGAAGAGGCCCTGGTTCACGCGGCCCGAGGGGCGCGCGGTCATGGTGGCGTAGATCGAATCGACCAGCTCGCGGAAGGCGGGATCGAGGCGGCTGCGCGGCTGCGGCAGCTTCACCTGGATCTCGGCCACCACGCGGCCGGGATTGGACGAGAAGACCAGGATGCGGTCGCTCATCAGCACCGCCTCCTCGATATTGTGCGTGACGAGCAGGATCGAGGAGATCGGCATGCGGCCTTCGCTCCAGAGATCGAGCAGGTCGGTACGCAAGGTCTCGGCGGTCAGCACGTCGAGGGCCGAGAAGGCCTCGTCCATCAGCAGCAGCTTGGGATGCACGACGAGCGCGCGCGCCATGCCGACCCGCTGGCGCATGCCGCCCGACAGCTCCTTCGGATAGGCGCTCTCGTAGCCGTCGAGGCCGATCAGGTCGATGGCGGCGAGCGCGCGCTTGTGGCGCTCCTCCGGCGGCACCTTCAGTGCCTCGAGCCCGACCTCGACATTCTCCTGCACCGTGAGCCAGGGGAAGAGCGCGAAGGACTGGAAGACCATGGCGACGTCGGGCGCCGGCCCGTCGACCGGGCGGCTGTTCACCATGACCTCGCCCCCGCTCGCGGGCATGAGGCCTGCGATGATGCGCAGCAACGTGGTCTTGCCGCAGCCCGAGCGGCCGAGCAGGGAGACGATCTCCTTGTGCGCGAGCGTCATGCTGACGCTGTCGAGCACCAGCACGTCCTCACCCGTGCCCTTCGGGTACAGCTTGCGGACCTGGTCGACGGACAGGAGCGCGCTCGATTTGGCGGCGGCGGTGAGGGGAGCGGCGGTGGTTTCCATCAGTTCTGCTCCAGACGAAAGCGGCGCTCGGCCAGGAGATAGAGCGGACGCCACAGGATGCGGTTGCAGGTCACGACCATGACGGCCATGACGCCGATGCCCAGCACGACCCGCGGATAGTCGCCCGAAGCGCTGGCATCGGCGATATAGGAACCGAGCCCGTCGGCGCGCAACCTCGTGTCGCCCCAGCTCGCCACCTCGGCCACGATCGAGGCGTTCCACGAGCCGCCCGCGGCGGTCAGCGCGCCGGTCACATAGTAGGGCAGGATCCCGGGAATGATGATCTGCCGCCAGCGCTGCCAGCGGCGCATGTGGAACATGATGCCGACCTCGCGCAGGTCGGTCGGGAAGGCCGAGGCGCCGGCGATCACGTTGAACAGGATGTACCACTGCGTGCCCAGCACCATCAGCGGGCTCAGCCAGATGTTCGGGTTGAGACGCAGCGCCACGATCAGCACGACGGCCATCGGGAACAGCACGTTGGCCGGGAAGGCGGCGAGGAACTGCGCCAGCGGCTGCACCATGTTGGCGACGCGCGGCCGCATGCCGATCCACACGCCGATCGGCACCCAGATGGCGCTGGCAATGGCGATCAGCACGATCACGCGCACCAGCGTCATGAGACCGAACTTGAAGGCGGTCGCCAGATCCTCGAGCCCCAGCGTGGCACGGGTGTAGAGAACGATGCGATAGAGCGCGTAGCCCGCAATGGCGAAGACCAGCGCCGACCAGATCCAGTCGCCGACCGAGCGCTTGCCCGGCGCCACGTTGATGAACACCCGCGGCGGGCGGGTGAAGGGCAGCGGCAGGTCCGACACGCGCTCGACGATCCAGCCCGCGCCACCCGCGATCTGGCGGATCAGCTTGCCGCGGCGCCACCAGTCGTAGACCCAGGAATGCGGCCGGAAGCGCGAGGCGGTCTGCTCGAAGCGGAACTTGTCGCCCCAGGCGACGATCGGCCGGAAGATCAGCTGGTCGTAGGCCAGGATCACCGCGCCCATGGCGAGGACCGCCAGCACGACGGCGTTGAGGTCCTTGGCCGCGATGGCGACGGCGAGCCACGAGCCGATGCCGGGAAGCGTCACGGTCGTGTCTCCGACGGTGATCGCCTCCGACGCCACGACGAAGAACCAGCCGCCCGACATCGACATCATGGTGTTCCAGATCAGGCCGGGCGCGGCGAACGGCAGGTCGAGCCGCCAGAAGCGCAGCCAGGGCGACATCTGGAAATGCAATGCGGCGTCCTCCAGGTCGCGCGGGATGGTGCGCAGCGACTGGTAGAGGCTGAAGGCCATGTTCCAGGCCTGGCTGGTGAAGATGGCGAAGATCGCCGCGCACTCCGCGCCGAACTCGCTGCCCGGGAAGAGATGCAGGAAGAAGGTGACGGTGAAGGTGAGGAAGCCCAGCACCGGCACCGATTGCAGGATGTCGAGCGCCGGCATGATCACCAGCTCGGCGCGCTTGCTCTTGGCAGCCAAGGTCGCGACGACGAAGGTGAAGAGCAGCGAGGCCACGATCGCCGCGAACATGCGCAAGGTGGTGCGCAGCGCATATTCGGGCAGCAGCGCCGGATCGAGCGTGATGGGCTCGGCGGCAAGCTTGGCCGCGGGCGCCGACCATTCGCGCGCGCCATGGGCCAGCACGACGAAGACGGCCGCGATCAGGATGAAGATGGCTATGTCGTAGAAATTGGGACGAAAGCCTTCGCCCCCCAACCCCAGAGGCGTGGGGCCCAGCGTCGGAGCCCGGTCGGCCTTTTCGAGGTCCCGTTGCGCCATGGCTCCTGCCTTACCCGCCTTTATTAATGTTTTTTGTCACCCTGAACCCGCGTGGCCCAGTCGGCTTCCCGCTTGGCTCAGGACGCGGACAAGGTCAAGCGATTGGCTTGCTCATATGCACGGCGACGCCGATGGGCAGGACCTCCTCGCGGTCGACGCGATAGCCCAGGCGCAAATAGAGGTCGATGTTGGCGGCGAACTTCTGGTTGGTCAGGAGCCTCAGAGTGCGCACGCCCAGCTCGGCGGCGAGCTTTTCCGCATGGGCCAGCAGGGCGCGTCCGATGCCACGGCCCTGGAAGGCCGGATCGACGGCGACATTCTCGATCCAGAGATAGCCCGGCCACCGGATGGTCTCGATCGAGCCTGCGACATGCCCGTCGACGATCGCGAGATCGACGCGATGGTCGCGGATCGCGGCCTCCTGATCGGCCCCCATCGGCCGAGGCTCCCGGCCGATCAACGGCACCCACTTGGCATAGGCCGCGCGCGTGAGCGCCCGGACGGCGGCCGCATCGGCGGCCACCGCGCGTCTCAGCTCGAGCATCATGGCCAAACCGGCATGCCGTCCAGCCCTGCGGTTTCCGGCAGGCCGCAGATCAGGTTGGCGTTCTGCACCGCTTGCCCCGCCGCTCCCTTACCGAGATTGTCGACCGCGCCCATCGCGATCACCAGGTTGCGCTCCGGATCGGCCGCGTAGCTCACGAAGGCGAGGTTCGAGCCGGTCGCCCACTTGGTCTGCGGCGGTCTGTCGGTCACGCGGACGAACGGCCGGCCGGCGTAGAAGCGCCGCGCCGCATCGAGGCATTGCTCGGTCGTGGCGCGGCCGTGGCAGTAGATCGTGGCGAGCACGCCGCGGATCATCGGGATCAAGTGGGGCGTGAACACCAGCCCGGCCGCGCTGCCGCCGCTCAGCCGTTCGATCGTCTGGGCGATCTCGGGCATGTGCGTGTGCTTCAACAGACCGTACGGCACCAGGTTCTCGTTGCTCTCGGCGTAGCCGAACCTGCTGTCGGCGCCGCCGCGGCCGGCACCGGAGATGCCGGTCTTGACGTCGACCACGATGTTGCCGGGCTCGATCAGCTTGCCCACCAGCAGCGGCGCCAGTGCGGCGAGCGTCGCCGCCGGGTAGCAGCCGGGGTTGGCGACGCGGCCCTTCCCCTCGATCTCGGCCGGCCAGACGTCGGCCAGGCCGTAAGCCCAGCCCTCGACATAGCGATGATCGCCGCCGATATCGACGATCTTCACATCCTTCGGTACACGCGCCAGCGCCTCGGCCGACGCGCCGGTGGGCAGCGACGCGAACAGCACGTCGAGCTTCGGCAGACTCGCCGGGTCCCACTTCTCGATCACCAGCTCGGCGAGCCTGGCCGGCACACCGGGGAAGCGGTCCACCAACCGGCTGCCGGCGCTGCCCTCGCCCGCGGCGTAGACCAATTCGAAAGACGGGTGGCTCGCGACCAGGCGCAGCGCCTCGCCGCCGCCAAAACCGCTGATGCCGACAATGCCGACGCGAATGCTCATGGAAGTATCCCGCTATTTGGAGGCGAGCGAACGGGTTCAGCGACTTAACGCTGCCGACGCCGCAAAGATGATGGACTGTGGCTGGCTAGGTCTTAGGCGACCGCGAGACCGGTCTTTTCGTCGACACCGGTCTTGAGGTTGATGCACTGCACGGCCGCGCCCGACGCGCCCTTGCCGAGATTGTCGAGCGAGGCGATCGCCACCACGTTGCCATCGGCATCGTTGCCGTAGACCGCGAGCTCCATGGTGTTGGTGTTGGTCAAGCGGTCGGCGCGCAGGAACTGGTCTCGCTCCAGCCACGCCTTGTCGCCGAGCGGTCGCACCGGCACGAAGGTCTCGCCGGCATAGCGGTCGGCCAGCACCTGGTGCACATCCTTGGCCGTCACCTGCTTCGTCGTGATGTCGCGCGTGATCGGCACGGTGATCAGCATGCCCTGGGCGTAGTGGCCGACCGACGGCACGAAGAGCGGCGCATGGCTGAGGCCGGAATACTTCTTCATCTCGGGCACGTGCTTGTGCGCGAGCGCGAGGCCGTAGAGACCGAACGGCTCGACGTCGGGCTTCTCGTGGACGGCGATCAGGTCCTTGCCGCCGCCGGTATAGCCCGACACGCCGAACACGGCGGGCGTCGAGTCCTTGCGCACCAGGCCGGCATCGACCAGCGGTCGCAGGATCGCGATCGCACCTGTGGGATAGCAGCCCGGATTGCTGATCCGGTTGGAGTCGAGCAGCTTCTGCCGCTGGTCCTTGGCAAGCTCGGGAAAGCCATAGGTCCAGCCGTCGGCCACGCGGTGGGCAGTCGAAGCGTCGATCACAACGGTGTCCGAATCGCCGATGGCCGCCACCAGTTCCTTGGCCGCGGCGTCGGGCAGGCAGAGCACGGTGATGTCGGAGGCACGAGCGATCTCCGCCCGCTTGCCGAGATCCTTGCGGTCGGCCATCGGCAGCTCGAGCAGCTCGATGTCCGGGCGATCCTTCAGTCGGTCGAGGATCTGCAGGCCGGTGGTGCCGTGCTGGCCGTCGATGAAGATTTTGGTCTTGTTGCTGCTCATGGTCTTCTCTCTCACGAACTAGGGGCCTTGGAAGAGGGCCGGCTGGAGAAGAGGAAACAGGGAAGCCGCTCGATCCTCTCCAGCGGCTTCACGGTACGGCGCGTTTGTTACGCGCGCACGTTCTCACGCCGCTTGGTGAAGCGGCGGCGTCGCGACCGGAGGAGGGCGAACGAAGTCATTGCGGGGCGGATATTTCATCCGCCGGGCAGGATGTCAAGGGCGCGGCACGAGCTTCCAGCAGCAGCCCGCCCTGATGTTGATCAACGTCAGATCCCGCGTCTTCGCATTGCCGGTGATCTGAAATGAATTGCCCGTCGGAGATTTGAAGGTCGTGTCCACCCACCCGTTGTCCGCGATGGGCGCGCTGAACATCCGTCCATTCTCGTTGGCACCCGTCAGCGTCTGTCCGCTGAGATCGAACTTGTAGATGGAGCCGTCCGCGCAGCTCCCGACGGATTGACCGGCAACGATGGTGGCCCGTGTCGTCCATGGTCCCGTAGCGGCGACATCGCTCTCTCCAGTGCCCTTGGCCAACGGCGCTTTGGTCGAAGCGGCAACCTCGCCATCGTGGCGGTCGGTCGGGGTCCGGCTGACAGCGAACCGATAGGTGCAGGCCTTCGGTGACAGATCAAGCTTCACCGTGAAGGAGAGCACGTTGTCCTTCAGCTGCGCGTCGACATCGTCGGTGAATGTCTTGCTGTCAGGCCGCCGGAATTGCAGCGCCAGGCCGCCGCCTTCGTAGAGCTGACCCTGGACGGCGTAGAACGTCGTCGCCTTGGCGCTTTCGCGCAGCGCGCCGTCGATCTTTCCCGAGCTCACGACCACCGACAGAGTCGGCTGGGCGCACCAACTTTCGGTATTGCCCTTGCCGGCATACGCGCCGTCGTACTGCGGCGAGGCTATCTCCTTGATGGCGCCGGCCTTGGCCCGGGCCTCGAGCGTGCACTGTTGCTGTTCGATCTGCTGCGTGAGCTCAGCCTGTCGACCGCGCATATCGACGAGCACCTTTTCCCGCTCCTTGAGCATCGCACCTTGAAGGGCGGGCTGCTGGTAGGGTTTGGCACCCACCGCGCCGAACGTGAACAGCGCGGCTTTCCATGTGCTGGGAGCGGTCTTGCCGCTCTCCAAGTCGTCGATCTCCACGGCCAGCTTGCGCCGGGCGTCCGTGAGGCTGTCGCAACTCTTGTTGCTCGCGCTACTCGCCCCCACATCGCCGATGGCTGCAGGCTGCTCCGAGCCCGTCACGCAACCGGGGAGAAGCGCCACGCTCATCACGATCGCAAAAGCAATGCCTCTCCGCGAAGCGATCTTCATTTGCCGTCCCCCGCACGAGCGGTAGCAGAACAGGACGACATCTACAACGCAGCCACGTTCATTTGCGCCCCTCATGGAAACGAGTCAGCCTGAGGTCACGTCACGCGAGGAGCCGGCCATGACCCAGTCCGCCCATCCCGAAGGCCTGTCGATGCTCGAGAAGAGGAAGATCGAGGCCGAGATCCTGAAGGAAGTCTACGAGACCCTGAAGGCAAGCCACGGCGAAGAAGTCGCGCGCAAGACCATTGCAGAGTCCGTGCGGCGCTCGGCCATCGAGCAGGCCAAGGCCTTTGCCGCCGCGGCGCCGGGCGGCACGTCGCTCAAGGCCTTCCAGGACGTGATGCCGCTCTGGACCAAGGGCGGGGCGCTGGAGATCGACGTGAAGGAGCAGACCGACACGAGCTTCGCCTTCAACGTCACGCGCTGCCGCTATGCGGAGACCTACAAGGCGATGGGCCTGGGCGAGATCGGCGCGCTGCTGTCCTGCAACCGCGACGGCGCCTTCTGCGAAGGCTACGACCCCAAGCTCAAGCTCGAGCGCACGCAGACCATCATGCAGGGCGCCAGCCACTGTAACTTCAAGTACACATATGAGAAGTGACAGGCGCTCGCATAGCGAGCGCGCTAATTCATGAACTCAGCCACCACGATGTGATTGTCCTTCACAGGCCAGGTGCGGGTGGCGATGGTCTCGTTGTTGAACTCGGCGACGACGCTGCGCGGCTGGAGGTCGAAGGCGAGCTTGGCGCTGGCCGTTCCGGGGACGCCCTCGTTGATGCCGGGCGGCACCTTGCCGTCGAGGCTGAACTTGTCGCGGCCGACGCCGAAATAGCCGCGCGCCCGGTTCATCACCACGATCGAGGCCGCCTGCTCGTCGCCCTTGGCGAACAGCCAGGGCCTGAGATCCACGACGTTGGAACCGCGCAGGAAGGGCGAGCGGTAGGTGTGCGTCGTCGGCTGGCCGTCGATGCGCAGCACGAATTCGTAATAGGCCTCGGCATGGGCGACGAAGGGTCCCCACAGGCCGTCGGCGTCGGTGACCTTGCGATGCACCGGCTTGGTGCTGCGCCGCTCGCCGGTCTTGGGATCGGTCTCGTAGATCTCGACCTCGGCGCCGGCGACCGGAAGGTTGGTGTAGAGCCCTCCGGCGACGCCGGTCGCGCGGCCGTTCAGCGTCGGCAGCGGCTCCTGGGTGATGAAGAGCGTGGCGGGCGGCTTGCCGGTGATGAACTCGTATTGCGCGGCGAAGGCGAGCTTGTGGAACGCGGTCTCCCGGTGATCGAGCCCGTCCAGGATGACGTTCCTGGCGCCGCGCAGCTCGGAGGCATCGTAGCCCACGCCCGTCGGCTTGCCGGGATTGCCGACGAAGCGTGCATCGGGTTGCGAATACTTGTCGTTCCTGTCGGAGCGGATCGCCTCGAGCTCGACCCCGGCGATCAGGTCGTCCGTGCCGCCGTTCAGCCCCTTGAGGAAGGGTGCCGCGCCGTTGAACTCGCTGCCGACCAGCATCGTGTCGGAGATGACGATCCCCTTGTTGGGCGTGCCGCACAGGATGGCGTGGCTGACGAACTGTGCGCCGCCGCCGTTCTTCAGGTAGTTGCGCACCGTGTTGCCGCCGCGCGAGGAGGCGATCAGCACCACCTTGGGCCGCCGAGTCTGATCGCGCACGTGCGCCACGTAGTCGGCAAGATCCTTCATCGCGTCGGCGGTGGAGGAGCGCACGGGCTGCGGCCTGGAATCGTCGCTGAGCGCGTTGGGATAGCGGAAGTCGATGGCGAAGAGCTGCTCGCGCTTGAAGCCGTTCACCTCGAAGCGCCAGATGTTGTTGATCCAGAGCGCGGCCGAATCGCCGTTGCCATGAACGAACACGATGGCCGGCAAGTCGCCTCCGGGGCGCTTCGGCGCCTGCGCGAACGCCGTCGCCGGACCCAGCGCCGCTGCGCCCGCCATCAGGGCGCGCCGCGTCAGCCGCCCTTTGTCTCCCCCGCTCGCCATGCCGCGCAGGATGGCAAATGCCGGGCGCGGGCGCTACGCTCGCGAGATGACGATTTGTTTGATCGACAGCCGGGTCGGCCGGATCGAAGGCGTCGTACTTCTCTAACGCAGGTCACGTACAGGGCAGGTCATGCGCGTCCTGATCACCCGGCCCGAGCGCGAGGCGGCGACCTTGGCTGCCGCGCTCGACCAGCGCCATCACACGGCGGTGATCGCGCCGCTGTTCAGCCTGCAGACGCTGCCGCCGCCCGCCGACTTCGCCGACGCGCTGGCCGCTTGCCAGGCGGTGCTGCTGACCAGCGCCAACGGCGTGCGGGCGCTCGCCGAAGCGAGCGAGCAGCGCCACAAGCCGATCTATGCCGTGGGCGACACGACGGCGGCCACGGCCGAGGGGCTGGGCTTCACCTCGGTGACCTCCGCTTCCGGAGACGCGGCGGCGCTGGCCGGCCTGGTGCGCGAACGCCTCGACCCCGCCGCCGGGCCGCTGGTCCATGTCTCGGGGGCCGACGTGGCGGGCGAGATCGACGCCCCCGGCTTCGCCGTGCGCCGCTTCGCGCTCTATCGCGCGCGCGAGGCCGAAACCCTGCCCGAGAACGCCAAGAGCGCCCTGCAGGCGCGCGCGCTCGATGTCGTCCTGCTTTTCTCGCCCCGCGCCGCGCGGGTGTTCGTGCGGCTGATCGAGGCCGCGGGCCTGAGCGAGGCCTGCCGCGGCTTGACCGCGATCGCCATCAGCCCCGCCGCCGCCCAACCGGTGGCGGCGCTGCCCTTCACCGAAGTCATTGCAGCGGCGCGGCCGAGCGCCCAGGCGGTGCTGGATGAGATCGACCGGAGGACCGAAGCCGGCGTACAACCGGAGCCGACCATGAGCGACACGCCCCCGCCTTCCGCCCCATCGCCGCCCGTCGAGGTCTATCGCGGGCTGGGCGTCATCGGCGCCTTCGCGATCGGCGTGATCGCCGCGGCGATCGTGCTCGCCGCCGCCCTGTTCTCGCTGCCCTATTGGCCGGAGGAGGCACGCTCCATGTGGCGCGGGCCGGCCCCTGTCGCGGCGGCGGCGCCGCCACCGGTCGTCACCAAGGTCGATGACAGCCAGCTGCGCGCCCAGGCCGAAGCGCTGGCCCGGCAAAAGGCGGAGGACGCCGCTCACTTCAAGACCCTCGAGACCGAGATGCAGACCAGGCTCGACGATCTCGACAAGCGCGTGCGGGCCGCGGCGACCACGGCCGCCCAGGCCGACCGGCCGCCGGCCAGCGATCCCGCCATCGCCGATCTGCGCGCCAAGATCGACGCGCTGGAGAAGAGCCCGGTGAATTCGGAGAAGGACATCGCCGCGCTCAAGGACGAGATCGCGGGCCTGAAGGCTTCGCTGCAGGCGCTCGACAAGTCGGTGGCGGGCGAGAAGGGGCCGATCGACAAGGCTGTGTCGGGCGCGCGCGCGTCCGCCGTGATCGGCATCGCCGCTCGCGTGAGCGCCGCCCTCGAGACCGGCCTGCCTTTTGCCGGCGCACTCGGCCTCCTGAAGCCGCTTGCCGGCGGCGACGAAAAGCTCGGCGGCTTCGTCGCCGCGCTGGAGCCTTATGCCAGCCACGGCGTGGCCACGCGCTCAAGCCTCGCGGCCCGGTTTCCCGCAGTCGCCAAGGCTGCCTTGGCCGACGATCTTGCCGATGACTCCCTGACCCAACGCCTGCTCGGCAAGATCAAGGGACTGGTCTCGCTGCGCCGCGTCGGCGCCGACGTCCAAGGCGACACGACGGAAGCCAAGCTCGCGCGCGCCGAGGCCGCCATCGACGCCGGTGACCTCGCCAAGGCGGTCGAGATCGCCAAGACCCTGCCGGCGCAGACCAACCGCGCGACGGCCGACTGGCTGAAGCGCGCCGAGGCGCATCTCGCAGCCCAGCACGCGGTCGATCAGCTCGCGGCCTACGCCGTCGCGCTGCTGGGGGCCGCGAAGTAACGGCATGCACGTCCTGCGCACCCTGCTCTGGTTCGTCTCGGCGGCCGTGGCGATGTTCGCCGCGGTCTGGCTCGCCGAGCGGCCGGGCGCAGTGACCGTCGAATGGCGCGGCTGGCGGCTCGACACCAGCGTCGGCGTGCTGCTGGTCGTGATGGCGGGCCTGATCCTGCTCGGCATCGCGCTGTGGCTCCTCTGGCGCTGGATCGTCGGCGCGCCGGGCGCGCTGCTCGACGGCTGGGGTGAGAGCCGGCGCCGCCGCGGCTATCGCGCGCTGACGCAAGGCCTCGCCGCCGTGGCCGCGGGCGACGGCACGGAGGCGCAAAAGAACGCGCGCCTCGCCGAGCGGCTTCTGTCCGAGCCCTCGCTCACACTTCTTCTGTCAGCGCAGGCGGCGCAGCTCACCGGCGATCGCGAGGGCGCGCGCCGCACCTTCAACGCCATGCTCGAGGACGAGCAGATGGCCTTCCTCGGCCTGCGTGGACTGATCGCCCAATCGCTGCGCGACGGCGATCCGGCGCAGGCGCTCGGCTACGCCGAGCGTGCCTTCAAGCTCCGGCCGCAAACGCCGTGGGTCGTGCACTCGCTGTTCGACATGCAGGCGCAGGTCGGCCACTGGAAGGACGCGCAGGCCACGCTCGATACCGGCTTGCGCACCAAGGTCGTGACGCAGGAGAAGGGCCGCACGCTCAAGGCGCTGCTGCTGGTCGAGCGCAGCCGCGCCGCCGACAATGACACCGACGCCATGGCGCTCGCCCGCGAAGCCTTCGCCCTCGCGCCGGAACGCATCGCGGTCAGCTCTCGGCTCGCCGAGCTGCAGATCAAGTCGGACGATGGCAAACGGGCGCAGCGCACGCTCGAGCGCGCCTGGTCGCTGTCGCCGCATCCCGACCTCGTCGAGCTCTACCTGAAGGCCTCGGGCGAGAGCGATCCGCTGAAGCGGGTCGGCGTGGTGCAGAAGCTGGTCGCCGCCAAGCCGGACGATCTCGAAAGCCATCTCGCGCTGGCCCAGGCGGCACTCGACGCGAACCTGTGGGGCGAGGCGCGGCGCCATCTCGAAGCGGCCGGCGGCACCAACCCGCCGGTGCGCGTCTGCCGTCTGATGGCCGAGGTCGAGGAGCGCGCGCAGTCGGACCAGGCGAAGATCCATGAATGGCTCGCCAAGGCCGCGACCGCCCCGGCCGATCGCGCCTGGCGCTGCTCGGCCTGCGGTGCGCATCACGAGACCTGGCGCTCGGTGTGCGAGAGCTGCGGCGCCTTCGGCACGCTCCATTGGCGCGCGCCGGGCACCTATGCTCATGTGCTGCCGCCGGAGGCGCAGCCGACGCCGGCGCTGCAAGCGCCTCTGTCATCCTGAGCGCAGCGAAGGATGACAAAAAGGGAGGGAACAACAATGTTCGAAACGACGCTCGCAGGCAGCCTGCCCAAGCCTTCGTGGCTCGCCACGCCGAACGTTCTGTGGGCGCCGTGGACGCTCACCGGCGCACCGCTGCAGGAGGCGAAAGAAGACGCGACAGCCCTCGCCATCAAGCGGCAGGAGGAGGCCGGCATCGACATCGTGAGCGACGGCGAGCAGGCGCGGCAGCATTTCGTGCACGGCTTCCTGGCCGAGGTCGACGGCGTCGACTTCAACAGGAAGGTCCGGATGGGCATCCGCAACAATCGCTACGATGCGGACTGCCCGACGGTCACGGCGAAGCTCGAGCGCCGCCGGTTCGTGCACGAGAAGGAGGCACGCGTCGCGCGCGCCACGACGAACCGGAAGCTCAAGTTCACCCTGCCGGGGCCGATGACCCTGATCGATACGCTGGCCGACGGCTACTACGGCGATCGGGTGAAGATGGCCTTCGCCTTCGCCGAGCTCCTGAACCAGGAGGCCAGGGACCTCGAGAAAGCCGGCGTCGACGTGATCCAGTTCGACGAGCCCGCCTTCAACGTCTATCTCGGCGAGACCGTCGAGTGGGGCGTGCCGGCGCTGGAGAAGGCGGC
>Ga0335083_10002322_pt1 | contig 25176 bp, 25 predicted proteins | sample Lox_Sample_42_FD_206716 | JGI IMG/M metagenome (GOLD analysis project Ga0335083, IMG submission 206716) | Soil microbial communities from Loxahatchee National Wildlife Refuge, Florida, United States - Lox_Sample_4.2 | ecosystem: Environmental > Terrestrial > Soil > Wetlands | place: USA...
ACTCGCGGCCGCAGGGGACGCGCCGCCCGAAATGTCCTCAATGCGGGTCAACCGCGGCGCGTCCGATCGTTTACGGCTTGCCGGGCAAAGACCTGCTGCAGGCAGCAAACCGTGGCGACGTCGAGCTTGGAGGCTGCTGCATCATTCACAACGCTCCCGCGTGGGAATGCCCCGACTGCAGTCACAGATGGTAGGCCCGGCCCCACTCGACAGCCTCGGCACCGCTGATCATTCACGGAGGTGTCGGCCGAGGAAATCGCTAATGACTCCGCCGATCTGCTCGACGTGAGTCTCAAGCGCGAAGTGGCCGGTATCATAAAGATGCACTTCGGCATTTGGGTTGTCGCGCTTGAATGCTTCGGCGCCGGGAGGGAGAAAGAACGGGTCGTTCTTCCCCCATACCGCCAGCAGCGGGGGCCGTCGGAATCGGAAATACTCCTGGAACTTCGGGTATAGCGCCACGTTGCTCGCATAGTCGAGGAACAGGTCGAGCTGAATCTCGTCGTTCCCGGGCCGCGCGAGCAGCGCCGAGTCGAGCGTGTAGGATTCCGGCGCGACCAGGGCCTCCTCGCTCACGCCGTGAATGTATTGGAACTTGGTCGTCTCGGGTTTGAGGAACTCCCGTAGCGCCGCGCGATTGGTTTCGGTCGGCTCCTTCCAGTACTTCTGGATTGGATTCCAGCCGTCGCTCAATCCTTCCTCATAGGCGTTGCCGTTCTGCGAGACGATCGCCCTCACGCGTTCCGGATGCCTCAGGGCGAGGCGAAGCCCGACCGGCGCGCCGTAGTCGAATATGTAGAGCGCGTAACGCCGCAAGCCGATGGCTTCGGTAAAGCGATCTATCACATCGGTGAGATGTTCGAACGTATATTTGAATTGAGCCCGGTCCGGCGCGTCCGAAAAGCCGAAGCCCGGCAGATCGGGAGCTATGATGTGATAGCGATCGTTGAGCATCGGAATGAGGTCCCTGAACATATGCGACGAAGTAGGGAAACCGTGCAGGAGCAAGAGCGCGGGAGCCTTGCGGTCGCCGGCCTCACGATAGAAAACCTTTACGGCGTCGGCGCTGGCGCTGCGGTAACGAACTTGATAGCTGCTTGTGTTGATCGTGGCCATCGGTGTTTCCTCCCTTGTTAACGGAGCCGGGTAACGACAGACATCAAACGTCCGTTGGGACCACTTAGGGGCAGCGGAGATATGATTACATACGATCCAGCGCCTCAGCGGCCAGCGCGCGGGTCAGCTCACGCGCCACAAGGCCGCGCCGAGCGAGCCGCACGGCCTGACCGGACCAGAGATTCATAAAATCGCGCGAACCTGCCGGCTCGGATTTGGCCCTAAGCGGTGCGATCGCGCTGCTCGCCAGCGGGAACTCCGGCGCGGACGGCGCCATCGGACCGACTTCCAGCATCAGCCGGTTGGCGATGCCTCGCGCGGGGCGACCGGTGAACACATTGGTGACCATCGTGTCGTCATCGGCGGCGCTCATGAGCGCCTCGAGATGTAGCGCAGGAACTTTGGCCTCGGGACAGAACAGATATGCGGTGCCGATCTGAACGGCCGAGGCGCCCAGCGCAAACGCCGCGACGATCCCGCGACCGTCGGCGATTCCCCCGGCCGCGATGACCGGTATCCTGACCGCGTCCGCGATCTGCGGCACAAGCGCGAAGGTTCCGACCTGCCGCCCCATATCGTCCGAGAGAAAGTTCCCGCGATGGCCGCCGGCTTCGAGACCCATCGCGATGACCGCGTGGCAACCATGCGCCTCGAGCCATCGCGCTTCCCGCACCGTCGTCGCCGAACCGATCAGGCGGGCTTTCGTCGCCTTGATACGGCCGAGCAAATCGGGAGCAGGCAGGCCGAAATGAAAGCTGACAACCTCAGGCTTGAACTCCTCCAAGATGGCGCATGATTCGGCGTCGAAGGGTCTGCGGGAGGGAGGAGCAAGTGGAGCATCCGGATCCAATCCGAGCTCAAGATAGTAGGGTCTCAGCTGCTCGCGCCACGCCTCCTCGCGATTCGTATCGGAGGCTGGCATCCTGTGACAGAAGAAATTCAGATTGATCGGCTGTGAGGTGCTGGAACGTATCGTTTCCATGGCCGCGCGGATCTCGGCGCTGCCCAGCTGCGCGCAGGGCAGAGAACCCAATCCGCCGGCCTCGCTTACCGCAATCGCCAGCGCGGCGGTTCCAGGGCCGGCCATCGGCGCCAGCATGATCGGCAATTCGATTCCGAACAGGTCCAGGATGCGCCGGTCAGGCCATGCTTTTCCTTTTGAAGTTCCCATGCTCCTTCTCCGGGGTTCGCTTCGCAGGCGGGAACTTGAGCATCGACATCGAGAATGGATGATCCTATGGACCGGATTTTCAAGGCAAGCACGCCGAAGAAAGACCTCCGTCGCAATCGGTGCTCTTCGCGATCCGTGCGGTTCGCCTGTGCCCGCCCGCGGAGGCCGACGCTGCTCCCAAACATCCTTGCAAATCAAAGCACTCTGCGCGTATGCGTCATGAGTGACAACAACTTCCAGCAACTTCAGGGGAGGATTTTATGGCGCAGGTATGGGGCCGGGTTAAAATCCCCGCCGGAAAGAAGATAGCGGTCAATCTCGGTTGTGATTTCGATGCTCAATCGCTGTGGATTTGCCTCAACCGCATCTCGCCTGCCTACATGTCGCGGGGCGAATTCGGCGCCGAGGTCGGGATGCCGCGCCTGATGCGTCTGTTCGAAAAACACAAGGTGCGCAGCACTTTCTGCATTCCGGGCCATACCATCGATACGTGGCCCGAGCTGTGCCGTGAAATCGCCGCGGCGGGGCACGAAATCGGGCATCACGGATACGCGCATGAGAACCCTCAGCCATTGAAACTGGAGGAGGAAATCAAGGTGATGGAGCTCGGGCTCGCGGCGCTCGCGCGCATCGGCGTCAAACCCCGCACCTACCGGGCGCCGTATTGGGACTTCAGCGAGAATACGCTCGGGCTTCTGGAGCGCTACGGTTTCGACATCGACAGCAGCCTGCTTGCCAACGATTTTCATCCCTATTGGATTCGCCCTGTGGAGGTACATACCGACCGCGGGAACGTGTTCGGTCCGCCAAGCCGCATCCTGGAGATTCCGGGACAATGGTTCCTTACCGATTTTTCGCAGGTCGATTTCATCCCCGGATTCCAGGAGGGGATGCGTCCCGCACATGACCTGCTCGACCGCTGGAAGGCGATCTTCGACTATGCGGTCGCCAACGAGGAGGGCGCCTGCTACGCCTTCGTCGTCCATCCGCAGTCCATCGGACGGGCGCACATGATCACGCGGCTCGAAGAGCTAATCGTCCATATGAAGGAGAGAGGAGCCTGGTTCGCAACGCTGAGCGAAATTGCCGAGGCCACGGAACGCGCGGTCTAGGCTCGGCTCGACGGGAACCCGTCGTACGCCGACGCGAGGAGTGGACGGTGCGATGCCTTCGGGCCAACGCTCAATCGGTTGCCGCGATACTCCCGGTTTTCCCGGCCGCCCATGAAAGAAGCGATGGCGCGGTGCGTGTTCGAGAGAGCACGGCGACCGCGCGCAAACCGTCGGTAAAATATGGATCGCCGGTCAGATTGCGGCGCGGGGCGGTGGAAGGCGCGGCCTCGACGCCGGAGACGAACCCTAGGCGGGCGACACGGCCGGAGGCCCGCAACCCGTCCAGGACATAGTCGCGCGCCTCATCCACGTCGGGATCGATCAGATGGGTCGTGAGGTTCCAGGTTTTGGGCGTGAAGCGCACGCCGATGTCGCGGCTGACCTGGCCGATCCACACCGGTTCGCCGCCGAAGCGAACGTCAGTGGTCCAAAGCCGCAGGTGGAGGCGCTGGTTCAAACGCAGGCGCGCGCGTTGTAGCGCAAAATCCTGCTGGCGTCCGCCGATATAGAGCGGGCTCACCGGGGAATAGCGATAGCGTGACTCCATCAGGAAGGCCCTGGCGGTTTTCCAGGCGGTCGCGAAGGTCAGCGATTCCGTTTCGTCCCATGCGCTCAGGCATTCCTGGATCGACGCGCGGTCTCCGACGATCACGAGATTGAGCGGGTCGCCCTCCATCGTTCCCCGCGCGTTGCTTGTGCATCGCGGCTGCCGCTCGAGCCAAAGCTGCAGCGCCGCCTCGTCGAGTTCGCTGGTCTTGTCCACTCCCGCGGATGCCGGATGAGGAAGTTTTAGCCCGGGCACTTCGACCATGAAGGGGAAGTCGAACGAGTAACTGCGGCCGAGCAGCCGTACCTCGACGCGCTTCATCCCTTCGTCCAACGGAGTGAACAGGAAGCCGTTGACTTTCTTCCCTGGCGAGATCACTCCGGTAAGAAAGCCGACCGCGCGGAATACCTCGTTCATGCGCCGGTTTGCGGCGCGTGCACCCAAGAGCTTGAGCGGCAAAAGTGGCAGGAGCGGCAGGACCAGCCATCCAAGCATTCCGAACGCCATCAACCGCCTGCCCATCGCGAAGTGCGCGAGGTGTGCCGCCTCGAGTGGAGTGTAGTAGTCGGGATCGAGCTGGAGGCGGTCCAGCCACAGGGGTTCTTCCGTGCCATTCGCCACCTCCAGCCAGACCGCCTGGAGACCATAGCGCGCCAGGCGGACTCCGAATATCCGCTCGGTTTCCGGATCACTAGGCACCGCAACAGTCGCCTCGACCCCGCGCTCGCGAAGCGTGTTGGCCCGCTCCACGAACGATCGCTCCTCCGGATGCGGCTGGTAGTCGATGGTCAGCCAGCGAAGTGAAGCGAAGATACGATTTGACATCCCCCTCTCGTCCTTAACCGAGCGTCCAGACTATAGCGCAAATGACGGGCCTCAGACCTCACGCACCTGTCTGTCAGCCGCAACATGCTCTGCCACAGACCCTTTTGAGTCCTATGCACCGCGAAAGCTGACGTACTATGCTCGCGGGAGCATCAAACAAAGCCGATCGCGATCGGAGGCCAACATGGCAAGCGAAAGTAACTGCCCGTTCACGGGCGGCACCCGCGCACACAACCAACCGTGACTGGTGGCCGAACCAGTTGAACCTTCAAGTTCTCTGCCGGAACTCCACCCTGTCCAATCCGATGGGCGAGGAGTTCGACTACGCCAAGGAATTCAAGAGCCTCGACCTCAACGCGGTGATCAAGGACCTTCATGCCTTGATGACGGACTCACAGGATTGGTGGCCAGCCGACTATGGCCACTACGGCCCGCTCTTCATTCGGATGGCGTGGCATGGCGCAGGTACCTATCGCATCGCCGATGGCCGCGGCGGCGCGGGATCCGGCCAACAGCGTTTCGCCCCGATCAATAGCTGGCCGGACAACGCGAACCTCGACAAGGCGCGCCGGCTGCTTTGGCCAATCAAGCAGAAATACGGGCGCAAAATTTCATGGGCCGACCTGATGATTCTCGCGGGCAACGTCGCGCTCGAGTCGATGAGCTTCAAGACGTTCGGCTTTGGCGGCGGGCGCGTGGATGCCTGGGAGGCTGAGGATATCTACTGGGGACCCGAGGGCAAGTGGCTGGCAGACGAGCGCTACAGCGGCGACCGCGATCTTCAGAATCCGCTCGCCGCGGTACAGATGGGCCTGATCTACGTAAATCCCGAAGGGCCGAACGGCAAGCCGGATCCCCTCGCCGCGGCCAGAGATATCCGCGAGACTTTCGGCCGGATGGCGATGAACGACGAAGAAACGGTCGCCCTGATTGCCGGCGGCCATACCTTCGGCAAAACCCACGGCGCCGGCGATGCGACGCTGGTGGGCCCGGAGCCGGAAGCCGCCGGCATCGAGGAGCAAGGCCTTGGCTGGAAGAGCACCTTCGGCACGGGCAAAGGCCGTGACGCGACCACGAGCGGCCTGGAAGTCACGTGGACCACGACGCCTACCAAATGGGGTAACGACTTCTTCTCGAACCTTTTCGGCTACAAGTGGGAACTGACCAAGAGTCCCGCCGGCGCGCATCAGTGGAAACCGAAAGATGACGCAGGTGCCGGCACGATTCCGGATCCGCAGGATCAATCAAAACGGCGCGCGCCATCGATGCTGACCACCGACCTCTCGTTGCGGTTAGACCCCGCTTACGAAAAGATTTCACGGCGCTTCCACGAGCATCCGGATCAGTTCGCGGATACGTTTGCGCGGGCGTGGTTCAAGCTGACGCATCGCGACATGGGCCCGATCGCGCGCTATCTCGGCCCGCTCGTTCCGAAGGAGCAGCTGCCGTGGCAGGACCCCATTCCGGCTGTGAATCATCCTTTGATCGGAGAGCAGGACGTTACCGCTCTGAAGGCGAAAATCCTCGCCTCCGGCCTGTCCGTTTCCCAGCTGGTCTCGACGGCGTGGGCGTCGGCATCGACTTTCCGTGGCTCGGATAAGCGCTGTGGAGCGAACGGCGCCCGCATCCGCCTCGCCCCGCAAAAGGACTGGGAAGTAAACCAGCCGCCCCAGCTGGCGAAGGTGTTGCAGACGCTCGAATCGATCCAGAAGGAGTTCAACGCTTCACAGTCTGGCGGCAAAAAGGTCTCGCTTGCGGACCTGATCGTTCTCGGCGGCTCTGCGGCGATCGAGAAAGCCGCGAAGACGGCTGGGCATGACGTAAAAGTCCCGTTTCGGCAGGGTCGGATGGACGCGTCGCAAAACCAGACCGACGCCGAATCCTTCGCGCCGCTCGAGCCGACCTACGACAGCTTCCGCAACTATCTCCGCGGCGAGCGGCGCCTGTCGGCTGAGGAGCTGCTGGTGGATCGGGCGCAGTTGCTGACGCTGACGGCGCCCGAAATGACGGTCCTCATTGGCGGGCTGCGCGTGCTGGGCGCAAATGCCGGAAAGTCCGCGCACGGCGTCTTCACCAAGCGGCCGGAGACGCTGACCAACGACTTCTTTGTCAATCTTCTCGACATGAACACGCAGTGGCAGCCGTCGGCCGGCTCTGAAGGCGTGTACGAGGGGCGCGACCGCAGAATGAACGAGGTCAAGTGGACCGCTACCCGCGTCGACCTGATCTTCGGTTCGAATTCGCAGCTGCGCGCCCTCGCGGAAGTCTATGCGTGTACGGATTCGAAGGATACGTTCGTGAAAGACTTCGTCGCGGCGTGAGCCAGGGTGATGGACCTGGATCGCTTCGACCTCGCGTGACGACTGCGCAAGGGCCAAAAGCTAAATCAAGAGGTGAACCGTCATGGCCTTGGAAGTGACTTGGGATAGCAAGATCTGTATTCACTCGGGCAATTGCGTGAAGTCTCTGCCGCAAGTCTTCAAGGTTGAAGGCGGCAAATTCGTAATCGACCCTGCGGCCACCGACGAAGCGCGGGTGCGCGCGACCGTCGCCGCCTGCCCGTCGCGCGCGCTCAAGATCAAGGAGTAACTGCGCGGAGCAGGTTGCCTACTTCTTGATGCTGCCGGCTTCGCCCGGATACCAGGCGGGCTTGCGCTTCTCGAGGAAGCTTGCGAGTCCCTCCGCGCCTTCCGGCGTCATGCGCTTGAGCGCGTGCATGCGCGCAAGCCGCTCCGCCAGATCGTCGCCGAGCGCCGCCCGGCCAAGCTCGAGCGCACAGGCTTTGGTCTGGGCGATAGCGTCGGGACCGCACATCAATAAAGCGTCGATCATCGGCGCCGCCGCCTCGTCGAGTTTGCCCACTGCGGAGACTTCGTTCACCAGCCCGATTTCCTTCGCCTGCCGCGCGTCAAACCTCTCTGCGGTAAGCGCATAGCGGCGGACGTTGGCGAGCCCTATCCGGGCGTTCAGCTGGGGGATGATCGGCGCCGCGATCAGTCCCCAGCGGACCTCGGTAATCGCAAAAATCGCGTCCTCGGCAGCGATGACGATGTCGCATGCCGCGACCAGGCCGACCCCTCCGCCGAAGCATCCACCGTGCACCAGCGCAATCGTCGGTTTCGGGAACTCGTTCAGGCCCCGCACGGCGTTGGTGGTATTGGCGGAGGCCTTAAGGTTCGCTTCCGGCGAGAGTTTGCTCGTCTCCCTGATCCATTTAAGGTCGGCGCCCGCCTGGAAGTGCCTGCCGTTGCCGCGGATCACGACGATTCGAGCCTGCGCGTCGGCGGCGAGCGCGCCGAAAGTTTCGATCAGGCCGAGTATCATCTCGCCGTTGTAGGCGTTGTTCACGTCGGGCCGATTAAGCGTAACCGTGGCCACGCCGCTGCGATCGACTTCAGCCAGTACCGTATCTGTGGTCATCGCTTTCTCTTGGTCAGCTTCGGACGGATTTGTCGTATCTCCGACTTTGGCGCTGAGTTAATCAGGGAGAGGGCAGTGGAGGAAAGTCTCGGCGATGTGAGGATTCGCGCGATGCGCCCAAACGGACCAGCATTGTGGCCGCCGGATACATCCACGCAGGATGGTTCTGGGAGCATGCGCTAGAACCTCGAGCATCTCTAACTCGTGCCGGGCTCGTTATTTGCTTGGGAATTAAAAACAGACCCATGCCTTCGAACGACGATGGTGCTCTATGATTAATTCCGACAACAGGCCGCGGCGTATCGCGATCATTGGGTCCGGCTTCGCCGGACTGTGCTTGGCGATCCAACTCAAAAAGCGCGGGGTGGAAACTTTCACGTTGTTTGAAAAGGCCGATCGCCTGGGTGGTACCTGGCGCGACAACACCTACCCCGGCGCATGCTGTGACGTGCCCGCGTTTTCCTACTGCTTCTCTTTCGAGCAAAAGACCGACTGGTCGCGGAAGTGGGCACCGCAATCCGAGATTCTGGAATACATGGAGAGCTGCGCGCGCAAGTACGATCTCGGACGCCACATCCGCCTCAATACCGAGATCGCGGCTGCGCGCTGGGACGCAAACGAAGGTGTTTGGCGGCTGAAAACCGCACGCGGCGAGGAAATAGTCGCCGACGTGCTGGTGAGCGGAACGGGTCAGCTCAACCGGCCGTTCATCCCGAAAATCGAAGGCCTCGAGAATTTTAAGGGGCTGTCGTTCCACTCCGCGCGCTGGCGCCATGACGTCGATCTGACTGGCCTCAATGTCGCTGTGGTGGGCAACGCCGCAAGCGCAATCCAGTTCATCCCGGTGATCGCGCCCAAGGTCCACCGGCTGACCATCTTTCAACGCAGCGCCAACTGGATGGTGCCGCGAGGAGACCGCGCATACACCGAGGTCGAGAAGCAGCGTTTCGCCCGGCATCGCCCGCTCGCGCTGGCATACCGCTGGTTTATCTATTTTCGCCATGAGATCAACTGGCCGATCTTTCGCCGTGTCAGGTTTTTCGCGGATCGTGCGCAAAAGATTGCCGAGCGCTACCTGCGCTCGACCGTCAAGGATCCACAGCTCCAGCAAACCCAGATTCCTGATTATCCTTTTGGCGGCAAGCGGATGCTGATTTCTGATGACTACTTCCCCACGCTTAACCGCGAGAACGTCGAAGTGGTCTTGAGCCCGATCGACCACGTCACCCAGGACGCGGTCGTGACCAAAGACGGACGCAACGTTCCGGCCGACGTCATCGTTCTGGCGACCGGCTTTCAATCCACCTCGTTTTTGGCGCCGATGGAGATAGTGGGGGCCGAGGGGCGTTCACTTGACCAGGAATGGCACGGCGTTCCAAGAGCCTACCTTGGAATCACGGTCGCGGGATTTCCGAATCTCTTCCTGATGTATGGGCCGAATACGAACCTCGGCCATAACTCGATAATTTTCATGATCGAGTGCCAGACCAATTACATTCTTGGATGCCTGGATGAAATGGATTCGCGAGGTCTCGCCTCGATCGACCTGCGCCGCGACGTGATGGAATCTTTCGACGCTCGCGTGCAGAAGGAGCTGCAAGACACGGCCTGGGCGGCAACCGGTAAGAGCTGGTACAAAAACGACGACGGCCGCATCACGAATAACTGGTCCGGCAGCACCATCCGTTACTGGTGGAAAACCCGCCGGGTGGACCTCTCGCTCTATCGTCAGAAAGCTCGCATCGGCGAGGCCGAGCGGGCGGCCCAAACCTTTGCTAGCAGCGCGCACATGGCGGCAGACTGAAAGGGTATCGCTCGTTGAGAAAGCGCCACTGGCTCCCGGTACCGCTGCAACCCGCCCTCGGCGACGGCGTTTGACGCAGCCTGGTGCCGGGGGGATGCTATGTTTCGAGAATGAAGCAAAAGCCGTCGCTGACCTGAGCGCGAGCCCTGCCGATGCCAGTTCAAAACGCGCCCGGACCGCTACTCGTCGAGCGCCATGCGCTTTCGGACTTGTTTCGCGGCATCCGCGCGCGCGGCTACGAGATCGTCGGGCCGACCATCCGCGACGGCGCCATAGTTTATGACCATTTGAATGACACCGACGCGCTGCCGATCGGATGGACCGCGGTCCAGAACCCCGGTTCTTACCGGCTCGAGCGGCGCGCCGATGACGCCGTATTTGGATTCGCGCTCGGGCCGCAGTCGCCCAAGAAATATCTCTTGAAGCCTTCGCTCAGGCTCTGGCGCGCCACCCGGGATGAACACGGCGCCGTCAGCATCGCGGTGGATCGCGAGATGCCCCCGCGCCTTGCGCTGATCGGATTGCGCTCCTGCGAGCTTCACGCTATCGCGGTTCAGGATCGCGTGATGACCGGCGGCAAGTACGTCGATCCCGATTACGCTGCCCAGAGGAACAACCTCCTGATAGTCGCCGTCAATTGTATGGAGGCCGGCGGGACCTGCTTTTGCGTATCGATGGGCACGGGTCCGCGCGCCGAATCGGGTTACGATCTTGCGCTCACTGAACTTATCGACGGCGAGACGCATCAGTTTCTGGTCGAGATCGGCAGCGAGACCGGCGCCGCGCTGATGGAAAGCGTGCCGCATCGCCGTGCCGATGCGTCGCACGCTGCAGCCGGCGCGGAAGTCAGCCGCCGGACCGCCGCGTCGATGGGCCGCGCGCTGGAGACCGAGGGAATCAAGGAGCTGTTCTACGCCAACCTCGAGAATTCGCGCTGGGACGAGGTCGCGTCGCGATGCCTCGCCTGCACCAACTGCACGATGGTCTGCCCCACCTGCTTTTGCACCACGGTCGAGGACCGAGTCGACCTCTCCGGTACCTCGGCCGAGCGGGTGCGGGTATGGGACTCCTGCTACACCATGGATTTTTCGCATCTTCACGGCGGCAGCACGCGCAGTTCGATCAAGGCGCGGTACCGCCAATGGCTCACGCACAAGCTCGCATCATGGATCGATCAGTTCGGAACCTCGGGATGCGTCGGATGCGGCCGCTGCATTACATGGTGCCCGGTGGGCATCGATCTCACCGAGGAGGCCGCTGCAATCCGCGCCGGCGACCTGCGCCGCGCGCTGCCCGGCCCGGTAAAGGGGGAAGACTGAACATGGAAACGCTCGAGCGGCTGCTGCGCGAACATCCCTTCCTGAAAACCATGGAGGAGCGCCATCTGGCATTCATGACCGGATGCGCCGCCAACATGCGCTTCGCTGCCGGCCGGTTCCTGTTCAAAGAAGGCGACCCGGCCGACGCGGCGTATCTGGTGCGCGAGGGGCGTGTTGCGCTCGAGGTGCACGCACCGGAACGCGGCAACACGCTGATTGCCACTATCGAGGCGGGCCATGTCTTCGGCTGGTCGTGGTTGTTTCCACCGTACAGGTGGAATTTCGACGCACGCGCGGTGGAACCTGTCCGCGCCTTTGCGTTCGATGGCAATTGCCTGCGCAGCAAATGCGAGGCCGACCACGATCTCGGCTACGAATTGCTCAAGCGCTTTTTGCAGGAGATCGATCGCAACCTCGAGCGCGCCCATCTCCAGTTGCTCGACGTCTATCGCGCCAATCCGTAGGCGCTCCGACCGTGTCGCCGCTAACCAGCGAAGATCCTCGATCAGGCGCGCCGGCCAACGACCCGATGGTGCCGCGGTTTCTCACGATTGAGCGGGTGGTCCGTGAATCGGCCGACACGGTGACGCTGATGCTCGCCGACCCGCACGCGCGAGAGGGTTTCGCTCCCGGACAGTTCAACATGCTCTACGTGTTTGGCGCCGGCGAGTCGGCGATTTCGATCAGCGGCGACCCGGCGCGGCCGGAGCATCTCGTACACACGGTGCGCGCGGTCGGCAGCGTGACGCATCCGATGGCGGTGATGAAGCGCGGCCAATCGATCGGGGTGCGCGGGCCCTTCGGCTCGGGCTGGCCGATAGGAGAGGCGGAGCGCCGCAAGGCCACTATTCTTCTGCTCGCCGGAGGGATCGGTCTGCCGCCGCTGCGCCCCGTGCTCTATCACTTCCTGCGCAAGCGCGGCCGCCGCAACCGGATTGCCTTGCTGTACGGAGCACGAACTCCCGGCGATTTGCTATTCACGCGCGAACTCGAGCGCTGGCGGCGCAGCGGCCTTGCCGAAGTGCAGGTCATCGTCGATCGCGGGGAACCATCGTGGCAAGGACGCGTCGGCGTGATAACCGACCTTCTCGACTCACCCCAGTTCGATCCCGCCAGCACGATCGCGATGACCTGCGGGCCCGAGGTGATGATGCGCGCGGCCGCGCGCGCCCTGCTCGTGCGCGGAATCGCCGCACGCGACATTTACATCTCGATGGAACGCAACATGAAATGTGCCATTGGCATATGCGGGCACTGCCAGTTTGGGCCGTCATTCATCTGCAAGGACGGCCCGGTGATGTCCTTCGACCACGCCGCTCCGCTGCTCGGGGTGAGGGAAATCTGACATGGCCGCCGCACAACGCATGCGCAAACTCAAACTGGCAGTGTGGAAGTTCGCCTCGTGCGACGGCTGCCAGTTGAGCCTGCTCGATTGCGAGGACGACCTGCTCGCGCTCGCGGACCGCGTCGAGATCGCGAACTTTACCGAGGCCAGCAGCGCGACTGTCGGAGGCCCCTACGATCTCTCGCTGGTCGAGGGTTCGATCACGACGCCCCACGATGCCGAGCGCATCCGCGAGGTGCGCCGGCAGTCGCGCCGCCTGGTGACGATCGGCGCGTGCGCCACCGCCGGTGGAATCCAGGCGCTGCGCAACTTCGCCGACGTGAAGCAATTCGCATCGATCGTCTACGCCGCTCCGGCGTATGTCGCGACGCTGGATCGCTCCACGCCGATCGCCGCGCACGTTAAGGTCGATTTCGAGCTGCGCGGCTGTCCCATCAACAAGCTGCAGCTATTGGACGTGATCTCATCGCTGCTCGCGAGCCGCACGCCTTCCACCCCCGCGCATCCGGTCTGCGTCGAATGCAAGCGCCGCGGCACCGTATGTGTGATGGTCGCGCGCGGCGTGCCGTGTTTGGGACCGATCACTCACGCGGGCTGCGGCGCGCTCTGCCCGGCGTACGCGCGAGGATGCTATGGATGCTATGGGCCGAGCGATCGCCCGAACATGGAATCGCTCATGCGACAGTGGGCCGAAGCGGGCGTCAGCCGCGGCGAGATCGTCCGCGTCCTGCGCACGTTCAACGCCGCCGCCGAGCCGTTCGCGGCTGCATCGATGCGCCATGAAGACGATCAAGGTTGACTACCTCGCGCGCGTCGAGGGCGAGGGCGCCCTCCGCATCCGTTTCAAAGGCGACCAGGTGCGCGACGTCGAACTGCGCATCTTCGAGCCGCCACGTTTCTTCGAGGCGTTTCTGCGCGGGCGCTCATATCTCGAAGTGCCCGATATCACCGCGCGCATCTGCGGCATCTGCCCGGTCGCCTACCAGATGAGCAGCTGTGCCGCGATTGAGGATGCGGTCGGGGCTACAATCGCCGGAGCGCTCGCCGACCTGCGACGTCTCATCTACTGCGGCGAATGGATCGAGAGTCACGCGCTGCACATGTTCTTACTGCACGCGCCGGACTTTCTCGGCTATCCGGATGCGATGACGATGGCGCGTACGCATCGCGAGATGGTCCAGCGCGGATTACGCATCAAGAAGACGGGCAACGCGCTGGTCCGTTCGGTCGGCGGGCGCGAGGTGCATCCGATCAACGTCCGCATCGGCGGATTTCATCGCGCCCCCGAGCGCGGCGAGCTCGAGGCGCTAATGCCTGAGTTGGCCGCAGCCCGCGAGGACGCGATCATCGCCGCCGACTGGGTCGCCGGCTTCGATTTTCCGGATTTGTCGCGCGATTACGAGCTGGTCGCGCTTCGCGGCGACCACACATATCCGTTCATCGGCACCCGCATCGTGTCCAACAAGGGCCTCGACATCGACGTACGCGACTTCGACGATGCGTTCGAGGAAAGACAGGTGCCATACTCCAACGCGCTGCACGCGATGGTCAGGCAGCGCGGCGCCTACCTGTGCGGACCGCTGGCGCGCTTCAATCTGAACTTCGAACTGCTGTCCGATACGGCAAAGGACGCGGCGCGGCGGGCGAAGCTCGAAGCGCCGTGCATCAATCCCTTCAAGAGCATCGTGGTCCGCGCGGTCGAGGTGGTTCATGCGCTCGATGAGGCGATTCGGATCATTCGCGGCTATCAACCTCCGGCGAACTCCTGCGTCGAGTGCGCGCCGCGTGCGGCAATCGGCCATGGATGCAGCGAGGCGCCTCGCGGGCTCCTCTATCATCGCTATCAGATCGGTGATGATGGTCTCATCCACGACGCTAAGATCGTTCCGCCAACTTCGCAAAACCAGAAATCCATCGAAGATGATCTGTTGGCCTTGGCGCCGCAAATGATCAAGCTCGAACATCGCGCCGCGACCGCGATGGCGGAGCATGCGATCCGCAACCACGACCCCTGCATCTCGTGTGCGACGCACTTTCTCGATCTCACCCTGGAGCGCGAGTGAATTGCCGGCGCGGATCATCGGGATAGGACAGCCCATGGCCGGCGACGATGGCGTCGGCGTCGCAATCGCGCGCCGGGTGCGCGAGATATGCGAGCGCACGGATGTCGAGATAATAGAACTTTCAGAACCGAGTGCGCTGGTACCGTTGCTCATCGATGGCGCAAACCCGGTGGTGCTGATCGACGCTCTTGTCGGGGGCGGCGAACCGGGCGATGTGCTTCACTTCGCGCCGAAAGCCGGGTGGCGGAGTGCGCGACTACTGTCATCGCACGGAGTCGGTGTGCGCGACGCGATCGAGCTCGCGAAAATCCTGGAACCGGCGGCCGCGTCGCACAACATTGATATCGTGGCGGTTACGATCGTGCGGCCAGACCATTACTGCGAGAGCCTGTCGCCCGCAGTCGCGGCCGCGATCGATAAGGCGGCCGCGCTTGCGCTCCGGCTTGCGGGTGGCTGAATGCACGAATCCTCGCTGGCAAAGAAGATCCTTGACGCGGCGCTGGAGCTTGCGCCCGACGGGATGATTGTCGCGGTGCGTGGCTGGATCGCAGATACTGAAGCGATGGACCGGGCGAGCCTGGCGCTTCACTTCGCCGCGCACGCTCGCGAGACTCGTGCGGAAACGGCGCGGCTCGAGATGCGAATCGCCCAGGTGGCAGCGCGCTGCGTGCAGTGCGGCGAGCGTTACGCGCCCGACCATCTTATGATGCTCTGTCCGCGATGCGGCAGCACCGAGGCGCAACTGTTGGGCCGCATCGGCATCGGAATCGATGCGATCGACGTTGCGGCGGAGTGAACCTGATGGAAACCGCCGAAGCCATCGTTCGCCGCGCAATCTTCTGCGAGGGCGTCGTGCAGGGTGTCGGCTTCCGTCCATTCGTGTATAGGCTCGCCGCCGAACTCGAACTTAGTGGTTGGGTCTCGAACAGCGGCCGCGGCGTGGAAATCGAGGCCGAGGGAACGCCGTGGCGTCTCGACGAATTTCTCCGCCGCATCCGGGAGGACTATCCAGCGGGCGCGGCGCTCAGGCGCGTCGAAGTCCGCGCGCAGGCGCCGCGCAACGAACGCGGGTTTGCGATCGTTCAAAGTTCGGCCGGCGTCGACCCGAGGCCTGCGCTGCCGGTCGACCTTGCGATGTGCGCCGCGTGTCTCGCGGATATCCGCAACCCGCATTCGCAGCGCTACCGGTATCCGTTCACCACTTGCAGCAGCTGCGGCCCACGCCACTCGCTGGTCGTCGGCCTGCCGTACGATCGCGCGCGCACCACGATGTGCCGTTTCACGATGTGCCCGGACTGCGCGCGCGAGTACCACGATGAGCGCGACCGGCGTTTTCACGCCGAGACCATCGCGTGCCCTGCGTGCGGACCAAAGCTGAGCCTGATCGGCGCCGCGGGACGGGCGCTCGCGAGAGAGGATGCGGCGCTGCGGCTTGCCGCCCAAATGGTGTGCGACGGTCAGATCGTCGCGCTCAAAGGCATCGGCGGTTTTCAGCTGATCGTCGATGCACTCGATCCCGCCGCAGTTGCGCGATTGCGCCAGCGCAAGCACCGACCCGACAAGCCGCTCGCAGTGATGTTTTCGTCGGTTGAAGCGATGCGCGCACACTGCGCGTTGTCTAATGAAGACATGCGTGCTCTCGTGTCAGCGGCCGCACCGATAGTTCTGCTGCGGAAATCTGACCGTGAAATCGGCCCGAGGATCGCGGAGGGCGTGGCGCCGCGCAATCCGATGCTCGGCGCGATGCTCCCGTACACGCCGCTGCATGCGCTGCTACTCGAGGCGGTCCGGCGACCGGTCGTGTGCACGAGCGGGAACCTCTCCGAGGAGCCGATATGCACGGATACCGCCGAAGCGCTCACGCGGCTCGGCAATGTAGCGGACGCGTTCCTGACTCACAACCGGCCCGTCGCGCGCCCTCTCGACGATTCCGTGGTTCGCGTTGGCGCGCGGAGCGCGCGCACGATTCGGCGCGCGCGCGGCTACACGCCGGTCACCATCGACATTGGCGTTGGTCCGGCGGTGCTGGCGCTCGGCGGCCACGTGAAAAATACGATCGCGCTCGCGTTGGACCGCGAGGCGATCCTCAGTCAGCATATCGGCGACCTCGACAGCGCCGCTGCGCGCAATTCTTTCCAGCGTGCGATCGATGACCTGACGTCGTTCTTCCGATGCAAACCGGAGTTGCTCGCGTGCGATCTGCATCCCGATTACGCATCGACGATCGCCGCCGAGCGGCTGACCGAGCGACTCGGCACGCCGCTCATCCGCGTGCAGCATCATCACGCACACGTCGCGGCGTGCATAGCCGAGCATCGGCTCGAAGGGCCTGTCCTCGGCTTCGCTTGGGACGGCACGGGTTATGGAACTGACGGAACTGTCTGGGGCGGCGAGGCGCTGGTCGTTCGCAGCGGAGCGTTCGAGCGCGTCGCGACCCTGCGGCAGTTCGCGCTTCCCGGCGGCGAGCGTGCGATCCGCGAGCCACGCCGCCAGGCGCTCGCCCTTCTTCGTGCCGCGGGCATAGCGCCGCATCGCTATCTCGGGCATTTGTTCGCGGGTGCCGAGATGGATCGGGTCGCAGGAATGGTTGACTCGCGCATCAACGCGCCGCTCACGTCGAGTATTGGCCGCCTTTTCGACGCAGTTGCAGCGCTCTGCGGATTTGGCGGCATCGCCAGCTTCGACGGGCAGGCCGCGATGGAACTCGAGCACGCGCTCGACAGTGATGCAGAGCAGTGCGGCGAATATTCGATCGGACTCGTCGGCGAAGGGCCGATAGTCGGGGACTGGACGCCCATGATCGACGCGCTGCTGGAAGATCTGCGCCAGGATGTTCCGATCGCACGCATCGCCGCGCGCTTTCATAACTCGCTCGCTGCGTTTGCCGTCAACGTCGCCAAGCGCGTCCAAATCGAGCGCGTCGTGCTTGGCGGCGGATGCTTTCAGAACGAATATTTGCTGAGCCGCACTGCGGCGCGACTCGAAGGAGCTGGACTCGAAGTCCATTTTCCGCGAAACGTGCCGCCCAACGACGGCGGAATCGCGCTCGGGCAGGCGTTCATCGCGCGGCAGATGGCAAGGGAGGCCGGACATGTGCCTGGGAATCCCCGGTAAAGTGCTGAGCATCGAGCGCGGCGATCTTCCACGCGCGCGAATCGACTTTGGCGGTATCATCAAGGACGCCTGCCTCGCGTTCGTGCCGGAGGCCGCGCCCGGCGACTACGTGATCGTGCATGCCGGCTTCGCCATCAGCCGCATCGATGAGGCGGAGGCGCGCCGCGTTTTCGAAGAACTTGATCGGATGGAAGAAATCGCCGAATCCAAGGAGCCGCGCGGGTGAAGTACGTTGACGAATATCGCGAGGCGCGCGCCGCGCGGCGTTTCGCGCGCGCCATCGCGCGCGTCACGACACGCCCGTGGCAAATCATGGAAGTGTGCGGCGGCCAGACCCATGCGATCGTAAGGTTCGGGATCGATCAGATGCTGCCGCGGGAAATTACGCTGATCCACGGTCCCGGATGCCCGGTATGTGTGACGCCGCTGGAAACCGTGGACAAAGCTATCGCAATCGCGGCGCGCGCCGGCGTGATCTTCTGCTCGTTCGGCGACATGCTGCGCGTGCCTGGGTCGGAACGCGATCTGCTCGGCGTCAAGGCCGGCGGCGGCGATGTGCGCGTGATCTATTCACCGCTCGACGCGCTCGCGCTGGCAGAGGCAAACCCGGATCGCGAAGTGGTGTTCTTCGCGGTCGGGTTCGAGACCACTGCGCCCGCGAATGCGATGGCCGTGTACGAGGCAAGGCGCCGCGGGCTCCGCAATTTCCTTGTCCTGGTCTCGCAGGTGATCGTGCCGCCGGCGATCGCGGCGATTTTGTCAGGACCGGACAGCAGAGTGAACGGACTCCTCGCCGCCGGCCACGTCTGTACCATCATGGGGATGGACGAATACGTTCCGATCGCCGAGCGCTACGGCGTGCCGATCGTCGTCACCGGTTTTGAACCTGTGGACGTCCTGCAGGGCGTTTACATGTGCGTTCGGCAACTCGAACAAGGCTCAGCGCGCGTCGAGAACCAGTACAGCCGTTCGGCGCGGACGGACGGCAATCGGGAGGCGCGCAGGATCATTGGCGAAGTGTTCGAAGTGGTGCCGCGGAAATGGCGCGGCATCGGCGAAATCGACTCAAGCGGGCTCGGCCTTCGTGCCGAATATGCGGACTTCGATGCCGAACTGCGATTCGGCGTGGGCACGCTGAGCGCCGAGGAGTCGGCTGAATGCTTGAGCGGGCTCATCCTGCAGGGTTTGAAAAAGCCGCCGGAATGTCCGGCGTTCGGCACCCGATGCACGCCCGAACGGCCCCTCGGGGCGACCATGGTCTCCTCGGAAGGCGCGTGCGCTGCGTATTTCCGTTATCGGCGAACAGTGATGGCCAGCGGCCGCGCGGGCGCGCTTAAGACGAGCGTGGTGTGAACTATGTCGAGAGATTTCCGATTGAGCTGTCCGCTGCCAAACCAACTTCCAGAGACAATTCAACTTGCGCATGGCGGCGGCGGACGCATGATGCGCTCGTTGCTCGAGCGGCTGTTCCTGCCCGCCTTCGCAAATCAGTGGCTCGACGCGCGTCACGACAGTGCGGTGATGCGGATCGGCGCGGAACGAATTGCATTCACCACCGACACCTATGTCGTAAGCCCGCTGTTTTTTCCCGGCGGCGACATCGGCAAGCTTGCGGTCTTCGGAACGGTCAACGACCTCGCGATGGCGGGAGCGCGTCCGCTCTATCTTAGCGCCGGCTTCATTCTCGAGGAGGGCCTGCCGCTAGCTATGCTCGAAATTATCGTCGCGTCGATGCGCGAGGCGGCGGCGGCGGCAGGCGTCGAATTGGTAACGGGCGACACCAAGGTCGTCGATCGCGGCAAGGGCGACGCGGTCTTCATCAACACCGCCGGCATCGGCGCGGCCGCGGACGTCGAGATCTCGCCGCGCCGCGTGCAGCCCGGCGACGTAATCATCCTGAGCGGCGACGTCGGCCGGCACGGGATTGCGATCATGTCGGTGCGCAAGGGGCTGAGCTTCGAAACCGCGCTGGAAAGCGACTGCGCGCCCTTGTGGCAACCCGTCTCCGCCCTGCTGCAGAAAGGCGTCGACGTTCACTGCATGCGCGATCTGACGCGCGGCGGTCTCGCCTCTGCGCTCAACGAGATCGCGTTAGACGCGGGAGTCGCGATCGCGATCGATGAAAGTGCGGTTGCGGTGTGCGAACCGGTGGCGGCAGCGTGCGAACTTCTCGGGCTCGACCCGCTGTACGTGGCGAACGAAGGGCGGTTCGTGGCTTTTGTCACGGCGGAGCATGCCGACCGCGCGCTCGACGTTCTGAGCGGATGCACCGTGAGCGCGCAGCCGCGCGTCATCGGCACAGTCGGCGCTCGCGGAGACGCGATCGTCGAGGCGCTGGGCGCGCTCGGCAACCCCAGGATTCTCGACCTGCTTTCAGGCGAGCAACTGCCGCGAATTTGCTGACCGCGACGTTCTAGTTCAATCGCGCCCTTCGAAAGGGCATCACCGCCGGCACGTTTCACAAGGACGACGGGGACGCTTGACCAGGGGGCGAACCGATCGATAAGCGTTTCATCGAGCCTGCTGCCGCGCTTGCGACGTTATCGCGTGCATTCCTGGCCGCCGCGAAATCGCGACTTCCCTCGCAGATGGACGCGCCGCGAGGATAGACGCGCCGCGATAAGACCGATAAGCCAATATTCGAGGAACAAGCGGCCATGAACCAACATCCACATGCGAAGACGCTCGCTCTTCTCCACGCCGCGCGCGATCAGGTCGCACGGCTTGAAAAGGAACGGTTGAATGACAACGAGCGAGCCGAACTCCTGGCCGTAGCGTTGTTGCGTCTCGACACTGCGATCGAGATCCTGCAGGCCGAATGGGGAGATCAATAGCATCCTCGACTCGGCTTGTCGGCATCGTGAGAATGCCGTTTCGTTGTCCGGGTTGCGCGCAACGCAGGCCTGGTCGGTGATGTGGTTACGACGACCTCGATCGCGATTGCCCTATCCCATCAGGCGTCGATGATGACTCGGAGCGCGGTGGTGGAGAGCCTCCTTCGATCGAAGGTTCTTCTTAATTGGCGTCCGATCCCTTTGCCCATTCCTTGGCCTTGGCGATCGCGATGCGTATTGCCTTACCTTCGTCATAGCCCTCCTCGAGCAAGGCATTGGCGATCTCAACCGCCTTAAGGCGCACTTCCGGCGGCAGGTTTCGCATCGATCGCGGGTAGTAAGTTTCGTCCCATGGCATCGTGCTTCATTCCCTTCTAACTACTGCGCACCCGCGCATCGACATGCCGAGGGACGTACAGGGCTACCTCCTTGTGGTGCCGTTTGGCGCGCGGTCGTATTCGTCCCCGGCTGCGCAAATGCCCTGGTAGAAGAGCTTCGCCGCATTAAGCGTGGAAATCAGCCCGGCGAAGATTTCCTCGCGATCTGCCTCGCTTCTTACATATCTCAAAATCGGTTCCCAGACCTCCTGACCCGCATGATCCTCGTCTGCTTTGAGATGATAGCTGAAGAAAAAGACCTCCTCGTCGTTGAGGCCAAAGGTCCGTTTCCAGACTTCCGGGTGAAAGTTGTTGTCGGGCATCGTGCTGAGGATAAATTCGTCGGCAGAGGTCGTTAGCCAGCCGACGATCCAGTGGCGCGCGCGGCACAAGTTCTCCCAAACATTAAATGCGGCGTCGACCAGAGGTAGCGGCCTGACGGAGTTCATCTCGGCGTCATCGATGCCGATGTTGCGCCCCATTTGCCAGAGGATTGCAGTGTGTCCTGTGCCGATCTGATCGTCCATCACCAGCTCCTGACGAATCTGGCCGATGGTTTTCCTGATGACTTCGAGATCGGGGCAGCGGCTCATCCATGCGGGACGCAGAACCGAACTCAGAAGGCGGTTTCTTAAAATGTGCTGTAGCAGGTACAGGCGCCCTCGGCCGGGCGTCAGGGGATCGCAGAACCAGCCGATTTCTTTCCCCACCTTGAGCGCGTAATCGGCGATCTCGTCTATGAGCGTCTTTGCGTGTTGATGTTCACTCATTGTGATCTCCTGCCTGGAATGTCCGCGCAGCGACTTGAAACTGGGCGGCCGCTGCGGAGCCGTCATCGTGAGCCGTCACGCCGCTTCATATGATCTTCCGCCTCCTCAGAAAACCGAGACACCCTCGGCGAGCAGTTCCGGCTTCTCCACCATGATCAGATGCCTGTGCGATTTTCGCAGTCTAGGCCGAAGCCCGTTTCTCTGTACAGCACGTGCTCCAGACCCGCGCGACCGCAAGCTGGATGACGGTGCTTTAAGCGCAATGATCCGCATCGAGGACGCTGATCATCAGACGTATCTGGAGGTGGTACCGACCGCATTGATATGGGACCCTACAGGAAGCAAACTCCTGGCCGGTCAGAAGATTGTCGGCCCTGAGGAAAGCGCGCACTTCCGCATCGCTCAGTGGTCGAGCGAAATAGCCGGCAACTCGATCAGCGTGAGGCCGCGCGGACAGCAATCGGCCATGCCTTGTGATGAGGATAAGACCAGCATCGCAACAGGTCGTTTTACCGCTATTGGCCGCGGCCGTGATTGTCGGAATAGGGCATCCGGGGCGCACGTCGGCAGGCGATACCGCCGAGATTCTAAAGTCCCCGCGCTCTCAGACGGCAGATACTAACTCCGTCCAACCTTCATCGGATAGCCAGGCCCCGCCTTACCGATTTGAGCCGGAGACGGCCGACCCCGAACCTCAGGGACTCAAGGGCTATCTGGATGCGAACGAGCAGATCTCGGTCTTCGGCATTGACCTGCGAGTCGAGACGCGTAGCGCGGAAAAGGAAATCCAGGGGTTGCTGGTCGTTGATATTGAGCCGGGAAGTCCCGGGGCCGCGGCGGGACTGCATCCATACCGACAGCCGATCCGTGATGTATTGAATGCCGTGGCAATGCTCGGCGTGATGACGTTTCCACCGGCGATAATAGTCGCGCCACTTACCGGATCGATCCCGCTTCACGAGAGCTATGATCTTGTAATCGGTATCGATGGGTTTCGCGTGGCTAGTTTCCTGGATTTTTATGAACGGGTTCGGGACACGCGGCCTGGCGAAGTCGTCTACCTGAACATCTTGCGCAACGGACATCGCGTCCAGGTACCGCTGCAGATAACGTCGGCGGTGCCGCCGCCGGAATCCTGGGTGCGATGACCCGGTCGAGCGACTGGCGTCGGATTCACGTATGCGTTTATGCGAAAGAGCCCTTCAAGATCGCGACGTTCTTGACGTCGCAGTAGAAATCGAAGCTCCAGTTACCGCCCTCGCGGCCGATTCCGGAATTTCGGGCGCCACCGAACGGAGCAGCGAGGTCACGGACGAAGAAGCAATTAACCCACACCGTACCGGCGGTTACCTGCGAAGCCACCTGCCACGCGCGCCGCTCGTCGCGCGAGAATACCATTGCCGCCAAGCCGTAGGTCGTATCATTGGCGAGCTCGATCGCTTCGTCCTCGTCCCTGAACGTGTTCCAGGTCAGAACCGGACCGAAGACCTCGCGTTGGAAAACTTCCATCTGGCGGCCGACGTTAGTCAGCAATGTCGGTTCATAGTAGAGTTCGCCGAAAGAGTCGCGTTCGCCGCCCCATAGGGGCTTGGCGCCGCTTTTCAAGGCCCGTTCGACGAAGCCCTGCACCTGGTTGAAATGCTCGCGGGTGATCAGCGGGCCCACCTTCGTCAACGGATCGCGCGGGTCGCCTACTTTAATCGTCGCCACTTCCTCGCTCACCCTGGCAAGAAATTCCTCCGCAATCGGCTCTTCGACGAGCACGCGAGTACCGGCCAGACAGACCTGGCCGGCATTGAAATACTGCCCCGCCACGGTTTGCGCCGCCGCCCGGAGATCGGCGTCTTTCATCACGATAAACGGAGACTTTCCCCCCAGTTCAAAGCTCACTGGCGTAATCGATTTCGCCGCCGACTGTCCGATCAGGCGGGCGGTATCCGTCGAACCTGTGAAACTGATGCGATCGACATCGGGGTGAGCCACCAGTGCGGCACCGGCCTCCTCGCCGATCCCCTGCACAACGTTGACGACGCCTGCCGGCACTCCCGCTTCGTCCGCGAGGTCGGCAAGCATTGAACAGGTTAGCGGCGCCCATTCCGGCGGCTTGACTACCAGCGTGTTACCGGCAGCCAGGGCCGGTCCAATCTTCCATGTCGTCAGCATCATGGGAGTGTTCCACGGGGTGATCAACGCCGCCACGCCGGCTGGATCGTAGCGAACGTGATTGTAAACATCCGGGGATTCGATCGTTTCGCGATTGAGCTTCAGCGCCCAATCCGCGAAAAAGGTGATGTTGAGCGCGGAGCGAGGCACCATCCGATGGACGTTGGCGGCAAGCAGCGAGCCGTTGTCCATCGTCTCTACCGCGGCGAGTTTCTTTCCGTGGCGCTGGATAGCTTCGCCGAAGCGATGCAGGATCGGATGGCGGCCCTCGGGCCCGAGCGCAGCCCACGCCGGAAACGCCCGCCGGGCAGCGGAGAGAGCAGCCTCTATCTCCTCCGCGCCGCCCGCCGATACGTCCGCGATGTGTGAGCAGTCGATCGGTGAAATTACCTCAAAGGTGCGTTCCGATTCTATTCGCTTGCCACCGATCCAATGCGCAGCGGATACCTCGACTCCGGCGACGCTGACGCGGGACTTTGTCGTGGCTTGTCTCATAAAAGCACCTCCTGAAGAGACCGTCCAAGAGCCGGAGAACTCGATCCAGAATCGTAATCGGCCATATAGCACGATTTCTCGCCCGTGCTGAGCGCAAATGCCTGTCTTACAAGGGGGAGGCTTGCGCAGTAAGCCAAAATGCTCGAGGCGCAGCCGAGCATCGCAGAGATGCATCTCCGCCAGGCGCACCTGACGAGGCGCCTGCTGTCGGTCTTACATGTCCATGCCGGCAGAGAAGGATTTCTGAATCATGGCGAGGCAGTCGCGGGGGTGGGTTTCACTGGACATATCGAGATCAACGGCGCATATGTCGACCTGCATCGCCATCAGCGCGAGTGAGATGCCCGCACGCAGCCCGAGTGCGGCACGCCTCGGCCGTCGCGATCTGAGAAATCATAAGGTAAGCCTGCGCGATAACTCCAGGGTATAAAGATGGACTTCCAACTTGATGCAGATTTGGAGCGTATTCAGAGACTGGCGCGGGAACTCGCCACGGATTTCGCCAAGCGACCTGTTCAACACGATCAGGAGATAACATCTCCCGATGAGAACTGCGCCAAGCTCAAGGAAGCCGGCTTCTATGGACTGGTGGCACCCAAACAATACGGTGATCAGGAGCAGGTGTGCTCGGTTGGGTCGTCGCCGCAGAAGAGCTCGCTCAAGGATGCCCTTCGACTGCGGTCTCTTTCAACATGCATGTT
>Ga0335083_10002324_pt1 | contig 25158 bp, 16 predicted proteins | sample Lox_Sample_42_FD_206716 | JGI IMG/M metagenome (GOLD analysis project Ga0335083, IMG submission 206716) | Soil microbial communities from Loxahatchee National Wildlife Refuge, Florida, United States - Lox_Sample_4.2 | ecosystem: Environmental > Terrestrial > Soil > Wetlands | place: USA...
TCACAATTTTGTCCCTTACCTTTACGAGGCTTTGTCGAACGACGGGGTTTCTACGACGAAAATCATGATTCCCGAAGACTCGAATTGGCAGTCAACCAACCTCTACACGACAACGCTGGACGATTCAAATACTGCGGCGGAGGTGGGTATTATCGCCAATCACAATTATCTTACTAATAACGTCGTTGGAGACCAAACCGCGCCGGCGGTATTGCCTGCCTATGGGAAGGCGTTATGGGAAACCGAAGTTTCGACTTTGAGCGATACCCCCGATGGAAGCATCACTAATGCGGTATATTGGGCCGGGCGGATTCACCTGTTCTTGACTGTGCCACAGGTGAATGCCTGGCACTATTGGTGGCTCATCTCCTACGACGACAACGCGGGTCTTGAAATCCAAGGCGGTATTCCAACCAAACGCATGTATGTTTTGGGTCAATACAGCCGGTTTGTGCGCCCTGGCTATTACCGGATTGACGTGACCAATGACACTTCCCTGACATTGATCAGCGCCTACAATGACACCAATTCCGGAGATTTTGCCGTCGTTGCCATCAATCCCACCTCAAGCGTCGTGACGCAAATGTTCAATTTGAAGAACTTCCCCGCCGTCAGTCCCGTGACGCCATGGATTACGTCCGCCAGTCTTTCGTTGGCCAGCCAATCGGCGGTGACCGTCGCCAACGGCTCATTCACCTATCCATTGCCGGCCACGAGTGTTGTGACTTTCGTGGGCCATCGTCTTTTACCCTACTCCATTCAGTTGGCGATCCCCGCCTCGGCGACCGAGGGCGACGGTGTGCTGGCCGGCCAGGGAAGCATCACACTCACTACGACCTCCAGCAACGATCTGACCATCAATTTAACCTCCAGCAACACCAACAAAGTGACCGTGCCTTCGGGCGTGGTTATCCCTGCCGGGCAAAGCAACGCCGTCTTTGATCTGACAATTGTTAATGACCTGCTGCTGGACGGGGATCAAAGCGTCGTCATCGCCGCCACCGCCACCAATTATTCCCCGAGCCAGGCGACGATCCGGGTTCATAGCACCAATACCGCGTCCTTGAACGTCACACTTCCGGCGACCGCCGCCAAAAACGCCGGGACATTGGTCAACGCCGGTCTGGTGAGCGTTTCTTCCGCGGTGGCAATGGATTACCCCGTCTCACTTGCTAGCAGCGACCCGACAAAGCTGACCGTACCGGCCACTGTTATCATTCCCACAAGTCAAACCTCGGCGGTGTTCAACCTGAACATTGTGGACGACGATATCATTGACGGACCGCAAAATGTCAGTGTGACCGCGTCCGTGCCCAATTGGACCTCCGGATCGAACTCAATGACCATCCTGGATGACAATCCCTTGCCCGATCATTTCACCTGGAGCGCCATTCCGTCGCCACAATGGGTCGGTGGACCCATTCCGGTCACCATCACCGCACTGGACGCCTCCAACAACGTCGTTGACTTCCGTCTGCCGGTCACTTTGTCGGCTTTTATTACCCGAAGTGTCGTGGGAACGAACACGCTGTTGAATTCTCCCGCCACAGACCAATCCGCCACCGACCCCTCCAACTATCCCGACTACACGTTGGGCTACTCGTTCACGATGAACACGAATGCGTATGTCACTCATGTCCGCAGTTATTTTGGAGACAAGGTTTCGATTTGGAATGACAGCGGCCAGATCCTGGCCACGCAAGCGGTGGTGAGTGTTCCGGGAACGTGGGTGGACACTCCGTTGTCCTCGCCGGTTTTCCTTTCGGCGGGTGCCACCTACCTGGTCGCAGTGCATGAATATCAGGCTGAATACTTTTGGAGCGAAAGTCTGCCGAACACATTTGCGAACGGAACGATCCATGAAACGCTCTGGGATTCGGGGGACGTTTTTCCGCAAACGGCAGATCGGTTCACGCAATGGTATTATGTGGACGTGCGGTATGGGACCGATTTGTCTCCGGCCTCCATCAATCCCACGGTGGCCGCAAATTTCACCAACGGTGCATGGTCGGGCAGTGTGGCGGTGCTTCAGGCGGGGACCAATGTGATGCTCCAAGCCAGCGCCGGTCTTGGCAGCGCCGGTACCAGCGGCGCGTTCAGTGTGCTGGCCACGCCGAAGCTGGCGATTACCGCGCTGAGCAATAATGCGGTCGTATTGTCGTGGCCGGCGAGTGCCCCGGGTTTCGATCTGGTGCAGTCCGCCACCATGTCAAACTGGACCTCAAATTCGGTGACGCCGGCGATTGTGAGCAACTATAACGTCGTCACCAATATTCCAACTCAAACCAGCACCTTTTATCGCTTGTACAAGCCTGTACCATAAATTCGGCAATCAAGAGTTGGACGAACGCCCTGTTGTGTGCCTCTTGACCCATTCCCCGTAGCGCAGGTTTCCAAACTTGTTGTGTCGCCGGATTCCCAATCGGCCGGATGCCGAAATCCTTATTCCGTCGGCGTTTCCAGCGCTTGCAGTTTTGGAAATCCGCGATACAGCCGGCTTGGAAGTCGGCGCTACAGGGAACTTCCCGGAAGCACACCTGGGACACCACCAAACCTGGTCACACGTTGACTTGAATGCCAGCGGCTGCTATTCTCAACAATTCAATGCTCGAAGCGATTGAGAAACTTCTGATATTACAGGATCGTGACCGGAAAATCCGCCAGGTCCAACAGGAACTGGACCACATCCGGCCGGAACGGGAAACTCTCCGCACCAAGGCCGCCACGGCGCAAACGCAACTCGACGCCGCCAAAAATCGCATCAAACAAATCGAGTCCGAACGCAAACGGCTCGAACTCGACGTCGAGGCGAAGAAATCGCTGATTGAGAAGTACTCCAACCAGCAGTTGCAGACGCGCAAGAACGAGGAATATCGCGCGCTCACCCACGAAATTGACCTCTGCAAGGAAGCCATTGTCAAAATCGAGGATCAGGAGATTGTTTTGATGGAACAGGGCGAGGCTGCGCAAAAGGAGATCAACCGCGCAACCCAGGAAGCCAACGAGGCGAAGCAGTTGATGGACAATCAGGTCGCGCAACTGGACCAGCGCGAGGAAAATCTGAAAAAGGAACTCACTGAATTGCAGCAGGGCCGCGAGGAACTGGCGGCTTCGGTGGAGGAAACGGCGCGCGCGCGCTACGAACGGCTGTTCAAGAGCAAGGGCGATAATGTCGTCGTTGGCGTGAACAATGGCGTATGCGGCGGTTGCCACATGAAATTGCCCGCCCAGGTGCTCGTCACCTGCCGGTCGCAACGGGAAATTGTCGGCTGCATCAACTGCGGTCGGATTTTGTATTACACCCGCGACATGGCGCTGGCGACGGCGGAGTAAATCCGTGACGGGAGACAGTTGACAGGCGACAGGATTTTTCGCGCGCGCCTGAGACAGGATAATGCCTCAATGCGCCTCGGGTTTCGTCCCGCAAGGCGGCCCGGCCGAGTCGCGTAAACGCGGAAATCCATACTCCAGATTCCAAACTCAAAACCAGGCATTCGGTGATTTCGGTAGTATCCGGATTTGCCGGGGCGCAGAGCATTGCTCTCCGTCTTACTGCCCTTGCTCAGGCATTTACGGAGCAATTCTCCGCGCAGTGGTGGGAGGAATCAGGATGCCACCATGATTTCGGTAACGTCCTAATTTGGCAGCAGGGCACGACGTAAGGAGTGATGCCCCAAACGACTCGTAACCTGGTCGCCTGCAAATCAGGACAATGCCATGATTTCTTGTCACTTGTCACCGGTCACTCGTCGCTTTATAGTGTGATTGGTTTTGGAAGGGCGGAGAATCGCTTCCGGCGCGAGCCGGGGGAGGAAAGTCCGAACACCAAAGGGCGCGATGCCGCGTAACCCCGAAAGCCTTCGGGGATACACGCGGGCGGAAAATCGAGAGGTTTTCCGACGGACAGTGCCACAGAAAAGAGACAGCCTAAATTGTAGCGGCGCTCTGTGAGCGCCGAATGCTGGGCGGTCACAGACCGCCGCTACAGTCGGTGATGGTGAAAAGGTGCGGTAAGAGCGCACCGCGCGAAGCGCAAGCGACGCGGCACGGAAAACCCCATCGGGTGCAAGGCCAAATAGGGAATCCCGGAGCGGCCCGCTCCAGGTTTCGCGAAAGTGAAACGGATTCCGGGTATCGGCTGCTGAGACAAATGATTCTCTCCACCCGCAAGGGTGCCAGACAGAATTCGGCTTACAGCCCTTCCAGAACCTCTGTCCGGCAGCAGGGTCTTCTACTTCAAAGTAATCGTGCTTTTGTTGCTTTGCACCAGGGCGGTTTTCTTTAGTACGGAAGGTTCGCTTTCGTTGCCGGAGCGATCCACCGCGCTGACCGCGACGACATCCGGTTTGGAATCGTAGAATGTCCGTGTTGTTTGATTTGCAGGCAGAATTTCTGTCGTCCACGCGCCCTTGATTTCAAATTGCAGGACCCAAAGCCATGCCGGTTTGCCGTTGGCATTGGCCCAGTCGAATCGCAAGCTGCTCCACGGCGCGCCCGCGCTGAGTTTCGGCTTGCCCGGTGGAATGGAATCCAGCCACGGCGACGCGGGCACCAGCGCCGGCTGCGGATAGGCGGTCCGGACGACATCCGTCAGCGCGCGATTATCAGACAGATTGCGCAGATGATAAAAGATCTCGCCGCTCACGCCGGGGGTTCGGCGCGCAATTTGAATCTGCCGTGCGATTTCATCCGGTCTCCATTTGGTGCCCACGTTAACGGCGTCCAGGCTCGGCCATAGATGGCGGTGTTTGGTGTTTTGTTCGGACCACCATTGCAGAAGCACCGGATAACTTTGTTCCCGCTGGTCCACCGGCCAGTACAACTGTGGCGAGATATAATCAAGCCAGCCGTTCGCCAGCCACAAGCGCGAGTCGGCATAAAGTTTCGCGTAGGTATCGAGCCCTTGAATCTGTTTCGGCCAACCCGGCCGCCAGATGCCAAACGGGCTGATGCCAAATTTCAACCACGGTTTGAGCGCGTGGATGGAATGATCAACGTTCTGGATAAATTGGTTGACGTTCGCGCGCCGCCAATCGTCGCGGCTCATTCCGCTGGCCGCGCCGTATTTTCGCCAGCTGGCATCGTCAGGAAAGTCAACATTGCGTCCGTCCACATCCTTCTCCGGGTAAGGATAAAAATAATCGTCGAACGTGATGCCATCCACGTCGTACCGCCGCACCACATCCAGAATGACGCTCAAGACGTGTTCGCGCGCCGCCGGTTCGCCAGGGTCGAGCCAAAGCAGATTGCCGTAACGGCGGACCAGTTCAGGGTGGGTGCGGGAAAGGTGATTCAGCGCTGCCGGAGACCTGGCCTGTGTCGGCGGCAGCGCCACGCGGAACGGATTAAACCACGCGTGGAGTTCCAAACCGCGTTTGTGGGCTTCCTGGATGGCGAAGATGAGCGGGTCGTAGAACGGTTGCGGCGCCTTGCCCATCCGACCGGTGAGAAATTCCGACCACGGCTCGAGGGGCGAGGCGTAGACGGCGTCGGCCATCGGACGCACCTGCAAAATAACCGCATTTAATTTTAACTGCACGGCATGATCGAGGAGCGCCGTCAGCTCGGCTTTCTGTTGTGCCACACTGAGGCCGGGTTCGGAGGGCCAGTCGAGATTCGCAACCGTCGCCAGCCAGGCCCCGCGAAATTCACGCACTGGGGCCGGGAGTGAGACGCTCGTCGGCACATACGTCGTGTCCGTCGCGAAAAGCACTGCCGACGTCAGCCAAATGAATGCGGAAAAGATTTTAATTCGGGCTGTCATTGCAAGGCGCATGCAGATTTAGACGCGGTTGCATGTCCTTTGGCAAAACAAATTTGCCATTGAGCCGGAAAGACCCGGAGCTTTGAAACCAATTGATCTTCACTGCGACTATGCGACTCTGTGGCTGATTTCGTTGGAGATTTGGCGAAACGCAACCGCATTTTTATTTCTCTACGCATCAATTACTTACGTGGCTGATTTTGTTGGAGATTTGACAAGGCGAGATAACGATGATTTTCTACTGCCGTTGCAGCCGAAGTCCGGTTTCCTTCCTGAGGCCGGACGCGGGAGACCCAAAACTCCTCAGCGTAATTGAGGACGGGGCGAACGAAGCCGGGCAACCGGTTTCAAGGCCACTTTCAAGGCCGAGCCCGACAGCTAATCTCGCAGGCATTTGGAAGGGCGAGCCTCTGAACCGCGAAGTCCGCGGCCATCAAGTTCACCCAACGTAAAAATGAATTGCGGTGTGTCGTGTTTATCGCATGAGCGCCGCGCTGAAAAAATATGTTGGACGCAATCTGTGTTGGTTTGGCTGGTGGAGCTTTCATGGCCCTGGTACTGGATGTCATCGGGCGGGCAGAAGTTCTGGCGAAATTTTTCCGAAAGCTTCCTGATCGGATTCATTTCCGGCGCGCTTCGCAAGTGTCTTATCGTCGCCATGCTTAAACCGGGAAAATTTTGACCAACCGCCGCCAATATTTGAATATTGAATCACGCGATTTGCTTAATTCAACCTCCGAATCGGTACTTATGATTGACCTCATTTACATTGGACTGGCCATTGTGTTTTTTGCCGGATTTGTGCTTTATGCACTCGGCTGCGAGAAACTTTGACCCATCATTTACTATGGAAAACCTCATTCTCGGAATCATTTCCCTGGCGCTTTGCATTTACCTGATCGTTGCCATGCTCAAACCGGAAAAATTTTAATCCTCTGCCATGAACGCTCATCAATGGCTGGAACTCGCGGTTTACATCGCCGCGCTGGTGTTCGTCACCCGGCCGCTCGGTTTGTATATCAACCGCGTGCTGGATATCAACGGCCGGACCTGGCTTGACCCGGTATTGCGCCCGCTGGAAAAACTGACCTACCGTGTGCTCTGCGTGGACCCGGCGAAGGAGTACGACTGGAAGCAATACACGTTTGCGATGTTGATTTTCAGCCTCGTAAGCTGCCTGTTCACTTACGCCATCCTGCGGTTGCAGGAATACCTGCCGCTCAATCCGCAAAAGCTCGGCGCGCTGTCGCAACATCTGGCCTTCAACACCGCCGTCAGCTTCACCACAAACACCAACTGGCAGAGCTACGGCGGCGAATCCACGATGTCCTACTTCTCGCAAATGGTCGCACTGGCCATCCACAACTTTTTCTCCGCCGCCGTCGGCATCGCGATCGCGGCGGCCCTGGTCCGCGGTATCGCGCGGCATACGGCCGCGACCATCGGCAACTTCTGGGTGGACCTGACGCGCATCACCTATTATCTACTGCTGCCCATCTGCCTCGTCCTGGCGTTGTTCTTCGTGTCGCAGGGCATGATTCAAAATTTTATGCCCTACACGACGGCCAGACTTATCGAGCCGCAAACCATCTCTGTCCAGAAAACCGACGCGAACGGCAAACCCGTCGTGGACGCCAAGGGTAATTCGGTCATGGTGAACCAGACGCTCGACACGCAGACCATCGTGCAAGGCCCGATGGCATCACAAATGGCGATTAAGATGCTCGGTACCAACGGCGGCGGTTACACCAATGCCAACGCTGCGCATCCATTTGAGAATCCCACGCCGCTCTCAAATTTTTTCCAGATGCTCGCGCTCCTCTGCATCGGCAACGCCATGACCTATCACCTCGGCCGCGAAACCAAAAATCAAAAGCACGGCTGGGCGGTCTGGTCGGCAATGTTCGTGATGTTTCTGGCGGGAGTCATGCTCTGCTGGTGGGCCGAAGCCAGGGGCAACCCGATCCATCAGCAACTCGGTGTTGCCGTCGCCGATGGCAACATGGAAGGCAAGGAAGTCCGCTTTGGCATCTTCGATTCTGCGCTTTTCGCCACGGTGACGACCGACGCCTCCTGTGGCGCGGTCAATTCCATGCATGATTCCTTCACGCCGCTCGGCGGGCTGGTGCCGATGTTCAACATACAGACCGGCGAGGTGATTTTCGGCGGCGTCGGCGCGGGGCTTTACGGCATGTTGATCTTCGTCATCCTGGCCGTGTTTATTGCCGGGCTGATGGTCGGGCGCACGCCGGAATATCTTGGCAAAAAAATCGAAGCCTACGACGTAAAAATGGTGTTGCTGGCGTTCGTGATTCTGGCCTTCATCATCCTCGGTTTTACCGCCTGGGCGTGCGTGAGCAATTGGGGTCTGGCCGGTTTGAACAACAACGGCCCGCACGGCTTGAGTGAAATGCTCTATGCTTATACCTCCGGCGCGGGAAACAACGGCAGCGCCTTCGCCGGCCTCAACGCCAACACGCCTTGGTACGATACGACGCTCGGCATTGACATGCTGCTCGGCCGGTTCGGCATGATTGTGCCGCTGCTGGCGCTGGCCGGTTCGCTCGCACGCAAAAAAATCGTCCCCGCCAGCGCCGGCACGTTTCCGGTGACCGGCATCACGTTTGTCATTCTGCTCGTCGGTACGGTCCTGCTCGTCGGCGCACTCACTTTTTTGCCCGCGCTCACGCTCGGGCCGATTGTGGAACATTTTCTGATGCTGAAAGGAACCCTGTTTTAACCTATGCACACAAAAACCGTTTCCGTTTTTGACGCGAGCATTCTCTGGCCTGCCATCGGCGACGCATTCATCAAACTGAATCCGCGTCTGATGGTGAAGAATCCTGTTATGTTCGTGACGCTCGTCGGCGCGGCCATCAGCACCGTGGACATTTTCCGCTCGCCGGGCCAGACCCTGTTCGTTGCGCAAATCGCCCTCTGGCTCTGGTTTACAGTGCTGTTCGCGAACTTTGCCGAAGCCGTCGCCGAGGGCCGTGGCAAGGCGCAGGCCAGGGCGCTGCGCGCCACCCGAACGCAGACCAGCGCCAACAAAATCTCCGGCGACCGGATTGAAGTCGTGGACGCCGATTCACTGCGCAAGGGTGATGTGGTGATCGTGCGCGCCACGGAAATCATTCCCGCCGATGGCGAAATCATTCTCGGCGCGGCCACCGTGGACGAATCCGCCATCACTGGTGAGTCCGCGCCTGTCATCCGAGAAGCTGGCGGCGACCGCAGTGCCGTCACCGGCGGCACGCGCGTGCTGTCGGACGAAATCAAAATCCGCATCACTGCCAATCCCGGTGAAGGTTTCCTCGACCGCATGATTCAACTCGTCGAAGGCGCCAGCCGCCAGAAAACACCGAACGAAATCGCCCTCACGATCCTGCTCGCGGCGCTCACGGTTGTGTTTTTGCTCGCCGTCGTGACGCTCAAACCGTTCGGCATGTATTCCGGCACACTCTTCTCCAACGCCGTGTTGATTGCGCTGCTGGTTTGTCTGATTCCGACGACCATTGGTGGTTTGTTGAGCGCCATCGGCATCGCTGGCATGGACCGTTTGCTCCAACGAAATGTTTTGGCCATGAGCGGACGCGCCGTCGAGGCCGCGGGCGACGTGGACGTTTTGCTGCTCGACAAGACCGGCACCATCACGCTCGGCAACCGGCAGGCCGTCGCTTTCCTGCCCGCGCCCGGCGTAAAGGAACAGGAGCTGGCCGACGCCGCACAGCTCGCGTCGCTCGCCGACGAAACGCCGGAAGGCCGCAGCATCGTCGTACTCGCAAAACAATTTGGCATTCGCGCGCGGACGATTCACGAATTGCCGCACGCGCAATTTGTTCCGTTTACCGCCCAGCTCCGCATGAGCGGCGTGGATTTGGAGAACAGGCAAATCCGCAAAGGATCGGCCAACGCCGTCCGTCAGTTCACCGGCAGCATGTTTCCCGCGGAAGTCGAAAAAGTTGTCGAGGGCATTTCGCTTTCCGGCGGCACCCCGCTGGTTGTTGCGACCAAACAACTTGTGCTCGGCGTAATCCATCTGAAGGACATTGTGAAAGGCGGGCTCGCGGACCGTTTCAAGCGCTTCCGCGCGATGGGCATCCGCACGGTCATGATTACCGGCGACAACAAACTCACCGCCGCCGCCATCGCGCAGGAGGCGGGGGTGGACGATTTTCTGGCCGAGGCGAAACCGGAGGACAAACTGGCGCTTATCCGCCAGGAACAGCAGGGCGGGCGAATGATTGCGATGATTGGCGACGGCACGAACGACGCCCCCGCGCTCGCCCAGGCCGACGTCGGGGTGGCCATGAACACGGGCACGCAAGCCGCCAAGGAGGCCGGCAACATGGTGGACCTCGATTCCAATCCCACCAAGTTGCTGGAAATTATCGAAATCGGGAAACAACTGCTCATCACGCGGGGCGCGCTGACGACGTTCAGCATTGCCAACGACGTGGCCAAATACTTCGCCATCATCCCGGCGATGTTGATGGTGACGTTTCCGGCCATCGCGCCGCTCAACGTGATGCACCTGCACAGCCCGGACAGCGCGATTTTGAGCGCGGTGATTTTCAACGCGCTAATCATCATCGCATTGATTCCGCTGGCGTTGCGCGGCGTGAAATTCCGTCCGCTCGGCGCGGTGCAAATTCTGCGCATCAACCTGCTGATTTACGGCCTGTGGGGCGTCATCCTGCCGTTTATCGGCATCAAACTCATCGACCTGATCATCGCCGGCCTGCACCTGGCATGAAAATGAACAACAACAATCGTCCTCGTCGTCGGTCCCCATCTCGTAGTCGAAGGACGCAATTTCCAGGACGAGCAGGAGAACGAGGACGAGCAGGGATTGAAACATTATGAAAAACATTCTTGGTGAATTCGGCCGTTCGATGGTGGCGACGCTATTCTTCGCCGTCATCCTGTGCGGCTTGTATCCGCTCATCGTCTACGGCGTCTCGCAATTGGTGTTCCACAACCAAGCCAACGGCAGTCTGCTCGTGGACAAATCCGGCGTGGTTCGCGGATCGGCGTTGCTGGCGCAGAACTTCACCGGTCCGCAGTATTTTCATCCGCGCCCGTCGGCGGCAGGTGCGAACGGTTATGACGCTGCCAGTTCCGGCGGCAGCAATCTCGGCCCGACGTCGTCCAATCTGGTTGCCAATATCACGCAAAACATCGCGAATTACCGTGGGGAGAACGGTCTCACGACGAACACGCCGGTCCCGGCCGACGCCGTGACCGCTTCGGGCAGCGGCCTGGATCCGGACATCAGTCCGGCGAACGCCGCACTGCAAATCCCGCGCGTAGCCAGGGCGCGCGGGATGTCCGAAGACCAGGTGCACAAGCTCGTTCTGCAAAATACTGACGATCGCGACCTCGGCGTCTGGGGTGAGCCGCGGGTGAATGTGATGACGCTGAACTTCGCGCTCGACCAGTCGGCGCAAAAATAGTCTCTTGGCGGGCGTGGAACCGCCCGTCGAGCGATTGAAGCCCGAGGATTTCCTGCGGCTCATCGAGAAAAGCCGGCTGGGTAAATTGAAAATTTATCTCGGCCACGCCGCCGGCGTCGGCAAGACCTATGCCATGCTGGAAGAAGCGCATCGGCTCAAAAAAGCCGGCGTGGACGTGGTCATCGGCTGGGTTGAAACGCATGGGCGCCAGGAAACCGAGGCGCTGCTGCACGGCCTGGAAATCATTTCGCGCAAAGCGGTCGAGCACAACGGGCATAACGTTGAAGTGCTCGATGTGGACGCGATCTTCAAACGGTATCCTACGGTTTGTATCATTGACGAACTGCCGTTCACCAATGTCGCCGGCTCGCAACACCCCAAGCGTTATCTCGAAGTACACGATTTGTTGCTGGCCGGCATCAACGTCATCACCGCCCTGAACATCCAGCATCTCGAAAGCCTGCACGATACGGTGCTGCGCGCCACGGGCGTGGACGTGCGCGAACGCGTACCGGACCGTTTCGTGTTGGAGGCCGATCAGGTGGTGAACATTGACCTGACCGCCGAGGAATTGCGTGAACGGTTGAAGCTGGGGAAAATTTATCCTGCCGACCGCGCTGCCGCCGCGCTGGAGAATTTTTTCACCGAGGAAAACCTTAACGAATTGCGCGAATTGGCCTTGCGCGAAACCGCCGCGGCGCTGGACCAACGTTCGCGCCTGGGCGCGAAGGTCCAACCGGATGTCAGCGAAAAAATCGCCGTTTTCATCAGCACCAATCCCGTGTCGACAGCCAGGCTTCTGCGCACGACGTCACGCATTGCCGGACGGTTGAATCGCGAGTGGATTGCGGTTTACGTGCGACGCCGCAAGGAAGACCCGATGAAAATCGCCGCGGACGTGCAACGTCACTTCATGCAAAACGTCCAGCTGGCAACCGAGCTTGGCGGCAGCGTTACGATATTGGAAAGTGAGAATGTTTGTGAAGCCCTCTTGAAGTTCTGTCGGGAAAACAGCGTTCACCTGGTGGTGCTGGGTACAACGGAACGCCACTGGTGGCAGTTCACACGTCCCAATGTGTTGCAGTTTTTCCTGCACCATGCTCCGGGCATCGACCTGCACATCGTGGATCCGAACAGTTGATTATAGCAATCGCCCCGTCCTCCGTAGCAGTACGGCGGAGGATGGATGAGAGAAGGCTACGACTTTGGGGAATAGATATTGAGCTTCGTTGCCTCGGCTGCAACGAAAATCATAACTCGCGCGACTCGCCGATGGACAACAAGTGCAACCGTTTGCCGGCCGTCTTGAATTTTGCCTGTGCACCAACACGGTCAATTTTAATCGGCGGAAAGGTGTCGTAGTGGACGCCAAGAATTTCGTTGCAGCGGACAAAATCGGCGGCCTTGACCGCATCGTCCGGCCCCATCGTGAAATTGTCCCCGATACAAAGCGCGGCAAATTTTAATCGGGTGGATTCGCCGATCAATTTCATGTCGTACGTCAGGGCGGTGTCGCCGGAGAAATAGAAATTCCCCTCCGCACTTTCGACCACAAAACCGCCCGGGCTGCCGCCGTTGGCGCCGTCGGGCATGGTGCTGGAATGAACGGCGTTGACGAGCTTGGCGCAGCCGAAGTCAAAGGAGTAACCGCCGCCATGGTTCAAATGATGTACCCGTGGGGCGCCTTGCCGGAGCAACCATTCGCCCACCTCGAAGTTGGCAATCACCAGCGCCTGGGTGCGCCTGGCAATTTCCACTGCGTCACCCACGTGGTCATCGTGCCCGTGCGAGATGAGAATGTAATCCGCCGGGACCGAATTGACATCGACCGCTTTGGCCAGCGGATTACCGGAAATGAACGGATCGAACAACAAAGTTTTGCCGCCGACGACCGCTGAAAAACAGGAGTGGCCGTAGTAGGTAACCTTCATGGCGATTTATGATTTAAGATCTATGATTTACGATTTCATCAGGCGTCAGACCCCTTCAGACAATCATCAATCACGAATCATAAATCATAAATGATTCACGCTGCCGTGCTCATCTCCGGCTCGGAGGTGTCAAGGAAACCCTGCAAATGCCGTACGCGCGTCGGGTGCCGCAATTTGCGCAACGCCTTGGCTTCAATCTGGCGAATGCGCTCGCGGGTGACGTTGTACATCTTGCCGATTTCCTCCAGCGTGCGTTCATAGCCGTCGAGCAGGCCGAACCGCATTTCGAGAATCTTGCGCTCGCGTTCGGTCAATGTCGTCAGCACGTCGCTCAGTTTTTCACGGAGCAGGCTGTAGCTGGTGACTTCCGAAGGATTTTCGGCGGTCTTGTCCTCAATGAAATCGCCGACGCTCACGTCGCCGTCGTCACCGACGGGCGCATGGAGCGACACCGGCTGTTGCGCCATTTTGAGCAGCGCGTGGATGCGCGCCACCGGCATGTGCATTTCATCGGCCAGCTCCTCCGGCGTGGGCTCGCGGCCCAGTTCCTGGGTGAGCTGTTTTTGCGCGCGCCAGAGTTTGTTCATGATTTCGATCATGTGCACCGGAATACGGATGGTGCGCGCCTGATCGGCAATCGAACGGGTGATGGCCTGGCGAATCCACCAGATGGCGTAGGTGGAGAATTTGTAGCCACGCCGGTACTCAAATTTCTCGACGCCCTTCATCAGGCCGATGTTGCCTTCCTGGATCAAATCGAGGAACGACTGGCCGCGGTTTGTGTATTTTTTGGCCACGGAGACGACGAGGCGCAAATTGGCCTCGGCCATGTGGGTTTTGGCCTTGAGTCCGGCGTCGGCGGCCTTCTTCAGGTCGCTGAACGCCTTCACGAATTCCTCGCGCGGCATTCGCACAAATTGTTCGAGAGTTTGAATTTTGGCGCGCTCAGCCTCGATGGCTGTGCGGCGCTCGGTGGTGGTTCGCAATCCTTCAAGCTCCTGGCGGTGCCGCAGGCTCGTTTGGAATTTTTCGTGGACATTGCCCGCCACGACGATCATCTCTTCGACCACTTTTTGTTTGTAGAAGAATTTCTGGAAAGTCTCCTGCAGTTTGGCGCCGAGTTTTTTCAACTCATGCTGCATTCGTTCTTTCCGGCCCTTCTGCAGGGCCTTCTGCCAGGTGAAATATTTCGCATCCACCTTTTGGTCGAGCGCGCGGACCTTTTTAATGAGCCGGCGCAAGTCGCGCAAATGGCCTTCGCGATTGGCAATTTTCTTGTCCACAATGACGCGGTCGAAACGTTCCTTGGGTGGTTCGGACAGAAGTTTTTCGGCGATGGCGATGTGTTCCTTGGCCGTGAAACCGAGGCTGTAGACAATACGCTTCATTTCGAGCTCGGCTTCCTCGATGCGTTTGCAAATCTCAACTTCTTGTTCACGCGTGAGGAGGGGTACCTTGCCCATCTGGTTCATGTACATCCGAACCGGGTCATCTAGAATTTCCAGGCGGGCATCCTCGTCTTCTTCCTGTTGTTGTGAGGGCTCGGGCTGTTTGGCACGTTCGGCTTCCGCCTGATCCATGACGATTTCCACGTCCAAACTGCGCAACTTGCTGAGCAACGCGTCGAGATCCTCCGGACTGAGGTTGTCTGGAAGCACATCGTTGATGTCGTCGTAGGTGACGTAGCCATGCTCCTGGGCCAGATGCAGCAGCGTCTTGACGGTTTCAGTCAAGTCAACCGTGGACTGGGCCGCAGGCTGGGCTGTGGCATCGCCGCTTTGCAGGCGTTTCTCCGCTTCCGCAATCGAGGTGGCGGTATGCGTACGGCCTTTTCCGTTGCCTTCGGGCGACCGGGGGTTATCCCGCCGCGCGTTGCTGGAAATGACGAAACGGCGGCGTTCCGGGGACGATTTCGTTCCGGCACCTCGTCTGACGTCACGGCGGCGATTGCGCCCCGCACCGTTCGGCGGCGTTGTTTTTCTATTCAGCATAAGTTATCAGACCTAGGTTAACCCGTTTTGGTTCAGTTAAATTTACAGAGTTTTCACCCCACGAGTTCGCGTCGTCTTTGCACAACTCTCACTCGCCCAATGAACTTCGGGAGACCTCTCGAACACCAGAAGACCGACGCGCCGCCACTGTAACTCCTTTCCCGGGTAATTCAAGCAGAATCGTATCGGTTGAGAAAAATTCCCGATAGAACCGCTTGCTACAGACAATCAGAGGTTTTCTGAGTCATAATACACTGAATATCAGTTGATTACAACCATTTCAGTTTGGAGGTCACCGCCGAAATGTCTTTGGAAATCTGCTGCTGCAATTCGATTTTTGATGAAAATCTTCTCTCATCCCGCATTTTTTCTACAATTTGCACCTCTAATTCCTCGCCATACACATTATCGCTAAAGTCCAATAAATGTGCTTCTATATTAAGAACTTGTGATTTTAAAGCGACGGTTGGCCGAAAACCGATGTTTAAGGCGGCGCGATAGGATCTTCCCTTTACCAGGGCGAGTGCGGCGTAGACTCCGTTGGGTGGAAGCGCCAAACCTGCCGGATCAAGATTGGCTGTGGGAAATCCCAATTGCTGTCCCAATTGTTCTCCACGGATCACCCGGCTGGAGATGGCATAGGGCCGACCCAGCATCTGGCTCACCGTATCGAGGTCGCCTGCGCGGATGAGTTTTCGGATGCGGGTGCTGCTCACGATCTGGTTGTCCAGCGAAACCGCGGCGAGTCCGTGGACGCGGAAACCGATTTCGCCGCCCAGCTTCTTTAGCAGCGAGACATTGCCGCTTCGCCGGTAGCCAAAGACAAAATCCGCGCCGACACAAAGACTTTGAATTTGTCCGGCATCCCGGGCGAGGCTGCGGATAAATTCCTCACCGGTCTGCCGGCTGAAGGCTTCGTCGAAGTGAATGACCAACAGGGTGTCGGCACCGAGTGATTCAATGGCTCGCAATTTTTGCGGCAACGAATAGATCAGCGGCGGAACACGATCGGGTGCGACGACCGTATTGGGATGTCGATCGAAAGTGAGGACGAGTGCGAGGCCCTCCTGCTGTCGCGCGTCGGCAATGGTCTGGCGGATGATTTGTTGATGGCCCAGGTGGACGCCATCGAAAAAGCCGATGGCGAGACAGACCTTGCCGCCGGCCGGTTTCAGCTCATTGGCGGCGTAAATGACATTCATGGGAAAATTGTAGCGGCACTTCGGAAGAGTGCCGTATTATTTTTGGATGCGGCGCTCGGCCGGGCCGCGTTACGATGCTAGTTTCAAAAACGGAATGACTTTTTTCTCCAGTTCCAACGGCGACAGTTTCAAGACATCAGCCAGCGGGGTTGCGCCAGCCACATCGAATCTGCCCGAGACCGTCCGGCGAAGCGAATCCAAATACGCCCCGCAGCCAATTTTCCGGCCCAGCTCATGCGCGATGCTCCGTATATAAGTGCCCTTGGTGCAAGCAATTGTAAACCTGCCCAGCGGCTCACGGTAGTCAGTGAAGCGGAAGTTGTAAATGTGAACCAGCCTCGGTTCGCGTTCAACTTCGATGCCTTTGCGGGCCAGTTTGTAAAGCGGCACGCCTTCCTTTTTTATGGCGGAAACCATCGGCGGCGTTTGCATCAGGTCGCCAATATAGTCAACGGCGGCTTCGTTCAATTGATCGAGGTTCAGTGGTGGGACCGGCCTGGTTTCGGTGATTTCACCGTCGGCGTCGTAGCTGTCCGTCGCCTCGCCGAATTTCACGGCCCCCTCATAGACCTTGTCGTCCCCCATCAATTTTTCTGATAGTTTGGTGCCGCGGCCGAGCACGATGATGAGCAGGCCCGTGGCATTGGGGTCAAGCGTGCCGCAATGGCCGACTTTTTTGATGCCGAACCGGCGGCGGATCGCGTCCACCACGTCGTGCGAAGTCGGGCCGGCGGGTTTGTCAATCAGGAGGGCGCCGTCGAGCGGGGAGAATTCTTGCATGTGCGATCACCTGGCGGAATTCAAGGCGCGCTTGACGGCGGCGAGGACGCGGCGTTGGACGGAAAGCGGTTTGCCGGAGACGCGCGCGCCGGCGGCGGCCGGGTGGCCGCCGCCGCCAAATTGGTCGGCAATATCACTTACGTTCACCCTGGCGCTTTTGGACCGGAGGCTGATGCGTGTCAATTCCGGCTCGATTTCCTCAAAAACGCAGGCGACCACGACCGGCTCGATGTCACGGATGTGGTCAATCAAGCCTTCGGTTTGATCGCCTTCGGACCCCGCGCGGGTGAAATCCCTTTGCCGGAGCCAGAAATAGGCGATCTGGTTCTGGTGGGCCAGGCGGAAGTGATTGTAAATGTGTTTCAGCAGGCGGACGCGCGCGAGCGGATAGGATTGGTAAACCTCGTCGCAAATTTTCGCCAGGTCCGCGCCGCGGGTGACGAGTTCTGCGCCGACGTGAAACGTGCCGGGCCGGGTGGTGGGGTATTGAAACGACCCGGTGTCCGTGGAAACGGCGGTGAAAAGGCAATCGGCAATCGTCCGGGTGATGGGCCAGCGCGCCACCTTGAGCAGGCGATAAATCAACTCGCCGCACGAAGGCTCGCGGGGCGAGACCCAGTTGATATCGCCGTAGCGCGTGTTGCTTTCATGGTGGTCGATGTTGATGAGGACTTTCCGGCGCAGAACGCACTGGCCGGCTTTGCCCAGGCGCTCAAAGCTCGCGCAATCCGTGGCAATGACGCAGTCAAATTTCATTCCCCGCTTCGGTTTTTGGAACAGCCCGTCGCGATTGAGGAAGCGGTATTTGTCGGGCACCACGTCTTCATTCCAGCAAACCACCCGTTTGCCTTCGCTTTGCAGGGCCAGCGCGAGGCCGAGTTGGGAGCCGACGCAATCGCCGTCCGGCCGGATATGTCCGACGATGCAGAACGTCCTGTTTTGGCGTATCGCCTCGAGGATGCGGTCAATGATTCCGGGATAACTTTTCACGTTTAATCGTTCTCCTCATCCGTCGAAGTCTTCTCCAGTTCCTCGATGATTTGCAGCACGCGGTTGCCGCGCACGATGGAATCGTCAAAGGCAAATTTCAGCTTCGGCGTATATTTCAAAACGATGGCGCGGGCAACCAGTCCCTGGACGCGGACACGATGCTCATTGAGCATCTGGAAACCGCGCTTCTGCTGGTCGGGATTGCCGAGGATGCTGATGAACACGGTGGCGGACTTGAGGTCGCCGGCCACGTCCACGTCGCTGACCGAGATCAAACCACATTCGCTCACATGAAATTCGCGGCGGATGGCCTCGCCAATTTCGCGCTTTAACAATTCGCGCACGCGCTGGAGCCGGAGGGAAGGCATGAGTCAGAAATGGATTGATGGATTGATGGATTGATGGATGCATGTCGTCAGCGTGCCGGCGCAATGGGAATCTCTGCTGCGCAAAAATCCAATCCTCCAAATATGCAATACCCCGGTCTTCATAGCTTTGCCGCTATTTTCTCGATGGCATAGCTTTCGATCACGTCGCCGACCTGAAAATCGCTGTAGCCTTCGATGCGAATGCCGCATTCCATGCCCGCGCGAACCTCGTTAACTTCGTCCTGGAACCGACGCAACGATTGCGCGATGCCCTCGTAGATGATGTCTTTGCGCCGGCGTACCCGGACTTTGCCTTTGACGATACGGCCGCTGGCGACCATGCAACCGGCCACCGGAGCGCCTTTGGATAATTCAAAAATCTGTCGTACTTCCGCCGAGCCGATGACGTTTTCCTTGACGACGGGTTCCAGCAGTCCGGCCATCGCTTCCTTAACTTCATCAATCAACTCATAAATGATCGCGTAAAGTTTGATCTGCACGCTTTCGTGCTTGGCTTTTTCGGCAGCGGTGCTGTCCAGGCGCGTATGGAAACCAAGAATCACAGCGTTCGACGCGGAGGCCAGGGCCACATCATTCTCGGTGATGGTGCCGACATCGCTGTGAATGACTTCGAGCGAAACTTTTTCCGCCTCGATTTTATTGAGCGCCTCTACAATTGCCTCGACCGAGCCTTGGGCGTCGGCCTTGACGACGACCTTGAGCACCTTGCTTTGTTCCGCGGCGAGCGTGGCAAAGAGGTTCTCGAGCGTGACTTTTTTGTCTTCCTGACCTTCGGCCTTGGCTTCCAGAAAACGCTGCTCGGCCAGTTCACGTGCCGCCTTTTCGTCCTCCACCACGCTGAATTCCAGCCCCGCGTCCGGCACGCCGTTCAAACCGAGGACTTTCACCGCGACCGACGGGCCGGCCTCTTTGAGGCGGCTGCCTTCTTCACTGATCAGCGCGCGCACGCGGCCGTAAAATTCGCCGCACAAAATTATGTCGCCGACCCGGAGCGTGCCTTTCCGCACCAGCACCGTAGCGGTCGGGCCGCCCGGTTCCACGCCGGACTCAATAATATTTCCCTTGGCGCGCCGGTTGGGATTGGCCTTAAGCTCCAGCAATTCCGCCTGGAGCAAAATCATTTCCAGCAGTTTATCAATGCCCTGCTTGGTCAACCCCGAAACGTCCACGAAGATCGTATCGCCACCCCAGTCGTCCGGCACCAGCCCCTTGTCCTGCAATTGCTGACGAACTTTCAGGGGATTCGCGTTGGGATGATCAATTTTATTGACCGCCACCAGAATGGGCACCTTGGCCGCCCGCGCGTGGTTGAGGGCCTCGATGGTTTGAGGCATCACGCCGTCGTTGGCGGCGACGACGAGCACGACGAGGTCCGTTACGTTGGCGCCGCGGGCGCGCATGGAACTGAACGCCGCGTGGCCGGGCGTGTCGAGGAATGTTATCTGGGCCAGCTCCTTTTTGCGCTCCGGATGCGGCACCGAAATCGTGTAAGCGCCGATGTGCTGGGTGATACCGCCCGCCTCCCCGGCCGCGACGTTGGCCTTGCGGATGACGTCCAGCAGCGTGGTTTTGCCATGGTCAACGTGTCCCATGATGGTTACCACCGGGGCGCGCGGTCTGAGTTCCTCCGGTTTGTCTTCGATGTCGAGGTCGACCTTCTTGACGGGGGCGTGAACCGCGCCGCCGCCGCGTTCCCGTTTTTCCACCTCAAAGCGGAAACCGTATTTGGCGCAAAGTTGCTGCGCGATTTTTTCGTCAATCGCCTGGTTGACGTTGGCAAAGACACCCAGTTCCATCAGATCGGCGATGATCTTGAACGGCTTCTGCTTGAGCTGGACGGCCAGTTCGCGCACGACGATCGGGGGCTTGATGACAATGACTTCGCCGGTTTCCGGCGCGACAAATTTGGGTGCCGGCGCAGCCGTCGGGCTGGGTGCGCGAGGGGCGGGTTTCGGTGCTGCGGGGGCGGCCCCCGGTCTGCCGAATCGGGTAAAATGTGTCGTTCCGGTGCTGGCTGGTTTGGGGGCAGGTTTGGTGTGACCGGGCGCCCTGGGAGCGGGCCTTTGCGGCAACTGAATGAACCCGACCTTTTCTCCGAGCCTCGGCCCGGCCGGTTTGGGCGGCGGAGGTGGTGGCGGGGGTGGAGCTTCCACTACGGGAGGCGGCGCCGCGGCGGCGATTACCGGCTCGACCCTGGCTTCCGGTTTGGGCTCCGGCGGCGGGGCCGTGATCAGGACAATCTTTTCCTCGACCGGCGGGGGTTTGGGTTTTTCGACGACGGGGGGGGCGGCAAATTTGGCGGCCAGATCGGGATGTTCCTTGAACAATTCCTCCTCGAGGAACTGCGCACTGATCTTGTCAAGCGAGCTGGAGGGGACTTTCGCGGCGGCAATGCCCAGCGCCTTGGCTTTGGCGAGAATCGTTTTGTTCTCCAAGCCGAGCTTTTTCGAGATGTCGTAGATCCGAACGGGCATAAATTGTCATTCTTACCGACCGAAATGTGCGAATCGCCTTCATGGCTTAAAGCACAGAATCCAACGTGGTTTCGGTCCGCGTCATAAATCTCAACTGTTGACCCCGACACCGGTGTCGGGATTCACGGGCGTTTCACCTACTTTCAAGGTGCGCCGTTCCGCTTCCGCGCGCGCTGCCTTCAAAATCTCCGCCGCGTGTTCGCCCACCTGGGGAACGCTGCTTAAATCAGCTTCATCCGCCTGTAACAAATCTTCGAGCCGGGTCAAACCGGCATGAACCAGCACATCCGCCTGTTCGCGTGAAATTCCCGGAATCGCCGCCAGCGATTCGATCGCTTCGGCTACCTTTTCTTCAAATCCTTTGGTAACAACGACTTCAGCATCGATGTCCACCTCCCAGCCGGTGAGTTTGGCCGTCAACCGCGCGTTCTGTCCGCGCTTACCGATGGCGAGGGAAAGCTGGTCTTCGCTGACCATAATCTTTACGCGCTTGCCGGCTTCATCAATTTCAAAATTCTTGAGTTTGGCGGGCGCCAACGCATTGGTGATGAACGTGCGCACGTCCGGCGACCACGGAATGACATCCACCTTCTCGTTGTTGAGCTCGCGGACAATGTTCTTCACGCGCTGCCCGCGCATGCCGACGCAGGCGCCAACGGGGTCAACCTTGCTGTCGCGCGAATAGACCGCCATTTTCGTGCGGAAACCCGGTTCGCGCGCGATGCCCTTGATTTCAATCGTTCCGTCGTTGATTTCGGAAACTTCGAGCTGGAACAACTTGATGACAAACCGCGGGTCGGCGCGGGACAAAATGATTTCCGGTCCGTGCGGGCCCTGCTCGACGGCCTTGACGTAGGCACGAATGCGCTCGCCGACCTGATATTCCTCGGTGGGCACGCGCTCGCGGTTGGGCAGCAATGCCTCGTATTTGCCAAGGTCCAAAATCACGTCCGAACGTTCGAACCGCCGCACCGTCCCGCTGATGATGTCGCCGACGCGGTCCTTGAACTCGGTAAAAATCAGCGCTTTTTCGGCCTGGCGGATTTTCTGCATGAGCGCCTGCTTGGCATATTGCGAGGCAATGCGGCCAAAACCGGTCGGCGTCACTTCTTTTTCCACTTCATCGCCGATTTGCGCCTCGGGCTTGATGCGTCGGGCATCGAATACGGAAATCTGGTCGTGCTGCGATATAACCCGGTCGGAGACGATGAGTTTGGCAAAGGCCTTGATATCGCCGTTTTTCTGGTCGATTTCGACGCGCAATTCGCGGGCCGGTCCAACCGCCTTTTTGGCGGCGGACAACAAGGCATCCTGGACAGCGCCGACCAGGACATCCCGGTTGATGCCCTTTTCGCGCTCCCAAAACTCCAAAACAGCCAGAAAATCAGCGTTCATACACACGACGCGGCATTCCCACACAGGGAACAAAAAAGTCGGAGATATGTATCTTCCGACTTTCGCACGCTGGTCGAACCAGCAAACTTTACCGCTCTTGAACTAAAAGTTTAGTTTTTTTTCCCGAAACCGTCAAGTGCAAAGGAACCCCCGTAAAATCAGGGCAAAATCGATGTCCGGCAGGGAAAGCGGAGGAACGGGTCGCAAAATCGGCACAACCTCGAAAATCACCGATCCATTACGGGTGCCGAGGTCTGGACCCTGCCATCCCGCGGTACTCGGCTACGTTCAACGGCTGGAACCGGGCATCGCCGCAAACGACGGAGGCGCATTGGTCGGGTTGCTGCCCCAGTTGGTGTTCGGCGTCGCATCGAGGGTGTAAGTGAGCGTGCCGCCGCGAGCAATATCCGGGAAACGCAACCATGATTTGTTCCAGGGTTGACCGTTCACAGTCAGGCTTTGGACATAAGGCGCGCTGTCGGCGGCGCCCTGGCCCAGGATGGTGATATCGCCGGTTTGCAGGTGGAGCACGGCTTTGGAGAACAACGGGCTGTCCAGCACGAGCACGTCGGAGCCTGGCAGCTCGGGATACATGCCGAGCGCGGCGAAGACATACCACGACGACATTTCGCCAAGGTCATCGTTGCCGGGATAGCCGTGTGGGGCGGATGAAAAGAGCTGCCTTAACGCCTGGCGCACCACGTCCTGGGTTTTGTAAGGCTGCCCCATAAAACAATATTCCCAGGGCGTTTCGAGGCAGGGTTCGTTACCCAGATACGCATAGACGGAATTGACACCGGTATTCAGCCCGGTGAAAAACTGGTCCAGGCGCGCGCCCGCCGTTTGCGGGCCGGCCATCAGGTCAAACAGTGTTTTCAGGTTGAACGGCACCATCCAGACATATTGCGCGGCAGACCCTTCCACATAAGCCTGGTTCCCGTCATACCCTTCAACGTCGGCACGGAAACCGGGGGCCCAGGAACCGTCCCGCCGGCGCATTTGCAGGTAGCCGGTATCCGGATTGAACAGATTGGTCCAGCCCTGCGCCTGACGCAGGAGCAAGGCGCTGTCGGCGTCATCGCCCAGTGCCTGCGCGAATTGCGACAGCGCAAAATCGGCGGAGGCATATTCCAGGGTCATGGAAACATTACCGTAACCGCCGTGCTGGTGTTCCGGCACGTAACCCAGCTTGAGATAATCCGCCAGCGCGTCGCGCTCGCGCGTGCCGGTGCGCGGGGCGTGGACCGACGGGTCGGTCGCCGCCCGGACCAGGCCGGCCAACGTGGCCCGGGTGTCAAAGTTGGTTGCGCCGAAAGCGTAAAAATCGGCGATGATGGGCGCCGCCGGATCGCCCATCATGACACCGCTGTCTTCGTTTGGCACACCCCAACGGGGGAACGCGCCGCCTTGCTGATAATCCAACAAGAGTGATTGCGCCATGTCGCCGGCGCGTTGAGGATCCAGCATGGCCAGCAACTGGCTTTCGCTGCGATAAATGTCCCAACCCGAAAAATTGGCGTATTGCACGCGTTGATCCGTTGCCTGATGCACTTGTCCGTCGTAGCCCATGTATTCGCCGTTTGCGTCCGAACAAATGGTGGGGCCGAGCAGGACGCGATAAAGCATCGAATAAAAGGTTTCCATCTCCGCCGGCGTGCCGCCGGTGACTTGAATCCTGTTCAGGTCCAAATTCCAATCCTGACCGGCCTTGGCCACTGCTTGGTCGAAATCCTTCGATGAAAACGCGGACGACGGACTTTCCGCTTCCAGATTGGCCCGCGCATTGGCGACGCTGACGTAGGAAATTGCCACCTTGGCCAGTACGGTGCGGTCGGTCGACGGATTGAAACTCACGAAGGCGCCGGCGGCCTGGCCTTCGCCGTTCGTTCCGCCATTTTCCAGAATGTTGTTGCTCCAGGTGCCAAAGCCGGCGAAGGGTTGATTGAAGATTGCGCAAAAATAGGTCATGCCCTCGTCCGGGCCGCCGCAGAAGTGGCCGCCGACGGCCAAGCCGGTGATTTCATGCTGGGCGGGATGGATTTGAATCGCCGCATGTCTTACGCCATTCACCGCGCTGGCCGCGTTAATCACCATCGTGGCGGTATTGCCGGTCGGGTAGGTGAACCGGCCAAAACCGCTCCGTTCGGTCGCCGTCAATTCCACCTTGATGCCGTTGCCCAGGACGACGACGTAATAACCTGGTTTGGCCGTCTCGTTGCCATGTGAAAACGCTGCGGCAAAAACCGATCGACTGTCGCCGGGTGAAGCGGTCAACGTTCCCAGGGCCGGCATGAACGAAAAATTTCCACCGTAAGTGCATCCCGCGCCACTGAGGTGATCCAGGCTGAACCCACAGATGGTTGAATCCTCGTACGCGTAACCGCCACAATGCAGGCCCAACCCGGTGTCCGGACTCCACTGAATCATTCCGAAAGGCGCGGTGGCGCCGGGGTAGAGATCGCCATCCGCGGCGGTGCCGCACAAGGGCTTGGTGTATGGCAACAAGTCCTGCGCGGGGACGAGTGGTGCGGGTGGCGTCGTACTCGCAAGGACGGAACTGCTCGCATTGGAATTTGGCTGCCGCACGCACGACGCAGTGGTGCCGGCGAGCAAGACCATCAGAAATAGCACCAGGGGCGGAGGATTTAAGGGATTTGCCGGCTGCCGCTGAAGGAGACTTTCGAAAAGTTTCCCATTGACCGCGGCGGCGTCTCGGCAGAACTCCGCAAACTGCGAAAAGAAGGAGATGGCGGCTTTCTGCCGAATGCCGGTACGCCTGTTTGCCA
>Ga0335083_10002329_pt1 | contig 25149 bp, 21 predicted proteins | sample Lox_Sample_42_FD_206716 | JGI IMG/M metagenome (GOLD analysis project Ga0335083, IMG submission 206716) | Soil microbial communities from Loxahatchee National Wildlife Refuge, Florida, United States - Lox_Sample_4.2 | ecosystem: Environmental > Terrestrial > Soil > Wetlands | place: USA...
GCGGGATTCGGCAGATAGCTTATCCAGAGGGATGGCGCGCACGGCTGCGTCTTGTGCGCTGCGCGACGTCGTCGGTTTGCCGGCAGGCTCAGCGGCTAACAAGAGCTTGTCGGCCGGAGAAAAAAGCAGCATCGCCGCCGCGAACAGAACCGCAGCCTGCAGCCCCGTTGACAGCCGCCACGGCATCGACAACCGATGCAGCCGCCGTTGCAGCGCGGCGGCCCATAACCGGCGCGCAGCGCCGGCCCACTGCGTAATGGCAACCATGAACCCCCCTTACCAAATCCTGCCGGCAACCTTTGCCGGCTATAGGGATCATTCGGCTTACAGAGGGTGTTCCGGCTACTGAAATTCTGCCGGCCGCAATAAGTTTCAGCCAGCAGTGCTAGCGCCGCGCGAAGAATCTTGCACGGGAGTCATGGTGGCCGGTGAATCGGCCGCTGGCGCGCTGTCGTTTGGCATCGAGGGCATTTTTTTCCTGCGCCGCAAATACATCCACAAGGCGATGCCTCCCACAATAATGCCGGCCGTCACCACGGCAATGGTCAACCAGCCCTCGCCTTTATCGATGGCCTTGATAATTTGCGCCCCATAAAAATAACTCAGTCCAAAAAACAAAGTCACGACCAACGTAGCGCAAAACAAATCGGCCAACACGAACCGCCGAAAAGGCACCTTCAAAATGCCCGCCGTAATGTACATGGGACCGCGCAAGCCCACTAAAAAACGCGCCCCTAGCAGCACTTTGGCCCCGTGTTGCGACAACATCGCTTCCACTTTTTTCTCACGCTCCGGCGTAATCAACCGGTTCCAAAATCGATTTTGCTCCAACAACCGTCGGCCGAAATGGTAGCCGATGTAGTACATTACGCAGTCGCCCAATAGCGCGCCAATCAGCAGCGAGCCCAGCGTCAGGCCCCAATGCAGTTTGCCGTTGGCGGCCAGCGCACCGCCGGCAATAATGGCCACCTCTTCCGGCATGGGCAGCCCGCAACCTGTGAGAATCATGTACACAATGATTCCGGCATAACCGTAGCCCACCAGACCGGAAAACATTTCGACAGCAAAAAGCATGAACAATTACTAGCGATCCGTGACCAAATGATGGTTGTTTTCTAACACCGTGGAATTTTCCTGAGGCCGCAATCGGTGGTCGCGCTGGCCGCATTGCCCTTGGACAAACATTGCGGAAAGCCATTTCGGCCCCGGCCATTCTAGCTTCATCGGCGTTATGCGCCACTTGCAATCGGCGAAGTTTTCTGCCGAATTTGCGGGTTTAATCGGCGATTCGCCGAATCGAGAGCGAATCATCTGGGTACATGCGAATTTCATCCTCGGCCCAGCCCCACTGCAGTACTTCCACCCGCCCGTGCGCCGCCGTAGGCGGTCCTTCAACCGGCGACATCATCACCGCCGAAATGCCCGCATGCCGCCGGCAGTATTCAATCGCCGCCTCCGCCCCCAGTACATAAAACGCCGTAGCCAGGGCATCGGCTTCCGCGCCGGTTTTCGCGGCCACCGTGGTAGAAAGAGTTCCCTCGGCGGGCCAGCCCGTGCGCGGATCCAAAATGTGGCCGTAGCGATGACCGTCGTGAATAAAAAACTGCGTGCCGCTGCCTGAGGTGCCCAAGGCCCGGTCGTGCAAGCGAACTTCGCCAATCCGCCGCTCCGGCGCAAGCGGATGCATCAAGCCGATCCACCAGCCGTCTTGCTCCCTCTCTCTCTGGGAGAGGGCCGGGATGAGGGTGCTGGTTTCCTCTGCTTTGCTCCCCCTTCCGCTCCCGCGCGCCAACACGCTGCTATTTCCACCATGCAATAAAAAATTCATGATTCCATCGGCTTCCAACAACTCTGCCGCTCGATCCAGCGCGTAGCCTTTGCCGATGCTTCCCAAATTGAGTTCGACGCCCGGCGTCACGAATCGCACCGTTTGTTTTTCGTCATCGAACTGAACGTGCCGCAGGCCGACGTGCTGCATGGTTTTGGCCAGTTCGGTTTCGGCAGGCATTTGTCCCTGTCGGCGATAAAAGCCCCACAGCTTTGTGAGTGGGCCGGTTGCAATGTCGTATGCCCCGGCCGTATCGCAATGAATTTCGGCTGCCAGTTTCAGCAGCGCAAACAGCCGCGGTTCCACTTCCACCGCCGCCACGTAAGCCGTTTGATTGAGGCGGCTCACTTCGCTGCTGTCGCGAAATACGCTGAGCTGCGCTTCCAATTGATCGACCAAATCCAGCGCCGCCAGTGCCGCCTCTATCCCCGCTGGATATTGCCCGGCGTTCAATAGCACGGCAAATTCGCAAGCCATGGCCCGGCGGCTAATCGTGGATAAGTAACCCGCCGCAGCTCCCAGCGATGCCGTGCCCGCAGCCAAAGGAAGATCGTTCCCCTCGGCCGCGGTTTCGCCACCGATGGGCGAATTCGCCAGCACATCGGCCGCGGCTTTACCCCGTAAAAAATCTCGCCGAGTAGATTTATGCGGATTGGACATTGAAGATTGACCGCTGAAACCATGATCCACAGGAAGCAGGAAATAGCCGCGAATGAACGCCAATAAACGCGAATGTGCGATCTGCAATCTCTGCAATTCTTATTTGCGCGCATTCGCGTCCATTTGCGGCTCATACTCTTCTGCCGTTCATTATACGTTGCGGGCCGTCGCCATCGATGGAATAATGCGAAGAGGGCCGACCGACATGGCCGCAGGAGTACCGGCGATGAAAAAAACTCGGTTTAGGCGATTCGCAATTGCAGGCCGCCGCGCCGCGGATTTTGAAACCGCAGCATTGGCCTTTGCTTTTTTAGTGCCAATCGTCTGGGCGATGTTCGCTACGGCAGACGATTCTGCGCCAAGCAATAACTCCTCGAACGCCGCTCAGAAAGACACCTTCGCGGCCCCGCCCGCGAAATGGGACAGTCGCGTCACCGATGCTTTTCCCTCCGATCCGACCAAGCTGCTCAATGGCCCGCGGCCTGACTGGATGACTGCCGTCATCACCGGGCACGGAAAGCCGCCTGCGAAAAACAACGCGGCCGCATCCGGGCAACCAGGCAACGCCACCGCAGGCGCCGATCAAACCGGCGCGCTGACCTGGTCCAAAATCATCTCCGCGGACACGCTGCAGGACGAAATCAAATCGCTCCAGCCGCTGTTGGCCGACGACGTGAAAACCCAGCCCGAGTTTCTCGGCGGCGCTTATAAAAAATCGCGCAAAACGCTCAGCCTACTGGCCGTGGCCTTTGCCATCATTAACGAGTATGACGGCGACGTGAAATGGAAAAGCCAGGCCCCCCTGGCCCGCGATGTGTTTGCCCGCTCCGGTTACAACTGTAAGGCCAGCACCGAACAAACTTTTCGCGACGTGAAGCAGCGCAGCGAAGATTTGGCGGCTTTGCTTAGCGGCGAAACGCTCAGCGGGTCCAAAGCCGAGCCGACCAACGATTGGAGCAAGGTTGCGAATTTGCTTCCCTTGATGAGCCGTCTGGAAGCGGCCCAGCGTGATCGCATTGCCCCCTGGACTTCCAACGCCGGCGATTTCAAAAAGAACGCCGCCGCCATCACGCACGAAGCGGAAATCATCGCCGCCTTGGCCGAAGCGATTTCTCGCTCCGGGATGGAAAACGCCGATGACGAAAAATTCCGCGGCTACGCTAAAGCGTTGCAACAATCAGCCCTCAAATTGCGCGACGCTGCGAACAACGCCGATTACGCGTCGGCCAACACCGCCGCCGGCACGCTCAGTAAAGCCTGTGCGAACTGCCACAACGACTTCCGCTGAGCAAAATCGAAGATTTACGGCAGAGGCGCAAAGACGCAGAGAAATGCAGATAAATCAGAAATTATTTGCCTCTCCGCGCCTCTCTCGTCTCTGCGGTAAAGAAAGCCGCTTACTTTCGCTTGGCCGCGCGTTTGTTGCGTTCCGCATTTCGCGGTTGTTCGCCGCGTGGCTTGGGCAGCGAAAGAATTTGCCGCCGCGGCGCACCCGCTCGGCCCGCTTTGCTGCCGCGGAATAGCTCGAGCATTTTGAAATCGATCAGTTCCGCTAATCCAGCGGCCGCCAGTTCGCTCCCTGACACATATCGGTGCGACATAATCCACTGCTGGATATCCCCTTTGGTGGGGCCAAACAAAGTCGCCAAAAACCGGTCCATGTCGGTTTCCAACTGGGCAAAGTGCCGCGCCCATTCCGAGGCCTCATGCAGGCCTACGTGTTCTTCGCTTTGCCATTTCATCGGGTGGAACAACAGGACACTGTACGGCGTCACCATTCGTCGCCGGCAGGCAGCAAACGGCCACAGCGCGGCCGAGGAACATTCGCCGGTCACAATGCCGGTCACGCGCAAGCCGCGCAATATAATCAGCGCCGTGAGCGACATGGCGCAGTAGGGGCTGCCGCCGGGCGAATCGATATACAACGTGCATTCGCCCCCCGGCTCCACGGACAGCAGTTTATCGGTTAGCTCCGCCTCGCTCTCGGTCAAATCGCCCACGAGTGCGATTTCCAGCGGACCCTCACTTTGTGCTTCGTCCATGTTGCTTTCCTAAACAATGCATGACCTCAAACAATGTGGTTCGGCCCTTTTCAAACATTAATCGGTGCCGGCCCCTACGGCAAGCAAATTCTCCGCTTGCTCCGGCCGTTTCCGCTGGACAATTTGGCTGCGGCGTCGAAAATGGCAATTTTAATGCGCCGCAGCCCTGATTAAACCGGCGAAATGTGCGAAAATCGCTGGCTCCCGCGGCGTCAAAAGCGTACATTTTGTCCTTTTTCTGTGTCCTTAGATTTGTCCTCCGTGCGTTTCCGGCTGTCTGCAACATTGTTCAAACAATTTTCATACACGATGCCCTACAAGGTTGCACGTTGAATCCTGCACTCTTTACTTCTAACCATTAACCCCTCACCCCTCACTCCGCCTCCCCGCCCATGCTCACGGTCAAACTTCCCGACGGATCGGTTAAAAAATATTCCGGGCACATGCGGGCCAAAGATGTCGCCGCCGACATCGGCCCCGGCCTGGCCAAAGCCGCGGTCGCGGCGGTGGTCGATGGCAAAACCGTCGGCCTCGATACGCCGCTGCCGGCCGAAGGCGAAATCGCGCTGAAAATTCTCACCCGCAAAGACGCCGCCTCCTTGGGCGTCATGCGGCATTCGTGCGCCCACGTGATGGCCCGGGCGGTCATGCGGCTGTTCGATGGCGTGCAGTTAGCGTTTGGCCCGACCGTGGGCGCGGGCTTTTATTACGACATGATGTTGCCCCGTTCGCTCACCGAGGAAGATTTTCCCGCCATCGAGGCCGAAATGGCGAAAATCGTCAAAGCCGACGAAGCGTTCGAGCGCATCGAAGAGCCGCGCGCCAAAGCCCTGCAACTGTGCCAGGAGTTGCATCAGCAATTCAAGGTCGAGCACATCAACACGGGCTTGAAAGATCACGCCAGCATGTCGTTTTACCGCCAGGGAGAATTCATCGATTTGTGCCGTGGCCCGCACGTTCCCAGCGCCGGTTACATCGGCGCGTTCAAGCTCACCAGCGTCGCCGGGGCGTACTGGAAAGGGGATCAAACCCGCGAACAATTGCAGCGTCTGTACGGCACCGCCTGGTTCACCAAGGAAGATTTAGATAACTATCTGGCCGCACTCGAGGAAGCTAAACGCCGCGATCATCGTGTGCTGGGCAAGCAATTGGAACTGTTTTCCGTCAATCCGCTGGTCGGCTCCGGCCTGATTTTGTGGTTGCCCAAGGGCGCCATCGTCCGCGGCCTGTTGGAGCAGTTCGTGAAAGACGAACTCATCAAGCGCGGCTACGAGCCGGTTTACACGCCCAACATTGGCAAGGTCGATCTCTACAAAATCTCCGGCCACTACCCGTACTACGCCGACAGCCAGTTCAAACCGATCGTAATGTCCGAAGACGAGCAGTATTTGCTCAAGCCGATGAACTGTCCGCACCATATCATGATTTACAAAAGCAAGCCCCGCAGTTACCGCGAATTGCCGGTGCGGCTGGCGGAATTCGGCACCGTGTACCGTTACGAACAGTCGGGCGAGCTGGGCGGCATGACCCGTGTGCGCGGCTTCACCCAGGACGACGCCCACATTTTCTGTACCGAAGATCAAGTGGCCGACGAAGTGCGCGGCTGCCTCGATTTCACTCAAACCGTGCTCAAGGCGCTCGGCCTGTCCGATTACCGAGTCCGTCTGGGCTTCCGCGATCCGGCCAGCGATAAATACGTCGGCACCGATGCCGCCTGGAACATGGCCGAGGAAGCGATTCTCAACGTCGCCAAAGGCGCGAACCTGCCGCACTTGACTGTGGAGCGCGGCGAAGCGGCGTTTTACGGACCGAAAATCGACTTCGTCGTCCGCGATTGCCTGGGCCGCGATTGGCAACTCGGCACCGTGCAGGTCGATTACAACTTGCCTAGCAAGGAACGGTTCGATCTGGAATACATCGCCGCCGACAACCAGCCGCACAAGCCGGTGATGATTCACCGCGCCCCGCTCGGCTCATTGGAGCGCTTTGTGGGCGTGCTGATCGAGCATTTCGCCGGCGCGTTCCCGCTGTGGCTGGCGCCGGAGCAAGTCCGCGTGCTCACCGTCAGCGAAAAGAGCGAAGAATACGGCCGCCGCGTGGAAGCTGAACTCAAAGCCGCCGGCTTGCGTGTCACCGGCGATTATCGGGCGGAAAAACTCGGCGCGAAAGTCCGCGACGCCCAGTTGCAGCTGATTCCCTACATGTTCGTCGTCGGCCCCAAAGACGCCGAAGCCGGCACCGTTTCCGTGCGCGACCGCATCGAAGGGGACAAAGGCGCGGTCAAACTAGCCGACGCCATCTCGCAGCTCCAAGCCGAAGTCGCCTCCAAAACCGTCCGCGGCCTCAAACCCCCACCCCGCCTCGCCGAAGGCGAATCCGCCGGGGATGAGTATTGATTCCACACCATAAAGCCGCGACCGTTGGTCGCGCTCCCAGCGACAATGAATATACCGAAACTTCACGACCGCGTGGCCCTAACTCGGGACATCAACGATCACGGTCTCAAGCGCGGCGACGTGGCTACGCTGGTCGATTTCGTGCCTCATCCTTCCGGCGGCTCCGAGGGAATGGTTCTGGAGGTGTTCAACGCCTTGGGCAAATCGCTAAAGGTAGTCATCGTGACCGCAGCAGATATTGAACCCCTGCAGGCCGACGAAATTCTCGCCGTGCGCACTCTGGCAGCTACGACATAAAAGCAAAGCCGACCGCGGCCTCAAACCCCCACCCCGCCTCGCCGAAGGCGAATCGGCAGGGGATGAGTACTAAAAGACGCAATTGCGGTCTTTGATCCGAATATTTGACTCCCGCAGTGGGGGTGTCTATAAATGTCAATCTGCCGCGGATCGTTGCCAGGACGCAGTGGCTTTTAATTTTTCCACTTTCTATCACAGTAACATGAAACCAAGCACGCTGATTGGAAATAGGGGCCGTGTTCTTGTTGCGATGCTTTCGCTTTATTTTCTTCTAAGCGTCAACAAACTTTATGGTGTTCAGATTCAGCCTGGCGACATCATCATGCCTCAGGCGGATACAACGAGCAGGATATTGGTGATCGATCCGACCACGGGCGATAGAACAGTGTTTTCGGCATACCCCAACGTCGGGTCGGGTCCAGACTTTTATGATCCCAGTGGTGTTGCCTTGTTGCCCAATGGCGATCTGCTGATGTGCGAGTTAGAAGAAACAGCCGGTTTGTACGAGATCAACCATGTCACTGGCGATCGAACATTTATTTCTGGTCTGGGATCAGGTTTAAATGGTTTTCCTCCCTCGCGTGGTGATGGCCCGCTTGACCTTCCTCGAGCAGTCACAGTCGCTCAAAACGGAAGTATTTATCTTGTCAATCAGGATGGATTTATCACACAAGTTGATCCGTCGACCGGCAATCGCACGCTCGTTTCAGGGGAGGGGGTGGGAACAGGACCTGACTTTCAATATCTAGATGGAGGCATAATGAATACACAGGGCCACCTCCTCGTCTCAGATACAATGCAAGCGGCTATTTTCGATGTCAATTTACAAACAGGGGCGAGAACGATTGTTTCGGGTTTAGGCCGTGGTGCAGGGCCAACGCTTGATGATGCTGGAGATCTAACACTTCTGCCTAATGGCGAAATTGCGGCGCAAGTGGTTCGTGTGCATGACGATAATTCAATCACCTCCGAAATCGTCCTCGTTGACCAAGCAACTGGTAATAGAAGTCTCCTATTCTCGGCGATATGGACCGATACTGATTTCGCCTACTTGACGACCAGCGCTGACGGGAAAATTTTGGGATCCCTGGATGTTCCTTCTGGCGAGATTCTTTCAATTGATCCCACGACGGGCGATACAACCTTGATTTCCGGAGAAAATGTCGGTACGGGAGCTGATCTTGCATACGGTGACATGATCGTCGTCCCTGTACCGGAGCCGACTACCGGAATGCTAGGAATTTTCGGTTTTCTCATGATGGGTTTAGCTACGGCCAGTCGCTATAGACAACAACCATCGTTGCAGAATGATGATCGGCGAACTCACCGTGAAAGACCGCAGTTGCGATAGCGCGAAACAGCCGAATCTTGCCCGATCCGCGTTTATCTGCGTTCATCTGTGGCTATTAGACTTCTGCTCCGGGCTGTGCCAGGTGTCATTGGAGACCTTGTCTAATAGTGTGGATTTATTACTCGCCGACATGGTAAACTTTCAATATGGCCTCCGGACTTGAAAAACAGCACATCGAAATCACTCCCGGCGTTTGCGGCGGCAAACCGCGCGTTGCCGGCACACGCATCCGCGTGCAGGATGTTTACGTTTGGCATGAGCTGCTCGGCAAAAGTGCCGACGTCATCGCAGCCGAATATCCTCAGCTCACGGTCGCCGATGTGTATGCCGCTCTAGCCTATTTTTGGGATCATCGGGCAGAAATCGAATTGCAAATGCAGTCCGAGGAGAATTTCGTCGCCAAAATGCAGGCCGCACTGGGGGCAGGACCGCTCGATTTGAAGCCACCTGCCGGAGACAGCGGGCATGCTCCGGTTTCATCTTGACGAAAGTGTTTCTTCCGCCGTCGCTGCCGGCCTCAGGCGTCGTGGCATTGCAGTAACCACGACCAGCGATGCCGGATTGCGTCATGCAAACGATGAGGAACAGCTTGCCTTTGCTTTGCGCGAAGGGCGTGTCCTGGTAACCCATGATGCAGATTTCCTAGTCCTGGCGGCCAAAGGCATTCCTCATGCAGGAATTGCTTATTGTCATCTAAGATCCAGATCGATGGGCCAAATTATCCGAGCGTTAGAAACGATGAGCACACTCCTAAATCCAGATCAGATGGCAAACCAAATACAATTCATTTAATCTCCTTTGCCCTACGCATCGGCCAAATCCAAGTCGGGAATTTGATTGAAGGCAATCGCCGTGCCGGCTTCGTCTTTGCTGCCGTGCATGCCGCCGAAGTAGACAGCGTGGGCGCCGAAGCGTTGGTTCACTCGATCCATCGCTGCGGCCAGGGCGGAAAGTTGCCGGTCTTCGTCGAACAGCATTCCTGTCACGCTGCAGGCCGGAATCAAATCCCCCAGCACCACGCCTACCCGCAACGGCGGCGCGGGAAATTCGCTGGGCCACAATGCCGCGGCAAATTCCAGCAGTGTGAGCGTGTCGCGGCAGGGGGCCATTCGCAGGCCGTGATGGCACGATTGAATGCCTAGGCAGTCGACCGAAACACTTATCGCCCGGGCGAAATAATTAATGTGCCGCAGCCGCGCCGCCGCTTTGTGCAACAGACGAATTAGCACCCCGCGGGCCAATTCCGGTGTCCGCAACTTCGGCCCCAGCACATGCGAATTGCCCACCGAACTGCGATGCGTCGGCACGATGGGCAAATCATGCCCGCGCAATTGCCGCCACCAGACATGGCCAATAATCCGGCTGCCCCACAACTGCGACAATTCCTCCTTGGAAAGCGCACACAATTGCTCCACTTCCCGAATTCCGGCTCGCTGCAACCGTTGCCCCATGCGGCGGCCAATGCCCGGCAGGTCGATCAGTTCCAGCTCGAACAACCGTTGCGGCAGTTCATCGGCCTGAATCAACGTCAGCCCGTCGGGCTTTTGCATGTCGGCAGCGACTTTGGCCAGAAATTGATTCGGCGCAATGCCAATCGACGAGCGGAGAAACTCACCTACCTGCGTACGAATCGCCTGCTTCACTTGCCCGGCCAATCGCAAGGCCGATTCCGAATCGCGCCGATCGGTCGACAAGCGGCAAGCGAATTCATCGATCGACATGACCCTTTCCACCGGCGTGCATGTTTCAATGGCTTCCTTAAGCTGCTGATGAATTACGATGTACGCCGTCGGCCGCGCCGGCACAATTTTAATGCCCGGGCACATTCGCCGGGCCATGTACACCGGCGTGCCGCATTTCACGTCGAACTTTTTGGCTTCGTAACTGGCGGCAATGCAGCTGGTGGTTTCCGCATTCACCGGCGACACCGCCACGGGCCGGTTTCGCAGCCGCGGCTGCAAATGCTGCTCCGCCGAGGCGAAGAACGAATTCATATCGACGAATAAATATCGCAGAGACATATACAAATGTACATATCATAGATCGGTGCCGCGGGCAAGCGATTTCATCCAATTTTTCGCGATTATCCGACTTCTTCCGATTTCAATTGTCAGTTGCTTGCCAACGGCCGTCACACGCTTTACAACATTTTCAGCGGATCTGCCACATCCACACACTTTTCACAAAGGCCCCAACCATGCCCGCTCCTGGAAAATCTCGTCGGTCTGTCATTCTTCCGCGGTTCTTCTGCAGCGCGATTTGCGTCGCCTGGTTTATCGCTCTAAGTGCCATGGCCGCGCCGCCGAAGTTTGATGCCGAGAAGCTGGCCGCCATCGGTCCAGGCATGCAGCATTTCGTCGATCAGGGGGATATTGCCGGAGCCGTGCTGGTCATCGGCACTTCCGACGGAATCGTCTATCACGAAGCCATCGGCAAGCAGTCATTGGAAACCGGCCAGCTGATGCCCAAGGACGCCATTTTCCGCATCATGTCGATGACCAAGCCGATTACCGCGATGGGCTTGATGCTGCTGCGCGACGAGAGCAAGCTTTCCATCGATGACCCGGTCGAAAAATATCTGCCCGAGTTCAAAGGGCAAATGGTCGTGGCCGCCACCGACAAAGACGCTGGCACGGTGACGCTGAAAAAGCCCGACCGTCCGATCACGCTGAAAGATTTGCTCACGCACACCGCGGGCCAGCCGGAATACCCGGAAGGCCTGGCGGCCTTAAGGCGCACCCGCGATCACACGCTGGCCGAAGTGGCTCTTATTTCCTCGCAGCGGCCGCTGGAGTTTGGGCCGGGCAGCCAGTGGAAGTATTCGTCCGCCGGCATCGACGTGCTGGGGCGGATTATTGAAGTCGTGTCGGGCCAAGCGTACGAAGATTTTTTACAGGAGCGGTTTTTCGCGCCGCTGGAAATGCACGATACGGCGTTTTATCTCACGCCGCAGCAAGCCCAACGATTGGCGGAAATCTATGGCATTAAAAACGGTAAACTGACGCCTGCCAGCCAGTTGCCCGATTATCGGGCGGCTAACCCGACGCTGAAGCCGAAGTACCCGGCTCCGGCTGCCGGTTTGTATTCCACCGGCGCCGATTTGGCCCGGTTGTATCAGGCGCTGCTCAATGGCGGGCAGCTCAATGGCCAGCGCATCATTGCCGAGAAAACGCTGCACGAAATGACGCAAAATCAAACCGGCGATTTAAAAGCCGGCTTTGTTCCGGGTTCGGCCTGGGGATTAGGCTTCAGCTTGGTTGAACATCCGGATGGCGTTACCGAAATGCTCTCGCCGGGCACGTTTGGCCACGGCGGGGCGTATGGCACGCAAGGCTGGATCGATCCGGAGAAAGATGTGTTTTTAATTATGCTGATTCAGCGCAGCGGGCTAAAAAATTCCGATGGGAGCGACATGCGGCGCGAATTTCAAGCTCTGGCCATGCAGGCGATTCAGCCATAGAAGCGCAAAATAAAACCGACGACAAGTCGTCGGCTTGGCTGCGGGTTATGCTGACAATTTGCTGAAATCCGCTTGTGCTTACTTGGCTCCCAGTGCGGATTTGACGAGTGCGACGACGGCGTCGAAAGCGCCCGGATCGGCAATCGCCATTTCAGAAAGCGATTTGCGATCCAACTCGATTTTTGCTTTGCCCAACCCGTTGATGAATTCGCCGAAGCGCAGTCCACGTTCCCGCACGGCGGCATTCACACGAATGATCCACAAGGCCCGCAAATCGCGGCGGCGGCGACGGCGATCGCGGAAAGCATACACGCCGCTGCGGACCAGATTTTCGGTCGCGGTGCGGTACAGCCGGCGGCGTCCGCCGACAAAGCCCTTTGCCTTGCGGAAGAGGCGCTTCTTGGCTCGGTTACGGGGTACGGCAGATGTGGTACGCATGGTTGTTTTGTGTTCGTTTGGAATTCGGAATGCCGATTGGCTTAGTCATTCGTCATTCGTCATTCGTCCCGGCGCGCCGGGATCGTCATTGATTCCTAGTAGCTGTTTCCCGCCAGCGCTTCCAAAATGCGGTGCGTGTCAGGCTTTTCCATCACGCCGGTGCGCCGCAAGTGGCGAATGCGCTTTTGCGTCATTCGGCTGTTCAAGTGGCTGGTGCCGGCGCGGCGGTGCTTCACTTTGCCTTTGGCGGTGGCGCGAAAACGCTTTTTCACGCCCTTGTGGGTTTTCATCTTCGGCATGGCGGTGGCCTGCAATTTGGATCGTAACTGGACGAACCCGACATGATAGCCGGTTTCCGCTCGGGAGGGAAGTGGAGCATTCGCAGGGTGGTGGGACAATTTGAAATTCCGACAGCCGCTTTTCCCGACTGACACAGTCGGGCTATGTTCAAATTGGCCCACCACCATTCGCAGTTTGTTGCTAAATGCTCGCTGACGTATCACTTCGGTACGGTGTCACTGTCACTTCGGTACAACGGTGCACACAATCCGCTTGCCCTGTTGCGACGGCGGTGCTTCGGGTTTGCCGGTTTCGTCCAGCAATTCCAGCACGCGCTTCAGCACCCGGTGGCCTTCCTCGATGTGGGCCAATTCTCGTCCACGGAAGACGACAGAAATGATGACTTTATCTTTGTGCGCCAAAAATCCGCGCGCCTGGTTCACTTTGGTTTCGATGTCGTGATCGCCGGTCTTCGGTCGAACCCGAATCTCTTTAATCTTGGTATGGTGCGAATGTTGCTTGTGCGCCTTTTTCTTCTGCGAGTACTTGAACTTACCGAAATCCATGATTCGGCAAACCGGCGGCTTTTCCGTAGGCGCCACCTCGACCAAGTCCAAGTCTTGCTCTCGCGCCAGGCTCATGGCCTGCTCTGTAGCAATCACGCCATATTGTGTTCCGTCTGCCCCAATCACGCGCACTTGTGGAACGCGGATTTGTTCATTGATTCGATTTTGCTTCTCGATGGCAAGCATCCTCCTCGATAAGGTCCGATGGTAATGACTGCGTCCGGCTGCCATGGCCACGGCCGCCGGCTGCAGGAACTACTGAGTATGGCCGCTGCTGGGCCGCGAAGTCAATCGGTGAAATTATACAACATATTTGGCCGGCCGTAAGTCGCTTCATTCGGTCGGCAGTGTCCTGGAGTTGGCTAAAGAAAAACCCGCGCAATCAGCTATACTATCCTGCCGTTCGAGGAGCTTCCGATTGCGACGCTTCCGCGATTACCGCTTCCTCAGACGACAGCGCTTCCCTGGCAGCCGTCCCATCCAAGGGGCCGTACTTTCGCAATTGCGGAAACAGCCAGGCGATGGCCGCCACGACCGCCAGCGTCCCCACCCCACCGCTGACCGCCGAAATGGTGGCCGAGCTGGCCGTGGAAAATCGCGCCGACTGAAACGCTTGTGCCACCGTTCCCGATTCAATATCGCCCACTTCGTTCGAAATCGAAATGAACATGCCGTTGATGGCCGAGACGCGCCCCCGCATTTCGTCGGGCGTGAGCAATTGAATCAGCGATTGCCGCACTACCACGCTGATATTGTCCATCGCGCCGGTCATGAACAGCATGGCCAACGACAAGGGATACCACCGCGAAAAACCAAACACGATGGTCGCCACGCCAAAACCGCTGACGGCGCACAACAACGTCTTGCCTGCGTGCCGCATGGGGGGTAAATGTGACAGAATGAACGACATGGTCACCGCGCCGACCGCCGGAGCGGCCATCATCACGCCGTAACCTATATTCCCCACTTTCAAAATTTCGTCGGCATAAATCGGCACCAGCGCCACCGCCGCCCCGAACAGGACGCCGAACATATCCAAGCTGCTGGCCGCCAAAATCACCTTGGTGCGCCACACAAAGCGAATTCCCACTGCCAGGTTTTCCGCCGTAAACGGTTGCTTGGCCGTGGGCCGTCGATGATAGCGAATGGTCGAAAGAATTCCAAAAAAACACAACGCGAAGCTGGCATCGAACACGTAGACCATTGCTGTCCCTTTGAACACGGCAATCGCAATCCCCGCCGCCGCCGGGCCCAGAACCGAGGCCAACTGAAATGCCGCAGAATTCCACGTCACGGCGTTCGGAAAATCACGCCGTCGCACCAAGTGCGGCAACATCGATGCCTTGGCCGGCTGCTGGAACGCCCGGGCTACCCCCGCCAGAAACAAACAACCGTACATCCATGCCACCGGCGCCTGCGCCGCTGAAAAACTTGCCAAACCCGCCGAACAGCTCGAGATGACCAACACGGCGGTCATAATTACCCGCTTACGGTTGAATCGATCGGCGACATGCCCGGCAAAAATCGCCAAACCCAACACCGGCAACACTTGCACCAAACCGACCAGTGACAAAGCAATGGGGGCTTTCGTTCGGCGATACAACTCCAGGCCGATGGCCGCCGATTGCATTTGTAATCCCAAGATCGCCAAAAAATTGCCGGCCATGTATCGCCGAAAGGCCGGCACGCGCAATGCGGCATACGGATCGTGCCGGGCAGATGCGCCCGAATCGGAAAGCGCCCCAGCGGAAGCTGGTGAGTCGCCGGCGTTAGAATCGGTAAGCTTCATCAATTCAAAGTTTGCCCGCGGGGTGTCCTAGAAGAAACTTGAACATAGCCGACATTTTATTCTCAGACACACTGGCAGCACCGCGGTTCAGTGGCGGGCAAATCAATCGGCATATAGGGCTTCGATTTCCTTGGCAAAATGCTGCTGCACAATGCCGCGGCGCAACTTCAGCGTGGGGGTAAGCTCCTCCTGTTCGACGCTGAAGCCGCGCCCCAGCAGCGTAAACCGCTGAATTTGTTCGCACTTTGCCGCATCGGACAGTCGCTGGTTAATTTGTTTTCGATACAGTTCCAACACCGCCGGATGCACCAGCGCCTCGGCCGCTGATCGCACGGGAATTTTCCGCGCAACGATTTCCGCCCGCAGCGTGTCAGGATTCGGCACAATCAGCGCCGTCAGATATTTTCGCCCCTCGCCAATGATAATTGCTTGCAAAATCAGCGGCTCTTGCAGGAGCAGGCTTTCCAAATAAACCGGCGCAATGTTCTTCCCCCCTGCCGTGACAATCAATTCTTTTTTCCTGCCCGTGATGCGCAAGTATCCGTCGGCATCAAGCTGGCCCAAGTCGCCCGTGTGCAGCCAGCCGTTCTCAATGGCGACGGCGGTGTCCTCCGGCCGCCGCCAGTAGCCCAGCATCACGTGCGGCCCGCGTGTGAGAATTTCGCCGTCAGCGGCAATTTGAATCTCCACATCTTGAATCGCCCGACCGACGGTTCCCACTTTGTTGTGATCCGGAGTCGCCGTGGCAATCACGGGGGACGATTCAGTCAATCCGTAGCCTTGCACCAACGGCACTCCCTGTTGCCAAAAAAAATCGGCCACATGATCCGGCAGCGCCGCACCGCCGCTGCAGCAAGCCCGGATATTTCCCCCCAAAGCCTGCTGCAAATGCGTCGGGCCGCCCGTTGCAATCGGTCCAATTTTTCCCGCCTCCGAAAGGCGCCGCTGCAACCGCTCAAAAAAATAGGGGACACCGTTGATGAGCGTCGGCCGCACCACCGCGCAATGCGCGATAATTTGCTCCCGATTTTGCACCACGGCTAACTCAGACCCACGCGTTAGCCACGTGTACAAATCGCAGGTGCGGGCAAAAATGTGCGAAAGGGGAAGCCAACTCAGGCGAATATCTTTCGCGGTTGTCTCGAAGGCGGCGCAGCAGCCCGCCGCATTGCTGGTTAGATTTCCATGGCTGAGCATCACGCCTTTGGCTTCGCCTGTGGTGCCGGAGGTATACAAAATTGTTGCTAAATCCGTTGCCTCTGTTCGTGACAACGATTCCTGCACCATGGAGTCCGCGGCGTTTTTGCCCACTGCGGCGAATAACTCGGTGAACGGCAAAACAGGCTGACCGGCAATTTCGGCCTCGGTCAATTCGTAGCAGTAGAAGTGCAGGCCGCGCGGCAGGGTGACGCCATCGGCGGCTAGCTTGTGTGCTTGCTCGGCGGTGGAAAGCAGCACCATGCGCGCCCCGCTATCGGCAATTTGCCACGCGATTTGCGCTCCCGACAACGATGCGTGCAGCGCCACGTGAACGCCTCGCGCCAAATGCACCGCCAGATCGACCAAGGCCCACTCGTACCGGTTTTCCGAAACCTGCGAAACCCGATCGCCCGGCTGCACGCCGGCCCGCCGCAGCCCAGCCGCCAAGCGGCGTACTTCGTGTCCCAGTTCATTCCACGTGAGACTGCTAAATGCCGCATCCTTGCCTGAAGGCACATGCAAGGCTGTTCTGTCGCCGCTGCGGGCCACACAGTCGCAAAACAATTTGACAAGGGTGGTCGGTTGAGAGCCCATCGGCAGAATTTGTGAATGAATCAGGCTCCGCTTCACGCCAGTCACAACCGCTCAAAAATCGTGGCAATACCCTGACCCACACCAATGCACATGGTGGCCAGGCCGGTGGCGGCTCCGGAATCGAGCATCGTGTGAACTAAAGTCGCCGTAATTCGCGCACCGCTAGCGCCCAGCGGATGGCCAATGGCAATCGCCCCGCCGCGAACGTTGGTTTTTTCCTCGTCCAATTTCAGCATCCGAATGCAGGCCAGCGCTTGCGCGGCAAACGCCTCGTTCAACTCGATCAAATCGATGTCGGAAAGCTTCATCCCGGCCCTTTCCAATGCCTTTTTCGTGGCAGGCACAGGACCGGTGCCCATGACCGAAGGATCTACGCCGACCACCGCGGTCGACACAATTCGCACTAATGGCTTCAATCCCAACGATTTGGCTTTTTCTTCCGACATTACCAGCAGCGCCGCCGCGCCGTCGTTCAACGGCGAGCTGTTCCCCGCGGTCACGGTTCCCATGCCCGGCATGAAAGCGGGCTTCAATGCGGCCAGCGATTCCATGCTGGCATCGGGGCGAATGCACTGATCGGTTTCCACCAAAATGCGATGGCCCGCCTCATCACGGCCGTAAGTCGGCACCATCTCCGGCTTGAATTTTCCCCCGGCGGTAGCTGCGGCGGCCCGTTGATGGCTGCGTAGCGCAAAGGCGTCCTGTTCTTCCCGAGATATTCCTTCCGTTTGGGCGAGAAACTCCGCCGTCACGCCCATCAGCAGCGCGCCTTTGCTGGTCCGCTCGAACAGCTTGGGGTTCAAATCGATTCCTGCATCCATGGGAATGTGTTGCATGTGTTCCAGCCCGCCGACAATTTGCACATCTTCCGCGCCGGCCACGATTGCATGTGCCGCCTGATTTAGCGCCTGTAAGCTGGAACCGCAAAGTCGGTTAATGGTGGCTCCGCCGCAGTGCATCGGCAACCCAGCCATCAGTGCCACCGTGCGAGCGACATTGAGTCCTTGTTCCCCCTGCTGTTGCGTATTGCCCAGGACAACATCTTCAATTTCCGCCGGGTTAATTCCGCTGCGCTCGACAAGCCCCCGAACCGCGGCCACGGCCAGATCGTCAGACCGCACATCGCGGAACACGCCTTTTTCCTTGTGCGAACGGCCAATCGGCGTGCGCACGGCGGCCACAATCACAGGGCGCTGCAACGAATTAGCCATAAAACTTCTTTCCGGTTTTGGCCATTTCTATGAGCATTGGCGTCGGTTTCCAGCGATCACCAATCGCTTCCAACGGTTTCAGCATTTCCAATATCTTTGCCGCTCCCAGAGCGTCGGCCCAAAACAGCAAGCCGCCTTTGAAGGGGGGGAAGCCTAGGCCATAAATCAAACCCAGGTCTACATCGCGAACGTCTCGTACCATTTTATCCGTCAGCAAGCGTGTGGCCTCCAGCAGCATCGGCAGGAACAGTCGGGCGGCAATTTGCTCGTCGCTAAGTTTTTGATGGTCGCGAATCATCGGCTCCAGCAGCGTTTTCACCGCCGGATCTGCTACGCCCCGCTCATTTCCAGCCGTGTATTTGAAGAACCCAGCCCCCGATTTTTGCCCTAACCGGCCCGCTTTGATCAGGGCCGGCACCACCGGCGACACGATAATCCGTTCCGGAAAGGCATCGTACATGACGCGGCCGGCGTAAAAAGCCGTATCGAGTCCCACCATATCGAACAAGGTAATCGGCCCCATCGGCATGCCGAAGTTTCTAGCGGCCCGGTCGATGGCGGAAATCTCCACGCCATCCAGCAGCAACTCGATCGATTCGTTCAGGTACGGCAGCAGCATGCGGTTCACCAAAAACCCGGGTCCATCCCGGACCACAATCGGCGATTTTCCGATCGACTTGGCGTAGGCCACCGCCGTGACGATGGTTTCATCGCTGGTTTGCCGGCCGCGAATGACTTCCACCAGCGGCATTTTTCGCACCGGGTTAAAAAAATGAATTCCGCAAAATCGCTCCGGCCGTTTCAGCCCTTCCGCCAACCGGGTGATGGGAATCGTCGAAGTATTCGAAGCCAAGATGGCATCTTCGCGCAACAGCGGTTCCAGGCGTGCGTACAACTGCCGCTTTACTTCCGGGTTTTCCACAATCGCCTCAATCACCAAATCGCAGTTGGCAAATTCAGCGTCTGTGGTTGTGGCTTTGAGGAGCGCGGCGTATTTGATAGCACGCTGCGGATCGGGCCCCTTGGTTTGCTTGTTGTAGGAAACATCTTCCAGAATTCTATGTGCACCAGCGGCGAGTGCCTTGGGCGCCGCGTCGGCAATAGTCACGGGCAAATCGCGTTTCAAATTGGTCGCCGCAATTCCCTGTCCCATGATGCCCGCGCCAACCACCGCCGTCGATTGAATGGGCCGCGGAACCACATCGGGCCGATTTACGCCGGTATCTTTCTTGCTGCGATCGGACAGGAAAAATACGTTGATCAGCGCGCGGTTCACCGGCGAGCCAAACAGCGCGGCCATTCCTTCGGCTTCGGCATTGCAGGCCGAATCGATATCCACCGTTGCGGCGCCCAACATGACTTCCAGCGCCGCCAAGGGCGCCGGATAATGCCCTTTGGTTTGCTGTTGGATGTATCCATACGCCGTGGCGCCCAGAAAGCCCAGTTCGGTCTCGTCAATATCTGGCGGCCCACTCCAGCGGCGACGGTCTGCGAGATATTGTTTCGATGTTTGTTCGGCCCGGATCAAGCGCACGGCCGCATCTTGAATGCGGTTGGCCGGCGCCACATCCGACGCCAGCCCCATTTTGTAAGCCATTCGCCCGTCAATGCTTTCCCCGCTCGTAACCAGTTCCACTGCGTTAGCCAAGCCCACAATTCGTGAGGACCGAGCCGTGCCGCCCCAGCCCGGAAATAAGCCGAGCTTCACTTCCGGAAAACCGAATTGAGTTTTGGCGTCATCGGCCATCACCCGGCGATCGCACCAAATGGCCAACTCCGCGCCGCCCCCCACGCAAATGCCATCGATAGCCGCCACGGTGACGAATGGGCAATTCGAAAGCCGCTGGAACAACTTCCTCCCGCGCGCGCACATGGCTGTGACATCGCTTTTGGGCACATCGAACGAGGCGGCGAATTCGCGCAGATCGGCCCCGGCAATGAACGACCCCGGTTTTCCCGACCGCACGATTAGGCCGGCCAAATTGGGCCGCTTTTCCAGAACGTCTAAATGTGCCGATAATTCTTCCAGCACGCGCTGCGAAAGCACGTTGGCCCCTTTCTGTGGGTCATCCAACGTCAATACCGCAAGGTCCGGGTCCGCAAACGAAAGAACAATCACTGCATCGTTGGGCATAGTTCAATTTTCCTGCCAGTGGAATACCGTCAAGATAGACGTGCCAGGCCATTACGTAAACCCGGAGACCCCCGCCCTCCTCGATAGTTACCTCCGGCTTGCTTAGCGATTGGCCGAACAGGTAGAATCCAAACCATCGATCAGATTGCAATCCCGCCGGAGTACAACGTCCATGGCCATCCGCAAGTTACTGACAAATATCCTTGTGTTTTGCCTGCTGGTCGCCTTGGGAGTCGCGACGCGTTGGATTTCCGAGGCCAGCTATCCAAAACTTTCCGCTGCCACGGCCAACGAACCGTCGAACTTGAGCTCCATCGGCCTGGCTAATTTTACCGCTACGACCGCCGCGGGACTGTTTGCCGGATATTTTTTTGTTCCGCGGTTCGCGGCATGTCTGGTCCCGCTGGCCATTGTCGTGCTCAGTAATTTGGGGCTTCCCAAATACAACAACCGCTGGGAAATGGGCATTGCGATTGCGATGCTTGTCCTGCCTATTGTTTTGGGTTGGTTTCTCCAGCGTCGATCCAACTGGTTGCGCATTTTTGGATTTGCCGCCACTCCGGCGATCTTGTTTTATCTGGTGACCGATTTCGTGCTTTGGCCGGGCAACGATTTGTATCCGCACACTTTTAGCGGTCAAATCGACAGTTACGTCGCCGCCTTTCCATTCCTCCGCAACATGCTCTTGGGCGATTTATTCTTCTCGGGCCTCATTTTCGGTGTGCACAGGTGGGCTGCTTCCCAGGGCGAAGCGATTGAACAGAAGCCGCAATTGGCGCCGGCGCCGGCAGTTCGAGAGTGATCGGACGAATGAGGCCCGTCTCTTCATCTGCCCGTTTTCGTCAGCCCATTTCCACCAGGCCGTCTCAAGCAACCTTTCGCTCGACCGCCATCTGGGTTCCGCATCCGCCTTCCCTGCGGCACAATCGGTAACTTTTCCCCAAGTTTATCATCCGCGCCGGCGTCTGCCGATGTTAAGCCCTAACGGCACTGGATGCCGGCTGGTTTGCGGTAAGTGACGACCGTGGCGATGTGTCCGAATCGTGCTCATTTGGACGCCCCCGATAGAAACCCGCAACCGCACCTTTGGCAACGGACTGAATCCATTGTTGGTCCCTTTGTGCAAAGAGTGCGCGAGTGAGCCCATCCATTCCTCCGTATCTGCAACTCCGCTCCGCGGAAACTGCCGACAAGCTGCAGACCGATCTGGCCGACTTGGCCTGCGTTGGCGAATTATGCCAGGCCTTCGCCGACGCCACCGGATGGCCCCTGCGGTATATCCCCCTGCCCGAACCTTCCGAAAATATCGATCTGCTCTGGTCCGCCCCGGTCAACCCGGGCGTTGGAGAATCTCCCGGACATCTGCGGATCGATTTATGCGGCGCTTCGGCCATGTACGAATCCATGCGTTCCGATTGGCAGGCCGCGGAGCGCATGGCCGGGGCGATTGGCGAATTGTTGAACGAATTATTTGCCGCCCGCCGCGCCCTGCGCGAGCGCGAAGCGGAGCTGGCCGCCGCCGTTCCGGTAAAACCCCATCGCGATGAACAAGGCCATTTGGCCTCGCGCCTGGAAGCTACGTTGCGGGCTGGCGCCCAGGGAATTGGCTGCCAGTCTGCTGCGCTGTATTTGCTGGACGACAGCACCACCCAGCTCAAACTTCGGGCCGCATGGGGCTTGCCGCTGGAAAAGTTTACCGCTCAGGCTCGACCGTTGGCCAACCAAATGGCCGATTTGGAAGCCTTGATCGGCCATGCCGTGGCTTTGGAAAGCCGCGACGAAATGGTCGGCCCCTGGCGAACTCCGGAGCCGGCAGAGGCCGCGCTGTGTGTGCCGGTTTCCAGCCCCACGGCGCCGTTGGGCACGCTGTGGTTTTTCTGCGACGCGCAGCGCCCCTTTTCCGACGAACAGACGAACATTGCCGAAGTGGTTGCCGGAAAAATCGCCTCCGATCTGGAACGCTATGCCCTGATTGAGGAAAAAACTTCCAGCCATCAACTCCAGCAACAAGTGCAGGCCGTTCGGCGTACCCAGCAGCATCAATTGCCGGTGGTGTCGCCGCCGTTGCCCGGCTGGTCACTGGGCGGCTGGACCGAACAGTCCGAATCTTTGGGCGGCGCGTTTTACGATTGGCGCATGCTCGACGATCAATCGCTGCTGCTCATGCTCGGCGATGCCTGCGAGGGCGGATTAGAGGCCGCGCTGGCTTCCGCGGCGCTACGGGCAGCCTTGCGCGCAGCCGACGATACGCCGCTGGACATCGACGAGCTGCTCCGCCGCGCCAATCGCATCCTCTGGGAAAGCTCGGCCGGCAATTGGTGGGCCGGGCTCTGGATGGGACAGCTGAATCTAGCGGACGGCCGCTGCCACTTCACCGCCGCCGGTCGACCCAATGCTTTGTGGCTTAAGCCCGACGGTTGGGCCTCCCTGGTGAAGCCCAGCGAGCCGCTGGGCCTGACGCCGGTCATCCAAACGGAGCGAAAAAAGCCGTTGATTTTGTCCCCCGGCCAGTCGCTGGTCGTCTGCAATCGCGGAATCATGGAAACTGCCGATGCCCGTGGTCGCCCCCTCGACGATGCCGCTCTTTCGCGGCTGTTGCTCAAGGAATTGGCCGCGCCGCCGCAGCGGATGATCGATCTGGTGCACGACGCGCTTCCCGCACCAAACGATGTCTCTTTTCCTTTGGCAGAGGGCCGGGACGAGGAGAATCGCTCCAGGCCGCAGGACCGCAGCATCCTGGTCGTACAGCGTCTGCTGAGCTAGAATTCTCCCATCTGCGGGAATGGCGGAATTGGCAGACGCGCTAGGTTGAGGGCCTAGTGGTAGCAATACCGTGCAGGTTCAAGTCCTGTTTCCCGCATTCCTAATAGCGCCCGCCGTGGCGAACCGCTCCGCAATACCGAACTATTTGCCCGACGGTTTTTCGTCGTCGGCTGCCGGCGGACTGGAATGGGCTTCCGCTGCCGGGGCGGTCTGAGCGGCAGCGGGCGTGGTTTGCGCCTCACCATTGGAAGCAGCCGATTCGCTCGGGGCTGCGCTGTTACCTGATTTTTCATCCGGCGGGAACAAAACCGAATTCAAAATCGGCATGAATTCCCGCAAGAACGGGACGGCGGCGCTGTCCACCGGACTGATGTGCGTCGACCCATGCAAGTCCGTGTTGGCATAAATCTTGTACAACGCCGGATAATGCATCAAAGAATACTTTGGAACGCGCGGGGCTTCCCATTTACCGTCATGACCGAAGCTCCAGAAGATGCGTAGATCTTGTGGATTGAACGAAAGGCCCTTGCGAAATCGGGTGGTGGTGAAATCGGCTGACGTTTTACCATTCTCTCCGGAATCAATCGTGTACGATTGCTCATCTTCCGCTTCTTCAAAGCCGCTTAACACGTAGCACTGGTCGGGGGTATGTTGCGTAATGTCCTTGGGATGGCCGCAAACAATATAGATCTCAACCGCTTTGTCCGGATCGGTTCGGTTCACATATCGCCGAGAAAAAGTATTCACCGCCCCCGAGGCCTCTTTGGAGCGTTCGTCAATGGGCGAATCGACGCTGTCCCAATTTCCAAAGGACGTGGGAACGTGGTTCAATCGCTCCGCATAGAGTTTTTGCTCTTCTGAAACGGATCGATGATTCCATCGCTCCGTCCACTTTCCTTGCAAGTACGAATGCGCTGCCAGTAGCACGATGCTGACAATCGCCAATCGGATCAGCAACTTGCCGGTGCCCTGCACATAAAAATGAACGACGAGCAGCCCCAGACAAACCACGGCGGGAATGATAAAGCTCCAATAGTTTGCCAGCAGTTCCATAAGATAAATTCCAACTGAAAGACTATAAACCCAACTGAAATACAAAAAAACGTTGCCAGCGGCGCACAACGACGCGTTGCCTGCCAGCACGAAAACTAGGTTGGCGACGGCAAGGCATAGGCCGGTCGCCGGCTGGTTTCCGTGATGCCATTCACCACCGCTCCTAAAACTCTGATCCCCACCGATTCCATGCGCTCTCGCGCCTCGTAAACTTTTTGCAATTGGCTTACGTCGCGCCGCACGCTCAAGATGGCGGCATCCGCATGCGCCCCCAGCAACAGGGTATCCGCATAAGTCAGAACGGGCGCGGCGTCGATGACAATAAAATCAAATTGTTCCCGTGCCTTGTTGAACGTATCCTTCGACAAATCTTTCGACAACGAAGCGATCGCCTGGTAATCGCACGCTCCGGCTGCAATCAGCATCAGGCCGTCGACAGGCGTGGGCTGAATTGCCCCTTCCAGGTCGACTTCGCCACGCAAAATTTCGCTTAGGCCGGGCTCCAGCGAGGCGCTAAACATGGCATGTACGGTGGGCGCCCGCAGGTCGCCGTCCACCAGCAGCGTGCGGCGGCCCGATCGCGCCAAGCTGGCCGCTAGATGCGAGGCGACCGTCGTTTTACCCTCACGGTCGCCGGCACTGGTCACCATAATCACGTGCGGCGCGTCGTCCCGCGATTGCCGTAATAACATCGTGCGGATGCTGTCGACCGATTCGGCTAAAATTCCTTGCAAGGCAGCGGATCCGTTCAATCCCTTCGTCCGCGATAGCGCCTCCAAATTGGGCACGGTTCCCAACACGCGCAGGCCTGTATTGCTGGCAAGTTCGCCGGTCGTATTCAAACGGTGGGCTTGGTATTCCATGGCCACCACGGTTCCGGAGCCCAACAGCAAACCCAGGAAGCCCGCGAAAACCGTCACCACAATTCGAAACGCCTCACTCGGTGCGTCTGGCACGGAGGCATCGTTTAACACGATCACCCGCGACGGCAGCTTCAGTGCCAGCCGGACGTCGTTCAATTCGGCCTCTCGTCGTTCGCGTTGTCTCTCTTCCTCATGAATCTCTTCCTGCAAACCGGTCAACTGCTC
>Ga0335083_10002330_pt1 | contig 25148 bp, 23 predicted proteins | sample Lox_Sample_42_FD_206716 | JGI IMG/M metagenome (GOLD analysis project Ga0335083, IMG submission 206716) | Soil microbial communities from Loxahatchee National Wildlife Refuge, Florida, United States - Lox_Sample_4.2 | ecosystem: Environmental > Terrestrial > Soil > Wetlands | place: USA...
TCATCACCGATGTCGATCGTCACCTTGCCCCCGGTCACGAGGTGGCCGAACAGCAGCTCGTCGGCGAGCGCCTTGCGAATCGTGTCCTGGATGAGCCGCGCCATCGGGCGCGCGCCCATCTGCGGATCGAAGCCCTTCTTCGCGAGGTACTCCTTGAGCGCCGGCGTGAAGGAGGCCTCGACCTTCTTCTCGTGCAGCTGGTTCTCGAGCTCGAGCAGGAACTTGTCGACCACGCGCAGGATGACGTCGTGGTCGAGCGAGGAGAACGAGATCGTCGCGTCGAGCCGGTTGCGGAATTCCGGCGTGAACATGCGCTTGATCTCGCCCATCTCGTCGCCGGCCGCCTTGGTCTGCGTGAAGCCCATCGTCGTCCTCGAGAGCTCGGTCGCGCCCGCGTTGGTGGTCATGATGATGATCACGTTGCGGAAGTCGGCCTTGCGCCCGTTGTTGTCGGTGAGCGTCCCGTGGTCCATCACCTGGAGCAGGATGTTGAAGATGTCCGGGTGCGCCTTCTCGATCTCGTCCATCAGCACGACGCTGTACGGATGCTTGGTTACCGCCTCCGTGAGCTGACCACCCTGGTCGAAGCCGACGTAGCCCGGCGGCGCGCCGATCAGGCGCGACACCGCGTGCCGCTCCATGTACTCGGACATGTCGAAGCGGATGAGTTCCACACCGAGGCAGTAGGCGAGCTGGCGCGCCACTTCGGTCTTGCCGACGCCCGTCGGACCGCTGAACAGGAAGTTGCCGATCGGCTTGCGCGGATTGCCCAAGCCCGAGCGCGCCATGCGGATGGCGGACACGAGCGCATCGATCGCCTTGTTCTGACCGAACACGACGTTCTTCAGGTCGCGGTCGAGCGTCTTCAGCGCGTTGCGGTCGTCGGAGCTCACGTTCTTCGCGGGGATGCGCGCGATCTTGGCGACGATCTCCTCGACCTCGCCCTTGCCGATCACCTTCTTCTGGCGCGACTTGGGCAGGATCTTTTGCGCCGCGCCGGCTTCGTCGATCACGTCGATCGCCTTGTCGGGCAGGTGGCGGTCGTTGATGAAGCGAGCGGCGAGCTCGGCGGCGCTGGTGAGCGCCGCCGGCGCGTACTTGACGCCGTGGTGCTGCTCGAATCGCGTCTTGAGGCCCTTGAGGATCTCGATGGTCTCCTGGATCGACGGTTCGGGCACGTCCACCTTCTGGAAGCGCCGCGACAGCGCGTGGTCCTTCTCGAAGATCTGCCGGAACTCGTTGTACGTGGTCGCGCCGATGCATTTCAAGGCGCCCGTCGACAGCGCGGGCTTGAGCAGGTTGGACGCGTCGAGCGTGCCCCCCGAAGCCGCGCCGGCGCCGATGATCGTGTGGATCTCGTCGATGAAGAGAATCGACTTCGGGCTCTCCGCGAGCTGCTTCAGCACGGCCTTCAGCCGCTGCTCGAAGTCGCCGCGATACTTGGTGCCCGCGAGCAGCGCGCCCATGTCGAGCGAATAGACCTGGTACTCGCGCAGCAGATCGGGTATCTCGCCCTCGTTGATCCGGCGCGCGAGCCCCTCCGCAATGGCCGTCTTGCCGACACCGGCCTCGCCGACCAGCAGCGGGTTGTTCTTGCGCCGGCGGCACAGCACCTGGATCACGCGCTCCAATTCGTGCTCGCGCCCGATCAGGGGATCGATCTTTCCGGCCTTGGCGAGCGCGTTGAGGTTGAGCGTGTAGGCGTCGAGCGCGCCCTGCGACTCGCTGCCGTTGTCGTCCTCGCCCTTCTGCTCCTGCTTGTCCTGCTTCTGCTGCGGCGTCTTGGTGATGCCGTGCGCGATGTAGTTGACGACGTCGAGGCGCGTGACGCCGCGCTGGTTGAGAAAGTAGACCGCGTGCGATTCCTTCTCGCCGAAGATGGCGACGAGCACGTTGGCTCCGGTGACCTCCTTCTTGCCCGACGACTGCACGTGCAGGATTGCGCGCTGGATGACGCGCTGGAAGCCCTGCGTGGGCTGCGTGTCCGCATCCGAGTGCGGCGCAAGGCGCGGCGTGTGCTCCTGGATGAAGTCGGACAGCACGCCGCGCAGCTCGTCGAGGTCCACACCGCAGGCCTTGAGCACTTCGGCGGCCGACGGGTTGTCGAGCATCGCCAACAGCAGATGCTCCACGGTGATGAACTCGTGCTGCTTCTGCCTGGCCTCGACGAAGGCCATGTGGAGAGAGACTTCCAGTTCCTGCGCAATCATCGGACTTCCTTTGCCTTTTCTACGTCGGCGGGCTCCTGAACCCTGCCGACGACTACAACGCTCAAGTCTCCTCCATCGTGCACTGAAGCGGATGCTGGTGCTTGCGCGCAATGCTTATCACCTGTTCCACCTTCGCCGACGCCACCTCGCGCGTGTAGGTGCCGCAGACGCCCATGCCCTCGCGATGTACCTGCAGCATCACTTGCGTCGCCTTCTCGCGACTCATCGCGAATACAGTTTGCAGGACCACGACGACGAAGTCCATCGGTGTGTAGTCGTCGTTCAGCAACATCACCTTATATAGAGGCGGCGGCTTGACCTTGGCCTTTTCGGCCTCCAGGACGGTCCCGCGCTGCTCCTGGTTTCGCATGTCCTCTTACGATACTCCGGAACGATTTGGGGTCAATGTTTGATGATTGCAACAGTTTTTACAATACTACCGCCGGGACGAGGCCTACTGCTTGACGCTGCGGGAGCATTGCGCGTAGAAAGCGCATGTTTGGCGTACCTTCGGTCCGCCTTTCCGGCACCGGCCGGACCCGGGCCCGCCCCGCAAGACGGACCCAAAGGGCACCCCGCAAAGCGCCCGCCAGACACCCCGTTCAAACCTAAAGGAATAGGCAGTATGGCAACTGGTACCGTCAAGTGGTTCAACGATGCAAAGGGCTTCGGCTTCATCACGCCGGACGGCGGCGGCGAAGACCTGTTCGCGCATTTCTCGGCGATCAACATGCAGGGCTTCAAGACGCTCAAGGAAGGCCAGAAGGTCTCCTTCGACGTGACCCAAGGCCCCAAGGGCAAGCAGGCGAGCAACATCCAGGCCGTTGCCTGAACGTCCCCGTTGCCGACGGCTTTTTCACGAAGCCGTCGACGAACTTCGCAAGGGCCCGCCAAAAGCGGGCCTCTTTGTTTCCGGGATCCGGAATCGGGATCAGGCGCAAAGGGCCCACCGGCGACGGGCCTTTTGCCGATCCCGAGCCGACGAACGGCTGTCCGGCCGAGGGCCTACATCCGCTCGATCATGGCCTGGCCGAAGCCGGAGCACGACACCTGGGTGGCGCCTTCCATCAGACGGGCGAAGTCGTAGGTGACAACCTTGTCCTGGATCGCCTTCTCGAGGCTCTTCTCGATCAAGTCGGCCGCCTCCTTCCAGCCCATGTGGACCAGCATCATCTGCGCGGACAGAATCTCCGAGCCCGGGTTCACGTAGTCCTTGCCGGCGTACTTGGGCGCCGTCCCGTGCGTGGCCTCGAACATCGCCACCGAATCGGACAGGTTGGCGCCCGGCGCGATGCCGATGCCGCCGACCTGCGCCGCGAGCGCGTCCGAGATGTAGTCGCCGTTCAAATTGAGTGTCGCGATGACGTCGTACTCGGCCGGACGCAGCAGGATCTGCTGCAGGAACGCGTCGGCGATCACGTCCTTCATCACGATCTTGCGCCCCGTCTTCGGATTCTCGAACTCCATCCAGGGACCGCCGCCGAGGGGTTGCGCGCCGAACTCCTTCTGCGCGAGCCCGTAGCCCCAGTCGCGGAAGCCGCCCTCCGTGAACTTCATGATGTTGCCCTTGTGCACGAGGGTGACGGACTTCCTGTCGTTGTCGATCGCGTACTGCATGGCCTTGCGCACGAGCCGCTCGGTGCCCTCGCGCGAGACCGGCTTGATGCCGATCGCCGAGGTGCCCGGGAAGCGGATCTTCTTGACCGCCATCTCCTTGATCAGGAAGTCGATGACCTTCGTAGCCCCTGCGGACTCGGCCTGCCACTCGATGCCTGCGTAGATGTCCTCCGAGTTCTCGCGGAAGATCACCATGTTGGTTTTCTCGGGCTCGCGCAGAGGCGATGGCACGCCGCGGAAGTAGCGCACGGGGCGCAGGCACACGTACAAGTCGAGCTCCTGCCGCAGCGCGACGTTGAGGGAGCGGATGCCCCCGCCCACCGGCGTCGTCAGCGGTCCCTTGATCGAGACGACATAGTCCTTGACGACCGCGAGCGTCTCCTCGGGCAGCCAGACGTCGGGGCCGTACAGCTTGGTCGACTTCTCGCCGGCGTACACCTCCATCCAGTGGATCCTGCGCTTGCCTGCGTACGCCTTGGCGACCGCGGCGTCGACCACCTTCAGCATCACCGGCGTGATGTCGACGCCCGTGCCGTCGCCTTCGATGTACGGGACGATCGGCTGGTCGGGAACGTTAAGGCTGCCGTCGGGCTTGACGGTGATCTTCGTGCCGGACGTCGGCACCTTGACGTGCTGGTAGTTGGCCATGGATGCTCCTGCGGTGGGTTTGCAGCCGGACCCGCGACGACTCATCACGGCGACCGTCGCTTGGATTGTGCGCGGTCCCGACGGCAAAACTGTTGATTATCCGCAATTTTGGATGGGACTGCCACGGAGGACGCACGGCGCGAACTGCGCGCCGGGCGCGCCGTCGTCCTGCTCAACAAGCCCTGCGGAGTGCTTTGCCAGTTCACGTCCGCCGACGCGCGGCCCACGCTGGCCGGTCTGGTTGCCGAGCGCGACGTCTATCCGGCCGGGCGCCTCGATAGGGACAGCGAAGGCCTGGTCGTGCTCTGTGCCGACGGCGCCCTGATCGCGCGCATCGCGCAGCCGCGCTACAAGATGCACAAGACCTACTGGGTGCAGGTCGAAGGCGTGCCGGATCCGGCGCAGCTGCGCGCGCTCGTGGCGGGTGTGGCGCTGCGCGACGGGCCGGCGCGTGCGATCGACGCGCAGGCGATGCCGCAGCCGCCCGCGCTCTGGTCGCGGGACCCGCCGATCCGCAAGCGGGCCGCGATCCCGGCCGCGTGGCTCGCGGTCACGCTGGCCGAGGGCCGCAACCGGCAGGTGCGCAGGATGACCGCCGCGGTCGGGCTGCCGACGCTTCGCCTCGTCCGCTGGTCGATCGGACCGTGGACGCTCGACGGGCTCGCGCCCGGGCAGTCCCGCTTCGCGCGCGTGCTATGATCGCCCGCCGTTTCCGGCCCACTCTCCGCCCGCCCCGCACGCTGGGCTTCCCTTCCGCGCAATGATCCGCCGCCTGCTCGCCCGCCTGATCCCCGGCCGGCCGGCACGCGAACCCCGCATCTACCGTGCCGGCGAGCATCCGGTGCGGCGCGAGCAGGTCCCGCGCGGCGCGCGCATGGTCATCGACAAGCTCCACGAAGCGGGCTTCCGCGCCTTCGTCGTCGGCGGCGCCGTGCGCGACCTCCTGCTCGGCATGACCCCGAAGGACTTCGACATCGCCACCGACGCCACCCCGGAGCAGGTGAAGCCGCTGTTCCGCCGCGCCTACGTGATCGGCCGCCGCTTTCGCCTCGTGCACGTGCACGCCGGCGCCGAGGTGCTCGAGGTGTCGACGTTCCGCGCGCCGCAGAATGCGGAGGACTCGACCGACGAGCACGGGCGTCTGCTGTCGGACAACGTGTACGGCACGCAGGCCGAGGACGCCGCGCGCCGCGACTTCACCATCAACGCGCTTTATTTCGATCCGTCTTCGGAAGAGATCTGGGATTACGTGGGCGGCGTGGTCGACATCCGCGCGCGGCGCTTGAAGCTGATCGGGCCGCCGGTCACGCGCTTCCGCGAAGACCCCGTGCGCATGCTGCGCGCCGTCCGGCTCGCGGCGAAGGGCGGCCTTGCCATCGATCCCAAGACCGCGGCGCCGATCTCGAAGCTCGCGAGCCTCGTCTCGAACGTGCCGCCGGCGCGCCTGTTCGACGAGATGCAGAAGCTTCTGCTGTCCGGCCACGCCGCGGAGACGCTCGCGAGCCTGCGCGCGCACGGTCTCTCACACGGGCTCCTGCCGCTGCTCGACATGATCCTCGAGCAGCCGCTCGGCACGCGCTTCATCGAAGTCGCGCTCGCGAGCACCGACGCCCGCGTACGCGAGGGCAAGACGGTGTCGCCGGCGTTTCTCTTCGCGACGCTGCTTTGGCACGAAGTGCTCGTGCAGTGGAATGCCGCCCGGTCGCGCGGCGACAAGACGATCCCGGCGCTGTACGACGCGATGGACCGCGTGCTCGAGGCACAGGCGACCCGCATCTCGATCCCGCGCCGGTTCGAGGCGACGATCAAGGAGATCTGGGCGCTGCAGCCGCGCTTCGAGCAGCGTGCCGGGCAGCGGCCGTACCGCCTGCTCGAGCACGAGCGCTTCCGCGCCGCGTACGATTTCCTGAGCCTGCGCGGCGAGTCGGGCGAAGCGCCGCACGCGCTGGTCGAATGGTGGACGCGCTTCCAGGACGCGTCGAATGCCGAGCGCGAAGCGATGCTGCGTCCCGAGGAGGCCCCGAAGAAGTCGCGGCGCTCGCGCGGCCGGGGCCGCAAGCGGCGCGAGGACGCCGCCGACCCCGCTACGCCGCCGCGTGAGGCGGAGTGACGCGCGCCCGATGGCGCTCGCGTACGTCGGACTCGGCAGCAACCTCGCGCACCCGCGGCGGCAGATCGCGCGCGCCGCCCGCGCGCTGGCGCGCTTGCCGCGCACGCATCTACTCGCCCTGTCGCCCAACTACGTCACGGCGCCGGTCGGCGTGCCCGATGCGCAGCCGGATTACGTCAACGCGGTCGCCGCGCTGTCGACCTCGCTCGCGCCCCGAGCGCTGCTGGCACGCCTGAACGTCGTCGAGCGCCGGCAGCGGCGCCGACGCGGCGTGCGCAACGCGCCGCGGACGCTCGACCTCGATTTGCTACTATACGGGCACCGCCGGATCGACGTGCCGCACCTGACGGTGCCGCACCCGCGCATGCACGAGCGGGCCTTCGTGCTCGCCCCGCTGCGCGATGTCGCGCCGGCGGTCACCATCCCCGGACGCGGGCTCGCCCGCCGTCATTGGCAAGCCGTGCGCGGACAGCGCATCGCGCGGACTCGCACGCATCACATCGCCTGGGCCTCTCGATGGATCTAACGCATTGCCGCTACGTCGTCGTCGAAGGGCCGATCGGCGCGGGCAAGACGAGCCTCGCCCGGCACCTCGCCGAGCACCTGGACGCCGACATGCTGCTCGAGCAGCCGGAGGACAACCCGTTCCTGCCGCGCTTCTACGACGACATGGCGCGCTTCGCCCTGCCCACACAGCTCACGTTCCTGTTCCAGCGCGCGGACCAGCTGCGCCAACTCGCCCAGCTCGACATGTTCCGGCAGCCGACGGTGTCCGACTTCCTGCTCGACAAGGACCCGCTGTTCGCGCGGCTCAACCTCTCCGACGACGAATACGCGCTGTACGAGAAAGTGTTCCGGCACCTGAAGCCGCAGACGGCCACGCCGGACCTCGTCATCTACCTGCAAGCTCCGGTCGACACGCTGCTCGCCCGGGTGAAGATGCGCGGCGTGAGCTTCGAGCAGGCGATCCCCGACGAGTACCTGGCGCGCCTCGCCGACGCCTACGCGCGCTTCTTCTACCAGTACGACGAGGCGCCCCTGCTCATCGTCAACAGCGAGCGGCTCAATTTCGTGGACAATCCGGCGCATCTGAAGATGCTGCTTTCGCGTGTCGGCGGCATGCGCGCCCGCCGCGAGTTCTTCAATCTCGGACAGGCATGACGATCATGACGAAGCTCCTCGGCTCGTTCCTCGCCGCACTCGCCGTGCTCGCGCTCGGGCAGGAAGCGATCGCACAGGGCGCGTATCCGGCGCGGCCGATCCGCATCATCGTGCCCTTTACGCCGGGCGCCGGCACGGACAACGTCGCGCGACTCATCGCGCAGAAGCTCTCCGAGACGATGAAGGCGACGATCGTGGTCGAGAACCGCGCGGGCGCAGGCGGCGCGATCGGCGCGGCGGAGGTCGCCAACGCCGCCCCCGACGGCCACACGCTGCTGTTCGTGGCGTCGCCGTTCACCACCGTCGCGGCGGCGGCGAAGAACCCGGGCTACGATCCCGTGAAGCAGTTCGTCCCGGTCGCCCCGATCGCGTCCGGGCCGCTCGCCTTCGTGATAGGCAAGGATGTCCCGGCGAACACGATGCGCGAGTTCCTCGCGCTCGCGCGCACCATGCCGGGCAAGCTCAACTACGGCTCCGCCGGCGCGGGCAGCGTGAATCACCTCGCGCTCGAGCTCATGAACGTGCGCGCCGGCGTCGTCGTCGTCCATGTGCCGTACCGCGGCATCGCGGATGCGACGAAGGACCTCCTCGGCGGCTCGATCCAGGCGATGACGGCGTCGATTCCGGCCACGCTCCCGCTCGCCGCGGACAAGCGCGTCAAGGTGCTCGCGGTGACCGGCCCCAAGCGCATCAAGCAGATGCCCGACGTGCCGAGCTGGGAGGAGGAAGGCGTTCCCGACGCGAGCGTGATCAACTACTGGGGCATCGTCGCGCCCGCCGGCACGCCGCGGGCGATCGTCGCGCGCCTCAACGCCGAGATGCTGAAGGTGCTGGCGCAACCCGACGTGCGCGAGCGCCTGGAGCGCGAGGGCGCGGAGCCCATTCCGGGCCCGCCAAATCGCCTGGGCTCGATCATTGCGACGGATCTCGCGCACTGGAAGAAATTGATCGTCGAGGCGAAGCTGAGCTTCGAGTAGCCGGAACCCGGTCACGCTCCCGCGCGGTGGGCGAAAGCGATACGCGAAGGAGAGCTCCGCCGCCACGACGCCGAGCTGGAAGCTGATCGCGAGCCGCGTCGAGCCCGGATGTCGCTCGCGATCGACGAAGAGCGCGCCGTTCGACAGGTGCATCAGCGCAGCTCGACGCGCGCCGCGCCGAGGCATGCGCGCAACGTCTCCGCTTCGGCGGCAAGCTCGCGCCGGAACGCCGCGCCGCGAGGCGCCGCTCGCACGTAGTCGATCGCGATCGCCAGCGTCCCGTTCGCAGCCTTCGCGTTGACCCAGCCGATCGCGCCGTCGCCCCACAGCAGCGGCAGCGCGTAGTATCCGAACTTGCGACGCGGCGGCGGCGTGTACGCCTCGAGCCGGTACTCCCATCCCCACAGCGCCTCGAAGCGGCGGCGGTCCCACACCACCGGGTCGAAGGGCGCGAGGAAGCGCACGCGCCGGTCGGGCTCGACGGGCGCTTCGCGCGCGGGAAGCAGCCACCGCACGCCCTCGATTGCGATGCGCTCCAGCGCCGGCTCGGCGAGAAGGGCCTCGAAGGCCCGCCCGCGCAGTGACGGCAGCGAGCTGTCCGCGACCATCCGCGCGAGCTCGCGAAAGCTCGCCTCGGGAAGCGGCGCGTAGATGTCGAGCAGGAGAAGAAGAATCGACCGCGCGCGCGAAGCGGCCGCCGGCGGGCTCGCCGGCGGCGGCGCAAGCGCGTACACCTTGATGCCGTTCTCGCGCCGCGCCACGCGCAGGCGGCCGCGGAAATGCAGCGCTTCCAGGATGCGCGTGGTCGCCGCCGATTGGCTGCCCCAGCCGTTGACCGTGCGCGCGCGGCCTATCGAGCCGAGGTCGCGCGGGTGGGTATCGCCGTTCTCGGCAACGTGCGCGAGCACCCGGGACGCGAGGCGCGGATGCTCGCGCTCGACGCGAAAGCGGTAAGCGCCCACGCGCGGATGCAGGAGCGCACGGGTGGCCTCGGGCATGACGCCGTAGACGTGCAAGTGGCCTTCCGCGATGCCGAGCCCGGCATACGCGGCGTCGAGGTCCCCGGCGCGATAGCCCGCGACACGCTGGCGCAGGATCAGGTCCGCCGCTCGCGCCGGCGCGCGGATCGGGTCGATCTGGACGAAGCGCATCGCCGCGATGGCCTCGGGCAGCGATGCGGCGGGGCGAAGGGATCGCCCCACCGCGTGCGCGCGCAAGGCGCGCAGGGTCCAGCGGCCCATTCCGATCAGGCGGCGCGCAGCGCGTCGACGATCGACAGGCGCGCGGCGCGCGCTGCCGGCAGGAAGCCGCCGATGAATCCCATCACGAGCGCGAAGGCGAGGGAGGCCAGCACGATGTAGGGCGTGAGCGTGAAGGTGAAGGCGATCTCGGAGAACGTCTGGAAGTTGGTGGTCGAGATGGGCACCGTCTGCATGAAAGAGGCCGCCACGAGACCGAGCATGCCGCCGACCAATCCGAGCAGGAGCGCCTCGACGAGGAACGCGGTGAGGATCGCCATGCGCGAGAAGCCGAGCGCGCGCAGCGTGCCGATCTCGGCGGTGCGCGACGCGACACTCGCGTACATCGTGATCATGGCGCCGATGATCGCGCCGATCGAGAAAATCACCGAGATCGTGCTGCCGAGGTAGTAGATGAACTTCGCGAGCCCCTCCGACTGGTCGGCGTAAAACTGCGTCTCCGGCTTGATGTCGAGCGTCAGACGCGGGTCGCCGTCGATGGCGCGCTTCATCTTGTCGAAGCCGCGGGGGTCGCTCAGGCGGAACACGATCGCGGAGAAGCCGAACCGGCGGAACGACTGCAGGAGCTGCTCGGCGTCGCCCCATATCTCCGAATTGAAGCCCGTGCGGCCGGCGTCGAAGACGCCGACCACCGTCCAGTCGCGCTGGGCGAAGTGCAAGGTCTCGCCAAGACCCGCGCCGCGGAATCCTTGCGCGATCGCATGGCCGGCGATGATCTCGGATGTGCCGGGGCGGAACGTGCGCCCCTCCACGATCTTCACCTGCGGCCGCAGCGCGAGACCCTGCGGCGTCACGCCGCGGATGATCACGTTGGACGGGTTGCCGCTGTCGCGCTTGGGCAGGCTGATCAGCACCACCGGCTCCTTGGACACGAGCTTGCTGCCGTCCTCGCCGGTGGCGATGCCCGGCAGCGACTCGACGATCGACGCCGAAGGGCGATCGATCCCGCTTTGCACCTCCGTCTGCGATCCGCGGCGGATCACGATGACGTTGTCGGGCTGCCCCGTGGCGACGAGCGTCTCCTTGAGGCCCGCGGCCAGCATCAGCACGGTGGCGAACACGTACACGACGAGCGCCATGCCGCCCGCGGTGAGCGCCGTGGTGAGCTTGCGCGCGAAGAGGTTGCGCGCGATGTAGGAGAACGGGATCGCCGCCATCGCGTCCGGGCCTTAAGCGACGGCGCGCAGGCCGTCGACGATGCGCACGCGCGCGGCGCGCCACGCCGGAATCAGGGCGGCGACGACACCGACCAGGAGCGCGGCGCCGATCTGCATCGCCACCGTCTCGTCGGATACGATGAACACCGGGAAGAAGGTGCCCATCACCGCGGCGAACCAGCCCGCCACCGGGAACGTGAGCGCGATGCCGAGGGCCCCGCCGACGAGCGCGATGCCCACCGACTCGGCGAAGATCAGGAATGCGACGAACGCATTGCCGAAGCCGATCGCCTTCATGGTGGCGTACTCGGAATAGCGCTCGCGCGCGGTCATCGCCATGGTGTTGGCCATCACCGCCATGATGATCACGACGATGACGAACGACACTGCCTGGATCGCGATCAGGATCGCCTCGGTCATCGACACGAAGCCGAGCTGGAAGGCCTTCTCGGTCTCGGTCAGTGTCTCGGCGAGCGAGTTCTTGAACGTGGCGTCGATGCGTTGCGACACCTCGGCCGCCTGGTTCGGGTCGCGGATCTCGACCACGTACCAGCCGACGGCATCGCCGCGCCGCGGAAAGCGCGCCTTGATCGTCTCGTTGAGCAGCTCGTAGTGGAAGAAGAACTGAGTCTCGTCGACGTGTGCGTCGGCTCCCTCGTAGATGCCGCGCACGTTGAACGTCCACGTCCCGCTGAAGATCGTGCCGCGCAGCGGGACCTGATCGCCGATCTTCCAGCCGTACTTGTCGGCAATCTTGCGCCCGACGATGGCGCCCTGGCGATCGTGCATGAACGCCTTGCGCTGGTCCTCCGAGAGCTTGAACTCGGGGTACATGTCGAGGAACGGCTCGGCCTGGACGGCGAACTGCGGGAAGAAGTTGCTCTCGGTGATGTAGACCCCGCCAAACCAGCTCGCGCCGGCCACGGACGTCACGCCGGGAATCTGGCGCAGCTTCTGCTCGTAGTTGAGGGGCAGGAAGAAGGCGAGCGAGATGGAGCTGCGCGTGATGAGCCTCGTGGACGCGCTCGCCTCGACACCCGCGTACCACGCGTCGATGACCGTGCGAAGGAGGCCGAAGGCGACGATCGCCACCACGATGCCGACCATCGTGAGCGCGGTGCGCAGCTTGTGGCGGAACGCGTTGCGCAGGATGAGCGAGATGACGAACACGGCTTCCGGGCTAGTCGACCAGCACGCCCTTCTCGAGGTGGATCATGCGCGCCGCGCGCGAGGCGGCCTTCGGGTCATGCGTGACCATGATGATCGTCTTGCCGATCTCGCGGTTCAGTCCGTCGAGCAGGCTCAGGATCTCCCCGGCGGTGACGCGGTCCAGGTCGCCCGTCGGCTCGTCGGCGACGATGAGCGTCGGGTCGGCGATCAGCGCGCGCGCGATCGCCACCCGCTGCTGCTGGCCGCCGGAGAGCTCGTTCGGATAGTGCGACGCGCGATCGGTGAGTCCGACCAGAGCGAGCGCGTTGTCGACCCGCTCGTGGCGCTCGCGCCGCGACAGGCCGGTGAGCTGCAGCGGGAGCTCGACGTTCTCGAACGCGGTGAGCACCGGCATCAGGTTGTAGAACTGGAAGATGAACCCCACGTGCGTCGCGCGCCAGGCGGCGAGCTCGCCCTCGCTCAATTGCGCGATGTCGATGCCGGCGACGAAGATCTCGCCGGCCGACGGCTTGTCGATCCCGGCGATGAGGTTCAGCAGCGTGGACTTGCCGGACCCCGACGGCCCCATGAGCGCCACGAAATCGCCCGCCGCCACCTCGAGGTTGATGTCCTCGAGTACGGGGATGATCTGGTCGCCGCGCGTGTAGAACTTGGTGAGGCCGCGGCACTCGACGAGCGCGGTGGATTGCGATGCGTCGTTCATCGTGGGTGCCAGATGGCGCGGCGCGCGCGCCCCGTGCGGCCGCTACTTGGCCGCCACCTTGACGAGCGAGTCGTTGGCGAGCGACGGCGGGGGATTGGCAATCGCCTTCTCTCCGCTCTTGACCGCGCCCGCGATCGACGTCACGTCGCCGATCTTGATCCCCGGCGTCACCGGCACCGCGACCGCCTTGCCGTCGCGCACGACGAACACGACGGCGCGGCCGTCGCGCTGCACGATCGCGTCGGCGCTCACGGCGAGCAGCGGCTTCTGCTGCTCGGGTGTGACGTCCTGCGTGAGAAAGCTCACCTTCGCGCTCATCTCGGGCAGGATGCGGGGATCGATCTGGTCGAACTTGACCTTCGTCATCACGGTCGCCTTGGCGCGGTCGATGGTGGGCACCATGCGGCTGATGCGTCCGCGGAAGCGGGAGTCGGGCAGCGCGTCGAGCACGATCTCGGCCGGCTGCCCGACCTTGACCTTGGCGAGGCTCGACTCCGACACGTCGGCCTCGACCTCCAGGGTGCTCATGTCGGCCATCGTCACCACCGACCCCTTGGAGTCCACCGCGTTGGAGAAAGGCGTGACGAGGTCGCCGACGTTGGCGCTCTTCGACAGGATGACGCCGTCGAACGGCGCGCGAATCACAGTGTAGTCGACGGCGACCTGCGAGTTGCGCGCCTGCGCCTGCGCCGCGCTGATGTTCTCCTTCGCGTTGGCAACGGCGGCAATCGCGCGGTCGGCGCGCGCCTTGGCCGTGTCGACCGACGCGGCAGAGACGAAGCCCTTGGACAGCAGATCCTGGTTGCGCTTGAGCTGGGCGACCGCGTCGGTTTCCTCTGCCTGCGCCTGCACCAGCGCTGCCTTGGACGCGCGCACGTTCGCCTCGGCGCTGTCCGCCTGGGCGATGACGTCGCGCGCATCGATGCGCGCGATGATGTCGCCCTCCTTCACGCGCGAGCCTTCCGCAACGCCCAACCACTCCACGCGCCCGGTGGCCTTCGACGAGATCGAGGCCTTGCGCTGCGCGACGACGTATCCGGTCGCGTTGAGGACGACGAACTGCTGCGACGGGTACGTGGTGACGATCGGCGTCTCGCTGACGGATACCACCTTGGGCTGGAGCGCATACCACGCGCCGCCCGCGACGAGGATGGCGAGGAGGATCGACAGCCAGATCCAGCGCCGGCGCCGCCGCGAGCGGATCGGCGCCAGCTCCCGGTTGATCTTGAGCTTGGCGAGGTCGGGCGCGCTCGTTTGCTGCATTGGCTGCTTCGCGGCTTCAAGAAGCGGGGGCGGTTCGCCCGCGAAGCGGCAATTCTACATGGCTGCCGTTCTCACCTCGTGGAACCCAGCGGCCAGATGCCGAAGAACAGCATGCTCCACGCCGCGGCCACGAGGGCGATGGCGAGCGCAACGCAGGCGATGCCGGTGGCTCGGCGGGGCCGCGTGCCGGCGGGCGCGAGCATCCGCCACGCGAGCGCGAGGCTCCACGCGCTGCCGGCCGCGAGCACGGCGCCGCGTGCGAAGGGCAGCCAGGCGAGCCTCGCGCCTTCCGCCTTCGCAAGCGTCGCCGTGAGGCTGGTCAGTCCGAGGAAGACACCCAGCCCTGCGAGCGGAACAAGCGCGTAGCAAAGGCGCCACAGCTGCGGCGCGCGCGGTGCCGGCAGGACGCGCACGGCGAGCGCGAGCAGCGCGAACACGCCTGCCGAAAGCACCGTCGCCGTCAGGGCGATGTATCCCACAACGAGAACGCCGTCGAGCCAGGTGAACACGTCGTTCGCGTCCGGATAGTGGGTAAGCAGCCACCAAGGGGCATTGCTTTCGAGCAGCCACGCCGGGCCGTTCGCCACGATCCATTCGGTCGCGGCCACCTTCGCCTGCACGAGCCAGGGACTCGCGCTCCACTGGAAGGCGCCGATGGAGATTCCGATGAGGCCGACCACGATCAGCATCGCGTCCCAGCGCGACGCCGCCTGCGGCTCGATCGACAGGATCTCGCGGACCGGCGAGCGAGCGGCGAGCTCCACCGCGGCGAGGTGGCCGCTGCAGCGCCCGCACATGTGGCATTCCGGGTTGCCCGTCATACGACGGATGCGCACCATCGGCGCGCAGTTCACGGGATGGATCGCCATGTGGCCCGCGTTGCGCGACCATGCCGCGCGGTCCACTTGGAAATGAACGGGCGCCAGGCGGGACAGCAAGCCGAACACCCCGTTGACCGGGCACAGGTGCCGGCACCACACGCGCTTGTCGCGGCCGAAGAGGAAGCCGACGGCGATCGCCGCGAGCGTGGAACCGCCTAGCACGAGCAGTGCCGCCTTGGGATATTGGTAGACGCTCACGAGCTGGCCGTACACGGTCGTGAGCGCGAACGCGACGAACGGCCAGCCGGCCCACTTGAGCCAGCGCGGCGTGGGACGCCCGAGGCCCACGCGGCTCGCGGCCTCGGTCAGCGTGCCCTCGGGGCACAGCACGCCGCACCACGTGCGGCCGGCGACGAGCATCGACAGGATGACCAAGGGCCACCACAGCCCCCAGAACGCCCACTGCGCGAAGACGGTGACGTTGTCGAGCGCGCGCGCCTCGTCGGGCGGCAAGGGAAGGCTCGCGGGCACGACGAGAAGCGCCGCGTACGCCGCGACGACGGCCCACTGCATCGCGCGCACGGCGGCCGCGTGGGTGCGCAGCCACTCGCCGTAGCGGGCGAGCAGCGTCGGCCCCGGCGGGCGCAACGCGGGACCGGCCAGCGGCAGCGGACTGCTCACCGGCGTCTAGCGGGAAGCGCGCGGCTCGCGTAGCGCGAGCGTGACGGCCACCCAGAACGCCGCGAGGCACAGCACGGTCAGGAGCGACGGCTGGGCGCGGTAGCCGGTCATCGAGGCGACGAAGCCGCCGAAGCGCGTGGAGTCGTCGAGCAGCGCGCTCGTGTTCCACAGCTGGTCCGCGAGCGGCGGCAGTACGCCGAGGGCGATGAGCTTGTCCACGCCCGACACGAGCAGCCCGCCGGCCAGGAGCAGAAGCAGGATCTCGCTCACGCGGAAGAAGGTGCGCCACGACAGCGCGCGGCCGCCGCGCTGCAGGAGCCAGAATGTCGCGTAGGCCGCGGCGAGGCCCAGTGCAAGCACGAGCGCGAATTGCGAAAGCCCGAGCTGTTCGAAGCCGACGCCGTAGAGGAAGACGACGGTCTCCGCGGTCTCGCGCCCGACCGCCAGCGCGACCACGACGAGCATGCCCCACCAGTGCGCGCCTTCCGCCTGCTTCTGCATGCGCATCTCGAGGTCCTTCTTGAACGTGCGGCCGTGGCGGCGCATCCAGAACACCATCTGCACGATCAGCCCGGACGCGACGAGGATGAGGCCGGTCTGGAAATACTCGAGCGCCTCGTCGGACAGCGAGCGCGCCACGCCGAGCACTGCGAGCGCGAGCAGGATCGCGAGCCCGAGCCCGGCCGCCACGCCGCCCCACAGGTAGCGCAGCCCCACCTTACGGTCGGGCTGGCGCGCGAGCCAGGCGTACAGGATGCCCACCACGAGCATCGCTTCCGCGGACTCGCGCCAGATGATGAAAAGAGCGTTGCCCATGCTATTTCGCGACGATCCTGCCCTTGGCGTCCGGATGGAACTCGTCGAAGAAGGCGTACTCGCCGGCCTTCAGCGGATTGATCACCACAGACGACTTGGCGCCCGGCGCGAGCACCTTCTCGAACTTGAGCGCCTTGCTTTCGAACTCGATGGGCGTCTTGCCCTGGTTGCTGACCTCGATCTTGATGCGCTTGCCCGCAGGCACCTCGATCGTGGCCGGATCGAACTTGCCGTCCTTCGCGACGAGGCTGACCGTGACGACATCCTGCGCGGCGACCGCGCCGGCCGAGGCGAAGAGCACCACCGCCGAGGCCCGCCTGACGAAGCCGATCACTAGTAGCCTCCCTTTTTCCCTACGCCGGCAAAGGCGAATTCATAGTCCACGCTGAACGGCTTGAACCACGGCCCGACGCCGGTCTCCTTGTCGGTGTGCCGGCCGAAATGGCTGTGCGGGTCGCTGCCGGGGGGCTCGATCGTGAGCGTGAGCTTGTACTTGCCCGGACCCGCGAGCTTCACGTTGTCGCCGTAGTGCGGCCCGTCGTTCGCCACCATCGGCATCATCGGTCCCGTCATCTTCTCGTTGCTTCCCTGCTTCACGAGCTCGTACCTGACGACGAGGTACGGAATCCACGTCCCGTCGGCAAAGCCGTTGCGGTTCTTGTCCGTCGCCTTGATGTCGGCCTCCAGGTGGATGTCCGACTGCTGGGCGTCGCGCATCATCCCGGGCGGCTCCATCGCGATCGGCTGCAGGTAGACTGCCGCGATCTCCATGCCTTCGCGGACCTGCGGCTTGCCGATGGGGTACTCCAGCGCCTGGGCTGGGGCGTGCGCCAGCGCCGCCACGGCGATGGCAAGGGTGACGCGAAGCGGGCGTGCGGATTTGATATTCATCAACGTTTCATCGACTTGAAGCGCCGCTGCCAGTCGGGGACGGTCGCCTGCCTCTACACTAGCACCGACGCACAAAAAGGTAAATAGGAATGATTTGCGTTTAGGCTTGCTTTCGTGTATCGTTGTTCCGAAAGCCCGAAAAGACCTCCGGAAGCACAAGGCCGCCCATGTACGTATGCGTCTGCAACGCCATCACCGACCGCGAGATCCGCGGCGCGGCGGAGCTCGGCGCGCGCACGCTGGACGACCTGTCGGCCACCCTCGGCGTTGCGACCTGCTGCCGCCGCTGCACGGACTGCGCGCGCAAGGTCCTGGCCGACGCGCTGGCGCCCGCCGCGGCGTGCGCCGGCGGCGACGACTGACCGCGCCTCCCCTCTCGCCTTCCTCCGGCCGCATCGCCTCGCGGCGGATGCGATAAACTTGAGCCATTCCCGGGAGATCACATGCGCGGCGATCCTGCGGTCATCCGTCATCTGAACGCGGTGCTCACGAACGAGCTGACCGCGATCAATCAGTACTTCCTGCACTCGCGCATGTTCCGCAACTGGGGCCTGGGCAAGCTCGCCGAGCACGAGCACCGCGAGTCGATCGACGAGATGAAGCACGCGGACAAGCTGATCGAGCGCATCCTGTTCCTCGAGGGCTTGCCGAACCTGCAGGACCTGCACAAGCTCCTGATCGGCGAGAGCGCGCCCGAGGCGCTCAAGTGCGACCTCGACTTCGAGATGGCGGCGCATCCGGCGCTCAAGGCCGCGATCGCGCACTGCGAGTCGGTCGGCGACTACGTGAGCCGCGAGCTCTTCGAGGACATCCTCGAGTCCGAGGAGGAGCACATCGACTATCTCGAGACGCAGCTCGGCCTCATTGGCAAGGTGGGTCTCGAAAACTGGCTGCAGTCGCAGATGGGCGAAGGCCCGTCGTAGGGTCGCGAACCGGAAATAGGGTCAGACCCCATTTCAATTTGTAACCATGCAACAGCTTGAAATGGGGTCTGACCCTATTTCCACTACCCGCCGTCCAGCGGTGTGGGTGTTATCGCCCCCGCGCGCAGCGCGTTGATCGTTATGACGGCAAGCCCCGCGGCGATGCACGCGATGCCCGACCATTCGCTTGGGCGAAGCCGCTCGCCGAAGACGAGCATCGAGCTCACGAGCGCGACCACCGGAACGGCGAACATGTTGAGCGAGGCGGTGCCCGCGGGCAGCACCCGCAGCACGGCGATCCAGAGCACGAACCCGAGCGCGGTCGACACCGCGCCGATGTGGAACAGAAGGAGTGCGTAGGTCACGCTCCACTGCGCGGGCGGGGACGCGAGCGCGACCGGCAGCAAGGTAAGCGGCAGCACGCCCGCGAGCATCTGCCACGCGATGAAGTTGAGCGGGTCGAGCGCGCGGCCGCGCTGGAAGTACTTGGTCGCGACGGTCCCCGCCGCCCACCCGAATCCCGACAGCACGGCCCACAGCTTCGGCCCCGGCTCGCCTTCGCGCCACTGCCACGGCTCCACCACGAGCGCAAGGCCCGCGAGCGCGAAAGCCACCGCGAGCCACTGGCTCCCGCGCACGCGCTCGTGCAGCACCGGCCACGCGATGACGAGCGTCCAGAAGGGCATGGTGAACACGAGCACCGAGGTGCGTCCCGCGCCGCCGCCGGCCAACGCCATCGTGGTCGCGCTGAAGTTGAGCGTGGTCTGAAAGAAGCCGGTGACGATGACGGCAAGCCACGAGCCGGGCCACAGCGGCCGCCGCTGCCATGCGAGCACGGTGAACAGGACGGCGACCGCGAGCCACGTGCGCTGCACGTTGAGCACCACGGGGTCGGCGCGAGAGAGCGCGAGCTTCATCGCGATCCAGTTGAGGCCCCAGATGAGCGTCAGCACGACGAGCGCCGCGTACGCGCCGCGCCGCGTGCGAACAAGGCGGTGCATCAGGCGCGGAGGAACGCCTCGACGAGGCGGGCCACCGCCTCGGGCCGGTCGTGATGCAGCATGTGGCCGGCGTCGGCGACGGTTTCGAGCCGACCGTCGGGAATGTGCGAGAAGCGCCGCGCGACTTCCGCCGCGGCGTCGCCGCCGCCAGCCAGCCAGCGCCCTATCTCGGAGTCGGCGGCGGCGATCCACAGCACCGGCGCCTTGATGCCGCGCCAGATCGCGTACGCGTCGTCCATGCGCGAAGTGATGGGAAACGGCAGCCGATGCCTCGGATCGGCGCGCAGGTTCGCGCTGCCGCCCGGCAGCGACTGCGCCCAGTGCGGCGCCAAGAACTCCGCCTTGTCGCGCGAAAGCCGCGGGTTGTTCTTCTGCAGGCGATCGGCCACGGCGGCCAGATCGGCGTAGGGCTTGAACGACGGCGGATCGCGCAGCGCGTCGAGCCACTTGCGCAGCTTGCCGGGTGCGCGCTCCGGGCCTTCGGACGGAATGCCGAAGCCGTCGAGGGACACGAGATGCGATACGCGTTCGGAGCGCACGCCGGCCCACATCATCGCGACGTTCGCGCCCAGACTGTGGCCGACGACGGCGACGGGCTCGGCGGGCGAGATCGCTTGCACGAGCGCGTCGAGATCGGCGACGTAGTCGGCGAACCAGTAGCCGTCCTGCGGCGTCTCGGACAGGCCGAAGCCGCGCCAGTCGGGCGCAAGCGCATGCCACGGGCCATCGAGCGCATCGACGAGGAACTGGAAGGACGCAGAGACGTCCATCCAGCCATGCAGCAGCAGGAGCTTGCGCGCGGACGCGGGGCCCCATGTGCGCAGGTGATAGGTGAGTCCGCGCACGTCGACGAACTGCGACCGCGACGGGCTCATCGGACCAACCTTCGCGCGGCTTGGGTCACTTCGTCTTGCACTGCGCGACCCCGTCCTGCCATCCGACGCGGTAGTTGCCGTCGTTGCCGAAGCGAACCGGGTCCTTCTTCTCGGTGCCCCGCGCGGTCGCGCATCCGTCGCCGAAGCCCAAGCGGTACGACGGCGGAAAGCCCTGCAGGTTCACGGGCGGCGGCGCCGGTTCCACGTAGGGCGAGGGCGCCTGCGATGCCGGCGGCGCAGCTGTCGCAGGCGTCGCCGGCGGAGTCACGGTCGAAGGCGCCGTGGCACATCCGGCGAGCGCAAGCGCAACGAGCATGCTCCGCGAGCGCCCGGGCCCGACAAAGATGGAAAGCGAAAATCGCAAAACGTTGCGCTCCCGGCCACGCGCCTTACGAAGTAGAATTGTAGCAGCCGCTCGCCGTCCGCTTCGCTCCTGACCGTCGCTTCATACTGATGCCGGCACCCGCATTCGTCCACCTTCGCCTGCACAGCGAATACTCGGTCGTCGACGGCACGATCCGTATCGACGAGGCGGTGGAGGCGGCGGCCGCGGATGGCATGCCGGCGCTCGCGCTCACCGATCTTTCCAACGCGTTCGGCCTCATCAAGTTCTACCGCGCCGCGCGTTCCGCGGGCGTCAAGCCCATCGCCGGCTGCGACGTCTGGATCACCCACGACACCGAGCGCGACGCCCCGTTTCGCGCGATCCTGCTCGTCGCCCATCGCGCAGGCTACCTGCGCCTGTGCGACTGGCTGTCTCGTGCGTACCGCACCAACCAGCATCGCGGCCGCGCCGAGCTTCGCCGCGAATGGTTCGACGAGGGCACCGACGGACTGATCGCGCTGTCCGGCGCGCGCCACGGCGACGTCGGGTCGGCGCTTTTGCAGGGCAACGCGAAGGGCGCCGCGCGCGCGGCGAGCGAGTGGGCGTCGCGGTTTCCGCAGCGCTATTACCTCGAGGTGCAGCGCGCCGGGCTCCCCGAGGACGACGCGCTCGTCGCGGCCACGGTCGCGATCGCCGGCGAGCTCGCGCTGCCGGTGGTGGCCACACACCCGGTGCAGTTCCGCGCGCGCGAGGACTACCGCCCGCACGAAGCACGCGTGTGCATCGCCGAAGGGCACATCCTGGCCGACACGCGGCGCCCGCGCCGCTTCACCGCCGAGCAGTACTTCACGACGCAAGCGCAGATGTCGGAGCGTTTCGCCGACCTGCCCGAAGCGCTCGCCAACAGCGTGGCGATCGCGCAGCGCTGCAACCTCACGATTCCGCTCGGCAAGAACCACCTGCCCGAGTTCCCCACGCCCGCCGGGGTCTCGATCGACGAGCACTTGCGCAACGAGGCCGCGGCGGGATTGGAGCGCCGCCTCGCGGTCCTGTACCCTGATGCCGAGCAGCGCGAGCGGCGGCGTGCGGAGTACGAGGCGCGCCTCGCGTTCGAGGCCGGCACCATCGTGCAAATGGGATTCGCCGGCTACTTCCTGATCGTCGCCGACTTCATCAACTGGGCGAAGCGCAACAGTGTGCCGGTCGGACCGGGGCGCGGATCGGGCGCGGGCTCGCTCGTCGCCTACGCGCTCGGCATCACGGACCTCGATCCGCTGCGCTACTCGCTGCTGTTCGAGCGCTTCCTCAATCCGGAGCGGGTGTCGATGCCCGACTTCGACATCGACTTCTGCCAGGACGGGCGCGACCGCGTCATCGACTACGTGAAGAAGAAGTACGGCGCCGACTCGGTGTCGCAGATCGCGACCTTCGGCACGCTCGCGGCGAAGGCCGCGGTTCGCGACGTGGGCCGCGTGCTCGACCTGCCCTACCCGTTCGTCGACGGCATCGCGAAGCTCATTCCGTTCCAGCCGGGCAAGCTCGTCACGCTCAAGCGCAGGCAGGGCGGGCCCGAGACCAACGTCATCTACGCGCGCGACGTCGAGCCGCTCATCAACGAGCGCGAAGCCGCCGAGGAGGAAGTGCGCGAGCTCCTGGCGCTCGCCGAGCAGCTCGAGGGCCTGCCGCGCAACGTCGGCATGCATGCGGGCGGCGTGCTGATCGCGCCCGGCAAGCTCACTGACTTCTGCCCGCTGTACGTGCAACCCAATGCCGAAGCGATCCTGTCGCAGTTCGACAAGGACGACGTCGAGGCCGTGGGCCTCGTGAAGTTCGACTTCCTGGGCTTGACCACCCTTACGATCCTCGACTGGACCGTCCGCTACGTGCGCATGCTCGACCCGTCGTCGACGGTGTCGCTCGACACGCTGCCGCTCGACGACCAGGCGGCCTTCGGCATCTTCAAGGCGGGCAACACCGCCGCCGTGTTCCAGTTTGAATCGCGCGGCATGCGCGAGCTCCTGAAGCAGGCGCCGGTCACGCGCTTCGAGGACATCATCGCGCTCGTTGCGCTCTATCGTCCCGGCCCGATGGAGCTCATCCCCGACTACGTCGCGCGCAAGTCGGGCCGCGAGCGCGCGTCCTACGTCGACTCGCGCCTCGAGCCGATCCTCGCATCCACCTACGGCGTGATGGTGTACCAGGAGCAGGTGATGAAGATCGCGCAGGAGATCGGCGGCTACACGCTGGGCGGCGCCGACATGCTGCGCAAGGCCATGGGCAAGAAGTTGCCCGAGGAGATGGCGAAGCACCGCAGCATCTTCGTCGAAGGCGCGATGAAGAACGGCCTGGCGGAGGGCCGTGCCTCGCAGCTTTTCGACCTCATGGAGAAGTTCGCCGGCTACGGCTTCAACAAGGCGCACGCGGCGGCGTACGCGCTCGTCGCGTACCAGACCGCGTACTTCAAGGCGCATCACCCGTCCGCGTTCATGGCGGCGAACCTCTCGCTCGTGATGGACGACACCGACAAGGTGCGCAGCCTGCGCGACGACGCGATCGGGTTGGGCCTGACCGTGCTGCCGCCCGACATCAACGCGTCGAACTTTCGATTCGAGCCGGTCGACGCGAAGCACATCCGCTACGGCCTGGGCGGCGTCAAAGGCACCGGCGCCGCGGCCATCGAGGCGATCGTCGCGGCGCGTACGGCGGGCGGCCCGTTCCGCGATCTTTTCGATTTCTGCCGCCGCATCGACAAGCGCATGGTGAACCGGCGCGCGGTCGAGGCGCTCGTGCGGGCCGGCAGCTTCGACGCGATCGAGCCGCAGCGCGCCGCGCTGCTCGCCACGGTGGGCGTCGCGCTCGACGCGGCGGAGCGCGCGAACGCAAGCGCCGCCCAGGTCTCGCTGTTCGGCGAGGAGACGGCGGGACCCGCGACGTCGCTCGTCGCCAGCCGCGACTGGACGGAAGCCGAGCGCCTGGCGCACGAGAAGGCCGCCATCGGCTACTACCTGTCCGGCCATCCGTTCGCCGCGTACGCCGCGGAGCTGTCGACGGTCACGCGCACGACCATCGCCTCCCTCGCGCCGCGGCAGGACCGCGTGCTGGTCGCCGGCATCGTCACCCAGATGCGCGTGCAGGCGAGCCGCCGCGGCAAGATGGCGTTCGTGACCCTCGACGACGGCCACGGCTCCGCGGAGATCATGGTGTACAACGAGACGTTCGACTCGGTGCGTCACCTGCTGCGCGAGGACCAGCTCGTGATCGCGGAGGTCAAGGTCGCGCAGCGCATGACCGAGGAAGGCGAAGCGCAGGGCTTGCGCGTCATCGCCGAGAACGTGTACGACCTCGCCACGGTTCGCCGCACGCGAAGGGTCTGCGCATCGCCTGCAACGGCAATGCATCCGCCGCGGCGCTCGCGGAGATCCTCGCGCCGTACCGCCCCGGCGACAAGCCGATCACCGTCTCTTATCGCAACGACCGCTTCGGTGGCGAGGTCGAGCTCTCGCCCGATTGGCGCGTCAATCTCGACGACGCGCTGATCGATCGCCTGCGCGAGTGGTTGACGCCCGACAGCGTCGAAGTCGTTTACTGAGGAGCACCCATGCCGCTGCCCATTTCGATGCGCTACATCGACATCCCGCAGCCGGGTCCGCCCAGCGTAATGGCGGTTGCGCAAGGTCCGCTACCGGTGGCGAAGCCCGGCGAGGTGCTGATCGAGGTCGCGTATGCGGGCGTCAACCGCCCGGACTGCCTGCAGCGGGCGGGCGCCTATCCGCCTCCGCCCGACGCATCGCCCATCGCCGGACTCGAGGTGTCGGGCAGGGTCGCGGCGCTCGGGGAGGGTGTGACCGAATGGAAGGTCGGCGACGACGTGTGCGCGCTCACGCCGGGGGGCGGCTACGCCGAGTACTGCACCACACCCGCGGGCTTCTGCCTGCCGCCGCCGCGGGGACCTTCGCTGCGCGAGGCCGCGTGCGTTCCCGAAACCTACTTCACGGTCTGGTACAACCTGTTCGCGCGCATCCGCTTCGAGCCCGGCGAATCGGTGCTCATCCACGGCGGGACGAGCGGCATCGGTCTCACCGCGATCCAGCTCTGCAAGGCCTTCGGCGCGATCGTCTACACGACCGCGGGCTCGGACGACAAGGTCGCGTTCTGCCGCGGCATGGGCGCCGACCACGCGATCAACTACAAGACGCAGGACTGGAGCGCCGAGGTCTGGAAGCTGACGGGCAAGAAGGGCGTGAACGTCGTGCTCGACATGGTCGGCGGCGACTATGTCGCGCGCAACATCCGCTCGCTCGCGCCTGACGGGCGCCTGTCGCAGATCGCGTTCCTGAAGGACAGCACGGTGGAGCTCGACATGCGCGCGATCATGATGAAGCGCTTGGTCGTCACCGGGTCCACGCTGCGTGCAAGCCCGGCCGCTCGCAAGGTGGCGCTCGCCCGCGAACTGCGCGAGAAGGTGTGGCCACTGTTCGCCCAGGGAAAGCTTCGGATCGTCATCGCGGAGACCTTTCCGCTCGCGGAGGTCGCACGGGCG